>ERZ869936.173-NODE-173-length-79092-cov-5.226628_pt1 | contig 79092 bp, 80 predicted proteins | sample MGYA00520876_ERZ869936 | MGnify/ENA primary metagenome ERZ869936 (study PRJEB32218, sample SAMN09650985) | biofilter metagenome | isolation source: enrty point of leading RO module | place: Saudi Arabia: Thuwal, RO plant located on Red Sea | collected 2016-02-17 ... | reverse complement strand
ACGAAGCTGTCCGGCGGCGAGAAGCGCCGTGTCGCGCTGTGCCGCCTGCTGCTGGCTCTGCTGGTGTCAGTGGACGTGCACGCGGCGCTGCTGGTGTCGCTTGAGCGTCGTCCGCACGGCGCTGCCCCGCCGGTCGCCGTACACGCACGGCTTGTACCGGCGCCTGCCGCCTCCGCGCCGCAATCGATTGCGGCCCGCCCCGCCCCTCCGACAACCAACGAATCCGTGGCGCGTGCGCTACCCCGATCCGCCGCCCCGGTGCAGCAACCGGGCTTTGCGCCGCCTGAGGTGCCCCCAGCGGTGCCGGAAGCGCTGCAGCCTGCGCTGGATCTGCGTTTTTATCCGGCGGCAGCGCTGGATGTCTATCCGGCGCCGATGCAGCCAATCCGTCTCGAAGGCGCGCCTGTGTCGGAGGGCTGGATCCGCATCCTTACCTCGATCGGCGAAACCGGGCAGGTGGTCGATGCGGTCGTGCTCGAAGCGCAACCCCCGGCTGCGCTGGAGGCCACCGCGCTGAATGCGGTGCGGCAGGCGCGTTTCAAGCCGGCCCTGCGCGACGGGGTGAGCGTGCGCAGCCGGGTGCTGATCGAACTGCGCCTGACGTCGCCGGCGCAAGCGGACTCCCGGGCGGAAGCAGCGCCGCCGTGACGCGGGATACCGGCGTCGTCGGACACGCCGCTGTCAACGTGCCGGATCGCGCACCGGCCGCGACGGTTCGGCAGTGGCGCCGCCGTTCGGGCGTGCCTCCCTGGGCAACAGCACCCACATCTCGCCGGACTGCTTCATGCGACCGGCCAGTTTGCCGGCGTCATGGCCGAACCCCCAGAAGAAATCCGCCCGCACGCCGCCCTTGATCGCCGCACCGGTGTCCTGGGCGACCATCAGCCGGTTGAGCGGGCGACTGCTGTTCGGCCAGGTCGTGGCCAGGTATACCGGCGCGCCCAACGGCACAGTGGCGGGGTCGACCGCGATGCTGCGGCGAGGCGTTAGCGGCACATTGAGCGAGCCCAGCGGGCCGCTGGCGTCGCCAGACAGCTCGCGAAAGAAGACGAAGGCGGGATTCTCCGCGAGCAGCGCGGACAACTGCTCGGGGTGCTCCCGCGCCCAGGCTTTGATGCCTTGCATCGATGCCTTGCTGAGCGGCATCTCGCCGCGCTCGACCAGGACCCGACCGATCGAGCGGTACGGATGGCCGTTGTGATCGGCGTAGCCGATGCGTACGGTTTGCCCGTCCGGCAGCCGGACGCGGCCGGAGCCCTGGATCTCGAGGAAGAACGCGTCGATCGGATCGTCGACCCAGAGCAGTTCGCGGCCTTCCGTCCGGGCCTGGCCGCCGTCGATCTCGCCGCGGGTGAAATACGGCACGACCCGCCTGCCGTCGATACGGCCGCGCACACGCCGCCCCTTCAACTCGGGAAACAACGTGTCCAGCTCGACGACCAGCAGATCGTCCGGCACGCCGTACACCGGAAACCGGAAGCGATCGCTGCGAACGCGGCTGCCATTGAGCAGCGGCTCGTAGTACCCGGTCACCATTCCGCTCGCGCTGCGGTCGGCGTTCAACACCCGGTACGGCTGGAAATGCGTTTCGAAAAAACGGCGCAGCGTGGCGGCGTCGTGACGGCGCACCTGTGCCGCGGCCAGGCAGGGCTTCTGCCACTCCGGGCGGGCCTGCAGCGCGAAGCACGAAGCAATGAAGGCGGGCCAGGCTTCGCCAAGATTGTCGGTCTGCCAGCCGGGCAAAGCGCTCCACTCGGCGGCGAGGAGATGTCCCGTGCCCGGTGGGGGCGGAGCGACCGGTGGCGACGGCGGGCCCGGTGGCGGCGCATCGATGTCCTCCGGCAACTCTTCCGCCGGCAACGGTTGCGTGGAAATGGCCGGCGCGGGAGGGCGGGCGTCCGGCGGGCGGGGTGCTTCCGCCGGCGTGTCCTCGACCTGCGGCACCTCCGGCGCCGGTGGGCGGGGCCGAGGCTCCGGTTCCTGAACGGTCGCGCAGGCCGACAAAGCCAGGGCGCACCACACTATTGCGGCGGTACGCTGCGATTGACCGCAACGCCCGGTGCGACGGAACATTGAGCGCATGAAAGACTATCCGATGTTCTGGGTGTTTCTCGAGATTGCCCTGGGGCTGGGGCTGTTCATTCTGATCATCTGGTGGACTTTGCCCCGGAAAGAGGCAGACGAAGACAAGAACACCCGCGACGACTGACCGGTCTGCGGGTCAATGCAGCACGCGCGGCACGCTCAGGGTGAACTCCGGAATCTGCGCCTCGAAGTGCACGCCGTCTTCGGCAACCATCTGGTACGCGCCGCGCATCGTGCCCACCGCGGTGGCAATCGCCGCGCCGCTGGTGTACTCGAACGTTTCTGCCGGCTTGAGCAGCGGCTGCTTGCCGACCACCCCGAGGCCACGTACCTCCTGCACCTTGTTGTTGGCGTCGGTGATCAGCCAGTGGCGGCTGACCAGTTGCGCACTCACGGTGCCGGTATTAGTGATGGTGATGGTGTAGGCGAACACGAAACGACCTTCGGTCTCGTCTGACTGGTCGGGCAGAAACACCGATTCGGCGGTGACGGTCACCGCATACTTGGGCTGATCATCCATGGGCGCCATTGAAAACGAAAGGCTCTCGCGCGGCAAGTTCCTCTACAATGCGGCGCTGCCCGCGACCCGAGATTTCGTCGATGAAAACCTACCGTATCGCACCGAGCCTGCTGTCGGCGAACTTCGCCAAGCTGGGCGAGGAGGTGCAGTCAGTGATAGCTGCCGGCGCCGACGTCGTGCACTTCGACGTCATGGACAACCATTACGTGCCGAACCTGACGGTCGGCCCCCTGGTGTGCGAGGCGATTCGCCCCCTGACCGAGGCGCCCATCGACGTGCACCTGATGGTGAGCCCGGTCGATCGCATCGTTCCGGACTTCGCCCGGGCGGGCGCCAATATCATCAGCTTCCACCCCGAGGCCAGCGCGCATGTCGACCGTACCATCGGGCTGATCCGCGACAGCGGCTGCAGGCCGGGGCTGGTGTTCAATCCCTCGACGCCGCTGCACTGGCTGGACTGGACGCTGGACAAGCTCGACCTGGTCCTGATCATGTCGGTCAACCCGGGCTTCGGGGGGCAGTCGTTCATCCGGCATGCCCTCGACAAGGTGCGCGAGGTGCGGCGCCGTATCGACGCGAGCGGCCGCGACATCTGGCTCGAGGTCGATGGCGGCATCAAGGTCGACAACATCGGCGAGGTGGCCCGCGCGGGCGCCGACACCTTCGTTGCGGGCTCGGCCATCTTCGGCAGCAAGGACTACAAAGCAACGATCGCCGCGATGCGGGCCGAGCTGGGAGGTAAAGCTTGAACCACAGAAACACAGAGGCACAGAGAAAGGGCTGAATGTCTTCTGTGTCGGTTGCGTGCTTGCCGGGCGCGTGCCGGTTTGCGAGTCGAGCGAGTTGCCTTTCCTGCGAGATTTCCTCTGTGTCTCTGCGTCTCCGTGGTTAAGTCGAGCGTCGCCTTTCCAATCGAGATCGCCGCGGTGGCCTTCGATCTCGACGGCACCCTGGTCGAGACGCTGCCGGATCTGCACGAGGCGGCCAATCGCACCCTCAAGGACCTTGGCCGTTCGCCGATCGGCGTGGAGAAGGTGCGTTCGTATGTCGGCGAGGGCGTCGACCGGCTGGTGAAGCGAATGCTGACCGGCACGATGACCGGAGAGCCCGATACCGACGTGTTCGAGCAGGCGCGCTCCAGGTTCCGCGAGCACTACCGGGAGGTCCTGGTGAGGGCGTCCAGGCCGTTTCCGGGCGTCGTGCCGGCGCTGGATGCGCTGCGGGCCCGGGGTCAGAAGCTCGCCTGCGTTACGAACAAACCGGAGGCCTTTACCCTGCCCCTGCTCGAGGCGGTCGGCCTGCGCGCGAGGCTCGACCTCGTCGTCGCGGGCGATACGCTGCCTCGCAAGAAGCCGGATGCCTTGCCATTGCTTCACTGCGCGCAAAGCTTCGGGGTGTCCGCTGAGCGGCTGCTGATGGTGGGCGACTCGCAAACCGATATCGCCGCGGCCCGGGCGGCCGGCTGCCCGGTCTTCTGCGTGCCCTATGGATATCGCGGCGGCATGGCGCTAACGGATCTCGACTGCGATGCTATAGTAGCGACCGTTTCCGAAGTGCTCGATCTGACAAGACCCTTCCGGTCATGAAACTCCACACGCATGAGAGCCTGAGGTTTGCGCAGTGGGCCGGCTGGCGCTGGTGGCGCCAGAGCGCCTGCTGGCGTCGCGTCTGACACGCAAAGCCCTCTCGTTTTTCAGCGTTTCCGGAGTTCGTCATGACTGAGCAGGAGTTCAAGCAGCTTGCCGCGCAGGGTTTCAACCGGGTTCCGGTCGTTCTGGAAACCTTTGCCGATCTCGACACCCCGCTGTCCGTCTATCTGAAGCTTGCCAACAAGCCTTACTCCTATCTTCTGGAGTCGGTGCAGGGTGGGGAGCGCTTCGGACGCTATTCCTTCATCGGGCTGCCGGCGCACACAAGGTTTGAGGTGCGGGGCAGGCGTTGCCGCGAACTGCGCGGCGACACCGTAGTGTCCGACAGCGAACAGGACAATCCACTCGACTGGATCGCCGCCCAGCATGCGCGGCTTCGCGCGGCGCCGCGCCCAGGGCTGCCGAGGTTTCTCGGGGGGCTGGTCGGCTGCTTCGGTTACGAAACGGTCAAGTACATCGAGAGGCGCGTTGCCGCAGTCGACAAGCCGGATGTGCTGCACACGCCCGATATCCTGCTGCTGCTGTCCGACCAGCTGGTGGTGCTCGATAACCTGTCGGGCAAACTGTTTCTGGTGGTCTACGCGGACCCGGGCGAAGAAGGAACCTGGGCCCGCGCCCAGAAGCGGCTGGAAGAGCTGCTCTGGATGCTCAGGCAGCCGGTGGTGGTGCCGCCCGAGGCGCCGTCTGTCGCGGCCGTTGCGCGGTCGGAGTTTGCCGAAGCGGACTTCATGGCGGCGGTGGATCGGGCCAAGCGCTACATCTACGACGGCGACATCATGCAGGTGGTGCTGTCCCAGCGGATGAGCGCGCCCTTCAGCGCTTCGCCCCTGTCCCTGTACCGCGCACTGCGCGCGCTGAATCCCTCGCCCTACATGTTCTATTTCGACATGGGCGGCTTTCATGTGGTCGGCGCATCGCCGGAGATCCTGGTTCGCTTGGAAAGCGGTGTGGTCACGCTGGGGCCGATTGCCGGCAGCCGGCCGCGCGGCGGGACGCGCGAGGAGGATCTCGCGCTGGAGCAGGATCTGCTGGCCGACCCCAAGGAGCGCGCCGAGCACGTCATGCTGATGGACCTCGGCCGCAACGATGTCGGCCGGGTGGCGGACATCGGTTCGGTCAAGGTGTCCGACAGCATGGTGATCGAACGCTACTCGCACGTGATGCACATCGTCTCCAACGTTGAAGGGCGGCTGAAGCCGGGGCTGGACGCGATGGCGGTGCTCAAGGCGACGTTTCCGGCCGGCACGGTGTCCGGCGCACCGAAGATTCGCGCGATGGAGATCATCGAAGAGCTGGAGCCGTCCAAGCGCGGCATCTATGCCGGGGCCGTCGGTTACCTCGGGTTCGGCGGGGACATGGATCTGGCCATCGCGATTCGCACCGCCGTGATCAAGGATGGCATGCTGTACGTTCAGGCGGGTGCCGGCATTGTCGCCGACTCTGTGCCCAAGAACGAATGGATCGAGACCCAGAACAAGGCCCGCGCGCTGTTGCGCGCAGCCGAGATGGCGCAGGCTGGCTTGAACGCCAGGATCAACTAAGGGCGAGTTTGAACCACGGAGGACGCGGAGGACAACCAAGGGCGAAGGCGAACCACCACGGACACCAAGTTCACCAAGAGCACCAAAGAATAAAGATTCCTCAGATCAGATCACCTGGTGCCTTGGTGGTTCGCCGTTTTGTTTCGATTTCCCTCCGTGTCCTCCGTGGTCAAATCCTAGGACCGAGAAAATGCTCCTGATGATCGACAACTACGACTCGTTCACTTACAACCTTGTCCAGTACTTCGGAGAACTGGGCGAGGAGGTGCGGGTGTACCGGAACGACGAGATCTCGCTGGAGCAGGTCGAGCGACTGACGCCGGAGCGCATCGTGGTGTCGCCCGGGCCCTGCACGCCGAACGAGGCCGGGGTGTCGGTGCCGCTGATCAAGGCGTTTGCCGGGCGGGTCCCGATTCTCGGCGTGTGCCTCGGCCACCAGAGCATCGGCCAGGCCTTTGGCGGGCGCATCGTGCATGCCGCGACGCTGATGCACGGCAAGACCTCGCCTGTCAGGCATGAGGGTAAAGGCGTGTTCAGGGCGTTGCCCGATCCGCTGATCGCCACGCGCTACCACTCCCTGGTGATCGAGCGCTCGTCGATGCCCGACTGTCTGGAAGTAACGGCCTGGACCGACGACGGCGAAATCATGGGCGTGCGCCACAAGAGCCTGCCGATCGAGGGCGTGCAGTTTCATCCGGAGTCGATTCTTACCGAACACGGCCATGAACTGCTGAAGAATTTCCTGGAGGAGAAGCGGTAATGACGCCCCAGGAAGCGCTGGTTCGCGTGATCGAGCATCGGGAGATTTTTCACGAGGAGATGCTGGACCTGATGCGGCAGATCATGAGCGGCGAGATGTCTCCGACGCTGATCGCGGCGCTGATTGTCGGCCTGCGGGTCAAGAAAGAGACCATCGGCGAAATTGCGGCCGCCGCCCAGGTGATGCGCGAGTTCTCGACCAAGGTGCCGGTATCTGACGATGCCCATCTGCTCGATACCTGCGGCACCGGCGGCGACAGCGCGCACACCTTCAATATATCCACTGCGGCGGCGTTCGTGGCCGCCGCCGCCGGCGCTCGGGTCGCGAAGCATGGCGGCCGGTCGGTATCGAGCAAGTCGGGCAGCGCCGACGTGCTCGAGTCGCTGGGTGCGAACCTGAACGTGACCCCGGCGCAGGTCGCCCGGTGCATCGACGAAGTGGGTGTGGGCTTCATGTTCGCGCCCAGCCATCATTCCGCGATGAAGCATGCGGCGCCGGTGCGCCGTGAGCTCGGGGTGCGCACGCTGTTCAACATTCTCGGCCCGCTGACCAACCCTGCTGGCGCCAGAAACCAGGTCATGGGCGTGTTCCATCCCGACCTGGTTGGCATCCAGGTGCGCGTGCTGCAGCGCCTGGGCAGCCGGCATGTGATGGTGGTGCATGGGGCCGAAGGCCTCGACGAGATTTCCATCGGCGGCGAGACCGCGGTCGGCGAGCTGCGCGATGGCGTGATCCGCGAGTACAGCGTGCATCCCCGCAAGTTTGGCCTCAGGGAGGCGTCTCTGGAAGCCATTCAGGTGAGCGACGCCGGCCAGGCGAAGGACATGCTGCTGACCGCGCTCAATGGAGGCGATGGCCCGGCATCCGACATCGTCGCGTTGAACGCCGGCGCGGCCATCTATGTCGCGGGTCTGGCGGAGGACCACGGCGGCGGGGTCAGGATCGCGCGCGATCTCCTGCGCAGCGGCGCGGCCGCCAGGAAACTGGAAGAGTTCATCGCCTATACCAGGGCGCTCAGTGCGTAACCCTCGCGAAGCTGCGTTTGCGCCCGAACCCCGTCTGCCCTCGTCGAACCCGTGAATGCCTGACATCCTCGACAGAATCCTCGCCGTCAAGCGCGATGAAGTTGCTGTGGCGGCGAAAGCCGCCCCGTTGACGGCAATTCGTGCAGACGCGGAGCGCATGCCCGCGCCGCGTGATTTCGTCGGCGCGCTCCGGGAAAAGATCGGCGCCGGGCTGCCGGCCGTCATCGCAGAGGTGAAGAAGGCGAGTCCGAGCAAGGGCGTCCTGCGCGAACACTTCGACCCTGCTGCAATCGGGGCGTCGTATGCGAAGCACGGGGCGGCATGCCTTTCCGTGCTGACTGACGTGCAGTTCTTTCAGGGCCATCCGTCGTACCTGGCGCGCGCGCGCGAGGCGAGTGGCCTGCCGGTGCTGCGAAAGGACTTCATGATCGATGCCTACCAGGTATTCGAGGCGCGGGCGATGGGGGCCGACTGCATCCTGCTGATCGTTGCGGCGCTGACCGATGCGCAAATGGCCGAGCTGGAAGCGACCGCGACGGCGCTGGGGATGGCGACGCTGGTGGAAGCGCATGACGCGGCGGAGCTTGCGCGCGCGCTCAGGCTGAAGACGCCGCTTGTCGGCATCAATAACCGCAATCTGCGTACTTTCGACACCCGCCTCGAGACCACGCTCGACCTGCTGGCGGACATTCCCGACGGCAAGCTGGTGGTGACCGAGAGCGGGATTCTGGCGCCAGACGATGTGGCGCGCATGCGCGCGGCCGGCGTCAACGCCTTTCTCGTGGGCGAAGCGTTCATGCGTGCGGATGACCCGGGTGCCGCGCTGGCCAGGCTTTTCGGTGTTTCGGAGGTGCCTCCGGTGCCCGGCAAACAAGTTGCCCCGAAAAGTTAGAACCCGGATTAAGTCAGGGGCGTAAGTTCCTAAACCGAGGCGAAAACTACGTCGGCTGTGGATAAGCCGAGTTATTGTGCGCTGCGATGTATCTATTTCGCAACACCCAATTCGGAAGACGCCTTCTTTCAGACGGTTGATGCTTGCTTCGCTTTGTTGCGCTTTGGCACAATCGACGCGACTTCTTCTTTCCCGGGAGAGGTTAAGAAAAAGGGTGGGGTGATCCGGGCGGGACAAGCCCGGCGCTCCTCAGGGAGGGCGGACTTTTCGCCCGACCGGCTTGAGCTAACCATTAAGGAGATAGCATGAAGAAGAGCCTTATCGCAGTGGCGGTGGCGGGCCTGTTCGCCGCACCGGCCGCGATGGCCGACGTCACGATCAGCGGTGCGATCGCGACTGGCCTGTTGTACGGCAAGTCCAGCGGCGGCGGTGCCAACGACGTCACCAGGACTTCGCTGGCCAGCAACTATTCGCACGTAGACATCGAGTCGGTGGATGACATCGGCAACGGCAACAAGGTCGTGTTCCACCTGCAGCTCCAGGTGAACATCCAGGACGCGACCCCGGGTGCAAACCCCTTCAACCGTAACAGCTTCCTCGGTATCGTCGGCAACTGGGGTGGTTTCAAGTACGGCACGAACGAAAACGTGTATGAGCGCATGCAGTACTCGTCCGACTTCCTGGACGGCGCGCTCGGGCCGGGCGGCAATCTGATGATCCTCTCCAACCCGGGCGTGGGCACCGCGTTTGACGCTGGCCAGTCTGGTTGCGGTCCGAATGCGACCAGCAACTGCGCGGGCTTCTATCGCCGCACCGACCACACCATCTGGTACGAGTCCCCGAACTGGAACGGCTTCAGCTTCGAAGTCGATTACACCCTTAGCGCGTACAAGACCCCAGGCTCGGACCCGAAGGTACTCTCGATTGGCGGCAAGTACGCGCCGGAAGGCATGCCCTTCTTCGTCGACGTCGCTTATGAGACCCACGACGACTTCGGCGGCATCAACCAGATTGGCGCCAACAAGGGTGCGGCGACCGGCGCGTACACCAGCACCGACGACACCGGCATCCAGATCGGTGGCGGCTACACCTTCGGCGACTGGCAGTTCAACGCGCGTTGGGAGCGGCTGACGTACGAAGGCTCGACCGCGCTGGTTGGTTCGCTGACCGAGTGGGAGCGCGACGCGTTCTGGCTGGGCGTGAAGTGGAACCTGCCCACCGGATACGCCGCGGTTCAGTACGGCTGGGCGGACGAGGCGGACTGTACCGCTGTCGGTGGCGCGTGCACGGCGCCTGACACCGGTGCCGACCACATCGGAATCGGCTACTTCCACAATCTGTCGAAGCAGTCCCAGATCCAGGTGATCTACAACCAGACCAGCAACGACGCCAACGCGAGCTACCTCGCGGTTGGCGGCACCAATGTGGTCAATGGTGCGGATCACAAAGGTCTGTACGTCGGCATCAAGCACACGTTCTGATCTGACTTAGGTCAGGCAGCACGGCATCAGGACGGGCGCCTTCGGGCGCCCGTTTTCTTTTGAGTGCTTTTCAAAAGCTCAAAGCGCAACACGAAGGCACGAAGGCACCCAGGAATGCGTTCGGGCAGCATGCTGCGCGGAGAAGTCTGGCGCGAAGAGGGATCAGGGAGCTGATGCGCTCCGGATGCGCAGGCCGATCAGGGTGCCAATCGTCAGGCAGCAGAGGCCGAAAGTGACGGCGGTGGCCGGGGCGCCGATCTGGTTGGCGAGACTGCCTGCGGTTAGCGAGCCGAAGGGCATGATGCCCATGAAAGCCATGGCGTAGAAGCTCACTACACGGCCGCGCTTGTCGTCGTCGACCTTTGATTGCAGCAGGATGTTGACCGAGGCCGCGGTGACGATAATGCCGAACCCGAGGAACACCATCACCGGATAGGCGATCCACAGCGACGGCGACAGGCCGACGCCTAGTAGCGCGACGCCGGCGATGAAACTGGAACACGCCAGCCGGCGGCTCAGTTGCCGAGGATCGCCGCAGGCTGCCAGGTAGCCGGTGCCGATCACCGCGCCGAAACCGGCGCACCCGACCAGAAAGCCCAGCGTTTCCGACCCGCCGGCGAAAACGTCCTTGGCGAAGACGGGCATCAGCACCAGGTAGGAAGAGCCAAAGAATCCGATGGAGGCGACCATCGCAAGCAGCAGGCGGATTTCGCGGGTGCGCCATGCGTAGGCGAACCCCTCTTTCAACGATTCCAGCCATGACGTGATCGCTGCCTGAGTCTTTGCCGGCGGGGGCGTCAGCGTCCAAGCTACCCACAGCATTGCCAGGTAGCTCAGCGCATTGAGCAGAAAGCACACCCCTTCGTCGACGAAGATCAGTGCCACCCCCGCGATTGAGGGGCCGACCAGTCGCCCGCTGTTCATCAGAAAGGAATTCAGCGCGATCGCGTTCGGCAGATCGGCACGGTCGTTCAGCAGATGCACGAACAGCGAGTGCCGCACCGGCGTGTCGAGACCCATCGCCACGCCGTACACCAGCGCGAGCAAAACGATGTGCCACGACTCGATCCAGCCGCCGAGCGTCAGCACTGCCAGCAGCAGCGCTTGCAGCGCGGCGAAGCTCTGGGTGGCGATCAGGAGTTTGCGCCGATCGAACCGGTCGGCGAGCAGCCCGGAAAAGGGCGCGATAAAGAGTATCGGCGCCTGGTTGGCAAACGCTACGACGCCCAGCAACAGCGCCGACCCGGTAGTCCGGTACACCAGCCAGGAAAGCGCGATCTGCTGAAGCCAGCTGCCGAGGATGGAGACGGCCTGGCCGGAGAAGAATCGGCGATAACTGGGGTGTTTTAGCGCGCTGAAAAGCTTTGATCGAACCACCAAGGCACCAAGGACACCAAGAAAATTCTGAACATCTATAAGATCAGTCTTCGGATGCCTTGCTTGAACGACCGCACGTTGAAGTTGATCAGCAGTCCGAGCCGCAGTTTGGCTAGCTTCAGATAGGTGAGGACCTGGGCTTCATGAATTGGCAAGAGGTGCTCGACCGCCTTCAGTTCAACGACCAACTGATCGCGAATCAAGAGATCAATTCTCAGTCCTGCCTCAATTACGGCGCTCTCGTAGACAATGGGAATCGGATGCTGCCGCGTGAAGGAAATTCCCCGAATACTCAGTTCTTCGCATAAGCACACCTCGTAGACCGACTCGAGTAAGCCCGGTCCGAGGACCCGATGCACCTTGAACGCGGCATCGATGACCTTTTTTTGCCAGGAAGTCGAGGTCTGCACCGATCGGGGCATGCGCAAGAGGAACGCCTATCGCCTCGCTACCATCGTCTTGAGGCATTCGAGTACTTACTCCCCGGGCAATCGCCGCCCTCAAGGATTTGTCGAGTAGACAAGGATTCGAACCCTTCTTAGTGCCTTGGTGGTTCGCCTCGCTTTTGCCTTACCTCGTTGAAGACCGGCCACTATTGCAGCCGCGCCAGTTGCCCCCGTATCTTCTCCAGGGTGGAGCTGAAGGTGTCGAGTCGTTCTTTTTCCTGGGCGACGACGTTCGCGGGGGCGCGCTCGACGAAGCTTTTGTTCGCCAACTTGGCGTTGGCTTTGGCGATCTCGCCTTCGAGGCGCGCAACTTCCTTGCCCAGGCGCTCGCGCTCGGCGGCAACGTCGACTTCGACTTTGAGCATCAGCCGGTGCTCGCCGACGATGGCAACCGGTGCCTCCGCCCTGGGCAGTTCGCCGCCAAGGGCGGTGACCTCCGACAGGCGCGCGAGCGCAACGAGGTAAGGTCGCAGCCGGGCGGCGCGCGATTCGTCGGTGCTGATCAGCAACGGCACGCGCTGTGCGGGCGACAACCCCATCTCGGAACGCAGGCTGCGACAGGCGGTTGTGAGTTCCTTCAGCTCGCGAACCGTCGCTTCCGCAGCCTCGTCGATCTTGCCGGGCTCGCTTTGAGGATAGGGGGCGAGCATGATGGTTTCGCCTTCTCGGCCGGCCATCGGCGCAACCTTCTGCCACAGCTCTTCGGTGATGAAGGGAATGATCGGGTGTGCAAGCCGCAGCGTCGTCTCGAGCACCCGCAGCAGCGTGCGGCGGGTGGCCCGCTGCTGCGCCGGAGTGCCGCCCTGTAGCTGGACTTTTGCCAGCTCCAGGTACCAGTCGCAATATTCGTCCCAGACGAAGCGGTAGATCGCTCCGGCCGCATTGTCGAAGCGGTACTCGGCAAAGCCCTTTTCCACCTCGGCCTCGGTGCGCTGGAGCTGGCTGACGATCCAACGGTCGGCGGCGGAGAATTCCAGGTAACCACCCGGCGCGCATTCCGAGGTGTCGTGCGGCTCGAGACCGCAATCCTGCCCCTCGCAGTTCATCAGCACGAAGCGGGTGGCATTCCAGAGCTTGTTGCAGAAGTTGCGGTAGCCTTCGCAGCGATTCAAATCGAAGTTGAGCGTGCGTGCAAAAGTTGCCAGCGACGCAAAGGTGAAACGCAGCGCATCGGCACCGAAAGCCGGAATGCCCTCCGGGTAATTGCGGCGCACGTACTTTTCGATCTTGGCCTTGTGTTCGGCGCGCAGCAGGCCAACGGTCGACTTCTCCAGCAACGCGGGCAGCGTGATGCCGTCGATCAGATCAAGCGGATCCAGCGTGTTCCCCTTGGACTTGGACATCTTCTGCCCCTCGGCGTCTCTTACCAGGGCATTGATGTAGACATGCCGGAACGGCACCTGATCGGTGAAATGCAGCGTCATCATGATCATCCGGGCAACCCAGAAGAAAATGATGTCGAAGCCGGTGACCAGCACGTTGGACGGCAGGAAAGCCTTGAGGTCGGGTGTCTGTTCGGGCCAGCCCAGCGAGGTGAACGGCACCAGCGCCGAGGAAAACCAGGTATCGAGCACGTCGGGGTCGCGCCGCAGTTCGCCGCGATAACCGCGGGCAGCGGCCTGCTGACGCGCGGCTTCCTCGGTGCGCGCAACATAAATATTGCCCGCATCGTCGTACCACGCAGGAATCTGGTGGCCCCACCAGAGCTGCCGGGAAATGCACCAGTCCTGGATGTTCTCCAGCCAGTGGTTGTAGGTCGCCGACCAGTGTTCCGGAAAAAACTTCACCTCGCCGCTGGCAACTGCCTCCAGTCCGCGCCGCGCCAGGCCCTCCATCTGCACGAACCATTGGTCGGTGAGCATCGGCTCGACCACCACGCCGGTGCGCCCGGAGCGTGGAACCTTGAGCTTGTGCGGTTTCTCCGACACCAGGAGGCCCTGGGTCTTGAGATCTTCCAGGACGCGCTTTCTTGCTTCGAAGCGGTCGAGCGCTCGATAGGCTTCGGGCGCGGCATCGCTGATCTTCGCGTCGAGCGTCAGGACGCTGATCGCGTCGAGGTGGTGCCGCTGACCTACCCGGTAGTCGTTGAAATCATGGGCCGGCGTGATCTTGACGCAGCCGGTGCCGAAGTCCGGATCGACATACTCGTCGGCGATTACCGGGATGCTTCGACCGGTCAGCGGCAGGACGAGCTGCTTGCCGACGAGGTTTCGGTAGCGCGCATCCTCCGGATGCACCGCCACGGCCACGTCACCAAGCATCGTCTCCGGCCGGGTCGTGGCAACGACTACGCCGGCCGAGCCGTCGGCGCCAGGGTAGCGGATTTCCCAAAGGCGGCCGTCTTCTTCCTCGCTGTCGACCTCGAGATCCGATACCGCGGTCCCGAGCACCGGGTCCCAGTTCACCAGGCGCTTGCCGCGGTAGATCAGGCCCTGCTCGTGCAATCGAACGAACACTTCGGATACCGCGCGGGACATGCGCGCATCCATGGTGAAATAGCCGCCGCGCTGCCCCTCGGTGTCGGCGTAGGTCCAGTTGGCGGACGTGCCCAGCCGACGCATCTGGCGGGTGATGGTGGACCCGGACTGTTGTTTCCAGCCCCACACCCGCTCGACAAATGCCTCGCGCCCGAGGTCGTGCCGCGCCTTGCCTTCCGCCTCGCGCTGGCGCTCGACCACTATCTGGGTCGCGATACCGGCATGATCGGTGCCGACCACCCAGTTAGTGTTGTGCCCGCGCATCCGGTGATAACGGATCAGCGCGTCCATCAACGTCTGCTGGAACGCATGGCCCATGTGCAGCGTGCCGGTGACGTTGGGCGGCGGCAGCTGGATGCAGTACGCGGGCCCCTTGCGCTTCGGATCGGCGCTAAAGTATCCGCGCGACTCCCAGAACGGGTACCAGCGCTGCTCGATGGCTTTCGGCTCGAAGCTCTTGGCTAATTCCATGGGGCCTGAATCCCGGGGCGAACGCCCGGGGCAACTCGAAAGCGCAGGATTATAGCGGCTCAGTCCTCGCTGTCCGCGGGCTGCGGCGCCGATCCGTCTGCCGGGGCCGGCTTGTCCGGCGCGTCCGCGCAGGCGATGTGCGCCAGCGCCGGCAGGCTGCGCACCATCGAACGGCCGAGCAGATCGAGCGAAGAGGCGATTGAGGGAAACTCGACACCGAGGTTTCTGATTTCGCGCTCGATGCTCTCGGCCAGGCGCATCGATATCGCCTGTTCCAGTTCGCTTCGGGAGAGCTGGCGACTTCGGCCCGGGCCGGACACCGCCTCGGTCAGTGTCGGGATGCCTTCCCCCGTACCGGCCTGGGTCGGCCGCGAGAGGACCGGTACCTCGGCTGACGGCTGCGCTCGCTGCCGCTTGATGAGACTGTCGAGCTTGTCGAACAGGGCGTCCCGATTGCGCCTTTGGTCGGCCATTGGCTCAGTCTTCGCCCTTGGCAAGCGGATGGGTGCGGATTTGATAGCCGCGGTCCCGATAGAACCGGTAGCGCTCGCGGGCCGCAGCCCGCGCCGCCTCGTCGATGCCGACGATCTCGACCAGCCGGTGAAAACGGCTGAAGCATTCAGGTGTCTGGTCGCAGAGATTGATAAGCACTTCGTCGTGCACCAGCGGGTCGCTCAGATGGTCGACGATGATCGGCGTGACTGCGGCCAACCGATCGCCGCTCCGGCAATGCGGAAAGAAGCCGATGGCCGGCGTCGTCCATAACAGCCGCGAAACCTTGTCGGTCGTGGCGGCATCCGGTGTCAGCAACATGACTCGTTTTCTGAGCGAATGCGCTTTCGCCGTCACCTGGCAGGCGGTGTGAAAACGGTCTGCGCTGTGGGTGTAGAACAGGACTTCGGTCATCGCCGTGCGCTCATGGTGTGCATTGTCGCATCAGCGGCAGGCATGCTCCGATGCCTCACCACCCAGCCCGCGTCATCAGAAACTGGGTAAGCAGCGGAACCGGGCGACCGGTCGAGCCCTTTTCCTTGCCCGAGCGCCAGGCGGTGCCTGCGATGTCCAGATGCGCCCAAGGATACTTTCGCGCATAGCGTTCCAGAAAACAGGCTGCGGTTACGCTGCCGGCGGGCCGGCCGCCGATATTCGCCATGTCGGCGAAATTGCTCTTCAGCTGGTCCTGATAGTCCTCCCACACCGGCATACGCCAGGCCCGGTCCCAGGCAGTTTGGCCGGCATCCAGCAGTTCCTGCGCCAATCCGTCGTCCGGGCTGAACAGCCCGGTGGCGACATGGCCCAGCGCGATGACGCAGGCGCCGGTCAGCGTGGCGATGTCCACCACGGCCGACGGCTGATACCGCTCGGCATACGTGAGCGCGTCGCACAGAATCAGTCTGCCTTCTGCGTCGGTGTTGAGAACCTCGACGGTCTGTCCCGACATGCTGGTGACGATGTCGCCGGGCCGGGTGGCATTGCCGCCGGGCATGTTCTCTGTCGTCGGTACAAGCCCCACTACGTTGAGCGGCAGCTTCATTGCCGAGATCGCATGGAGAGTGCCGAGCACGCTGCCGGCCCCGGACATGTCGTACTTCATCTCGTCCATCTCGGCCGAGGGCTTCAGCGAGATGCCGCCGGTGTCGAAGGTGATGCCCTTGCCGACCAGCACCACCGGTTTCTGCGTGCGCGTTCCGCCGCGGTGCTCGAGCACGATGAACTTCGGCGGCTGCCGGCTGCCCTGAGCCACTGCCAGCAGGGCGCCCATGCCCAGCTTGCGCATTTCCTTTTCGCCGAGCACGCTGACGCTCATTTTGCCGTGCCGGGCAAGCTGCCTGGCCTGGTCGGCAAGGTAGCTTGGCGTGCACACGTTGGGCGGCAGGTTGCCGAGCTCTCGCGCGAAGTTCACGCCGTCGCCAATCGCGGCGCCGCGCTTGACCGCCGCATCCAGGTGGCGCGCGCCCTTGGCGCTGGCTGCCACAACGACGCGCTTAAGCCCGCCGCGGCTGCGCGGCTTGTCGCTCTTCAGCCGGCTGAACCGGTAGGTAACCTCCAGGGCGCCTACCGGCACCTGCATCGCCGCCCAGGCGGCGTCGCGCCCGTCGACGTCGCAGTCGGTCAGGTACAGCGCGAGTTCCGCGATGCCGCTGTCTGCCACGGTGCGCACGGCGCCCCGCACCATATCGCGGTAATCTTTTGCAGACACTTTCGCATTCTTGCCGGCGCCGACCAGCATTACGCGCGGCGCGGCGACCCCTTCCAGGTCGTAGAGCATTGCCGTGGCCCCGGGCCGCGGCTCGAAGTCGCCGTTCTTCAGCAGCCTGACGATGCGTCCGCGGGCGGCGCTGTCGATCCGCTTGGCAGAGGCCGAGAGCTTGCCGTCGGAAAACACGACGACGGCCACGCAATCGGATTTCAGTGACTCCGGGTGCGCTTCTTTTGTGCTAAAGTCCACGCGACTCTCCTTCAATGATTCATTTTTTTCAACCACTTAGAATTATCTCTTCGCGCCGAAGCAAAAGTCAAAAGCAATGATCTTCCAGCGGGCGTTACTGCGAGAATTCGCCTCGACGGGTGTTGCGACGCTGCTGGTGCTCCTGGCGATAACCTTTACGACGCAGTTCATCCGCTTTCTTGGCTATGCCGCCCGCGGCAGCATCTCCACCGATGCGGTGCTGACTTTTCTGGGCTTCGCGGCGCTGCGTTATCTGCCGATTCTGCTGTCGCTGACCTTGTTCATTTCGGTGCTGATGGTGTTGACGCGCAGCTACCGGGATTCGGAGATGGTCGTGTGGTTCACCTCCGGCCAGGGGCTGACAAAATGGATCAGGCCGACCCTGTACTATGCGGCGCCGTTCATCTTCACTATCGGCCTGCTCAGCATGCTGCTGTCGCCCTGGGCCACGGCCAAGACGGAAGAGTTCCGGCGCCAGCTGGAAAGTCGTGACGACGTCGCCGCGATCTCGCCCGGCGTGTTCAAGGAATCGCGCGGCGGAGACCGGGTATTCTTCGTCGAAAAGCTCACCATGGATCTGTCCGTGGTGGCCAACATCTTCGTGTATTCGGAAGAGAACAAGGAAATCGGGACCACCGTCGCGAAGCGCGGCTATCAGGAAACGGCCCCGAACGGCGACCGCTTCCTGGTACTCGAGAACGGGCGGCGCTACATCGGGCCGCCGGGCTCGGCGGAATACAAGATCATCGAGTTCGACAAGTACGCGTTGCGCATCGAAGCGCGGGAGATGAAGGAATACCTCCCCTCGACGAAATCGCGACCGTCGCTGGATCTGCTCAATGAGAACAATGCGGAGGCCAAGGCCGAGCTGATCTGGCGCGCCGGCTTTCCGCTCAGCGCGCTGATGTTGTGCCTGCTCGCGATCCCGCTTTCTTTCGTCAATCCGCGCGCCGGCCGTTCGCTTAACCTGATGGTCGCCGCGCTGGTGTACATGGTCTACAGCAACATGCTGAGCATCATGCAGGCCTGGGTTGCCCAGCAGAAAGTGCCCCCCGTCGTCGGCATGTGGTCGATGCATCTGATCATGCTCGCGCTGGTTGTTGCCCTGTTTCACCGGCGGCTGGCGGTGCGCCCGCTGTTTCGCCTGAGGCGCGCGCGCGCATGAGGACGATCCGTCGCTATGTCGCGAAGCAGGTATTCGGCGCAACCGCGCTGGTATTTTCCGCTCTGTTGCTGCTGTTCGGGTTCTTCGATTTCATCCAGGAGCTGTCCGATCTCGGCCGAGGAAGGTACAGCCTGACGGTAGCGGCGGTATACGTCGGGCTCAGCCTTCCGGGGCGCGCTTACGAGATTCTGCCGGTGGCCGCGCTGATCGGGACGCTGTTCTCGCTGGCGCAGCTGGTGTCGAGCTCGGAGTACACGGTGATGCGGGTATCCGGCGTGTCGATGCGCGCGATGGCCGTTGCCCTGGTTCAGATCGGCGTTGCGCTGTCGGTGCTGACTTTCGTGCTCGGCGAGTTCGTGGCGCCCATCAGCGAGCAGGCGGCGCAGCGCCTGCGCCTGAAGGCCACCACCAGCAACGTCGTCGCGCAGGCGTTCCGATCCGGCCTGTGGGTGAAGGACGACACCAACTTCGTCAATGTGTCGAGAATCATGCCGGAAACCGTGATTCACGACGTGAATATCTATGAATTCGACGCGGACTATCGCCTGCGCGCCATCAGTCATGCAAAGCGCGGCGAGTACCAGCGGGACAATCTTTGGCGGCTCAAGGATGTGGTGCAGACCCGGTTCGAGAGCAACCGAACCTCCGTCAGCAAGATACCCGAGGCGTTCTGGCGTTCGGTGCTGAGCCCGTCGATCCTGAACGTGCTGATGGTGGTGCCGGAACAGATGTCGCTTTGGGACCTCTACTCCTACATCGGGCACCTGCGCGACAACAAGCAGGAGACCGCCCGCTACGAAATCGCCCTGTGGCAGAAGATCATCTACCCGTTCGCGGTGCTGGTGATGATGGTGCTGGCGCTGCCATTCGCCAACTTCCAGGTGCGCGAGGGCGGCATCAGTTCGAAGATCTTCGCCGGCATCATGCTCGGACTCGGCTTTCACCTGGCAAACCGGCTGTTCGGCCACCTCGGCTTGCTGAACGCCTGGCCGCCGCTGTTCAGCGCCGTGATGCCGACCCTGGTATTCCTCGCAACGGCCGTCTGGATGATGTGGAAGGCCGAGCAGCGTTAGTGCGCTGGCGCTCCGGGGCTGTCAGCCGGCGTCCGCCGCTCCGCCGCCGGCGATCCGGTCGACGCTGATCAGCCGGGTGCCGGCGAGCCTGTCGTGCAGGAACAGGCCTTCGCGATCGAGCAGCGCCCACGCCAGCCCGATGCCGCTCAAGACGCTTGGAATTGCCAGCAGGTATCGCAGCAGTGCCCGGGTCGGGGGCAGCGGTGCGCCGTCGCGTGCAACCAGGCGGATGCCCCAGGTCTTCATCGCCAGGGTCTGACCGGTGCGCAGCCAGCAATACAACAGATAGGCGCCGCACACCGCGAACAGGTAGACCTGGAACGCCAGTCGCGGCAGCCCGGACTGGGCGTCGCGCGCCAAGGCCACGAACAGATAGCCGGCGACGAACAGCAGGCCGAACAGCAGTACGGCCTCGTAGGCCATTGCCGCCATGCGCCGTGGCAGCCCGGCGCCGACCGGCCGTTGCGGCCCGTTCACCGGGGCGCCTCAGTCGGCATCGCGCAGCTGGTACCTCTGCCGGAATTCGCGCCGCTGGTCCTCGGGCAGCTGCTGGTACTCATGCCAGCGACGGCGCAGCTCCTCGCGCCGCTCGGGCGGCAGTTCCTGCAGCGCGCGGTAGCGTTCGCGGGCGCGGGCCTTCTGCTCGGGGGTCAGCTGCGCCCACTCGCGCATGCGCGCCTGGACGCGTTGCTGGCGTTCCACCGGCATGTCGGGATAGCGGGCCGCCAGCTCCAGCCAGCGCTCCCGGCGCTGCGGCTCGATCGCATCCCATTCCGCCGCCAGTGGCGCCAGAATTTCGCGTTGCTGGGCGCTTAACTGCACCCAGCTTGGTGCCGCCTGGGCACGCGCCGGTTCCGCGCCCGCGCCGGAGAACAGGTGCAACAAGACGCCGAGCGCTACTGCTCGTCCGAGGTGTGTCTGAGCCATGCATCGAATCCCGGGTCGGTATAGGCGTGGATGGGCAGTTCGTCCGCCAGCAGGGCGGCCTCGACTTCCAGGGCATCACGCCGCATCGTGTTGTCCACGTACAGCACGCTGGCCGCAAGCAGGGCGGCGACGGCGACCGGAATGCCCACCTTGAAGGCGGTACGATGCATTGCCACCTGGCTGCGCAGCCAGTCCATGGCGGCGGCCCGGCGCGGAGACGCGCTGCGCCGCCGGCGATGAGCCGCCAGCGCGGCCGCTCGCGCCTCGGCCAGTCGCGTCGAGGTATTGGGCGAAATGTCTGCCAGGCGTCGATCGAGTTCACTGACGATCTGCCTGGCAAGATCGTGCTCGTTCATGACTCGATCCCCTGGGCTTTCAGAAAGGCCGCTATCGCGTGCGTCGCCCGGGAACAGTGAGTCTTCACGCTACCCTGCGAACAGCCCATTGCGACCGCGGTTTCGGCCACGTCCAACTCCTCCCAGTAACGCAGCAAAAAAGCCTCGCGTTGACGCGGCGGCAGCCGCTGCAGCGCCTGTTCGATGAGAGCGCCGAGCTGGCTGCGCTCCATCAGGTTGGCGGGGCTGGCCGCCTGTCCGGCCTCGGTTTCCAGGTTCTCGAGGAAGTCGAAATCCTCGCCGTCGTCCCCGGACTTGAACGACGAAAACAACGTCGTCCAGGTCGAGCGGACTTTCTGGCGGCGATAATAATCGCGGATCGTGTTCTGCAGGATGCGCTGGAACAGCAACGGCAGTTCTGCGGCGGGCCGCTGCGAGTAGCGATCCGCCAGCTTCAGCATGGCGTCCTGCACGATGTCCAGCGCCGAGTGCTCATCCCGCACTGCGAACATTGCCTGTCTGAAGGCGCGGCGTTCGACATCCGCAAGAAAGCTGGAAAGTTCCTGTTCGGTGGCCAGGGGAGATCCGCTCCGGCAGCGAGCGCGTCAATGACGGTTACCTGAAGGCATTATACGTGCGGACATTGGCGCCGCAGACCGCGCGGTTTAGAATGTCTCCGGTGCGCCGATGCAAAGCGTGAACCTCACGAATCATTTTCTGATCGCCATGCCCAACATGGTCGATCCCTACTTCGCCAAGTCCCTGACCTTCATCTGCGAGCACAACGAGCAGGGGGCGCTTGGCGTGGTCGTCAATCGGCCGACCGACATGACGCTGGGCGCCCTGTTCGAGCAAGTCGAAATCGCATTGGCGGACCCTGCCCTGGCCAAGCTGCCGGTCTACTTCGGCGGACCGGTGCAGGTCGATCGCGGCTTCGTGCTGCACCGGCCGGTCGGCGAGTGGCAGTCGACCCTGTCGGTCAACGATGAAGTGGGGCTGACCACGTCGAAGGACATTCTCCAGGCCTTGAGCGACGGTCATGGGCCCAAGCCTGGCGACATCCTTGTGTCTCTTGGTTACGCGGGCTGGGCACCGGGTCAGCTCGAGCAAGAGCTGAAGCAAAACGCCTGGCTCACGGTGGGTGCGCAGGCCGCTGTCATGTTCGACATGCCGGCCGAGGATCGCCTGCCCGCCGCGCTGGACCTGCTCGGCGTCGATCCCGCCAGCCTGTCGGAGGACGTGGGTCATGCCTGACGCCAGGGCAACCGGTCCCCGGTGGTGACGGCTCGGGCGATGGGCGCCGGCCGCAGTTCCCCGTCAGGCCCGTCCCCGGTTCCCAATGCTGGCCGTTCCTCAGGCGTGGTGCTGGCGTTCGATTTCGGTGAGCGCCGGCTGGGCGTGGCGGTGGGAGACCTTGCGCTGAAAATCTCGCATCCGCTGGAAACCATCGACGCGGCCGACCCCGGTCGCCGGTTCGAACGTATCGCGGCCCTGGTCGCCGAATGGCGGCCGGTGCTGGCGGTGGTTGGCATGCCGGTCACGGTTGAGGGCAGTCCGCATGCCCTTGCGCCGCGCGTACGCGCCTTCTGCCGGCAGCTTGAGCGGCGTTTCGGGCTGCCGACGGCTTCGGTGGACGAGCGCTTCACCTCTGCCGAGGCCGGCGAGCGGTTGAGCGCCGCCGGGGTTCGCGGGCGCGCGCAAAAGGCCTACCTCGACCAGGTTGCCGCTTCGGCCATTCTCGACGACTATTTCGCGCGGCATGACGACACCGACGCCTGACGCAGAAAAGCTGCTGCTGGTGCTCACCGAGCAGTTGCGTCCGGCGCTCAAGCCGGACACCGCACTGGTCGGCATACATACCGGTGGCGTGTGGGTGGCGCAACGGCTGCATTCTCTGCTCGACCTTCAGGTGCCGCTGGGTACCATCGACGTTGCGTTTTACCGCGACGACTATGCCCACCGAGGGCTTAACGCCAACGTACGGCCTTCCGACATTTCGTTCGACGTCGCGGGACGCGATATCGTGCTGGTGGACGATGTGCTCTATACCGGGCGCACCATCCGCGCCGCGATGAACGAGATCTTCGACTACGGCCGGCCCGGCAAGGTCATGCTGGCGGCGCTGGTCGACCGGGGCGGGCGCCAGCTCCCCATTTCGCCGCAGTTCCTCGGGGCGACACTACCGGTGGCGGACGATGAGCGCATCGTGTTGAGCCGGGCCGGCGACGGCCGGCTTCACCTGGCGATCGAATCCCGGTCGCAGGAAGGCGACGGCCGGTGACGCGCAATCCCCAGCTCGGCGACAAGGGCGAACTGCGCCATCTGTTGACAACCGAGGGGCTGCCGCGGGAGATCCTGCTGCGCATCCTCGACACCGCGCGTTCCTTCCTGTCGGTCACAGAGCGCGAGATCAAGAAAGTGCCTCTGCTGCGCGGCAAGGCGGTATTCAATCTTTTCTTCGAGCCCAGTACCCGCACCCGCACCACGTTCGAGATCGCGGCCAAGCGGCTGTCGGCGGACGTCATCAATCTCAGCATCGGTACCTCGTCCCAGTCCAAGGGGGAGACGCTTCTCGACACGGTTGCGAATCTCTCGGCGATGCACGCCGACATGTTCGTCGTGCGCCACGCTCAAAGCGGCGCGGCGCACCTGATCGCGCAGCATGCCGCGCCGCACATCCATGTCATCAATGCGGGCGACGGCCGCCATGCGCACCCCACGCAGGCGCTGCTCGACATGTTCACCATTCGGCACTACAAGCAGGAATTTCAGGGTCTGCGCGTGGCCATTGTCGGCGATGTGCTGCATTCTCGCGTGGCGCGCTCGCAGATCCATGCGCTGACCACGCTGGGCGTGGCCGAGGTGCGGGTGGTGGCGCCGCGCACGTTGCTGCCCAACCATGTATCCGAGCTCGGCGTTCAGGTGTTCCACGACATGCGCGAGGCGCTGGCCGACGTTGACGTGGTGATGATGCTCAGACTGCAGAACGAGCGCATGGGCGGCGCGCTGCTGCCAAGCGCGCATGAGTATTTCAAGACCTATGGTCTTACGCCGGAGAAGCTCGCGGTCGCGAGCCCGGACGCCATCGTGATGCATCCGGGGCCGATGAATCGCGGCGTCGAGATCGATTCCATGGTCGCGGACGGCAGGCAGTCGGTGATTCTGCCGCAGGTGACCTTTGGCATCGCCGTGCGCATGGCGGTGATGTCGATTCTGGCCGGGAGCGCCCCGTGAACCTGCACCTGCGTGGCGGCCGGGTGATCGACCCCGCCAGCGGCGGCGACCGGCGCCAGGACGTGTTTGTTTCCGGAGGTTGCATTGCCGCCCTGGGGCAGGCGCCGGCCGGCTTCCGGGCCGACCGGATAATCGATGCCGCGGGCCTGGTCGTGTGCCCCGGACTGGTGGATCTGTCGGTGCGGGTGCGCGAGCCGGGGGAGGAACATCGTGCCACGCTGGAGAGCGAGCTGGCGGCGGCGGTGGCGGGGGGCGTCACCGCGCTCTGCTGCCCGCCCGATACCGACCCGCCGCTGGACGAGCCGGGCCTGGTGGAGATGCTCAAGCATCGCGCCCGCAGCCTTCAACTGGCGCGCCTGTTTCCGGTCGGCGCGGCGACCCGCGGGCTTCGCGGAGAGCGCCTGACCGAGATGGCCGAACTCACCGACGCCGGATGCGTGGCCTTCTCGCAGGCCGATTTTGCTCTTGCCGATCATCAGGTGCTGTTGCGTACGCTGCAGTACGCCGGCACGTTCGGCTACTCGCTGTGGCTGCGCCCGCAGGATGCCGCGCTGGGCCGGGGCGGGGTGGCCCACGACGGGCAGGTGGCAACCCGCCTCGGCCTGGCGCCGGTGCCGGTCGCGGCCGAGACGGTCGCGCTCGCCACGATCCTGCGGCTTACGGAGGGAACCGGCGCCCGTGTCCACCTGTGTCGCCTGTCGAGCGCGGAGGCCGTCGAGATGGTACGCCAAGCCAAGGCGAAGGGTCTCGACGTCACGGCGGACGTGTCGGCGAATCATCTGCACCTGAGCGAGATGGATATCGGCTACTTCGACAGCAATTGCAACGTGGTGCCGCCGTTGCGAGACGCCCGCGACCGCGAAGCTTTGCGACGGGGGCTGGCCGACGGGACGATCGACGTCCTCTGTTCCGACCACACGCCGGTCGACGACGATGCCAAGCAGCTGCCATTCGGCGAGGCGGCGCCGGGGGCGAGCGGGGTCGAGCTGCTGCTGCCGCTCACCCTGAAATGGGCCGAGCAGGCCAAGGTGCCCCTGCCTTCGGCCCTTGCCCGGGTCACCCTGCAGCCGGCGCGATTGCTCGGGCTCGATTCCGGGCGCATCGAAGTCGGTGCGCCGGCCGATTTGTGCCTGTTCGATCCGCAGGCGCGGTGGACCGTCGGCCACGACACCCTGCACAGCCAAGGCAAGAACACCCCGTTCTACGGCCTCGAGATGACCGGACGGGCGCTGTTCACTGTCGTGGCCGGCAGCATCGTCCACGAACTGCGGTCGTGATCGCCGCGCCGTTTTCGCGGTCCAAACGCCGTGTCTGAAACCCGTACCCATAGCGAAACGATGAATCCCCTGCTGGACCTTTCCGGGCTGCCGCGATTTGCCGACATCGAGCCGGCCCATGTCACGCCTGCCGTCGATCCGTTGCCGTCCGAGGGCGGTGACTGCGGGGGGCGTGGCGTTGACGACGGGGCGCCGCCGGAGTCGGCGGAGGTCGCGAGACCGCTCGACGATGCCATCGAGCGGCTGCGGCGCGCCTGGGGCCAGGTCGCCCATCTCAATGCGGTGATGAACACGCCGGAGCTGCGCGAAACCTATAACGCGAATCTTCCGAAGGTCACGCAGTTCTTCACCGAGATGGCGCAGAACGAAGGGTTGTACCGGCGCTACAAGGCGCTCGCCGCGTCGCCGGCGTTCGCGGCGCTCGATGCCCCGCGGCGCAAGGTCGTCGAAAACGAGTTGCGCGATTTCCGGCTTGGCGGCGCGGAACTGCCCGACGAGCGCAAGGCGCAGTTCAAAGCGAACGCCGAGGCGCTGGCCAGGCTGTCGTCCCGCTTCAATGATAACGTGCTCGATGCCACCAACACCTTCGAGCTGGTCGTGGAGGACGAGGCGCGGCTGCATGGCATCCCCGACGACGTGGTCGAGGGTGCCCGCCAGAATGCCGAGCAGGAAGGCCGGAAGGGCTGGAAATTCACTTTGCACGCGCCCTCGTACATGCCGTTGATGCAGTATGCGCAAGACCGCAGCCTGCGCGAACAGATGTATCGCGCCTACGCCACGCGGGCCTCGGAGTTCGGTCGGTCCGAATGGGACAACACCTCGATCATCGTCGACATCCTCCGCCTGCGGCGCGCGCAGGCCCGGCTGCTCGGCCTTGGCAACTACGCCGAAGTGTCCCTGGCGCCGAAGATGGCGGAGACGCCGGATCAGGTGCTTGCGTTTCTTGGGGAGCTCGGGGCGCGCGCGAAGCCTTATGCGCTGCGCGATCTGGACGAATTGCGCGGCTTCGCGCGAGAGCAGCTTGGCTTGCCGGCACTGGAAGCCTGGGATATTCCCTTTGCGTCGGAGAAACTGCGTGCCGCACGGTATGCCTTCTCCGACCAGGAGGTTAAGCAGTACTTCGCCGAGCACAAGGTGCTGGCGGGCATGTTCAAGGTGGTCGAAACGCTGTACGGGGTGAAAATCAGCGCGGCCGATGCGCCGCGCTGGCACGACGACGTGCGTTTTTTCGCCATCCACGATCACGCGGGCAGCCTGGTCGGGCGCTTTTATGTCGACCTCTATGCGCGCACGTCGAAGCGCGGCGGTGCCTGGATGGACGACGCGATCACGCGCCGCCGAAAGCCGGACGGCGTGCAAACGCCGGTCGCGTACCTGAACTGTAATTTCTCCCGCCCGGTGGGCGGCAAGCCGGCCCTGCTCACGCACGACGAAGTCATCACCCTGTTTCATGAATTCGGCCACGGCCTGCACCATCTGCTCACGCAGGTCGACGAGCTTGGCGTATCGGGCATCAACGGCGTCGAGTGGGACGCGGTCGAGCTGCCCAGCCAGTTCATGGAGAATTTCTGCTGGGAATGGGATGTGCTCAAGGACATGAGCGGACACGTCGACAGCGGCGCCCCGTTGCCGAGGGCCTTGTTCGACAAGATGCTGGCCGCGAAGAATTTCCAGAGCGGCATGCATACCGTCCGCCAGCTGGAATTCGCGCTGTTCGACATGCACCTGCACTACGACTTCGACCCGGACGGCGGCGAAACGCCGATGCAGGTGCTGGACCGGGTGCGCCGGCAGGTGGCGGTGCTGGTGCCGCCGGCGTTCAACCGGTTCGCCAACAGTTTTTCGCACATCTTCGGTGGCGGTTACGCCGCCGGTTACTACAGCTATAAATGGGCGGAGGTGCTGTCCGCCGACGCCTACAGCCTGTTCGAAGAGGGCGGGGTGCTCCATCCTGCCGTCGGATCACGGTTTCTCGACGAGATTCTCGCGCGCGGCGGCAGCCGGCCGGCACTGGAATCGTTCGTCGCCTTTCGCGGACGCGAACCTAAGATCGATGCGCTGCTGCGGCACAGCGGAATGCTGGAGGCGGCCTGAACATCACCTGGGGAGGTGCCATGTTGACTCGGAGCGTATTGCTTGGACTGATCGTGCTGGCGAGCGCGGCGCATGCGCAGATGTATCGCTGGGTGGACAAGGACGGCAACGTGAACTACAGCGACCAGCCGCCCCCGCCGGATGCGCGCGATGTCGAGGAACGGCGTGGCGCCGGCAAGCCTGCGGACCAACCGCTGCCGTACGCACTGGACAGGGCGGTGCGCAATTTTCCGGTGGCGTTGTACACCAGCAGCTGTGGAGAGGGCTGCGCCAGGGCCTCGGAGCTGCTGGCGCGGCGCGGCATCCCGCACACGGTGTACGACGCGACGCAGCCGGCATTCCAGGATCGCCTGAAGGAGCTCGCGGGCGGCCAGCTCGTGGTGCCGGTGCTGCAGGTCGGCCAGAGCGTGCTGCGCGGTTTCGAGGCAGGCCAGTGGAATACCGCCCTCGACGCGGCAGGCTATCCGGCGACGGCGCTGGTGAAGGTCACGCCCGAACAGGCGACGCCGCCGGCGCCACCGGCACCGCCCGAGGCGCAGGCCGGAGCGGAGCAGCCGCCGGCCGAAACGGGTGAGCCCGCAGAAGAGAATTGAAGCTCGCAACCTGGAACGTCAATTCGCTCAAGGTGCGGCTGCCGCATCTGCTCGACTGGCTGGCGCGCGAGCCGATCGATATCGTTTGCCTGCAGGAAACCAAGCTCGAGGACGCGAACTTCCCGGCCGAGGCGCTGCGCAACGCGGGTTACGAGACTGTCTGTTCGGGTCAGAAGACTTACAACGGCGTGGCGATCGCATCGCGCACGCCGCTGGCGCGGGTGCTCAAGGGCATTCCGGATTTCGGCGACGAGCAGCGGCGGGTGATCGCGGCGAGCGCGGGCGATATCCGGGTGGTGAATGCCTATGTGCCCAATGGCCAGAGCGTGGATTCGGACAAATACCGGTACAAGATGGACTGGCTTGAGCGTTTCACGCGCTGGATCGAGGCCGAGTTGTCCAGCCATCCGGCGCTCGCGGTGGTCGGAGATTTCAACATCGCGCCCGAGCCGCGCGATGTACACGACCCGAAGGCGTGGGAGGGGCAGGTGCTCTTCAGCGAGCCGGAGCGGACGGCGTTTCGCCGCCTGCTCGACCTTGGATTCGTGGATGCCTTCCGCCTGTTCGAGCAGCCGGACAAATCGTTCACGTGGTGGGATTACCGCTTGAACGCGTTCAAGCGCGGCCTGGGTCTTCGCATCGACCACATCCTGGTGTCTCCCGCGCTTGCGCAGCGCTGCCGCCGGGTCGAGATCGTGCGCGAGCTGCGCAGCCTGGAACGTCCCTCCGATCACGCGCCGGTCGTCGCCGAGTTCTGACGCCCGGCGGCGTTATCTGTCCTTCTGCAGTTCCTCGTCCAGACCGAGTTCCTGGATCTTGCGGGTCAGCGTATTGCGGCCCATGCCGAGCAGCTGCGAGGCTTCGATGCGTCGGCCGCCGGTGTGCGCCAGCGCGCGCATGATCAGCGCGCGCTCGAACTGGCGGGTCAGCTCGTCGAGGATGCCGGTCTGGCCGCCCTTCAGCTGGCTTTCCGCTTCGCGCTCCAGCGCCGAGACCCAGCTCTCCGTCGCTCCCGCGCGTGCCTCTTCGCGCAACTCCGGCGGCAGATCTTTCACATCGACGTTGCTGCCGGGCGCCATTACGGTCACCCAGTGGCAGAGGTTCTCCAGCTGCCGCACGTTGCCCGGCCAGTCGAGCGATCCGAGATACTTCATGGCGGCCGGCGTCAGCCGCTTCGGCTCGACGCTGAGCTCGCGCGCGCTCTTCTGCAAGAAGTGGCGGGCAAGCAGGGGAATGTCCTCACGCCGTTCGCGCAGGCTCGGCAGGCGCACCCGAATCACGTTCAGCCGATGAAACAGGTCTTCGCGGAACAGACCCTGTTTCACCCGGTTTTCGAGATCCTGATGGGTCGCGGCGATGATTCGCACGTTCGCCTTGATCGGCTGGTGGCCGCCCACCCGATAGAAGTGTCCATCCGAAATCACCCGCAGCAGGCGGGTCTGAAGATCCGGCGGCATATCGCCGATCTCGTCCAGAAACAGGGTGCCGCCCTCCGCCTGCTCGAATCGGCCGCGGCGCATCGCCTGGGCGCCGGTAAAGGCGCCGCGTTCGTGGCCGAAGAGCTCGGATTCCAGCAGGTCCTTGGGAATGGCCGCGGTGTTGATGGCGATGAAAGGCTTGGCCGCCCGCGGGCTGTGGCGATGGAGCGCGCGCGCCACCAGTTCCTTGCCGGTGCCGGATTCGCCGTTGATCAGCACCGTCGCGTGCGACTGGGTCAGGCGCCCGATGGCGCGAAACACCTCCTGCATCGAAGGTGCCTGGCCCAGTATCTCCGGCGCTTCGTCGACGGCGTCGCCAACTTCGTCCTGGCGCAGGCTCTCGTCCATCGCGCGGCGGATGAGATCGACCGCCTGGTCCACGTCGAAGGGTTTCGGCAGATACTCGAACGCGCCGCCCTGAAACGCCGCGACCGCGCTCTCCAGGTCGGAATAGGCGGTCATGATGATGACCGGCAGCGTCGGATGGCTTTCCTTCATGCGCTGCAGGAGCTCGAGGCCCGAGCCGCCCGGCATGCGGATGTCGCTGACCACTACCTGCGGCAACGATTCGCCGAGGGCTGCGAGCGCCTCCTGCGTGGATGAGAAGACCTTGAACGGGATGCCTTCCCGAGACAAGGCTTTCTCGAAAACCCAGCGGATGGAGCGGTCGTCGTCGATGATCCAGATCGGTTTCATGATGTTCCTGGCGATGTCTCGTCAACCTGTTGGTACTTGTGGTGCCTGGCGATCCAGGTGCCTGTCAGTGCTCCTCGACGGGCAGCAGCACCGAGAAGCAGGTGCGTCCCGGCCGTGTGTCGAGTTCGATGGTGCCGTGGTGCTGGCTGACAAAGGTCTGGGCGAGCGTCAGCCCCAGGCCGCTGCCGCCTTCGCGGCCCGACACCAGCGGAAAGAAAATGCGGTCCTGCAGCTCCGCCGGAATACCGGGTCCGTCGTCCTCGATGTGCACCGCGGTCGCCAGTGGGGGGACCTTGTTCGGCAGGGGGAGTTGCCGGGAGAACCGAGTGAACCGCCTGAGCTCGCCGCGGCACTGCATTGCCACCGCGGCATTGCGCGAGATGTTGAGAAGCGCCTGGATGATCTGTTCCCGGTCGGCGGTCAGAGGCGGGAGGCTGACGTCGTAGTCGCGGCGCACTTTCAGCGTGCGCGGAAACTCGGCGAGGATCAGGCTGCGCACGCGCTCCAGCGCTTCGTGAATGTTGAACTGCACATACTGCGGAATGCGATGCGGCGTGAGCAGACGGTCCATCAGCAACTGAAGCCGGTCGGCCTCGGCCATGATCACCTGCGTGTATTCGTGCAGCTCCGGCCGGTCCAGCTCGCGGTCGAGCAGCTGGGCGGCCCCGCGCAGCGCGCCCAGCGGATTCTTGATTTCGTGGGCCAGGTTGCGGATCAGCTCGCGATTGCGGGCGCTCTGGTCAAGCAGTCGCTCCTCGCGGGCGACGCGCAGCTGCTGGCTGAGCGGATTGAACTCCAGCAGGAAGCCGCCAAGGCCACCGATTTCCGCCGGAGTGACCGTACAGGAAAGCTCCAGCCTTGCGCCGCTGGGCATGACTAACGCCAACTCGTGCTGGGTGTAGCTGCAGCTGTGACTTTCGGCGTAGTCCACGACGGTCGACACCGGGGCTGGCTCGGCGAAGACCCGCTCGATGGGCTGACCGACGATGTTCTTTGCGCTTATCGCGAAAAGGTTTTCCGCCGCTGGATTGATGTAGCGCACGACGCGCCGCGCTTCGAGCAGCACGACCGCCGTGGCGAGGGCCTCCAGCCCCGGAAATCTCAGGATATCCACGGCCGTCCGCCGTGAAGCATTTCGCGCGGCGCCGCGCGCCCGCGCCCGATCAGCGCATGTAGGCGAGGTCGCGCCGGATCGCTGCTACGTTGGGTTGATGGTTTTCGACCGCTTCGCGGAAGGGTTGAACGCGGTCCAGATAGCGCTGGTAATTTCGTTCGTCGCCGGCGCGCACCGACTCCTGGGCGGCCAGCGCCTGCTGGGCATCCTGCAGGCGCTGTGTTTCGTCGGCAAGCTCCTGCTCCAGAATCCGGCGCCGGCCATCGTCCCTGCGGCGCTGGGTTTCGCCGTCGACCTTGGGAAAGGCGTCGGTGTTCGCCGACCGCGGCGTGTTCGCGCGCTCCGCCTCCGGCGCCGCTGCCCGGGGCTTGCGCGCTTCCTCGAAGCAGCGGATCTTCTCGGCGCCCTTTGGCGGCAGCTCGGTGATGTTCGAGTAAGTGATGTGGCCATCGGCGTCGCGATACATGCAGATCTCCGCAAGCGCGTCGCGGGCGAAGATAGTGGCAAGGATCGCGAGGCAGGCAGCCTGGAACGGAAGTCTTGACATCCGGCAGGTTCGGGCCCGCATCGACCCGGATCAGTTCGGCAGTTTTCGGCACCGGAGTCTAAGCTAGCTGTAGGGACGGATCAACGTTGAAGGTGACGGCCCAGCGCGAAGCGCGCAGACAAAAAAGGGCGGGGAGGCCCGCCCTTTCTCGGCCCGCGGCCCGCGCGCGGGTCAGGAGCTGTAGTACATGTCGAACTCGACCGGGTGGGAGGTCATCCGGAACCGGGTGACCTCTTCCATCTTCAGCGCGATGTAGGCGTCGATCATGTCGTCGGTGAACACGCCGCCCTTGGTGAGGAAGGCGCGCTCCTTGTCCAGGTGCTCCAGGGCCTGCTCGAGCGAGGCGCACACCGTCGGCACCTTCTTCGCTTCTTCCGGCGGCAGGTCGTAGAGGTTCTTGTCAATCGGGTCGCCCGGGTGGATCTTGTTCTGCACGCCGTCGAGGCCGGCCATCAGCAGCGCCGAGAATGCCAGATACGGGTTGGCCGTCGGGTCGGGGAAGCGCACTTCAACGCGGCGCGCTTTCGGGCTCGACACGTGGGGAATCCGGCAGGCGGCGGAACGGTTTCGCGCCGAGTAGGCCAGGTTGATCGGCGCCTCGAAGCCGGGAACCAGTCGCTTGTAGGAGTTGGTGCCGGGATTGGTAATGGCGTTCAGCGCACGCGCGTGCTTGATGATCCCGCCGATGTAGTAGAGCGCGAACTCCGACAGCCCGGCATAGCCGTTGCCCGCGAACAGGTTCTGGCCGCCCTTCCACACCGACTGGTGCACGTGCATGCCCGAGCCGTTGTCGCCCACGACCGGCTTGGGCATGAAGGTCGCCGTCTTGCCGTAGGAAGCCGCGACATTCCAGACGGTGTACTTCAGGATCTGCATCCAGTCGGCGCGCTTCACCAGGCTGTTGAACTTGGTGCCGATTTCGCACTGGCCGGGTGCGGCGACTTCATGGTGATGCACTTCCACTTCGACGCCCTGGGCCTCCAGCGCAAGACACATCGCGTTGCGGATATCCTGCAGGGAATCGACCGGCGGCACCGGGAAATAGCCGCCTTTGACGGGAGCGCGGTGGCCCATGTTGCCGCCCTCGAATTCGATGCCGGTCGACCACGGGGCCTCTTCGGAGTTGATCTTGACGAAGCAGCCCTGCATGTCCACCTTCCAGGTGATGCTGTCGAAGACGAAGAACTCGGGTTCTGGTCCGAAGTAGGCGATGTCGCCCAGGCCGCTGGACTTCAGGTAGGCTTCGGCGCGCTTGGCAATCGAGCGCGGGTCGCGGTCGTATCCCTTGCCGTCGGACGGCTCGATCACGTCGCAACTGATGTTCAGCACGGGCTCATCGCTGAAAGGATCCATCCGCGCAGAATCCGCGTCCGGCATCAGCAGCATGTCGGAGGCCTGAATGCCTTTCCAGCCGGCGATCGATGAACCGTCGAAGGCATGTCCGTCTTCGAACTTCGAAGCATCGAATTGCTTGGCCGGGACGGACACGTGCTGCTCCTTGCCACGCGTATCGGTGAACCGCAGGTCGACGAACTTGACCTCCTTGTCCTTGATCAACTTAAGTACTTCGGCTGGTGAAGCCATCTTGTTCTCCTGGGACTATCGGGTTGGGTGTAGAAAATCGGAAACGCAGATGAGCAGGAAGCGTGCCCGTCAAATAATTACTAATAAACAAAGAGTTGAGAGATAAAATCGAATGGAAGTGCGGCTTTGATGCACATTTATAGTGCAGGCGGGATTATACCGCCCCAAATCAGGGCGATGATCGTCGCCACAGCCGGGCACACTTGCCAGTCGCTCTTGGCAGGGCGCCCGGAGTAATAGACAACTATCTAAATTAAGGACTGAATATGGCTTCACTCAGCGATATCATCAGCGCCGCCGAGCAGCGTGGCGAAGCGCAAACCCTGCCCTACAACGGTGCACTATTGCCCGCGGAAGCGGCCGAAGTGCTGCGCAAGGCGCCCGGGGCGTGCCTTGTCGATGTGCGCACTCGCGCTGAATGGGATTACGTCGGGCGCATACCCGGTGCGGTGCAGATCGAATGGCAGCGATACCCCGGAGGGCAGCTCAACCCTGACTTCATCGCCGAGCTCAAGGCGCGGGTCGATCCGGAGGCGTTGGTCATGTTCATCTGTCGCAGCGGCGCCCGCTCGCACGCGGCCGCGGCCGCCGCGGCCGCCGCGGGCTATGCGCAGGCATTCAACGTGCTCGAGGGTTTCGAGGGCGACAAGGACAGCCAGGGCCATCGCAATACGATCGGTGGCTGGCGCGCGGCCGGATTGCCTTGGGTGCAAAGCTGAAAAGCAGTGCTCGTTGCTCGGTGCTCAGTGCTTAGTGCTCGGTAAGCCGGCCGTTGGACGGCGCAAGGCGCTCAACGCAGAGGGCGCCGACGATAATCTGGCGGCGAGACAAGGAAATCTGGATCCCTTCGTGCCTTCGTGTATCGCTTCTGGTTCTTGTCTTTGGGTCCGCACCGGGTGCGTTCTAAAGCGAAAAGATAGGGCGAACCACCAAGACACCGAGACGCCAAAACGGCAGGGCAAACCGGGTGAGGGGTTCTCCTGGTGACTGGGTGGTTCGACCGAGGTTTTGCTCGCGCGAAAAAAACTAATCTGACCAATCCACCCAGCCGAGCTGCCAGGTCAGCAGCACCAGCCCGCCGAAGGCAATCCGGTACCAGGCAAAGGGCCGGAAACTGTGTCGGGCCACATAGTTCAACAGGGCCCGCACCGTCGGCAGTGCGGCGGCAAAGGCCGCCGCAAAGCCGACGCAGAACACCGGCAGGTCGGCGGCATTCAACAGCGACCAGTTCCGGTACAGGTCGTAGACCGCGGCGCCCAGCATGGTGGGAATGGCCAGAAAGAACGAGAAGCGCGTCGCGGTCTCCCTCGACAAGCCCAGTAGCATGCCGCCGATGATGGTGGCGCCGGCACGCGAGACGCCCGGAAACATTGCGACGGTCTGCGCCAGGCCTACCTTGAGCGCGTCATGCCAGCGCAGCTCGTCGACATGGTTCAGGCGTGCGGTGTGCGATCGCGACTCCGCCCACAGGATGACCAGGCCGCCGACCACCAGGGCGCCGGCCACGGTCAGCGGCGAGAACAGGTAGGTCTTGATGACACGGTGGAACAGCAGGCCGATCACTACTGCCGGCAGAAAAGCGATCAGCAGGTTCGTGACGAAGCGGTTGGCCGCCGCGTTGCGGCCCAGCCCCCGCGTTACCTCCAGCAGCTTGTCGCGGTAGGCCCAGCACACCGCGCAGATGGCGCCGAGCTGGATGACGATGGCGAATACCTTGGCACGCTCATCGGTGAAGTCGAGCAGGCTGGAAGCGATGATCAGATGTCCGGTGCTGGAGACTGGAATGAACTCGGTCAGTCCCTCGAGGATGCCCAGCAGCAGTGCCTTAATCAGATCCATTGAAATCGTGTGCAAAAAAGAAGCGGTGAGTCATCGGCCCACCGCTTCCGACCGCCTGTAGGAGACGCGGCGATTCTACGCCTTGCGATACAGCTCTCCGCCGGTGGCGACGAATTCGCGCGCCTTGTCGGCCATACCGGTCGCCACGGCGTGGTTTTCCGAGACGCCCTGGACCCTGGCATAGTCGCGCACGTCCTGGGTGATCTTCATCGAGCAGAAGTGCGGGCCGCACATCGAGCAGAAGTGGGCGAGCTTGGCGCCCTCTTGTGGCAGCGTCTCGTCGTGAAACTGGCGCGCCTTGTCGGGATCGAGGCCGAGATTGAACTGGTCCTCCCAGCGAAACTCGAAGCGCGCCTTTGACAGGGCGTTGTCGCGAATCTGCGCGCCGGGATGGCCTTTGGCGAGGTCCGCCGCGTGCGCCGCCAGCTTGTAGGCGATGATGCCGTCCTTGACGTCATCCTTGTCCGGCAGACCAAGATGCTCCTTGGGCGTCACGTAGCACAGCATGGCAGTGCCGTACCAGCCAATCATCGCCGCGCCGATGGCCGAGGTAATGTGATCGTAGCCGGGCGCAATGTCGGTGGTGAGTGGCCCCAGCGTGTAGAAGGGCGCTTCCCGGCACTGCTCGAGCTGCAGGTCCATGTTCTCCTTGATCAGGTGCATCGGCACATGGCCCGGGCCCTCGATCATCACCTGCACGTCGCATTTACAGGCGATGTCGGTCAGTTCGCCCAGGGTCTTCAGCTCGGCGAGCTGCGCTTCGTCGTTGGCGTCGTAGATCGAGCCGGGGCGCAGGCCGTCGCCCAGCGAAAAGGCGACGTCGTAAGCCTTCATGATCTCGCAGATGTCCTCGAAGTGGGTGTAAAGGAAACTCTCGCGATGATGCGCAAGGCACCACTTGGCCATGATCGAACCGCCGCGCGAGACGATGCCGGTCATCCGCCGCGCGGTCATCGGGATGAAGGGCAGCCGCACACCGGCGTGAATGGTGAAGTAGTCCACGCCCTGCTCGGCCTGCTCGATCAGGGTGTCGCGGAACATCTCCCAGGTGAGTTCCTCGGCCTTGCCGTCGACCTTTTCCAGCGCCTGGTAAATCGGCACGGTGCCGATCGGCACCGGCGAATTGCGCACGATCCACTCCCGCGTCTCGTGGATGTGCTTGCCGGTGGACAGGTCCATCACCGTATCGGCGCCCCAGCGGATTGCCCAGGTCATCTTCTCGACTTCTTCCTGGATGCCCGAGCTCACCGCGGAGTTGCCGATGTTGGCGTTGATCTTGACCAGGAAGTTGCGCCCGATCGCCATTGGCTCGGATTCCGGATGGTTGATATTCGCCGGGATGATGGCGCGCCCGCGCGCCACTTCATCGCGCACGAATTCCGGCGTGATCAGCGGCGGGATCGCAGCGCCGAAACCCTGGCCGGCGTGCTGGCGGCCGATCAGGGCCCGCTGCTCCGGCCTGAGGCTGTCGAGGTAGCGCTCGCGCAGGCAGTTCTCGCGGATCGCGACGAACTCCATTTCCGGGGTGACGATACCGCGGCGAGCGTAGTGCATCTGGCTGACGTTGGCGCCCGCGCGCGCGCGCCGCGGGCTACGGGTTAGCTGAAAGCGCAGCTGCGCAAGCGCCGGGTCCGCCCGCCGCGCCTGTCCGAACGCCGAAGTCGGGCCGGACAGCGCCTCGGTGTCGTCCCGCTCGGCGATCCAGGTCGCGCGCAGCGGCGGCAGGCCGTGGCGGATGTCGATGCGTGACTGGGGATCGGTGTAGGGCCCCGAGGTGTCGTAAACGAACAGGGGCGGATTGGTCTCGGCGCCGAAAGACGCCGGCGTGTCCGATTGGCTGATCTCGCGCATCGGCACCCGCAGATCGGGCCGCGAGCCGGTGACGTGGATCTTTCGCGAGCGCGGCAGCGGCTCGATCGCCGCCTGGTCGACACGGGCGGTGGCATTGAGAAACTTGGGATTGGCGATCATGACGCGCTCCTCGCGTGAACATCGGCAGGGGCGCGCTTGGCAGGCCGCGCTTCCCTGCTTCGGCATTATCCGTACAGGTGCAAAGGGTTTGTCTCACCCGCTGCCGCCGCGGCCGGCCGTGCAACCCGGCTTTACCCGGGGCTACATGCAAGCGCAGCGTCAGAAGGACCCCCAACGCAGTACCGATGGTAAAGCATCTGTATCATTAACGCCACGTTCAACGCCCCGGGGTCGTCACGTTCCGATGGATGTCGAGAAGGCGCGGTTCAACATGATCGAAAGCCAGATTCGCACGTGGGACGTGCTCGACCAGGCGGTGCTGGATCTGCTGTTCACGGTGAAGCGCGAGGAATTCGTGCCGCCGCAGTACCGCTCGCTGGCCTTTGCCGACATGGAAATTCCGCTCGGCCATGGCGAAGTCATGCTGACACCGAAGCTCGAGGCGCGGATGCTTCAGTCGCTGGCGCTGACGACGGCGGACAAGGTGCTGGAAGTCGGCACCGGCAGCGGCTATGTCACTGCGCTGCTTGCCGGACAGGCAGGGCATGTGGTCAGCGTCGAGCGAATCGCCGAGTTCAGTCACGCCGCGGCGCGCAGGCTGGCCGGCCATGACCTGCGCAACGTCACACTGGAAGTCGGCGATGCGGCCTCGGGCTGGTCGCCGTTCGCGCCTTACGACGCCATTCTGTTGACCGGGTCGGTGCCGCTGCTGCCCGAGGCGTTCAAGGCGCAGCTGGCGCTGGGCGGGCGGCTGCTTGCGGTGATCGGCGAACCTCCGGTGATGACCGCGACGCTGATCACCCGGCTCACCGACACGGCCTGGAACAGCGCGGGCCTGTTCGAGACCTGTATTCCACCGCTTCGCAACATTCGACAGCCGGAGCGGTTTGTTTTCTGACGGCGGTCCATGCGCCATGCGGGGCAACGCCGGGCAGCGGGGGAGCGAAGAGCAGACGATGCATGCGGGTGATGCACGCGCGGCCACGACGCCATCGGCGCGGGACGAGCGGCTGGCTCAGGCGAAGCACGCGCTGCGGGAGCAGGTGCTCGCGGCGCGCGCGGCGCTGTCCGGCGCGGCGCGTGCGGCGGCGAGCGGCGTCATCACCGGTTTGCTGCTTGGCCACCCGCGCTACCGGGCCGCGCGCTGCGTGGCGGCCTACAGCGCATTCGGCACCGAGTTCGACACGGGCGCGTTCATCCGGTCGGTGCTCGGCGACGGCAAGGCGCTGCTGCTGCCGAGGGTCGATCGTTCCCGGCGGCGGCTGGAGCTGTGCAGGGTGGCGGATCCGGACGCCGAGCTGCGGCCCGGTGTGTGGGGTATTCTCGAACCGGACCCGACGCGCTGTGAGCCGGTCGATGCGGCAAGCTTGGAGTTCATGCTGGTGCCCGGTGTGGCTTTCACCGCGCGCGGCGAGCGGTTGGGTTACGGCGGGGGCTATTACGACGGGCTGATTGCCACGCTCGGGCATGGGGTCTTCAAGGCGGCCGGCGCGTTCTCGGTGCAGGTGCTCGAATCGCTGCCGCTCGGGCCGCACGACCAGCGACTCGACGCCGTGCTCACCGAGGCAGGCTGCTACTCCCACGCCGACGCTGCGCCACCAGCGGAAACCGCAGGCAGCCAGAAACAGCGACCTTGAAGGCAGGCGTGCGCGTCGATGCCGCGGCCTCTCGGGATGCGCTGTGGCGCGTGGCGCCGACTCGCATCCGGGAATCGGTCCAGGCGGTCTAACGCGAGCAGCGCAGTCTGGCAGCAGTTGCGGGCCGAACTCGTACTTGGTGCACGCACTTGCCCTCGAACTGGCGCCTGAAGAACGCGTACACTATGCGATTCTGGCAATGACCGCAGACTCGATCGGGCGACACCTGGGCACCCGGCACCGAGCGGAACTCGTCCCGAAAAGAGAAACACAAAGGCCCGAAGGCACGAAGGGATGCGAGTCCTGCGCATGCCTCATTCGCCATGACCGGCGTTTTGAGCGCGCGTGACCGGGCAATGGCTGGCTTACCGGGCACCCGGATGCCGTCCGCGGCGCCCTTCCTCATGCCCCACGTCCGTCGTTGACTGGTGGTCGCGCGTGCTACAGCCCGATCAGAGTCAAGGTGCGCTCGGTAGCGCCGCGGTGGCGCGCGGTGAAGCGCAGGCCGGCATCGGCCATGGCCTGGCGGCGCTCGGGCCGCGCAAGGAGTTCCGCCGCCGTTCGGGCAAGTCCTGCGGCGTCCGCTACACGGAGCGCAGCGCCGGCGGCGATCGCCTGTTCGGTGGCCTCTTCGAAATTAAACGTGTGCGGGCCGACGATCACCGCGCGGCCGACCGCGCAGGCCTCGAGCAGGTTCTGTCCGCCGAGTGGCAGCAGGCTGCCGCCGATGAACGCCAGGTCGCACGCGGCGTAGTACGCAAACATCTCGCCCATCGAATCGCCCAGCAACACGCGGGTCTGGCCGTCGACCGGGGCATTCCCGCTGCGGCGCTGAAAGCGCAGGCGGCGCTGCGCCAGCAGGCCGGCGACCGCGTCGAAGCGCTGTGGATGCCGCGGCACGATCACGGTAAGCAGGGCGGGATCGGCGATTTCCGCCAATGCATCGAGGATCAGGGCCTCTTCGCCGTCGCGCGTGCTGGCGGCCAGAAACACCCGGCGCTGCGCGCCGAAGCGTTCGCGCAGGGTGGCACCGAGGGCAAGCTGCGCCTCCGGCGGCGGGCGGTCGAACTTCACGTTGCCGGTAACTTCCAGCCGCACGGCGCCCAGGGCCTGCAGGCGCTGGGCGTCGCGCTCGGTCTGCGCGCCGACCGAGGCGAGGCGCGCCAGAGTGCGGCGGGTGAGTCCCGGCAGCCGCGCATAGCGCCGGGCGGAACGCTCGGACAGGCGCGCGTTGACGAGATGAACCGGCACGCCGTGGCGCTCGCACGCGGCAAGCAGATTGGGCCACAGCTCGGTTTCCATGATGATGCCGGCCACCGGCCGGAAATGGCGCAGGAATCGGCCCACCGCTCCGGGCAGATCCCAGGGCAGGTAGCAGCGCGACACGCGCGCTCCCAGCAGGGCCTCGGACGTCTCCCGCCCGGTCGGCGTCATGTGCGTAATCAGGATGGCGTGATCGGGATGGCGCCGGCCGAGCGCCGCGATCAACGGCTCGGCCGCCCGCGTCTCGCCCACCGACACCGCGTGAATCCAGATCAGCGGCTGACGGGGCGTCAGCCGATAAAAGCCGAACCGCTCGCCGACCTGCTTGAGGTATGCCGGTTGCCGGCGCGCACGCCACAGCAGATGCAGCAGCGCCCACGGCAGAAGGGCGTAGACCGCCGCCGTGTACAGCATTTCAGCCTGCCCTGACGCGATCGACGCAGGGCAGCACGTCCGCGAGGTCGGGCGCGCGGCCGATGGTGCCCGCATTGATCGAACGGGCGCCGCCGTGCAGCCCGGTCGCGCGGGGATCGGTCGCGCAGTAGATACCCACGGTCGGGCGTCCCAAGGCCGCCGCCCGGTGGGGCGCGCCGGTGTCGACGCCGACGGCGAGCGCGGCGCCCGCGAGCAATGCCGCCAGCTCGTCGAGCGCCAGCTTCGGCGGCACCAGGGCGCCGGGAATCGCGTTGGCGAGACTCTCGGCACGGTGCTGCTCGGCGGCGCTGCCGTGGGGCAGCAGGCAGATCAGGCCGGTGTCGTACAGCGCCTTGCCGAGCTGGATCCAGCGCTGCTCCGGCCATTGCTTGTCGGCGGCGCTGGTGGCGTGCAGTAGCACCGCATACGGCCGGTCGAGGGCTGCTGAAATATGCGCGGGCAGCCGTCGCCGCAGGCGCCCGGTCAGTTCGTCTGGCACACGCAACGCGTAGCTCGCCGGTCCCGACAGCGGGTAGCCCAGCGCCGCCGCCGCCAGCGCCCGGTTGCGCTCTACCGCGTGCCGGTCCCAGGGTATCGAGAACGCGCGGTGATAAAACCAGCCGATCGGTTCGCGCGAGCTGGCCCAGTTCAGGCCGTAGCGGCGGCCCCGCGCACAGGCGGCGACCACGGCGCTTTTCAGCAGCCCCTGGGTGTCGATGATTGCGTCGTAGCTGCGGCCGCGCAGCTGGCGCAGGCAGGTGCGGATCTCGCGCCAGGTCTGCGCCGTGAACGGCTGCCGGCGCCAGCGGCGCAAAGCCACCGGAATTACGCGGCCGACCATGGCATGCAACGGCGGCAAAGCGGCAAACGCCTCTTCCACCACCCAGTCGATCTCGGTCTGCGGAAACTGTACCGCGAGATCGCTGACCACCGGGAAGTTGTGCACCACGTCGCCCATCGACGAGGTCTTTACCAGCAGGATGCGGCGCGCGGCGTCGCTGCCGGGCGGAAGATTGCGGTTATTGGTGTCGGTCATTCCTGCCGGTTGTAGTCGTCCTGAAAGCGCACGATGTCGTCCTCGCCGAGATAGCTGCCGGACTGGACTTCGATCAGGTAGAGCGGCAGCTTGCCGACGTTTTCCAGCCGGTGACGGGTGCCGAGCGGAATGTAGGTCGACTGGTTCTCGGAGAGCAGTATCGTCTCCTCCCCGCAGGTAACCTTTGCCGTGCCGGATACCACCACCCAGTGCTCGGCACGATGGTGGTGCATCTGCATCGACAGCCGCGCCCCCGGCTTGACCATGATGCGCTTGACCTGGAAGCGCTCGCCGCCGTCGAGGCCTTCGTAGTAGCCCCAGGGACGGTAGACACGCCGGTGCTTGAGGTATTCGTCGCGCTGCTTCGCCTTCAGCGATTCCACCATGTCCTTGACCCGCTGCGCATCTTCCTTGCGTGCCACAAGCACGGCATCGGCCGTCTCAATCACGATCAGGTCGCGGATACCGATGGCGGCGATCATCCGGCTATCGGCGCGTACGTAGCTGTTGCCGACGTTGTCCAGGTGCACATCGCCTACCGCGACGTTGCCGTCCTGATCGGGCGCGGATGCCTGCCAGAGCGAAGACCACGAGCCAATGTCGCTCCAGCCGATGTCGGCTTCCACCATGGCGGCGCCCCGCGTCTTTTCCATGACCGCGTAGTCGACGGAAATCGACGGGCAGCGCGCGAAGGCAGTCTCTTCCAGCCGGCAGAAGTCGAGGTCGCGCGTGCGCGCCTGCCAGGCGCGGTTGGCGGCCTCCAGCACTTCGGGATGCAGGCGCCCCAGCTCGTCGACAAAGCGCTGCGCGCCGAACACGAACATGCCGCTGTTCCAGTAAAAGCGGCCCGCGGCGACGAACTGCGCGGCGGTCTCGGCATCGGGCTTCTCGACGAAGCGCGCGACCTCGAACCCGCCGGCGACGTGCTCGACCGGTGCGCCGCGCTCGAGATAGCCGTAGCCGGTTTCGGGCGCCGTCGGCACGATTCCGAAGGTAACCAGGCGCCCGGCCGCGGCGAGCTGCACGGCTTTGAGCACCGCCGCGTGAAAGCGCGGCACATCTCGGATCAGATGATCGGCGGGCAGCACGATCAGCATGGCGGAAGCATCGTGGCTCAGTGCCTCCAGCGCCGCGACCGCGATGGCAGGGGCGGTGTTGCGTCCGACGGGCTCGAGCAGCTGGGCAAGCGGCGCCACCCCGATGTTGCGCAACTGTTCTGCCGCCAGAAACCGGTGGTCGTTGCTGCACACGATGAGCGGCGGCGAAACGTCCTGCAGCCCGTCCAGCCGCCTGACCGTATCCTGCAACAAGCTCTCCGCCGAAGTGAGCGGAAGGAACTGCTTCGGCAGCAACGTGCGCGACAGCGGCCAGAGCCGGCTGCCCGATCCGCCCGACAGAATCACCGGTATCAGCATTTCCCTGTTCAGACAACCAAAGAGATTTTCTTTTCGGGCAGACGGTAATTGTCTAGAATCGGCGCCACTCGCCCCGGAAGCGCGCCGCCATTGGCCCAGTCCTTGGTCCATCGACGCTTCAGCAGGCGGAGTATAACGAACCCAGCTCTCACTCATGCTGAAGAAAGTTGCGCTGATCACCGGAATCACCGGTCAGGACGGCGCTTATCTCGCCGAGTTCCTGCTCTCCAGGAACTACGTCGTGCATGGCATCAAGCGCCGCACCTCGCTGTTCAATACCGACCGCATCGACCACCTGTACCAGGACCCGCACGAGCCGCAGCGCCGCTTCATCCTGCACTACGGCGACATGACCGACTCGATGAGCCTGACGCGCGTGATTCAGCAGGTTCAGCCCGACGAAATCTACAACCTCGCCGCCCAAAGCCATGTGGCCGTGTCGTTCGAGGAACCGGAGTACACCGCCAACTCCGATGCCCTCGGCGCGCTGCGGGTGCTGGAAGCGATCCGCATTCTCGGCCTGGAAAAGAAGACCCGCTTCTACCAGGCTTCCAGCTCCGAGCTCTACGGCCTGGTGCGCGAGACGCCGCAGAAAGAGACCACGCCCTTTCATCCCCGTTCGCCTTACGCGGTCGCCAAACTCTACGCCTACTGGATTACCGTCAACTACCGCGAAGCCTACGGGCTGTACGCCTGCAACGGAATCTTGTTCAACCATGAATCGCCGATTCGCGGCGAAACCTTCGTCACCCGCAAGATCACCCGGGCGCTGGCGCGCATCAAGCTGCAGCTGCAGGACTGCCTGTACCTGGGCAATCTGGACGCGCGGCGCGACTGGGGCCATGCCCGCGATTATGTCGAGGCGATGTGGCTGATGCTCCAGCAGGACACGCCGGAAGACTACGTCATCGCCACCGGTGCTCAGCACAGCGTGCGAGATTTCGTCACCGAGGCGGCGCGAGAGCTGGGCATCGCGGTCGAGTGGAAGGGCAAGGGTGTCGACGAGCAGGGCATCGACACCGCGGGGCGGGTGATCGTGCGCGTCGACCCGCGCTACTTCCGTCCCGCGGAAGTCGACAGTCTGCTGGGCGACGCTTCACGGGCGCGCAAAGCGCTGGGTTGGCAACCGCGGGTCAGGTTCGGCGAGCTGGTGTCGGAGATGGTGCGCGAGGACCTGAAGGCGGCGGAGCGCGACGAGCTCGTGAAGAAGCACGGCTTCTCTGCGTACGACTACCACGAATAGCATGCGCGCCGACGCCAGGATATATGTCGCCGGTCACCGCGGACTGGCTGGATCGGCGATCGTTCGCCGGCTTCTTGCGGCCGGCTACCGTCATCTAGTGCTGCGCACGCACGCCGAACTGGATCTGACCGACCAGCATGCGACGCGCGATTTCTTTGAGCGCGAGAAGCCGGAGTATGTTTTTCTGGCGGCGGCCAAGGTCGGCGGGATTCTCGCCAATCACAGCTATCCGGCCGATTTCATCCATCAGAATCTGGCAATCCAGACCAATGTTATTCACCAGGCCTGGCGCGCCGGCGTTAGGCGGTTACTGTTTCTCGGCTCATCCTGCATCTATCCGCGCGAGTGCCCGCAGCCGATGAAAGAGGAGTATCTGCTGACCGGTCCGCTGGAACCGACCAACCGCCCTTATGCCATCGCAAAGATCGCCGGCATCGAAATGTGCTCGGCCTATAACCGGCAGTACGGCACGCGCTTTCTGGCCGTTATGCCGACAAACCTGTACGGTCCCGGCGACAACTACGATTTGCAGACTTCGCATGTCTTGCCGGCGCTAATCAGGAAACTGCACGAAGGCAAAGTACGAGGCGATGCCGAAGTCGTCGTCTGGGGATCGGGAAAGCCGTGCAGGGAGTTTCTTCACAGCGACGACCTTGGCGATGCTTGCGTAATGCTTATGCAGCTCGCCGACGAATCATTTGCTTCCATTACTGAAAGCTGGCCGCCACTGATCAACATCGGTGCAGGCCATGACCTGTCGGTTGCCGACTTGGCAACGCTCGTGGCCAGCGTCGTGGGTTTCCATGGCGATCTGCGATTTGATCGGACGAAACCTGATGGTACGCCTCGAAAACTGCTCGATGTCTCGAGGATGTTTTCTCTGGGCTGGAAACCCGGCATTCAATTGCGCCCCGGGATCGAGGCGGCTTACGCGACGTTTCTGGATAGCGCAACGCCGGAGTGATTTTGTGGCGTAACAGCACTATCGCGGGATTGCCGGCAAAGCCATCCAGGGCAATCCAGAAATGAGCACTGTGCATGTGCTGCTGCCGGTGCATAATCGCTGCGCGCTCACTCGGCAGTTCATCGAAGATCTGCGCTTGCAGACATTCCCAGCGGTATCGTTGCTGGTCATCGACGACGGTTCCAGCGACGGTACGAAGGACATGGTGCTCGAGTTGTGGCCGCAAGCGACCGTGCTGCGCGGAGATGGGGGGCTGTGGTGGGCCGGCAGCCTGCAGCGCGGATACGAGCATCTGCTGCGCATCGGTGCCCCGGACACCGATACAGTCGTGATTGCCAATGACGATACGCGTTTTCAAGCCGACTTCATTGCTCGTGGCGTGCGCTTGCTCTCCGATCAACCGGGCGCTCTACTGTGCGCGCAGCTGGAGGACGAGCGCTTAGGGCAGGTGCGCGAAACCGGCGTGCATGCTGATCTGCTGCGCTTCCGTTTCCGCATTGCCGATGTGCCGAGCGAAATCAATTGCCTGCCCACGCGCGGGCTGTTCCTGCGTTGGGGCGACATGCGGCGCATCGGCGGCTTCCGTCCGCGGTTGCTCCCGCACTATTTCTCCGACTATGAGTACACTCTGCGCGCTCACCGGCTGGGCTACCGGTGCCTGACCGACCCCGCGGTTGCGCTGCGTGCGAACGCGCAGACCACGGGCTTTCACGATCTCGACCGGCTCGTCGGAGTGGAATTCGTGCGCAGGCTGTTCTCGATCAAGACGCCGCTTAATCCGTTACATCGGAGCGCGTTTGTGCTGCTCGCCGCACCGGTGCTGGCGAAGTTGCCGGCGCTCATTAACGTCTGGGCACGAGCGTTGCTCAGGATCGTCTGGCAGGGCGTCGCGCATCGGCCGTTTCCGAGGCGCGCGCCAGGAGATTGATGAAATATGACTGATCATTCAGAGTTCGTGCAACGCAGCTACAGGTCGCACGAGGGCGCCTACGATGCGTATACGCGCGACGGCAGCAAAGCCGCATTGGCGGCCGCCTGGCTTCAGCCGGGCACCGTCAATGGCTGGCGCATGGGCCGCATGTACCAGCTGGCGGCGCCGCTGCTGGATACCTTTCCGGGCGCGCAATGGCTGACGGTGGGTGACGGGCGCTATGGGCTGGATGCCGCATATCTTGCCACCCATGGCGCGCGGGCGCTGGCGACCGACATTTCCGGCACTCTGCTTGGGGAGGCGAAGCAGGCCGGCCTCATCTCCGATTATCGCGTTGAGAACGCCGAGGCGCTGAGCTTCGACGACAACGCCTTTGACTTCGTGCTGTGCAAGGAGTCCTATCATCACTTCCCGCGACCGATGATGGCGCTGTACGAGATGCTGAGGGTGGCGCGCCGCGGCGTGCTTCTGATCGAACCCTGCGACCACGAGATTCCGGATACCCCGGTTACGGCCGCCAGCCGCTGGCTGAAAAACCTGGCGAAGCGGCTGCTCGGACGTCCAGTGCACGGCCATCGCTTTGAGGAGCTCGGCAATTACGTCTACGGCATCTCGCGTCGCGAGCTGTCCAAGGTGGCATTGGGCGCAGGTTTCCCGACGGTCGCGTTCAAGGGAATCAACGACGCATACTTTCCCCGGGTGGAGTTCGAGCGCGCTGAGCCGGCGTCAGCTGTCTTCCGGCGCGTACGCAGGCAGATCGCCCGGTATGATCGTCTGTGCGCGCTCGGCATCAATCAGTTCGGCCTGCTCGGTGCGGTGATCCTGCGCCAGGCGCCGGAGCCGGCGCTGCGCGCCGCGCTGCTCCGGCAAGGTTTCGAGGTCGTCGATCTGCCCGCGCGGCCGACATCGGCGCAGCCGGACGACGGCGCGCTTGGGTAGAATTCGAGGCCGTGGAACAACTGCGCGTTACCAACTCGCCGGGTGTTGCCGCCGCGCTCGCGGTCGCGGGCGAATTGCCCGCTGTGCGACGCGATTGTGCGCCAGTCCTGATTCTCGCCTTCAACCGGCCGGACAACACCCGGGCGGTCATCGATGCAGTCCGCCCGGTGCGGCCGCGCAGGCTGTTCCTTGCGGTCGACGGACCGCGTGCCGATCGGCCGGGCGAACGCGACCAAGTGCTGGCGGTGCAGCGGCTGGCAGACGCCGTCGACTGGCCCTGCCAGGTCGACACTTTGTTTCGCGGCGCAAATCTCGGCTGCAAGCGGGCGGTCAGCGAGGCGATAACGTGGTTTTTCGAGCAAGTGGATGCCGGCATCATCCTGGAGGACGATTGCGTCGCCCATCCGACCTTCTTTGCGTTTGCCGCCGAGTTGCTCGAGCGCTACCGGGACGACGACCGTGTGTGCATGATCTCCGGCGACAACTTCCAGTTCGGGCGTCGGCGCACGCCTTACAGTTACTACTTTTCCCGCTTCACCCACATCTGGGGCTGGGCGAGCTGGCGCCGTGCCTGGCAGTTGTACGACCACCGCATGTCGCTGTGGCCGGAGCTTCGCGACGGCGGCTGGCTGATGGATATACTCCAGGATCGGTCGGCCGCGGCCTACTGGTCGAGGATCTTCGAGGCCACTTGGGCGTGGCGGAATACCTCATGGGCGTATCGCTGGACCTTCTCCGCCTGGGTTCACAGCGCGCTGACCGTGCTGCCGAGCGTCAACCTTGTGTCGAACATAGGGTTCGGCGACATGGCGACGCATACCTTGAATCGCCGCAATCGCTTTGCGGCCTTGCCGTGCGAAGCGATGGCTTTGCCCCTTCGTCACCCGCCTTATCTGATTCGCGATGCTCGGGCGGACAATTTCACTCAGCGGACGATGTTCCGGACGCCGGTGTGGCGCCGCGTCGCCGGCCGATTGCTGCGCGCGCTGAGCGGGCGTCGATGAGGTCGTCCAAGGATGCGGGGGGTGGGCAATGAAACGGCTGAGCACCGCTCTTAGAAAGCCATTCGACTGGCTGCGCCGTGGCTTGCGTGCCAGTGGCTACGACCTCGTGCGCTATCGTGCGCTGCCGCACGACCTGGACCCAGAGATTGCACGCACTGTGGAGCGTGTGCGCGATTACACGATGACCTCGCCGTTGCGCATCGCCGCGCTGTGCGAGTCGGTACGCTACTTGGTCGAGGCCGGGATCGACGGCGACTTCGTCGAGTGCGGCGTCTGGCGCGGCGGCAGCATGATGGCGGTCGCCCAAACGCTTGTTCGGCTGGGCGACCGGACGCGTGAGTTGTATCTGTTCGACACCTTCGAGGGCATGACCGCACCGGGCGCCCTGGACGTGTCGCTTACCGGCGAGCGTGCAGAGGATTTGTTGGCTGCGCAAAGCGATCGCACCAGCGCGGAGTCGGTCTGGTGCGAAGCGCCACTTGCGGCGGTGCGCAGCGCGTTGGCCGGCACCGGTTACCCAGCAGAAAAGCTGCACTTCGTGCAGGGCAGGGTGGAGGATACCCTGCCCGGCCAGGCGCCCGGGCGCATCGCCATGTTGCGGCTCGACACCGACTGGTACGAATCGACCAGCCACGAGCTCGAGCATCTGTATCCGCGCCTGGTGCCGGGCGGCGTCCTGATTATCGACGATTACGGTCATTGGCAGGGAGCGCGCAGGGCGGTCGACGAGTATATTTCCCGGCACCGACTGCCGCTGATGCTTCACCGGATCGACTATTCCGGCCGATGTGCGATCAAAGCTGGATGAACCCGGTCTACGCGAGCCGGTGAAAGCGCTCATCGTCAACAGCGAAGACCGGCGCGGAGGCGCCGCGCGTGCCGCGCACCGTCTGCACCATGCGCTACGTGCGATCGGCGTGGACGCGCGGATGCTGGTGCAGGTCAAGCACGGCGACGAGGCCAGCGTGGTGGGTCCAGCGAACGCCTGGGAGTTGCTGACAGCACCGCTGCGCCCGGCCGCTGACCTGTTGCCGGTGCTTGCCTACCGACGGCGCAGCAAGGCGACGTTCTATCCAGGTTGGCTGCCGGACCGCATGCCGCGACGGGCAGCCGGTTTGGCGCCGGACGTGGTGCATTTGCACTGGATAACCGGGGGTGCGGTCAACGTGGGAAACTTCCGGCGCTTCGGCCGTCCGCTGGTGTGGACTCTGCATGACATGTGGGCGTTCACTGGCGGCTGTCATTATGACCAGGGCTGCGGCCGCTTTGCCGAAGGCTGTGGGCGCTGCCCGCTGCTGGGTTCGTCGCGGGAGTGGGATTTGTCGCGCCTGGGCTGGCGGCGCAAGGCGAAGGCCTACCCAAGGCTACCGCTCGCCGTGGTGACGCCTAGCCGCTGGTTGGGCGACTTGGCGATGCGCAGCCCGTTGCTGGGTGAGTTTCCGGTCAGTGTAATACCGAACGCCATCGATACGGCTGTTTACCGGCCGCTGGACAAGTCAATGGCGCGCGATCTGCTTGGTTTGCCGAAGGACCGGCGCATCGTGCTGTTCGGGGCGCTGCGGGCTACCAGCGAGACGCGAAAGGGGTACCGCTACCTTGTTGAGGCGTTGAGGCGTATGGCGAAATCACCCGCCGGTGCGGGGGCGATGGCGATGGTGGTCGGCGCCAGCCCGCCTGCGACGCCTCCGGATCTTGGCCTGGCGTGTGCTTTCCTAGGCACGCTGGGGGATGACCTTTCGATGGCGATTGCCTACAGCGCAGCCGACGTGTTCGTGGCGCCGTCCGAGCAGGAAAACCTGTCGAATACCGTTCTGGAGGCACTGGCCTGCGGCACTCCCTCGGTGGCTTTCGATATCGGCGGCATGCCGGACATGATCGAGCACCGGGCGAACGGTTACCTGGCGGCGGCCTTTGAAGTGGAGGACCTCGCCCATGGGTTGAGGTGGGTGCTGGAAGACGAGCCGCGCCGCCGTACCCTGGCGGCGCGTGCACGAGAAAAGGTGCTGGCCGAGTTTGGCCCGGAAACGATCGCGCGCCGGCATCTCTCGCTGTATGAGACGGTGCTGAACGCCGCAGCTGCCGCGCACGCCGACGGCGGTCGGCAGCAGCGCGGGCTGCGCGATCCCGCCCAACCGGACTGAACTGCCGAAAAGTTGTCATGAAGCTAACTGTAGTCACGGTCTGCCTGAATGCACAGAACACCATCGCCGAGGCGGTGGAGTCGGTGCGCTGCCAGACCTGGCGCGAAGTCGAGCACATCGTCGTAGACGGGGCCTCGAGCGACGGCACATTGGCGGTCCTGGAGCGCTATCGCAGCAGTTTCGCGCGTTTGATCTCGGAACCGGACCGCGGGCTGTACGACGCCATGAACAAGGGAATCGCGGCGGCGAGTGGCGACTACCTTGGTTTCCTGAACGCGGACGATGTGTATCATCACGATCGTGCCTTAGAGGCAGTCGCCGAGGCCCTTTCAGAGAGCGACGTCGAGGCTGCACATGCGGACTTAATCTATGTTAAACGTAGCGATCCGCAGCGCGTGCTGCGTTACTGGCGATCAAAAGCCTTCACGCCCGGCATGTTTGAAGCTGGGTGGCACCCGGCGCATCCGACACTCTTCGTCCGCACTTCACTCCTACGAGATATGGGTGGCTTTGATCTGCGCTACCGCTACCATGCCGATTTCGACCTGATGGTGCGACTGTTCATCGAGCGCAAGATCCGCTCAGTACACATTCCCCAAGTGCTTGTGCGAATGCGCAGCGGCGGGCAGTCTACCCGGTCGCTACGCAATATCTATCGCGGAAATCACGAGTCCTGGCAGATCGCCCGACGCTTCGGCATCGCCCGAACCCCGCTCTGGATTGCGCGCAAGCTGGGTTGGCGTGTTGGCCAATTTTTCCGGCGGCCCGATGAGTACTGACGATCTTATCCGCTACGGCGCCGCATTCGTTGTGACCTTGTTCTTTGTGCGCCTGCTGTCGCACCTGGCGGAGCGGGTCGGCCTGGTCGATCATCCTTGCCGGCGCAAGCGCCACCGCGGCGCTATCCCGCTGATCGGCGGTCCGGCGATCTTCGCCGGCTTGCTGTTTGCAGCGCCGATGCTAGTGGACACACTGTATCCCTACCGCGCGTTGCTCGCTGGCCTCGCGGTGCTGATGATCGCCGGGCTGCTGGACGACCTGCGAGACCTGAGCCCGTGGCAGAAATTTGCCGCGCAGCTTGTGGCCGGCCTGATCATGGTGTCATGGGGTCATACCACGGTATTCCATCTCGGCGACTTGTTCGGTTTTGGCCCCGTATCTCTGCCCAACTGGGCGGTGCCGTTTACGCTCGTCGCTTTACTGGGTCTCATCAACGCAATAAATCTTGTCGATGGGGCCGACGGACTTGCCGCCGGACTGGCCCTGCTGGCATTCGCGTTTCTCGCGTTCGGTGCGATGCTCACCGGCCGGGTCGTATCGCTGCAGTTGTTGCTGACCGTAATTGCCGTACTCGCCGCTTTCTGGGTGATGAATATGCGTTTTCCCTGGCAGCCTCATGCGCGGGTGTTCCTGGGAGATTCTGGCAGCATGATTCTGGGCTTCCTGCTTACATGGCTTAGCATCGAGGTCGCCCGCGCCGGCGAGCACCGCATGCCGCCGATTGTCGCAGTCTGGTTCCTGGCCGTGCCGCTGATCGACATGGGTGTCGTGATCCTGCGACGCCTTGGACGTGGCCACAGCCCTTTCCGCGGAGGACGCGACCACTTCTACCATATGCTACTTGCCGCCGACCTGTCGCCCGGCGCAGCCGTGCTCACGATGCTTTCACTGGCGCTGGGGCTGGCGACCATGGCGTTCCTGGCGTGGCGCGCCGGCGTGCCTGACTACTGGCTGTTTTACGGTTTTCTTGGGCTGCTCGCGGCATCTTGGCTGATGTCTGTGCAGTGGCGCTGGCTGCTCAGGCGGCTTCGGCGAACGCGTCGCGGCCGTCATGGACGCCGGCCGCTGGCGGCTTGATCGACGCTTATCGAGGTTTGCGGCCCAGGCTCCTGCGCGACTATCGGCGGGGGTTCGCCTCTCTCGGACCATCACAGAGAACGGGCTGACAAAAGTGGACACCTTTAGCCAGAATAAAAGCAAGCCGTCGCATCTCCATTTCTTGACCCCGAAAGGGATAAAAGACAAGGCAAGAGTCAATATGCGATTTCTGCAGTTGAAACTCGACGAATACGAAAGCCTAGAGCGCGAGCTGGCAGAGATTGAGCGCGAGGCTGGAAAGCTGAACGAATCTAGTGCAGACCGGGAATGGCAAGTAGCCAACAGGAAATCGTAATCGAGGCAGGCCGCACCGAGCGTCGTTACTGGCGTGACCTCTGGGCGTACCGCGAGTTGTTCGCTTTCCTGGCCTGGCGCGATATTCTCGTGCGCTATAAACAGACCGTCATCGGCGTGGCGTGGAGTGTGCTGCGGCCGATCCTCACAATGGTCGTCTTCACCATAGTGTTCGGCCGCATCGCACGGCTGCCTTCCGACGGAGTTCCCTATCCGATTCTGGTGTTCTGCGCGATGCTGCCGTGGCATTTCTTTGCCAATGCGGTTTCTGAGGGAAGCAACAGCCTGATCCAGAATGCAAACATTATTTCCAAAGTCTACTTTCCCAGGCTGATTGTGCCGGCCAGCGCAGTGGTCGTGAGCTTCGTCGATTTTCTCATTTCGCTGGCCCTTCTTGCCGTTCTTTTGGTCTGGTATCAGTTCTTGCCGAGCCCACGCGCATTCTTGTTACCAGCGTTCCTGGTGTTAGCGATACTCGTGTCAATTGGGCTTACGCTTTTGTTGGCTGCCCTGAACGTGCGCTATCGGGATTTTCGCTATGTTGTACCTTTCATGATTCAGTTTGGCTTGTTCATTTCGCCAGTGGGGTTCGGCCTCGCGGTTATTCCCGAGCATTGGCGCTGGCTTTATTCGCTTAACCCGATGGTTGGCATAATTGAAGGCTTCCGCTGGAGTCTACTTCCGAACTATGTTCTCGACCCCGGAGTACTCGTGTCCAGCATCTTGGTCTCGACGATCATGCTCGCGGCCGGTGTGATCTATTTTCGTCAGACAGAGCGTTCGTTCGCGGACGTGATCTGACTCACATGGCATGGTCAATCAAAGTAGAAGGGCTGGGGAAGCAGTACCTGATTCGGCATCAGCGGGATCGCCGATACGTCGCGCTTCGTGACGTGGTGAGCGATTCGGTTCGCGCAATGTTCCGGCGCGCGAGTCACGAAAGGCAGACCCCGAGCCAGAATTCGACCGAACGTTTCTGGGCTCTCAAGGATGTCTCGTTCGAGGTGGCGCAAGGGGAGCGAATCGGGATCATCGGTCGCAATGGTGCCGGCAAGTCTACGTTGCTGAAAATCCTTAGCCGCATTACTGACCCGAGCCGCGGGCGGGCGATCATTAGGGGGCGCGTGGCAAGCCTGCTGGAGGTCGGCACAGGTTTCCATCCGGAGCTAACGGGACGCGAGAATATCTTTCTCAATGGCGCCATTCTTGGAATGACTAACGCCGAGATTCGCCGCAAGTTCGACGAGATCGTCGCCTTTTCCGAAGTGGAGAAGTTCCTCGACACGCCGGTAAAGCGCTACTCGACGGGCATGTATGTGCGCCTTGCGTTCTCAGTGGCCGCAAATCTGGAGTCGGAGATCCTCGTGGTCGACGAAGTGCTCGCCGTGGGTGATCTGCTATTCCAGAAGAAATGCCTTGCCAAGATGGAGCAGATTGGCAAGTCCGGGCGCACCGTGCTCTTCGTCAGCCACAACCTGGGGACCATAGCAGCGCTATGCAATCGATGTGTCCTTCTTTCGGTCGGAACGGTTCAGTCCGTCGGCGCGACTATGGAAGTTGTGGCCGAGTACAATCGCGTTGCCGAAAAGCACACGACAGTCGATATCACGCCCGCGATGCGCAACCGAGGTGACGGTCGTGTGCGGTTTCTGTCTGCCTCGATATTCAATGGCGAGGGTCAGCCTGCAAACTCCTTCCTGATCGGCGAGGACTTTTCAGTGGAGTTCACGCTGGAGTCGGGCACGTCAGAGCAAGTTTCGTTCTGGCTCATCGTGTTCGATTCCGCCGGACGGCCGCTGCTTAGTTCACATCAGCGTGATGTTGAAACGGTCGCGATTGCGCCGGGGCGTTTCCGGCTTGCCTTTCGCACGCGTGGTCTTGGCTTGATGCCGGGAAACTACACGATTTCCGCTGGCGCATTTGACCAAAAGCCGACGTTTCTGGAGTGGGTCGACAATTGCCAGCAGTTCGAAGTCCTGCCGTCGTTCAAGAGCGGGATTCCCTTCGACGGGCGCTGGGGAGCTGTGAACCTCGCTGCAGATTGGACCCTTTCGCTCAATGGCTAGCAGAAAGGTATATCTCGCCTCGCCAAGAGAGCCCTCGGGGGCGACATGGCTGATCAACTGCCTACTTGAGCTGGGAATCAAGACTTTCCGCTACTCGCCCGACGGAATGTGGCGTCGCGCGAGAGGTCGTTGGTCGCTCAGTCCCCATGAAAACCTGCTCCGAAAATGGCTGCCCGCCTTGAGCGACCATGAGAGTTTCGATTTCCGTGACGATATTCAAGTGCAGTGGATGCACGAGTGGAGATCGGATAGATACGCGGGCTCGGAAATCATCTATTTCGTAAGGGACCCGCGCGATGCGCTCTACTCTCGCTACAAGCGAGAAGGGTCGCAGCTGAGTTTTTCCGAGTTTGCAGCGTTTCCGGACGTGAATACTCTGCTAGACAAGGTTTTGAACTGGAAACTGTTCAACGAAGGATGGCTCTCTCACCCGCGGGTGACCGTGGTGCGATTCGAAGACTACAAGGCGGACGCCGGGCGGACGCTCCGTAACGTCCTGAATGCGATGGGTCTTGAATTTGATACGGCCGACGTCGATCGAGCCGTGCGGAACTCGACCTTTGATCGTGCCGCTGCCGCCGAGCGTGCCTATCGAGCCGACCACCCGGAAGACGCTCAGCTCATCAACCGCTCCGGCAGACCGATGGAATGGCAGGCGGGAACAATCGATCCCAGTGTCGTTGCTCGCATCGAACGACTTTGCTCCGGCCTACTCTTTCGGCTCGGCTATCCTTCCCCTGCGATGCAAGAAGTTGCGATTCCTCTTGAACGACACATATCGTGCTTGCGATTCTTCGAGCAAGTCACCCTGGATCCTGCAGTACTAGAACGGGCCGGCAACAGTTCGTTTATGGAAGACGCTTTTCGCCAAACCGTCGACTTCGCCATGGCCCTGAATTCTGACCTCATTACGCGGGCCAATCTGCCCGCCTACGAACTGGCCCAGCTCAAGGCCAGCCTGGCCGAGTACCTCGCCAGCATAGAATCTCGAATTCGAGACTGTTTTGCTCAGGTGACGCCTTCGACAGTTCCGCCCGATCCGGAGCTGATACCGCTAGCGCGCCTGAAACGAGGGCTGTTGCGACGGGTGCGGCGCGTGATCGGGTCGGGGACTTAGGTGATGGATGTCAAAACGGGCAGAGTCTTCTGGTTCACCGGTCTGTCGGGCGCGGGCAAGACTACGATCGGAAGACTGTTTTTTGGACTGCTGCGCGAGCGCCATCCGGCCTCCGTGTTCCTCGACGGGGACATCCTGCGCGAAGTGTTCGGCAATGACTTGGGCCATTCCCGTGAGGAGCGCCTCAAGAGCGCGATGCGCAATTCGAGGTTATGCAAGATGCTCTCTGATCAGGGCATCGATGTGGTTTGCGCGACGATTTCGCTATTTCGCGAATGCCAAGAGTGGAACCGTGGCCAAATTCCTGGCTACCATGAGATCTACTTGCGCGCGCCGATGAAAGTGCTGATCGAGCGGGACCAAAAACAACTTTACAGTCGGGCGCTGCGCGGTGAGGTGAAAGATGTGATGGGCGTCGATTTGCCAGTTGAAGAGCCAGTCAGTCCAGAACTCGTCATAGACAACGACGGCGGCAAGACACCTGAAGAAATTGTGGCAATGTTGTCTGCAAAGTTCGGTCGGCTCGTTTTTACGTGAGGAGCCATTGTGGAACGTGGAGATTTTACGAGTTTGGCCAAGGATTATATTCACCGCACTGGTTACTCTTCGAGAGTGCTGGGTGCGATTGCCGCTTACGTCGGCGCATTCAGGGAAGGATTCACGGTAGCCGACGTAGGAGCCGGCACGGGCAAGCTCACCGAGAATCTCTGTGAACTCGGTTTGCGAGGATACGCTGTGGAGCCCAACGCTGCGATGCGCAGCGAGGCCATTAACCAGCGAACGACGACAGAAGCCTTTAAGTGGGCCGCGGGAACTGCAGAATGCACCGGGCTGCCGGATCGCTGCGTAGACTGGGTTTTGATGGCTTCTTCGTTTCACTGGACCAAGCCGGAACTCTCGCTACCGGAATTTCACCGCATTTTGAGACCGGGCGGCTTTTTCACGGCGCTCTGGAATCCTAGAGATTTGGAGCACAGCGAATTGCACAAACGGATAGAAGCCCGAATTCACAACATGGTGCCTGGAATCACAAGAATCTCGTCGGGTTCCGCAAAATACACACAAGGCATCGAAGAGACGATGTTAAGTACTGGCCACTTTCATCGTCTCCTCTTTCTGGAAGCGCCGCATCAGGAGTTGATGACGAAAGAGCGGTACCTCGGGGCATGGCGGTCGGTTAACGATATCCAGGCACAGGCCGGCCCGGAACGATTTGCGAGGATAATGGAAGCAATCTCCGAAGAGATACGCGACCTAGACGTTGTGCCTGTACCGTACAAGACTAGGGCATGGATCGTTCAGGCAAAATAGAGATGCTCTTCGGGACAAAGGCCGAAACGCTGGAGCGGTTAGCGCCGCTAGTTCGGTCGGCATTGGTTCTCCCGCAGGAACGCTTCACGATCGAGGCTTGGCAGAGAGACGAGGCCGGAGTGCTCGCGCGCATTGCGGCACACGGCTGGTTCGATAAAGCGCTCATCGTGCGATCATCGGCGCTCTCCGAAGACGCGGCGAATGGAAGCCTCGCCGGGCAATTCCTTTCGGTGAGCAATGTGTACGGCGCGGAGGCTTTGAGCTCTGCGGTAGCTCGCGTCATCGATTCGTACGGTGAACGCGATGGTAAGGACCAGATCTTCATCCAGCCCATGCTGGAGAATGTCGCGCTGAGCGGCGTTGCCTTCAGCATAGATCCGAATAACGCCGGACCCTATTTCGTGGTGAATTACGACAACAGCTCGGGCTCCACGGGCACGGTCACGTCCGGAGGGACTAACCACGTCAAGACGTTCTACTTCAGCAAGCATTGCCCCGTAAAGGCTCCGCAATCGCTGGTCCGTGTAATCGAACTTGTGCGCGAACTCGAAACATTGCTCGGTACGGATGCGATTGATGTCGAATTTGCATGCGATGCCGAAGGCCAATTGTTTCTGCTACAAGTGCGTCCGCTGGGGGCAGCAGTTGCGCATTGCGCCGACTCTGAGTCGCATCGTATTGCCCTTGAAAGAATTCACGCACGGGTACGCGCAATGATGCGCCCGCATCCGTACCTTCACGGCACTCGAAGTGTCTTTGGCGTCATGCCGGACTGGAATCCAGCAGAGATCGTTGGCGTGCGGCCAAGGCCCCTAGCTTTGTCGCTGTACAAGGAATTGATCACCGACAGCATCTGGGCCTACCAGCGGGACAACTACGGATACCGGAACCTGCGCAGCTTTCCGCTGCTGGTGAGCTTCGGCGGGTTACCCTACATCGATGTGCGCGTGAGCTTCAATTCCTTCATCCCCGCGGATGTGGAGCCGGCATTGGCGGAAAAGCTGACTAATTACTACATAGATCGCCTGGTCCAATCGCCGAACTATCACGACAAGGTTGAATTCGAGATCATCTTCTCGTGCTATACATTGGACCTCCCTGAGCGATTGAATGTTCTCGCCGAAGCCGGCTTCACACATACGGAGATCGACGGCTTTGCTGGCAGTCTGCGGCGACTGACCAACGGCATTATCCATGGGGAGCGCGGTCTCTGGCGGAAGGACGTGGAAAAAATCCAGGCACTCGAATCACGACGCGCAGCGATACTGGGAAGCGACCTAGAACGCGTATCGAAGATCTATTGGTTGATCGAGGACTGCAAGCGTTACGGAACGCTCCCTTTCGCCGGACTGGCCCGCGCAGGCTTCATCGCCGTCCAATTACTGAAATCGCTGGTGGCGGTGGGCATTCTAAGCCCGGAAGACTATCAGCGCTTTATGGCGTCGCTAGAGACTGTGAGCTCGCGCATGGCTCGAGATTACTACCAGTTGGATCGTGCAGAATTTTTGCAGCGTTATGGTCATCTTCGCCCGGGCACATATGACATCCTCTCTCCTCGATACGACGAGAAGCCCGAGCTTTATTTCGACTGGGAGAAGGCGGCAGTACACACGAACCCTTCCGTGGCTCCATTTGTGTTGTCGCTCGACCAGCTCCGTCGCACCGAGGCGCTTCTGGTCGAGCATGGGCTGGAGCATGACGTGCTGGGGCTGTTCGATTTCATCAAGTGTGCAATCGAAGGCCGCGAGTACGCGAAGTTTGTCTTCACGAAAAGCCTGAGTGATGTGCTGGTGGAGTTCGGGGAACTTGGTCGCCAGCACGGATTGACGGTCGAGCAATGCTCGTTCTCTGATATTGCGTGCATCAAGGATCTGTATGCGTCGAGCGCGAGCCCGGGCGAAGTGCTGCTGAGATCAGTGTCAGCTGGCGAGTCCGCCTACGCGATTGCTCAGCGTATCAACCTGCCGCCGCTGATTACCTCCCCTGACGAAGTCTTTGCGTTCCACCTACCGTGTTCGGAGCCGAACTTCATCACGCTCGGCCGAGCGAATGGGGAGGTGGCCTCAACCGATGCGGGGCGTGAGGGTATCAGGGGAAAGATTTTGCTCATCCCAAGTGCCGATCCTGGATTCGATTGGATCTTCGCGCAGGGCATCGTTGGCTTCATTACAAAGTTCGGGGGCGTCAATTCTCACATGGCGATTCGTGCCGCGGAACTGAACGTTCCAGCCGTAATCGGTGCCGGTGAAGCTTACTTCCAGGAATGGTCGCGGGCCAAAGTGCTCGAAATTGACTGCGCTAACAAACAGGTCCGGATCCTCAGGTGAAGCGCGTCGCGGTCACGCAGCGAGTTGAAATCGTGCCCACCTACGGCGAACGCCGCGACGCCCTTGACCAGCGGTGGACGGAATTCCTCGCGCGCGTGGACGTTGTCCCGCTGCTAGTGCCGAACAATCCATCGACACTGCGCAGCCTGCTGGCGAATTTCCAGATCGATGGCATCCTTTTGACCGGTGGAGGCGATCTGTTGGCCTATGGAGGAAACGCCCCGGAGCGCGACGCAACGGAGGCGGCATTGATCCGCTACGCGATCGACGAGCGAGTTCCACTGATCGGCGTGTGCCGGGGCATGCAAGCGGTTCAGGATTTCTTCGGTGTTCGCCTCGAAGCTGTTACTGGTCATGTGGCTCCTGAACAGATTGTCATCGCGGACGGCACGCCGCAATCTGTAAACAGCTATCACAGCTTCGGTTCGACGGCCACGGTCCCGGAACTCGAAGTCCGTGCTGTCGCGCAGGATGGCGTCATCAAGGCGGTCCAGCATCGCCGTCATGCCATTCATGGCGTGATGTGGCATCCGGAGCGCATTTCCCCATTTCGTGCGCCTGATATGGAGATGTTTGCCCGTGTTTTTGGATCCGAAGGACAATGAAGGCAATTGTTCTTGCTGCGGGACGCGGTAGTCGCATGGGGCAGCTTACGCAGTATGCGCCCAAATGCTTGACCATTTTGGCAGGTAAGCCGCTCATCGAATGGCAAATCCAAGCTCTTCGCGAAGCCGGTATTACGGAGATCGGTGTGGTACGGGGTTACATGGCCGCGAAGATCAGCTATCCAGGCGTGGCAACATTCGAGAATCCGCGCTGGGCCGAAACCAACATGGTCATGTCGCTGGTGTGTGCCAGTGAATGGCTGTCGAATGATGCCTGTATCGTAAGTTATTCGGATATCGTTTATCCGGGAGAAACTGTGGCGAAACTCGCTGCAGTGCGCGGTGACCTTGCCATTACCTATGACGTTAACTGGCTAGACTTGTGGAGCGAGCGCTTTGCGGACCCTCTGTCCGACGCCGAATCGCTGAGAGTCGACCGTCGGGGCACTTTGACGGAGATTGGAAGCCGAGTGACCAGTCTCCATGAGATCGAGGGCCAATACATGGGGCTGCTTAAGTTCTCGCCGGCAGCCTGGGGCTGGGTCACCGGCCTGTTAGACCTGCTTGGCCCCGAGACACGCGATAAGCTTGACATGACCTCGCTATTGAAACGGTTGATCGCCGACGGAAGGCGCATTGACACTGTGCCAATTACTGCCCGCTGGTTTGAGGTAGATAACGAGAACGACCTGAAGCTTTACGAGAGTTGGGCCAGGGAGCGCGGCGGAAGCCTCTGGTGATCGAGACAATCGACAATGATTTCCGGCGGCATAATTGCCCGCTCTGCGAGTCGACGCGAATCAGTCAGCTCGGGGGAATACCAGTCGTTCGGCACATCGGCTTCTCAACACACGAAATCGCGCCAAGTCGCAAGTCCGAACTCTGGAAGTGTACTGACTGCGGTTCTTGGTTCAAACAAAATGTGGTGCACCCCGAGCAAGCAGCCGCGATGTACAGCAGCGGGGAAAGTGGAAATCGCTGGTCGAATGAAAACGTCGAGCACATCAAGTGCCGGGAGGTTATTGAAACCCTGCGCGCGTGCGCGAAGGAGTCCTCCAGTGCGCTTGATATCGGAAGCAGCACGGGGCAGCTTCTGGACTTCCTCAGGGCCGTTGGCTGCGACACGGCGGGAGTGGAGTACTCGTCTGCATGCCGTGAGATTCTCGAGAAGAAGGGACACCGATACTTTTCTGCGATCGACCAGGTCAAAGGGCAGTTTGATCTCATCACGGCGTTCGATCTAGTCGAGCATCTTTACGACGTTCCTGGCTTCTTTCGCAGATGCCGGGAATTGCTATCCGAAAACGGAACGCTAGTTATCCTGACCGGGGACATCGCGTCCATCTCGGCTCGACTGTGTCGGGGAAGGTGGTGGTACCTGCGCTATCCCGAACATGTGGTCTTTCCATCCACTCGCTTCTTCAGATTTGGCACGGGAAATTTCGTCCTACGCCGAAAAGTGCGAACTTATGCGGCCAGAGCGTATCGGGAGTCTTGGTACCGTGTGGTGCGAAGGGCTGGCCCAGCATTGGTGCGGGGTCAATACGATGGTTTGCCCTCGATAGATCCTGATCACGTGCTGATGGTTCTGGGCTGTGAGTGACTGTCCTATCTGCGCTGGGCCGGATACGTCAGAGCAGTTCATCCTTTACGATGACCGCTACGGTTACCCTGGCATTTTTCCATTGTATAAGTGCAACTCCTGCGGACATGGCTATCTTGAAAACGCAGGTTTCACCGATGAGCAAATAAGGCAGCTCTACACCAGCTATTACCCGCGCCGCGCGATGAGCATTGATGACTATCGCCCTCACCGGGAAATTCGAGGCTTCGCCGCTTGGTTGGATGGGGCACGGGCATCCGCTTTCCGTTGGGTGCCTCAAGGCGTTCGTGTCCTCGATATCGGCAGCGGTCTTGGGCAAGCCCTCGGGTATCACGCTTCGCGCGGATGCGAGGTGTGGGGCGTGGAGTCAGACGAGAACGTCCTTCGCGTGGCGGAACGCTTTGGCTTCAAAGTCACCATTGGCGTCTTTGATGCCGCGGACTTTCCAGAGAGTTACTTTGACGTGGTCACTCTGGACCAGGTAATCGAGCACATGCGTGACCCGGTACATACAATGGCTGGCATCCGAAAAGTGCTCAAGCCTGGAGGGGTAGCAATCTTGAGTACACCCAATGTGCATGGCTGGGGCGCGCGAGTCTTCCGCCAACGTTGGATAAACTGGCAGGCACTGTATCACCTGACTTTCTTGTCGCGGCAGTCAATGCAAATTGCGGCGGAGCAAGCGGGCTTGAAGTGCCGGCCGTTGGGAACCATCACCCAGTCCGAGTGGCTCAGGTACCAGTGGATTCATCTGGCGACGCGACGCGGGTCGCAGAGAGTATCTCCGTTCTGGTCTGGCATCGGTGGGTACTCTCTGCCCGAGAGAATTGCAGTGAAGGTTGCTTCTCTATTGCACCGAAGCCGGGTGAATCATCTGCTCACGCGTGCTTTCGACATTGCTGGTATCGGTGATTCGGTGCTTTTCGAGCTGCGAAAAGCATGACAGAGAAGATTTACGTCTTGCTCCCGGTCCACAACCGCAGGGAAACAACAAAGCTGTTCGTGCATTGCCTCACCGGCCAAACGTATCCTAATTTTCACCTGATCTTAATTGACGACGGATCGACGGACGGAACCACCGAAATGGTGCTCAATTCGATCCCAAGTGCGACTGCGATTAGAGGAACGGGTACATGGTGGTGGGCAGGCAGCCTGCAAAAGGGGCTCGACTGTCTGCGTCAATTTAATCCAGCGTCATCGGATGTCGTGCTGTTCATAAACGATGATGTCACTTTCGCGCCGGATTTCCTGTCCGCTGGTATGCGTGTACTGCAGGAGAATCCGGATTGCTTGCTACTGTCAAGAATCCGCGATTCTGGCGCGGGCAGCATTCTTGAAACCGGTGTCCATGCCGATGTACGGCGGCTGAATTTTGTGACTGCGACAAGTCCAGAAAGTATCAACTGTCTCTCAACGAGAGGCCTTTTTGTGCGCTGGGCCGTTGTTAAGCAGGTGGGTGATTTTCATCCTCACATCCTTCCTCATTACCTATCAGACTACGAGTGGACGATGAGGGCCGCACGCAAGGGGTTTAGATGCATTACAGACAATCGTCTGGTACTTGATTCACCGAACACGGGCGCATCTGGGTACTGGGATTTCTCCAAGGTGGCTAAACTTGGTGAGTACCTTAAGCTGGTGTTTTCGAATAAGTCACATGCGAATCCCTTGTACTGGACTTCCTTCGTAATCCTGGCGTGCGACTGGCCTTTGATTCCCTATCACGTTGCAAGAGTTTGGGCGCGCTTCGTAAGGGAGGTATTGCGGCGAGCGTTACCGAACTGAAGTTAATGTCGGCGCGGATTTCCGAAATGCGGGTCAAATATGACGGCACCAATCTCCACCGCAACTATAGAGCGTGACCGATTCTGAATTCCACACCGCCACTTTCTGGTGGTACATGCAAATGATTGTAATCATATAACGGTAAGCACGATGCGTTTAGGACTGTCGTGCGGTTGTACACCGCGGACCAACTGCGGTTATCTGTGAAGCTGGTCAAATTACATGTTGCCCGTGTGCTCGTACCAGGAGCGTCGACTCGTCCGTTGCGGAGGCGCTGACGGTGTCGACGCTAGTGCTGGGACTGTACTCGACGGTGCTCTCCGAGGCGGCTGCCATGGGTGTACTGCCTGTTGTGCTGCGACTCGGTGATCGGCACAGAATCTTCCCTGCGCCGGAAGACGAGGGCGCGGGCGTACTTGTGTCTACGCCGGGTGAAGCGACTGAACAGATAGCGCGACTGCTCGAGGACCGAGACCTTCGTGCCGCCTACAGTGCTGGTTTGGAATGTTTCTCAATGCGTAACTTTGGGCGCCGAGACGGAAGAGCGCTCGAACGCATTGTTTCCCAGATTGAGTCACCTAGAGCATGATCAGCCCGCAGGCCCAGGGTAAATCGGCATGCTATTCGATTTTGTGCTTGTCTTTGTGTCTACCGTTGTGCTCGTGCGGCTGCTTGCGCGTCCAGCGCTGACGGTCGGGCTGGTCGACCATCCCGGGGGGCGCAAGCGGCATAAAGGCGCCATCCCTCTGGTGGGTGGTCCCGCGATGATGGGTGGGCTGGTTTTCGGCGCGCTGCTGATCGTCGAGTCGCTTTATGACTACCGAGCCCTTTTTGCCGGCCTTGCGATACTGCTGATTGCAGGCCTTCTCGATGACCTGAAAGACCTGTCCCCGCGACGCAAACTTATTGCTCAGATTGCGGCGGCACTATTCATGACCTCCTGGGGCGGTGTCACCGTCATGAACCTTGGAGATCTTTTTGGTGCTGGGGAATTGCTGCTGCATGACTGGGCAGTTCCGTTCACGGTGATTTGCGTACTTGGCCTCATCAATGCGGTGAACATGACAGACGGCATGGACGGCCTGGCAGGCGGCCTGGTCCTTGTCGCGCTCTGTTTTTTCGCGATGGCAGCACTGATGACCATGCAGACCGCACTGTTCCAGCTGATCGCCGTCTGTGCCACTGTTATTCTTGCGTTCTGGATGTTGAATATGCGGTTCCCGTGGCAGCATCGCGCGACGGTGTTCATGGGCGACTCCGGAAGCATGATGCTTGGCTTTCTTCTGACCTGGTTCAGCGTCGAAATCAGCCGCCCGACGAATGGTCTGCCACCCATTGTCGCCGTGTGGTACCTCGCGGTCCCGCTACTGGACATGGGCGTTGTCATATTGCGGCGGCTGAGCAAGGGTCGCAGCCCCTTTTCGGCGGGCCGCGACCATCTGCACCATATTCTCCAGGTGGCCGGATACCGGCCTGAGGAGGTCGTCTACATTGCTTTGGCGATGGCAATCGGCCTTGCCGGCATCGCGACTTTGGCGTGGCGCTTTGGCGTGCCCGAATGGATACTGTTCTATGGATTCATTCTGTTTGTCGGCATCGGATATGCTGCGTCACTGAAAGCTTGGCGGCTGGCACGATTGCTCAGGCGGCTGCGTGCACGGTAGCTGCGTGATGATGTGTAACCACGGGTCTGGTCTCAATGTCGGATAGCGTACGTCAAGGCACGCTTGGCGCCGGCTCAACCATCGAGTTCTTGCGGCGGTGGCGACCGGTCATGGTTTGTTTCGTGACCGCAACACTCCTCCTCGTCTACTCGCTCCCGAACGTCATCGGGTTGCGGAATATGCTGACTTTTGCCGGCTTTGTGCTCGTAGCTCCACTGCTTTTCCCGCTCCTGAAGGAATCGTCGCCGGATGCCAGGCGGGCGGTTGCCATGTTCGGCGTAGTGATTCTCTGGACGCTTGTCGTCGCTTTGTTCATTGCCGACGATCCAGCGGCCTCGTTGGCCGAGTGGCGGGGCGAATGGCTCCCCGTGATCCTCGCATTCCTTTTTGGGTTTACCGCGTTTGACTGCGTACGTGCGGAACCTTGTGATGAGTCGGGCCGGCGGATGTGGTTTGCCGTGGTCCTGCCGCTGTGTGCGTTGATGGCGGCGCATATTCTTCTTGTCCTTGTGGAGTTTGCGCGGGCAGGTGCCATCTCTCCGCATTTCTCCGGGCTGAGCGACCATAAGGCCAACATAACCTACGCTGCCTCTACGCTGCTCCCGGTCGTCTTCGGCTTCGCGTTGGTCCAAGCGAATCGGGTCCTCCCATTCGGGCGCCGATTCTCTGCCCTGATTGTCGTTGCCGGGTTGCTCGGCACGGCTGCCGCTGTTACTTCGGGCGCCCGGAACGGCGTGATAGTGGTTGCACTGGGGATTGGCGGTGCCGGGCTGGCCTTTTTGGCGATCACTGCCCGCAGGCATTACTCCGTGCGAGTTCGAGCGGCTTTCGGGATTGTGCTCGGGTTAGTTGTTGCTGGTGTGTTGTGGGGCGGCGTGCACTGGGATCCGCGCTGGCAGGCGTTCGTCAGGACCGTGCCGGTTGCACTGGATACCGAGCAGCATCAGCAATGGTTGGATCCGCCGGGCTCTGCATTGCCTCTTTCGGCAGACGGCAAGTCGGTTGAAGAGTCCGCTTACCAACGTATTGCGTGGGCCAAGGTCGGTCTGGCCATGCTGCTCGAGCATCCCCTTGGTCTGGAGATCAGCCGACACACGTTCCGCGATCTAGTGATCGAGCGATATGGCCGAGGCGCCATGTCGCATGCCCATAGCTCTGTAATCGATTTCGGCTTGAACGTTGGGCTTCCGGGCTTGGCGATCTGGTTTGGTTTTGTCGCTACCCTGATCGTGGCCGGATGGAAGGCGACCCGGGGTGCTGCAGATGTAGCCGGGTGGGCGCTCATATTCCTCGTGCTGATGTATGTAGTGCGCTCACTGGTCGACTCGATCATGCGCGATCACATTCTCGAGCAATTTATCTTGATGTCAGGGGTGCTCCTGGGTGCGTCAGCGCGCAACGAGAAGGCCAACCGTGCGGGAGCGCGCTGAAGGCATCTGGCTGGTGTTATCCCACGCGTTCAACATGGACGGGCGGGCGGCCAGCCAGACCATCACCGACAAGATGCCGCATCTTTGCGCACAAGGCATCGAGCCGATCGTGGTCAGCGCGGTGACCGGGCAGCGCGACGCGAAGCTCGAGCACCATCAGCTGCTGCCGCTGTCGCCGGTGGCGCTGCGCTTCGATCTGCGCCATGTGCTGCGCCGGCGCATCCGGTCGCAGGCGGTCTACCGCCTGGCGGTCGGCGCCATGACGCTTGCGTTGCTGCCCTTCTACCTGATCGAGAAGCTGTTCGTGCGGCTGGAGCCGCAATGGTCCTGGGCGTTTCCCGCCTACTGGCGAGGCGCGCGGCTGATCCGGCAGCGCGGTTGCTCGGTGATCTATTCCACCGGCGGCGCCAACTCGGCACACTGGGCGGGCTACCTGCTGGCGCGGCGGTTCCGGTTGCCGTGGATCGCCGAGGTGCACGATCCGATGGTGTTCAGACCCTGGGAGAAATCGCGACTGGCATAGCGGTTCGCGCCCTGGCTGGAAGGCAGGATCTGCAAACAGGCCGCCGTGGCGATCTGGTTTACCGAGGCGGCGCGCGACCGGGCGCGGGCGCGCCATCCGGAACTCGGCGAGCGGGGCAAGGTGATGATTCCGGGGGCGGACCGGCCGGACTTCGCGCGGCCCGATTACCGAAAGGGCGAACATTTCGTCGTGGCGCACTTCGGCTCGCTCGCGCCTTCGCGCAACCTGGACGTTTTTCTGCGGGGCCTGTCGAGTCTGCTCGCGCGGCGCCCGGACCTGGCGGCAACCGTGCGGGTGCATCTTTACGGTGGCGGGGTGGATGCGGTGTCGCGGCAGGCGATCGACGCGCTGCCCGATCCGCGCATCGTCGAGAGCTTCGGGCGGCTGGAGCGCGATCCGGCCACTGGCGAATCCGGCCGCGACCGGGTGCTGAAGAAAATGAACGCGGCCGACTGCCTGCTGCTGCTGCATGGGCTGGAGGTGCACTGCGAGGAATACATTCCCTCCAAGCTCTACGAGTACCTGTGGACACAGCGGCCGATTCTCGGCCTGGTGTGGCGCAATCCGCAGATGGCGCGCATCCTGCGCGAACAGGGTCATGTGGCGGTGGACGCCGACGATGTCGAGGCGGTGGCGGCGGCGCTGGAGGCCTTCATCGAACGCTGGTCGAGGGATGCATTGCGCGATTCCGGCCGCGGCTCGCCTTACAGCGTCGGGGCGGCCGTCAGCCAGATGATCGGCTGGGCGCGCGAGATCGAAGCAAAGTCTGCGGCCCGAAGCACATGACGGCGCGCACGGAGCCGCCGGTTCTCAAGACCAAGTATGCGTTTCACGCGCTTGCCTGGCTGCTCGAGCCGGAGGTGGTGCTCGACATTGGCAGCATGGACGGCGCCGACTCGAAGCGCTTTCGCCAACTGCTGCCCGCGGCCGAACTGGTGGCGTTCGAGGGCAACCCCGACAACTTCCGTGCGATGCTGGCCGATGCGGAAATCCAGCGCGCCGGCATCCGGGTGCTGAACCGCCTGGTGGCGGACACGGAGGGGCCGCGCAGCTTCTACCTTCAGCGCACGCACACCGGGGCTGTCCCCGACAATCGCGGCACCAGTTCCTTTTCGCCGCGGACCATGCCCGGGCAGCACACCGGGGAAGTGCACGTCGAAGCGTTGCGGGCCGACGCTTTTCTGCAGCGCGAGTACCCGCGAGCGCTGCGGGTCGCGGCCTGGATCGACGTCGAAGGCCATGCCAGCTCGGTGCTGGAGGGGCTGCGCGGCGCTGCCGACCGGCTCGACCTGGTGCATGTGGAAGTTGAAACGCGCGAGATCTGGCCGGGACAAACGCTCGAGCCGGGCGTTACCGCGCTGGCGCGCGAGCTGGGCCTGAAGGTGATCGCGCGCGGCGCGCACGATGTCCAGCGCGACCTGGTGCTGGCGAGCGAACGCTGGCTGCGCGCCGACGGGGTGCGCATCGGCATGCTGCTGCGCATGGCGCGCGTGTCCGGACCGCTGTTGTCCGGCGTGCTGCGCACGCTTGCGCGGGCCAGGAGTGCGCGCAGGCGGCCCGCATGAACGACATCGTTCTTTACTGCAAATCGTACCGGCAGGATGTGCTGCGGGCACGGCGCCTGGCGGAGAGCATTGCCCGCTACAACCGCGAACAGCTGCCCTTCTACCTGTCGGTGCCGGCGGCCGATCGTGCCCTGTTCGCCGAGTGCCTGTCGGGGCTTGCCCTGGAACTGATCGCCGACGAGCAGATCGTGGTGTCGAATCCGGCGCTCGACGCGGAGAAGCTGCGCGCCCTGCCGGGCGGACTGGCGCAGCAGGTGATCAAGTCGGAGTTCTGGCGACTCGGGCTGGCCCCCGCCTATCTGTGCATCGATTCCGATTGCGAGTTCATCCGGCCGTTCGGGCGCGCCGATCTGCTGGCGCCCGAAGGCCATCCTTACACGGTCATGCACGAAGGCAAGGAACTGCTGCAGTTTGCCCTCAATCATGGCCTGGACAAGGTCTACGGCTACTTCCACGAGGAGCGGGCGCGCATCATGGCCATCTTCGGTCGCCGCGGCCGGCCCTACGATTTCGGCCCGCTGCCGGCGCTCTGGTCGGCAGAGGTCTGGCGCGCGCTGGACGAGCAGTTTCTGCGGCCGCAGGGCCAGACGTTCCTCGATGCGATCCTGCGGTTTCCGAGCGAGATGCAGTGGTACGGCGAGGCCATGCTCAAGTTCCGGCCGTTTCCGCTGCTGCCGATCGAGCCGTTGTTCAAGGTCTATCATTACGAGCCGCAGTACCGGGAGGCGCAGCGGCTCGGCGAAACCACGGAGCGGCTGGCCCGCAATTTCCTCGGCGTGTGCTATCAGTCGAACTGGGACAAGGGGCTGGATCTGGAACCGAAGCGTCGTTCGCCGGCCTCGCGTGCCGCGCGCTGGATTCGCCGTAACCTGTTCGGGCGCACCACATGAGCGCACCGCGCGTGTCGGCCGTGCTCATCACCCGCAATGAAGAGGCCAATCTGCCGGCGTGCCTCGATTCGCTGAAGTGGGTGGACGAAATCGTGGTGGTGGATTCCGCGAGCACCGATCGCACCCGCGAGATTGCGCGCGACGCCGGCGCAAACGTGTTCGACCATACCGACTGGCCGGGCTTCGGGCCGCAGAAGAACCGTGCGATCGCGCAGGCCACCGGCGACTGGGTGCTTTCGATCGACGCCGACGAGCGGGTGTCGCCGGAGCTGGCGGCGGAAATCCGGCGGGTGGTGGCGACCGCCGACGCAGCGAACGGCTATGCGCTGCCGCGGCTGTCGAGCTACTGCGGGCGTTACATGCGCCATTCCGGCTGGTGGCCGGACTACGTGCCGCGGCTGTTCCGCCGCGGCCGGGCGCGCTTTTCCGACGACCTGGTGCACGAGCGCCTGATCGTCGAGGGCCCGGTGGGACGGCTCGAGGGGCTGCTGCGCCACGAGTCCTTCGCAAGCCTGGAGCAAGTGCTCGACAAGGTGAACCGCTACTCGACGCTCTCTGCCCAGCAGATGGCCGTGGCTGGCCGCCGCGGCGGCGTGGGGACGGCAGTGCTGCATGGGCTCGGCGCGTTCATGCGAACCTATGTGCTGAAAGCCGGTTTTCTCGACGGGCGCGAAGGATTCATGCTGGCGGTGTCCAATGCCGAGGGCGCCTATTACAAATATCTCAAGCTGATGCTGCTGCAACGCCGATGAAGCTGGCGGTCATCGTCACGACATACAACCGGCCGGACGCGCTGGCGGCAGTGATCGCCGGCTATCGTGCGCAGAGCGACCGGGACTTCGAGCTGATCGTCGCCGACGACGGCTCGACAGGCGACACCCGGCGCGTGGTCGAGCAGCAGGCGGCGCGGCGCGGCCTGACGCTGCGCCATGTCTGGCAGGCGGACCAGGGGTTTCGCGCCGCCGCCATTCGCAACCGGGCGGTGGCCTCGACGCAGGCCGAATACCTGGTGTTCACCGATGGCGACTGCGTGCCGGTGCGGGGATTCGTCGCCGCGCACCGCCGCCTCGCCGAGCACGGCTGCTTCCTGGCCGCAAACCGGGTGCTGCTGAGCGAGGCGTTCACCCGGCGGGTACTGGCGGAGAGTCTTCCGATTCACGCCTGGGGTTGGCCGCAGTGGGGGCGCGCCTGGCTGCGGCGTGATGTCAACCGGCTGCTGCCGCTGCTGCAGTTGCCGGACGGCGGCTTTCGCCGGCGAGCGCCCGCCCGCTGGGAAGGCGTGAAAACCTGCAACCTGTCGGTGTGGCGGTCGGACTTCGAGCGGGTGAACGGGCTGGACGAGGCCTACCAGGGGTGGGGGCTGGAGGATTCCGACCTGGTGATCCGCCTGCTGCACGCCGGCGTCGCGCACAAGAGCGCGCGCTTTGCCGCGCCGGTGTTCCATCTCTGGCATCGGGAGAACGACCGCAGCCGGCTGGAGGAGAACCAGCGTCGCCTCGACGCATTGCTGCGCTCGGACAAGGTGCGCGCCACCCTCGGGCTGGATCAGTACCAGGCCGGCCGCGCCTGAGCGCCGTGCAGATCGCCGCGCCGCCGCGCCGCATCCTCGTCGTCTGCACCCGCCGCATCGGCGACGTGCTGCTCGCCACCGCCGCGGTGCGCGCGCTGAAGCGCGCATATCCGCAGGCCGGGCTCGACATGCTGGTGTTCGACGGCACCCAAGGCGTGCTGGCGGGCAACGACGACATCGACCGGGTCATCACTGTCGCTGAGCGGCCGACGCTCGGCGCCCACCTGGGTCTGGCGGCACGGTTGTTCAGGCGCTACGACCTGGCCGTTGCCCTGCTCGCGGGCGACCGGCCAACGCTGTACGCGTGGCTGGCCGGCCGCCGCCGCGTCGGCACCCTGGTCGACGACCGCAAGAACCGCTGGAAGCGACGCCTGCTTCACGCCTGGGTGCCGTTCGACGATCTGCACACCCATACCGTGCGCATGAACCTGCAGGTGGTGGCGCTGCTGGGGCTGCGCGCGCGCGGCGACCCGGTGGCGAGCTGTCCGCAGGCCGCAGCCGCGGCGGCGCGCAGCGCATTCCCGTCACTGGAGCGCGAGCGCTTTGCGGTGCTGCATGTGTCGCCGAAATTCGTCTACAAGAGCTGGACGCTCGACGGCTGGGCGGCGCTGGCGCAGGCGCTGGCTGCCGACGGCCTGCGCGTGGCGGTGGCGGGTGGTGCATCGCCGGAAGAGCGCGCCTATGTCGATGCGCTGCTGCCGCGCATGCCGGCGCAGACGATCGACCTCGCCGGCCGGGTCGATCTGGCGGCGCTCGCCTGCGTGCTGAGCCGCGCGGCCCTGTACGTCGGCACCGACACCGCAGTCACCCATATGGCCGCGGCGCTCGGCACGCCGACGGTGGCGCTGTTCGGTCCGTCCAACCCGGTCAAATGGGGGCCTTGGCCGGCGGGCTTCGATGCCGACCTGCCCAGTCCCTGGCCGATGCGCGGCTCCGGCCGGCTGGGCAACGTGTTCCTGGTGCAGGGCGAGGCGCACTGCGTGCCCTGCCGCGAAGAAGGCTGCGAGCGCCACATCGCCAGCCGCAGCGACTGCCTGACGCATCTGCCCGCGGCGCGCGTGATCGACGCTGCGCGCGCGGTGATGAGCGGTCGCTGAATCAACTGCGGGACTCAGGACTCAGCATCGGCGAAAAGCAGCTCTTGCCGCGGAGAACACGGAGGACGCGGAGGAAAAGCGGAAGCGGGAACCAAGGCTTCCATGCGTCCCGTGCAATTGCCTTTTGCTCCGGGAAGTCAAATGCCGCTGCGAACACCCAATCACCAAGCCACCAGGAAAGGCATTCCCGGGTTTGGTTTACTTCGTGCCCTGGTGTCCTGGGCGCCTTCGTGTTTCGCTTTTCGGACTTTTGTTCTTTTCCGCGTCCCGAGTCCTGAGTCCTGAGTCCTGATTCCCAAGTCCTCAGTACAATCGCCGATAGATCACTCCGGCTGAAACACAAATGTCCACGATTCTGGTTGTCGGCGGCGCGGGCTATATCGGCTCGCATATGGTGCAGCGGCTGAGCGCCGATGGCGAAGAGGTGCTGGTGCTCGACGACTTGTCGAGCGGGCATCGGGATGCCGTCGGCGGCGCCCAGCTGTTCCAGGGCGACCTCGGCGACCGCGACCTGCTGGAGATGATCTTCAGCCGCCGCCGCATCGATCTGGTGATGCATTTCGCCTCGTATATCCAGGTGGGCGAATCCGTGCGCGACCCGGGGCGCTACTACCGCAACAATTTCGCCAGCACGCTGACGCTGCTGGAGGTGATGGTGCGCTACGAGGTGCGCGCCTTCGTGTTTTCCTCCAGTGCGGCAATCTACGGCAACGTGCCGCCGGAACCGATTCCTGAAGACCAGCCCGCGGCGCCGCTCAATCCTTACGGGCACAGCAAGCGCATGGTCGAGGTGACACTGGCGGACTTCGATACGGCGTACGACCTGCGCTCGATGTGCCTGCGCTATTTCAATGCTGCCGGCGCCGACCCGCACGCGCGGCTGGGCGAGCGGCACGATCCGGAAACGCATTTGATACCGCTGGTGCTGCAGGTCGCGGCCGGACGGCGCGCCGCGGTGCAGGTGTTCGGCACCGACTATCCCACGCCGGATGGCACCTGCATCCGGGACTACATCCACGTCTGCGATCTGTGCGATGCGCATGCGCTGGCGATGCGCCATCTGCTGGGCGGCGGTGCCAGCCGGGTTTACAACCTGGGTAACGGCAGCGGCTTCAGCGTGCGCGAGGTCATCGACGCCGCGGCCCGGGTGACCGGCCGGCCGATCGCGGTCGAACAGGCGCCCCGCAGGCCGGGCGACGCGGCGATGCTGGTAGCGGATGCCCGCCGCATCCGCGAAGAGCTGAACTGGACGCCCCGGCACCCGCAGCTCGACACCATCGTCGGGCACGCCTGGGCGTGGGAACGGCAGAAAGGCAAGGCCTGGTAGCGCGCCGCAATGGCCGGCGCGCAATGATTCAGCCGGCGACGCCGGCCTCGTGCGCCTGCTGGTCGGCGTGATAGGACGAGCGCACCAGCGGCCCGCAGGCCGCATGGCGGAACCCCATCGCGGCGGCTTCGCGCTCGAATACCGCAAACTGCGCCGGCTCGACATAGCGCAGCACCGGCAGATGCCCCTTGGTGGGCTGCAGATACTGGCCGACGGTCAGCATGTCCACTTCGTGCGCGCGCAGATCGCGCATCACCTGGAGGATCTCGTCGTCGGTTTCGCCCAGCCCGACCATCAGGCCCGACTTCGTCGGGATGCCGGGGAAGCGGGCCTTGAAATCCTTCAGCAGCTTCAGCGAGTGCGCGTAGTCGGCACCTGGGCGCGCCTGCCGGTACAGCCGCGGCACGGTTTCCAGGTTGTGGTTCATCACGTCCGGCAGGCCATGCGCCAGCGCGTCGAGCGCCTTGTCGAGGCGGCCGCGGAAATCCGGCGTGAGAATCTCGATCTGCGTCGCCGGCGAATGCTCGCGGATGGCGCCGATGCAGTCGGCGAAGTGCTGCGCCCCGCCGTCGCGCAGGTCGTCGCGGTCGACGCTGGTGATCACGACGTACTTCAGCTTCAGCGCGGCGATGGTCTTCGCCAGGTTCACCGGCTCGCTGGCGTCCGGCGGCTTCGGCCGGCCGTGGGCAACGTCGCAGAACGGGCAGCGCCGGGTGCACAGGTCGCCGAGAATCATGAAGGTCGCGGTGCCCTTGCCGAAGCATTCTCCGATGTTCGGGCAGGAGGCTTCCTCGCACACCGTGTGCAGCTGGTGCTCGCGCAGGATCTGCTTGACGTCGTAGAAGGTGCGCGACGAGGGCGACTTCACGCGGATCCAGTCGGGCTTCTTCAGCGGCGCGACCGGAATGATCTTCACCGGGTTGCGCGCGGTCTTGTCGGCGCCGGTCTGGCGCAGGGTGTCGTCGCTCATGGTTCCAGGTTGGATTGCAGCGCGGCGAGAAGTTTCCCACCGAGCGTTTCGATGTCGTCGCCGATGCCCAGTTCGCGCGCCTGGGTCACCTGCAGCCCGGCGTAGCCGCAGGGGTCGATGTCCCGGAAAGGGGCGAGGTCCATGTCGACGTTGAAGGCCAGGCCGTGGTAGCTGCGGCCGTTGCGGATGCGCAGGCCCAGGGCGGCAATCTTGGCGCCGCCGACATACACGCCGGGCGCGCTTTCGCGGGCCTCGCCGCGAATGCCATACTGCCCGAGCAAGTCTATCACCGAGCGCTCCAGCCGGCGCACCAGCGGCCGTACCCCCAGGCCGCGGCGGCGCAGGTCGAGCAGCACGTACAGCACGATCTGGCCCGGCCCGTGGTAGGTGACCTGGCCGCCGCGATCGGTCTTGACGATGGCAATGCCGGTGTCCCGGCGCGGCAGATGCTCGCTGCGCGCCGCCAGGCCCAGCGTGTACACCGGCGGATGTTCCAGCAGCCAAAGCTCATCCGGCGTATGCGCGTCGCGCGCTTCGGTGAAGCGCTGCATCGCCCGCCAGGTCGGCTCGTAGTCGACGCGTCCCAGCCGCCGCACCTGCACGGCCGAAACGGGTTTCAGGGCGGTTGGGCGGGCGGACGTACCGCTTTGCTCGGGCCCCGTGCCTCGCGCCTCGTGCCTCGCGTTCATAGCACCATCACCACCGAGGGGTGGTCGCACAGTTCGCGATACAGCGCATCGAGCTGCTCGCGCGAGGTGGCGCGGATGGTGCAGGTCACGCTCAGGTAGTTGTTCTTCTTACTGGTGCGCATTTCCACCGTGGCTTCGTCGAAATCCGGCGCGTGGTGCTTCACTACCTCGATGATGGTCTGTACCAGCCGCGGTTCGCGCCGCCCCATCACCTTCACCGGAAAATCCAGCGGGTACTGGATCAGGCTCTCGTCGCTCATGCCTCGGCCGGGGCGCGCATCACGCGCGTCTTGTAGTCCTGGTACAGGCGGTACATGCGCCCGAACAGCGGCCCCGGCCGGCCGTCGCCGACCGGCCGGCCGTCCAGCCGGGTCACCGCCAGCACTTCCCGGGTCGAAGAGGTCAGCCAAAGCTCGTCGGCGCTGCGCACCTCCGCTTCGGCGATCTCGCGCAAAGTGCAGGCGATGCCGTCCTGCTCGGCAAGTTCCAGCACCACGTCGTAGGTGATGCCCGGCAGCATCAGGTGGCTTTTCGGCGGCGCCAGCAGCAGGCCGTCGCGCACGACGAAGATATTGCTCGCGGAGCCCTCGCTCAAGAATCCGTCGCGAAACATCACCGTCTCGGCGCAGCCGGCATCCACCGCAAGCTGCCGCATCAGCACATTGGGCAGCAGCGAGATGGCCTTGATGTCGCAGCGCAGCCAGCGATTGTCCACCGCGCTGACGGCGCCGACGCCTTGCTCGACCTGCGTCTGCGGCGGATAGCTCATCGGATTGCTCATCATGAACACCGTGGGCGCAACATCTCGCGGGAAGGCGTGATCGCGGGGCGCGACCCCGCGCGTGACCTGCAGGTAGACCGACTGGTCGTCCCCCTGGTTGAGCTCGACGAGCCGGCCGATCAGGGATGACCACTTCTCCGGCCGGTGCGGGTTGGGCAGCCGGATGCCGTTCAGGCTGTTCTGCAGGCGCGAGAGGTGCTCCGCCAGCCGGAAAGGACGGCGGGAATAGACCGGAATCAGTTCGTAAACGCCGTCACCGAAGATGAATCCACGGTCGAGCACCGGGACCTTCGCCTCCGACATCGGCATGAACTCGCCGTTGAGATAGATCATTGGACGATTACCCGCGCCTTTAATCGAGCCCAGCAGGCTTGAGCCCCGTGAACAACAAATCGAGCCAGCAAGTCACCAAGAGCACCAAGGAAACCCGTACCGCAGCCGATCCTTTTTGGGGGCCTGGTGAAACTGGTGGTTCGCCTTTTCTGGGATCTTCCCTCGCGCCCCAAACGTGATCGCGCAGCGCTGAGCCTAGCGGAACAGCAGCCGCACGCTGTGCCAGGCGCGCACCATGAGGTTGGCCACTGTCACGTTCTCCAGTGCGACCACAGGGTACTCCCCGTAAGGCTGGCCGTCGAAGGTGAGTTTCAAGGTGCCGACTGGCTGCCCGCTGCGAATCGGCGCCAGCAGCGGCTGCATGCTTTCGAGGGTGGCGGCGAGCTGGGAGGCAAGCCCGCGCGGAACGGTGACGAACAGGTCCTCGGCCAGGCCGGTGGCGATAATGTCGTCGACGCCTTTCCAGACCGGAATCCGGTGGAGCGGCTCGCCGCGGCCGTACAGGCGCAGGGTTTCGAACCGTTCGAAGCCGTAGTTCAGCAGGCGCTGGCTGTCCGCCACCCGGCTGCTTTCCGAACCGGCATCGATCACCACCGCGATCAGCCGGCGATTATTGCGGGCCGCGGTGGACACCAGGCAGAAACCGGCGCTTTCGGTAAAGCCGGTCTTCATGCCGTCGACGTAGGGATCTCGGCCCAGCAGGCGGTTGCGGTTGTACTGGGTGATGCCGTTATAGCTGTACTCGCGCTGACCGTAGAGCGGGAAATATTGCGGAAACTCGCGGATGATGGCCTCGGCCACCCGGGCCACGTCCGCGGCGGTGGAGTAGTGCTGGGCATCCGGCAGGCCGGTGGCGTTTGCGAACCGCGTGCCGGTCAGCGCAAGCCGGTTCGCTTCACGGTTCATCAGGTCGACGAAACCGCTCTCGCTGCCGCCGACGGCTTCCGCCAGGGCAGTGGCGGCGTCGTTGCCCGACTGCACGATCAGCCCGTGCAGCAGTTCCTCGACCGTGGGCTGGCTGCCCGGTTCGAGAAACATGCGCGAGCCGGGCGCGCGCCACGCTTTTTCCGAAACAGCGACCCGCTGGCCCAGGGTAACGCGCTTCTGGCGCAGGGCGTCGAAGGTGACGTACGCGGTCATCAGCTTGGTGAGCGAGGCGGGCTCGATACGCTGGTCGGCATTGCGCGACGCCAGCACTCTGCCGCTCTGGAAATCGAGCAGCAGGAATGCCTTGGACGTCAGATTGGGCGCCTCCGGGGCGACCGGCAGTTCGCGGGCGTGGACCGCCAGCGCGGCCAGCAGGAGGATTAGAAGGCTGAGTGCTCTCATTTCGGCGGCGCGAATTATAACTGCCGGGCGCCGCTTGCCGGGCCGCTACGCGTTTGGAACAATGCGGCCTCGCGTTTTCAGGGGCTGCCGCATGATTCGGATGCTTGTCGGGTTGCTGATGTCGGTGCCGATGCTGGGTGCGCTTGCCGCTGGCCAGGTCGCGGTCGACGGTGCCTGGTCGCGCGCCACCGCACCAGGGCAAAAGGTGGCGGGGGTGTTTCTCGACATCGTCTCGGCACGGGACGCACGCCTGGTGGCGGTGACGAGCCCGGTTGCGCAGACGGGAGAACTGCATTGGATGACGATGGAAGGCGGCACCATGCGCATGCGCGCGGTAGACGTCATCGAGCTGCCCGCAGGCAAGGCGGTGAGCCTGAAACCGGGCGGCTATCATGTGATGCTATTCGGACTGAAGCGGCCGCTGATCCCGGGTGAATCGGTGCCGCTCACCCTGACCGTCGAGACTGCCGACGGCGCCCGCCAGATGCTCGACATAGGCGTCGCGGTGCGCAATCTGGACGGCAGCCCGCCGCCGCACCACCACTAGGTCCCGGCCGCGTACCCCCGGCAACGAAAAAGGGCACCCGCCCGTGCGAGTGCCCCCTGATGCGCCTGCCGGGCGTGCGCGCTCAGGCGCGGCCGCCGACCTTCTGGCACTCCGCCGAGGTCAGCATGACGAACCCCTTGCCTTTGCAGGCATTCTGGCCGGCGCAGCTGCTGCCGGCTGTCTTGCAGTCGCTCATGCCCTTGCAGGCGTTGACGCCTTCGCAGGCAATCTTGGCTGCCGTGCCGGCGGTGCTGGTGCCGCCGCCGGTCGCGGCGCAGCCGCCGATGAACAGAGCTGCCGCGCTGGCGGCGATGGCTACGCCGGTAAGTTTCCTGCCGTTGACCATGGTGTGTCCTCCCGAAAGATTGGATGACGAACGGTACGGATCGCAGCCGGCACGCTGACCCGTACCGCTGTGAACGGAATGCACCGCCGGCGCCGGCAACCACCGGCGCCGGCCGGAACATCCATGGCGAAATACGCTGGCCCGTCGCGTTTGGATGTGGCGGGCCGGGGAGGGCAGGCTATGCCAGCCGGGTGCCGAGAATGGCGTCCTGGTTGCGCAGGTCTTCGAGCAGCGCCCGTCCGCCGGCCAGCGCGACCGCCGGTTGAGGATGGCGGATGTCGTGAACGACGCGTTCCACCGCCTCGCGCCCGGTCATCGACGCCTGTTCCAGCAACGCGACCAGCCGCGCGCTGACCGGGTTGAGCACATTGAAGCGCACATGGTCGTCGGCATCGCGCACGGCCAGGATGAAGGTGTCCTGCCGGTCCTCCGGGCCCGGCTTGTAGCGACGGCCGATCCGATGCACTGCGTAGGGGTAGTGCAGCAGCCTGTGCACGGGATTGAGGACCGGCACCCGCTCCCAGAGACTGCCGCCGACGTCGTATTGCACCGAGTCCCGGTCCAGGGCGGAGACATCCAGCGCAAGCTCCACCCACTCGTAATGCAGCAGATGCGGCAGGAAGTCGGGCGTGTCGCCATGCGGCGCGCGCGCTTCAATGAACTGCAGGAACTCCTCCGGAATCTGCCTGAAAAACGGTGTCCGGCAACGGTGCCGCGCGAAGAACTCGCGCAGCAGCCGCTTCCAGCAGCGCTCGCCGAGCACCGCACGCGCAACCGGAAAGCAGCCGGAAACAAAGCCGCCGATGTTGTTGAACAGCAACTCGCCGTACACCCGCATGCGCCGTGCGGGCACGCCTTGCGGCCGCGCGGCGCCCTTCGGATCGCGCAGGTGCCGGGCGAAGGCGTACTGGTATTCCTGAAAATCAGGAGCGGGCCGGGAGGGCGACATCGATACTGC
>ERZ869936.172-NODE-172-length-79828-cov-14.606734_pt1 | contig 79828 bp, 59 predicted proteins | sample MGYA00520876_ERZ869936 | MGnify/ENA primary metagenome ERZ869936 (study PRJEB32218, sample SAMN09650985) | biofilter metagenome | isolation source: enrty point of leading RO module | place: Saudi Arabia: Thuwal, RO plant located on Red Sea | collected 2016-02-17 ... | reverse complement strand
GTCGGCGGGCAGCGTGACCGCCGTGGCCCCGGGCCGCGCGACGATCAGCGCCACGATCGCGGGGGTGACCGGGTCGATCGAAGTCGAGGTGCGCCCGGCGTCGGTGGCTTCCCTCGTGATCGAGCCGGACGCGCTCACCGTCGAGCAGGGCGGGACGGGTGCGCTGGGGGCGCGCACCCTCTCCAGGGACGGGTCGGTCCTCACCGGCCGCTCGCTGACGTGGACGTCGTCCGACCCGTCCGTGGCCACGGTCTCGGACGGGGCGGTGCGCGGGGTCGCCCCGGGCAGCGCGACGATCACCGTTTCGGCCGAGGGCGCCCGCGCGTCCGTCGCGGTCGACGTTCTCCCGGACGCGCGCACTGCGGCGGAGGAGCTGATCGAGGCGTACGGCCGTGCCTTCGAGTCCGGCGACATCGACCAGGTCCGGGCGCTGATCCCCACGCTGTCGGCGGACTTCGCCAGCGGGCTCGAGCGGGCGTTCGGCTTCATGCGCCAGATCCGCACCGACTTCGTGATCCGCGACTTCCAGGCGGCCGGGAGCCGGGCGACCGCCGTCGTGGGCGGCACGTATGAATTCGTCGACGAGGACGCAGGGCGTCAGAACCTCCGGCTCGAGCCCCCGCTGACCTTCGTCCTGGAGCGCACCGGCTCGGGCTGGCGCATCGCGGACATCGTCGCCCAGCGGTAGGCGGCGCGGGCCCGACGTCCCGAGGCGCCGCGGGTCCCGTTCGCCTAGAAGCCGAACTCCATTCCGAGCGTCCAGATCAGGTCCGGCTGCAGCCCGACCTCGCGAAGCGGGAAGATGGCGTTCGTCGTGAGCACCGTGCCTCCGCGGACGCTGAACTTCGCTCCGAGCGAGGCGCGCAGGAGGTCTCCGTCGGCGTTGGGGATGTTCGTCGAGGGGAACTGACGCACGAACGGCTCCTCGAGCGCGAAGGGCCCGGGCAGGACCGTCGTCGGGTCGCCCACGGCGATCTCGGACTCGAAGCCGGCGGAGAGCGTGGCCCAGTCGGCGAGCAGGTTGTCCATTGCCACCTGGATCACGACACCGTCCCGCTGGCTCTCCCCGGTGCGGGCGGCGTATCCGACGTTGAAGTGGGGCGAGAAGCTGCCGAACTGCGCGGAGTACAGCGCGGTCGCCCGGATCTGTGCCGCGCCGACGCCGAGAAGGTTCGCTTCGTCGCCCGTCGGCAGCCGGGCTTCGGCCAGGAGACCGGCACCCATGCGAGCCGACTGCCCGAAGTTGATCTTGAGCCTCGCCGCGACGTCTCCGATCCCGGAGGCCGAGCCCTGCATCGACGAGGTGGCCCGGAGGATCGGGTTGGTGGCGTTGCCCCCGAAGCGGTGGATGGCGACGTCTCCGAAGGGGAGGATCTGGGCGTCGGAGAGCCCGCTCACCTCGGTGCGCACGAAGGGGACGGCGAAGCCGATGTCCATGAAGTCGGTGACGCCGTAGGTCAGCGCGATCGTCCCGACGAGGACGTTCACGTTCATCTGCAGGTCGAGCGCGATGACGTCGTTCTCGAACTGCGGGTTGCCGAAGATCGTGTCCGGGTCGTTGTCCTGGTGCTTGAAGGTGAGGCGCACGCCGTCGAGGGGCACCCCGGTGCGGGACGGGGGCTCGACGCCGGTGACGCCTGCGCCGAGGAGGAACCGACCGCGCCCCAGCGTCTGCGTCCGCTCCCCGAAGGTCGGCCCGGCGGAGATCGACGTGCGCACCGGAAGCCCGCCCACGATCGAGAAGGTGGCGCCGCTCGACGTCGCTCCGAGGGGCACGCTCAGCGTTGCGTTGCCGATGGCGTCGGCCACGAAGACGATCACCGCGTCGTTGCCCTCGGCCAGCGCGGGCAGGAAGTGGTCTCCGTGGACGTTGTCGAGGTCGAGGCAGAGCGGAGACCCGCACTCGCCGAAGGTGAACAGCTCCTCCTGGATGCGGGAGCGGAGGCCGTGCTCCTCGGTCTGCGCCCCGACACCGGCCGGGATCGCGGAGAGGGCGACGAAGGGGAGCGCCGCGCGCAGGAACCGTCGGAACATCCACGCCTCCGGGAGGGGGTCGGCCTTCGGGCGTCAGGTTAGGCCGGTCCGCACCCCGGTGCAATCGGCGCTTGCCCTCGGGCGCGGGTCCTCCGGGTCCGCGTCGCCGCCGTCGGCGCTCAGCTTCAGGCGGCGGCGGATCTCGAAGCGCAGCGCGTCGACCTCGACCAGCTCGTCGTCCATCATGTTGACCGAGTAGAACGAGTGTCCGTCGCGGCTGAGGCGCGCCCCGTGCGGCATGGTGCCGGTGTCGATCTGCTCGACCTCGGTCATGGTGGCGGTCTCGACCACCGAGATGGTGCTCGGCAGGTGCTCGCCGTAGAAGTCGGAGTTGACGACGTAGAGCAGGCCGGTGGTGGCGGCGACGTCGAGGGTGGCGGGGAACATGCCGACGCGCACGTCGCCCTCCCACTCGTCGCTGCCGGTGCGGTACTTGTGGATGGTGCCGAACGGCTGGCCGTGCGACATCGAAACGAACCAGTGGCGTCCCGAGGGCGAGACGTTGATGCCGTGCGGACCCTCGATCTCGGCCGGGAAGGTGCCGACCTCGATGGTCTTGACCACCGCGGTGCCCTGCGGCCCGAAGCTGACCAGCGAGACCTCGTCCTCCGACTCGGCGCAGACGTAGGCGAAGTACTCGCGGGTCGGCGGGTGCAGGTCGGCCGTCTCGCTGGTGGGAGGCGCGGCGGCGATCGGCAGGGCGGCGGCGAGCGCCGCCGCGGCGAAGACGATCCTCGAGCTGTTGCGGGGCATGTCGTCGGGTCCTCGGCTCACGGCACGGTCACGTTCACGGTCGCGGTCACTGTCACGGTCACTGGGGCTCGCCGGTGTCGCGCGGGCGCTCGGGGTCGGTGAGCCTCACCGCCCACAGGCCGGAGTTCCAGTCGGAGAAGAAGATGTGGTCGCGGAACGGCTGCGGGCCCCAGGTGAAGGGCGAGTTCGGGATGTACCCTTCGCCGTCGTAGGGCATGAACATCGCCACCTCGCGACCCTGGCGGTAGAGGTCGCCGCGCAGCTCGCCGGAGATGTCGACCACCCGCAGGCCTCCGTTGTAGTACGCGACGTAGAGCAGATCGTCCTCGATCCAGAAGTTGTGGGTGCCGGCCTCTGGGACCTGGTAGCGGGCGACTTCGCGCGGCGCGCTCCAGTCGTCCCACTCGACGATGTGGATCCAGCCGGCGGCGCGCGGCGGCGCCTCGCCGGGCTCGCGGCCGGTGAGGCCGTAGGGGAACGCCTCGTCGCCGGCGAAGACGTAGAACTTGCCCGTCGACTGGCTGCGGTAGGGGAAGGCGGCGTGGTTCCAGCCGCTGGGGTACTGATACGAGCCGAGCACGACGGGGTTGTTGGGAGCGCCGCCGGCACCGCCGCCGCCGACGTCGATGGCGTAGACGCCGTCGCCCCAGTTCGAGGTGAAGGCGACGCCGTCGACCACCCAGACGTCGTGGATCGCGTGGCCCGGGGTGTCGAGCTCGAAGCGGCCGACCCGGTAGGGCGCCTTGGGATCCTCGATGTTGATGATGTCGAAGCGGCGGCCGTTGTTCACCGCGTAGACGTGGCCGTCGTGGATGAAGACGTTGTGCACCCCGCCGCGCAGCTGGTCGTCGTAGCGCGAGACGATGCGCACGCCGAGCTGCGGCTCGGAGACGTCGAGGATGACCAGCCCGTTCTTGCGGTTCGAGGCGCCCTCGCGCGAGATCACCGCGAGGCGCCCGTCCTCGGAGATCTTGACGTCGTTGACGGTGCGCGCGTCGACCCTGACGGTGTCGATGAGGGTGATGTTCTCGGGGCTCGAAACATCCCAGATGTAGGCGTGCCCCTCGGCGCCCCAGGTGCCGGTGATCGCGTAGTCGTTGCCGTCGGCGCCCTTCCACACCCACAGATCGGAAGTGTGGCGGTCGCGCACCTTGCCCTGGCCGACGTAGGTCAGCTCGCGGGCGACGTTGCGTGGCTGCACCGCCAGGCGGTGCATCGCGGCATTCTCCCCCGAGGTGGCGACCACGGTGTAGACGCCGGAGCGCTCGGCGAAGAAGGCGCCGTCCTGCTCGATCTCGGCCTTGGCGCCGGGCGCCAGGATCGACGGGCTCTGGGTGCCGGCGACCGAGAAGTGCACCGGCAGGTCGGGCACCGGGTTGCCGGCGGCGTCGTAGCCGCGTGCGGCGAAGCGCACCACGTCGCCGGTGCGCACCGTCTCGAAGGCGTCGGGCAGGCGCTCGAGCTCGAAGCGAGCCACCGGGTTGGCCGACACCGAGACCTCGACCGCGGCGGTGCGGTCCTCGGCGTGGGCGCTCAGCGTGGTCTCGCCGGGCGCGTGCAGCTGCAGGTGGCCGAGCGCGTCGACGGTGGCGACCCGGGCATCCGTCGACTCGTAGCGCACCGGCACGTTCTGGCGCACCACGCCGGAGGTGTCGACGATGCGGGTGGCGAGCGGCAGCGTCGTGGCGGTGTAGAGGTTGGCCGGCAGGTCGACGATCTCGATCGTGGCGACCGGCGGATCGGGCACGAAGACGCGGATCTCGGTGCGCAGCAGCGCCTCGGCGCGGCGCGGGCGGTCCTCGGCGTCCTTGGGCACCAGGGCGACGACGGTGAACTCACCGGGCCCGTGCGCCTCCAGCTTGCCGGTGGCGTCGACGCTGACGTTGCGGCGCGAGCGTGAGAAGAAGACGATGGGATGGCCGCTGACCTCTTCGCCGCGGTCGAAGAGCTTGGCTTGCAGGCGGGCGGTGGCGCCGACCTCGAGGGTGAGCTCGTCCGGCTCGACCCGCAGCTCGGCCTCGGAGGTGAGCTCGGGGAGCTCGGCGCCGGTCTCTTCGGCGCCCTCCCCGGTGTCTTCAGCCTCCTCGAGCGCCGCCTCTTCCTGTTCGTCGGGCTCGGGATCCTGGGCGCGCGACGCGGCGGCCGGCGTCAGCAGCAGGGCGGCGGCGAGCAGCGCCGGCGCCGCGAGGAGGCGGAGTCGTCGGTCGTTTGGCTTCACTGTCATCGCTGTCTCGTGGCGGAGGCTGACGGGGAGGACGGGAGGTCGGGGAGGATCTGGGAAGACCTGCGCATTCGCTTGAGGACGATGGCGCGTCGGACTGTGTTTCGGGCACGGTTCTGGGACCCTGCGCCGCGGCGCAGAGCCCTTCCGAGGGGCCGCCGAATCTACCAGCCGCCGGCTCTGCCGCTGCGACGGCCGAGGCCCCGCGCGCTGGTGACGCAGCGGAAGCGCCGCTATGCTGGTCGGCCCGACATCCCCATCGAAGGTCCCCCGATCCCGCGACGCTGGGTCGACTCGTGACTGCCCTCATCGAACAGCAGCGGCCGGCGCCGCCTCGACGTCTCGTCCTGTGGCTGGTGCTGGGCGGACTGGTGCTCACCTACGGTGTGCTGTCGCACAGCGGTGTGCTGAGCGCTGCGGCCGTCGCCGCCGTGCGCGACGCGGCGATGGTGCTGGCCTCGCTGGCGGCGGGGCTGCTCTCCGTCGCCACCGCCAGGCGCCATCCGCCGCGGTCGTCGCTGCGCTGGGCCTGGTACGCCTTCGCCGGCGGCGCCTTCTCCTGGCTGGGCGGCATCACCTACCTGCTCCTGCGTGACGTTGTCGGAGGCCGTCTCGCGGCGCTGCCCGAGATCGCCAACTGGCTCTTCTTCGGCCTCGCGCCCGGCTTCGCCATCGGCACCTACCTGCTGCGCGCCGAAGCGCCGACCCAGCTGCGGGCGCTGAAGCGGCTCACCGACCTCGGCCTCGTCGCCAGCGCGATGCTCGTCGTCTCGGTGCTCATCCTCATGGAGCCGATCCTCGGCTCCGGCGTCGAGACCCGCTTCGTCGTCTCGGCGGTGGTCGACCCCGCCGCCTTCCTCTCGGCGACGCTCTTCCTGGTGGCCGTGGTCTGGTTCCGCGACCTCGGCCATCGTCGCGGCGTGGGTCTGCTGCTCCTGGCCTCGATCGCGGTGCACAGCATCGGCGTGCTGGTCTTCTTCCGCCGGGTGCTGGCCGAGATGCCCGGGGTGGTCGACATGGGTGTGTTCTGGCTCGCCGGCTTCGCGCTGCACGTGGCGGCGGCCTTCGAGCATCGGGACCTGGCGGCGCCGCCGGCGGACCGGCGTCGCCACGCCCGCAAGAGGCTGCAGATGGCCGAAGCGGTGCTGCCGGCCGTCTGCCTGTTCGCGATGGTCTGCGCCATCGTGGCCTTCCGCGCCGCGATCACCCCGCGCGTCATCACGGTGGCCGGCGTGTTCGGTCTCTGCTTCGCGCTGCTGCTGGCGCTGCGCGAGTGGCTCGCCTACCGCTCCGAGCGCGATCTCTACGACCGGCTCGAGCGCTCGACAGCGGTCGCCCGCCACCTGCAGTCGGCTAGCCCGGCGGTGCTCTTCGTGGCGCCCCTGGAGGCGCCGTACGAGCCCAGGTCGGTGACCGAGAACGCCGAGGCGGAGTTCGGCATCGCGGCCGCAGACCCGTGGCGCTGGTCGGAGCGGGTGCACCCGGAGGACCTGCCGCGCCTGCTGCGGGCCCTGGAGCGTGTGGTGGAAGAGGGCCACGCGACGCTCGAATACCGGCTGCGCGAGGGCGATGGCGAGCACCGCTGGGTGTACCAGCGCGCCCTGCGCACCGCGCTGCTCGGTGAGGGAGAGGAGGAGATCGTCGGCTCGATCGTCGACATCGCCGAGCGCAAGGAGATCGAGCGCCGGATGCTCGAGAACCAGAGGTTGGAGGCGCTGGGCAGGCTGTCCGGTGGCATCGCGCACGACTTCAACAACCTGCTCACGGCGGTGCTCGGCTACACCGAGCTCGAGCTGCTTCAGGCCGCCCAGCGCGGAGGATCGAGCGAGAACCTCGAGCTGATCCGCGGCGCGGCACAGCGGGCGGCGAAACTCACCTCTCAGCTGCTCGCCTTCGGCCGCAAGCAGACGCTGGCCGTGGAGCCGATCGACGTCTGCGACACGGTGCGGCAGATGGCGACGATGGTGAAGTCGGTAATCGGCTCGCGCATCGAGCTCGAGGTGGTCGTGCCGCCGCAGGGCGCCGCCATCGTGGTCGCCGACGCGGCGCAGCTCGAGCAGGTGGTGATGAACCTGATCCTCAACGCGCGCGACGCGATGCCGAAGGGTGGGAGGATCGTGGTCGCGGTCGAGCGGCTGGCGTCGTACCAGCCGCACGACCGTCAGAGTCGCGAGGAAGCGGCGCGCCGCAAGGCCCCAGGCTGGGTGGTGCTCAGCGTCACCGACAACGGCACCGGGATGGACGAGGCGGTGGCCTCGCGCGTGTTCGAGCCCTTCTACACCACCAAGCCGGTGGGTGCGGGCACTGGTCTCGGCCTGGCCATGATCCACGGAGTGGTGCGCCAGCACGGCGGCTTCGTCGAGCTCGACACCGAGCTCGGCAGGGGCACCTGCTTCCGCGTCGTGCTGCCGGCCGCCCCCGGTTCGCTGTCGCCGAGTGGCGAGGTCGCCGTGGTGCTGCCCGAGGCGTTGTCGCAGGGGCACGAGACAGTTCTGGTGGTCGACGCCGAGAACGCGGTGCGGAGCCTGGTGCGGGACGCGCTGCAGCCGGCCGGCTACCGGGTGCTCTGCGCCGCCAGCGGCGACGAGGCGCTCGAGCAGGCAGAGCAGGCGGATCGCCGCATCGACGTCGCGCTGGTCGACGAGCGCCTGGCGGGGATCGACGCTCCCGAGCTGGCGCGGCGGCTGCGGGCCCGTCGCCCCGACCTGCAGGTGATCTACACCTCCACCCGCGTCGCCGAGCGGCTGGGTGGCTCCGGAGCTCGCCACGTCGAGCCGGTGCTCGCCAAGCCGATCTCGCTCGCCACCCTCGAGCAGACCCTGCGCTCGGCGCTCGATCGCCGTTTCGGCGTCGCGCCGTCGGCGCCAGGCGCCGATGAGCGAGACGACGACGCTTCCGACAGTGGGGCGCTGCACGTTCTGGAGAGAGAGCCCGGTCGGGAGACGACGCCCACCAACCAGCCGACGGAGAACCGATGACGGATCGAGCCAGCTCGCGAGCAAGACTGCAGGACAAGGTCTGCCTGATCACCGGTGCCGGCAGGGGGCTGGGGGCGGCGATCGCCCGCCGCTACCGCGACGAGGGCGCGGTGGTGCTGGTCAACGACGTCGACGGGGCGAACGCCGAGTCGGTGGCGCAGGAGCTCGACGCACGCTTCTACGTCGCCGACGTCTCCGATCCCGGAGCGGTGCGCGGGATGTTCGCCGAGGCGCTCGCCGCGGCGGGGCGGATCGACGTGGTGGTCAACAACGCCGGGATCAGCGGCATCGAGGGCGACGACGAGAAGTCGCGCGAGCGCCAGCTGCTCTCGGTGCGCCAGGCCGAGGAGGTCGCGGCGGGAGGACCGATCGAGACCCACGTCGACGTCACCCCGACGCTGAGCGACGAGGAGTGGCGGCGGATGATCGCGGTGCACCTCGACGGCACCTTCTACTGCTGCCGCGAGGCGCTCGCGATCATGAACCGCCAGGGCTCCGGGTCGCTGATCAACATGGGCTCGATCATGGGCACCTCCGGCGGCGCCGGGGCGCCCCACTACTGCGCCGCCAAGGCCGGCATCCTGGGACTGACCCGGGCGTTGGCGCGGGAGGGCGCCAGTCGCGGCATCCGGGTCAACGCGATCGCGCCGGGGTGGATCGACACCGACATGACGGCGCCGCTCGAGATCATGCGGCCGTTGATCGTGGCCCAGACGCCGCTGCAGCGCTTCGGCGACGCCGACGACATCGCCTGGGCGGCGGTCTACCTGGCCAGCGACGAGGCGAAGTTCGTCACCGGCCAGGTGCTGTCGCCGAATGGCGGCTGGCACATGAGCCAGTAGTCGTGCGGTCTGGGCTCGGCCGAGCGCGTCCGCTCAGGTGGCGAGCTCGGGCACCGACCGGTGGCGCTGCGCCAGGATGCGCAGCAGCTCGGCGGTGAGCTGGCGCGCCTCGCGGCGCACCCAGCGCGACGACCGGCCGCCGACGAGGCGCACCGAGAAGGCGACGTCGGCCGCCGACGCCCGGCCCTCGCCGGTGTGGCCCTCGCCGGTGTAACCGATGTAGTTGACGTGGAAGCCCTCGTTCCAGGTGCGTCCGGTGCCGGTCTTCATCGCCACCGGCAGTCCCCAGGGAGCGACGCCGTTGGCGGTGCCCCCCGAACGCACCACGCCGCGCATCGAGCGCTGCAGCAGGGGCAGCACGTCGGGCTCGATCAGCACCTCGCCGTCGAAGCGGCCGAGGTCGGCGCCCAGCGACGAGCTGGCGAGCGGGTCGGCCTCTACGAGAGGTCGGCCGAGGGCGCGCGCCGAACGGCCGGTGCGCCCGGTGCGTGAGCGCAGCAGCCGCGCCGGTCGCCAGACGCCGTCGACCATGGTGCGGGCCAGCAGGGCGGCGTGCAGCGGCGTGATCTCGACGTGGTTGAGCCCCACCGAGAGGTCGCCGAACTGACGTGCGCTCAGCGCCGTCTCGGGCACGTAGCCGAGGCGCGCCTCGCCGGCGCCGGCGAGCCGGAAGCCGAAGCGCTCGTACTCGGCGAGCAGCCGTTCGGGCCCGATGCGGCGACCGAGCTCGGCGAAGGCGACGTTGCAGCTGCTCGCCATGGCGTCGTCGAGCCCGAGCAGGGCGCCCTGCACCGAGGGGCACCAGAGCGGCTCGCGTCCGAAACGCACGGCGCCGTCGCAGCGCATCGCGGCGATCTCGCTGTCGGCGTCGAGGCCGGCGCGGTAGGTGGCGTTGGTGGTGATCAGCTTGGCGATCGAAGCGGGCTCGCGCTGCTGGAGGAGGGCCTGGTGGGTGGGGCCCTCGGGAGCGGTGGAGACCGCCGCGAGGAGCTCGCCGGAGTGCGCCGAGAGGACCACGACGGTGCCTGCCGCGGAGCGGCTGCGCAGGCCCTCGACGGCACGCGCCAGGGGTTCGGAGAGGTCGCGCGAGAGGCGCAGGTCGAGGGTGGTGCGTGCCGCGGCGCCCGGCTCGAGCGCATCGAGCGCCTCGACCAGGACCTGGGGCACCAGCTCGGCCGGGGCGGCGACCGCGCCCTCGGCCAGGATCGGCCGGCCGTGGCGGTCGAACAGCCGCCTGACGCCGTCGTCGCGCGCTTCGTCGCGCAGCCGCGACGTCCAGCCCCCCAGCTGCTGCTGGCGTTCCGGCGGCAGGGTGGCGATCGCGTCGAGCGCCGCGGCGAAGCGGCCCTCGGTGAGCGCCCGGCGCAGCAGCAGCGGCTGCAGGCCCGGCGACTGCTGCAGCTGCTCGGCGAGCGGCGCAGCCTCCCCGCCGCCCGACACCATGCGCTCGAGCATCGCGAGCTCGAGATCGGAGCGCCCGGCGATGCGCTCGGCGCTCATCCAGAAGCCGGTGCAGACACAGCTGCACAGGGCGAGGAGGAATCCGGTTCTCAGCAGCGCGTGCGGCATCGTCGGTGCGAGGGTCGGGAGTGCTGTCGTCGCGGCGGTTTGCTGCGATGTTATCGGCAGCGGCGCCTTCAGATGCCCACCGCAGCCGCCACCCGCTCGAAGCGGGGATCGCCGTCGAGGGAACGCAGGCCCGGGCGGGTGCGCAGGTAGACGAGGCCGGGGTCGCGGATCTCCAGCGCCTGCTCGACCAGATCGAGCGCCGCGCTGCGGTCGTCGAGGCCGAGGCGGGCCAGCGCCTGGTAGAGCGGCGGCACGAACTCGCGGGTGGCGCGCTGGTCGAGCTCGGCGATCGCCGCCTCGGCCCGCTCGCGCTCACCCAGCTTGCCGGCGGCGTGGGCGAGACCGGCGGTGCTGCGGGCGTCGCCGCCGCTGAGCTCGCCGGCCCTGACGAAGGCGTCACGGGCCGCCTCGAGATGTCGGCGCCGCGCCTCGGGGTCTGCCTCGACCTGTGTGCCCTCGGCCGCGGCCAGCTCGAGCAGGCCGAGCTCGCGGTGGCCCAGCGCCACCTCCGGGTGGGCCTCGAGCACCGCCGCGACCTGGACACGCGCCTGCTCGAGCCGGTCGGCGGCGACCAGCAGGGTGACCGTCTTGGTCTCGAGCAGGCGCGAGGCGTAGCCGCTCGCGGCGCGCCCCTCCTCGACCCGCTGCAGCGCTTCGTCGTGGCGCCCTTCGGCGGAGAGCATCATCGCCCACCACAGGTGCGCGGTGGAGAGCCCTGGGTCGAGGCTGATGGCGCGTTCGAAGGAGACGGCGGCGCCGTCGAAGTCCCAGCTCCACAGGTAGCGCACGAGGCCCTGGACGGCGTGGGTCCTGGCGTCTTCGGGGGCCAGCTCGAGGGCCTGTGCCGCGGCCTGCTCGGCGCGCGGCATCGTCTCGGCCGGCGGCAGCAGCGAGTAGAGGCCGACCAGGGCCGAGGCCTCGGCGAGACCGGCCGCGGCGACCGCACGCTGCACCTCGGTCAGCTCGGGATCGGCGAGCAGCCGTTCGAAGTCGTCGATGCTGGCCAGCAGGTTCTCGCCCGCGCGGCTGGCCAGCAGGCGCTGCGCCGCCTCGAGGCGGCTCGCGGCGTCGGCGCCGGACGACTCGCCGGATGCCGCGGTCGGATCCGGCGCCGCGCCGGGCTCGGGAGCCGCGCAGCCCCCGGCCGCCAGCAGCGCCGCGAGCAGTGCGGCGCCGGTGAGCTGCCGCGCCCCCGAAGCGAGCCGTGTCACGAGCCGGACGGGATCTCGTTGAACGGCTTGTCGCGGTCGACCCTGATGTCGCCGGGCAGCCCGAGCACGCGCTCGGCGATGATGTTGCGCAGGATCTCGTCGGTGCCGCCGGCGATGCGCAGTCCGGGCGCGTAGAGGTAGCCGCTCTGGAAGAGCGCGTCGGAGAGGGTCTGCTGCGGGTCGGTGAGGATGCCCGCCATGTCGAGCAGATCGGCACCGTAGGAGGAGACCTCCTGCAGCTTGGGGGCGCTGACCACCTTGGCGATCGACGACTCCGGTCCCGGCGTCTCACCGCGCGCCAGGGCGGTCATCGAGCGCGAGCGGATGTGGGTGAGCCCGGCGGCCTCGACGTACCACTCGGCGATCCTGGCGCGGGTCGCCGGGTCCTCGAGCGCCGGTCGTCCCTCCAGCTCGACGCCGCGCGCCAGCGCGAGCAGATCGGCGGCGTCCGGCGGCGGCGCGCCACCGACGGCGAGGCGCTCGTTCATCAGCGTGGTCAGCGACACCTGCCAGCCGGCGCCGACCTCGCCGAGACGCTGCGAGTCGGGGATGCGCACGTTGGTGAAGTAGACCTCGTTGAAGTCGGAGGCGCCGGAGATCTGCTTGATCGGCCGCACCTCGACACCGGGCGAGCGCATGTCGAGGAAGAAGTAGGTCAGGCCCTTGTGCTTGGGCAGGGTGGGGTCGTGGCGGGTGACCAGGATGCCGTAGTCGGAGTAGTGGGCGCCGGAGGTCCACACCTTCTGACCGTTGACCACCCACTCGTCGCCGTCGCGCTCGGCGCGGGTGCGCAGACCGGCGAGGTCGGAGCCGGCTCCGGGCTCGGAGAAGAGCTGGCACCAGACCTCTTCGCCGCGCACCATCGGCGGCACATGGCGCTGCTTCTGCTCCTCGCTGGCGTAGGCCATCATCGTCGGGGCGCACATGCCGAGGCCGATCGAGAAGAAGCCGGTCGGCACGTCGTACTTCGCCTCCTCCTGCTCGTAGATCACCGTGTGGATGATCGGCGCGCCCTGGCCGCCGTACTCCTTCGGGAAGTGCATGCAGGCGTAGCCGGCGTCGGCCTTCTTCTGCTGCCACTGCTTGGCCATCTCGAGGCCGCGGTCGGAGTCGATGCGGCGGTTCAGCGAGCGCTTGCTGCCGGTCTTGGCCTCGGCGTTGGCGGCCAGCCAGGTGCGCACCTCGGCGCGGAAGGCGGCCTGCTCGGGGGTGTCGTTGAAGTCCATCTCCGTCCTCTCGATTCTCGGTTTGCCGTGGCTGGGCGGCCGGCTCAGGCCGCGTGCTGCGCCTCGAGGGCGGTGACCAGCCGGTCCTTCCACACCCGTGCGCTGCCCAGGTTGAGCGACAGCAGCTTCGAGCGGCGGTAGAAGAGGTGGCAGTCGGACTCCCAGGTGAAGCCGATGCCGCCGTGGGTCTGGATGTTCTCCTTCGCCGCGTAGTGGTACGCCTCGGTCGAGGCGACCCGGGCCGCGGCGGCGGCCAGGGCCAGCTCGTCGGCGTCGGTGGAGAGCGCCCAGGCGCCGTAGTAGTCGTTGGCGCGGGCCAGCTCGTTCTTGATGTACATGTCGGCGAGCTTGTGCTTGATCGCCTGGAAGGAGCCGATCGGGCGGCCGAAGGCGTAGCGTCCCTTGGCGTAGTCGGTGGCCATCGCCAGGCAGGCGTCGCTGCCGCCGAGCTGCTCCATGGCGAACAGCACCGCGGCACGATCGAAGACGCGGTCCTTGAGCTTCCAGCCCTCGCCGGCAGCGCCGAGGCGCTGCGCCGCAGCGCCGTCGAAGGCGACGCGGGCGTGTGAGCGGGTGGGGTCGAGGGTGGCGACCGTGGTGCGCTCGACGCCGTCGGCGGTGAGGTCGACCAGCGCCAGCGAGGCGCCGTCGGCGTCGCCGTCACGCGCCACCACCACCGCGAAGTCGGCGACGTCGCCGTCGGGCACCGGGGTCTTGGCGCCGCGCAGCGCACCGTCGGCGAAGGCGCAGGCGAGTTTCTCCTCGCTCAGCGCGCCGCTCCCCTCGGAGAGCGCGAAGGTGCCGACGATCTCGCCCTTGGCCAGCTTCGGCAGGTACTGCTGCTTCTGCTCGTCGGTGCCGGCGAGCAGGATCGCCTCGGTGGCGAGGTAGACCGAGGAGGAGAAGGGGGTCGGCGCCAGCGAACGGCCGAGCTCCTCGGCGACGACGCACAGCTCGAGGTAGCCGAAGCCGAGGCCGCCGTACTGCTCGGGGATGGCGATGCCGGGCGACTCCATGTCGACCAGCGCCTTCCAGACCTCGTCGGCGTACGGCTCTTCGCCTTCGAGCACGCGCCGCGGCACTGTGAGGTCGCAGACCTGGCGCAGCAGGTCGCGGGTCTGTTTCTTGAGGGCCTTTTGGGCGTCGGAGAAGTCGAAGTTCATGTCTGGAGCTCTCGCTGGTTGAACTCTTGGGGAGGGTGAGCGTAGCACCTACCGAACGGTAGGTCAGGGCATCGCCGCGTCGTGCCTGTGCACCGCGCCGCCCTTCATCACGAAGACGACCCGCTCCATGGCGCCGATGTCGCGCAGCGGATCGCCGTCGACGGCGATGACGTCGGCCATCTTGCCGACCTCGAGAGTGCCGTAGAGCTCGTCGACCCGCAGCACCCTGGCGGCGACCCCAGTGGCGGCCTGGATCGCCTCCATGGCCGGCATGCCGCCTTCGACCATGTAGCCGAACTCCTTGGCGTTCGAGCCGTGCGGACAGACGCCGCAGTCGGTGCCGAAGGCGATCGGCACGCCGGCCTCGTACGCCTTGGCGAAGGTCTCGGCGATCACCGGCCCGATCGCCGCCGCCTTGGGCCGGATGATCTCGGGGAAGTAGCCGTCGATCTTCGCCTTCTCGGCGACGAACCTGCCGGCCGAGATGGTGGGCACGAACCAGGTGCCGCGCTCGATCATCAGCTGCATGATCTCGTCGGTCATGTAGGTGCCGTGCTCGATCGTCGTCACCCCGCCGAGCACCGCCCGGCGCATCCCCTCGCTGCCGTGGGCGTGCGCCGCGACGATGAAGCCGTAGTCGTTCGCGGTGCGCACGATCTCCTCGATCTCGGCGACGGTGAACTGCGGGTTGTCACCGCTCTTGGCGTAGCTCAGCACGCCGCCGGTGGCGGTGATCTTGATCGTGTCGGCTCCCTCCTTGTAGCGCTGCCGCACCGCCTTGCGCGCGTCGTCGACGCTGTTGACGACGCCGTCGGCGGCGGTGGGGTCGAGCGCCCAGCGTCGCGGCAGCCCGTTGCTCGGGTCGCCGTGCCCGCCGGTCGACGCGAGCGAGCCGGTGGCGGCGTAGATCTTCGGCCCCGGCACGATCCCCTGGTCGATGGCGTCGCGCAGGGCGGTGATCACGTCGGTGTCGCCGCCGAGGTCACGCACGCTGGTGAAGCCGGCTTCGAGGGTGCGCCGGGCATAGACCGTGGCGCGCACTGCGTGGTCGGGGGGGTTGAAGGTGACGCCTTCGATGAACGAGCGCGGCGACTGTTCGGAGACGAGGTGCACGTGCAGGTCGAACAGGCCGGGCAGCACCGTCCGTCGACGCAGGTTCAGCACCTCGTCGCCTGCGGCCGCGGCCGTGTAGCCGTCCTCGATCGCGACGATGCGACCGCGCTCGACCACCACCGTCTTCTCGCTCGCCGGCCGGTCGCCGACGCCGTCGATCAACGAGCCGGCGTGGATCAGGGTGCGCTGGGCGAGGGCCGGGGCGGCGAGCCAGGAGGCGAGACAGGAAGAGAGGAAGAGGGCGGCGCAGGCGAGCGGCGACAGCGGTGCGAGGGAACGGGGTCTGGTCATACGCAGGACTGTAGCGGAAGCTCCGCGACGGCAGCGGCGCGGGCCAAGGGGGCGTCGGCACCGCCGGGGCGCTACAGTCCGCTGCCGGGATGAGCGACACCGAGTCCATCGAGCCGATCGAGCCGATCGAATTCCGCGAGCTGCGCTCGGACGAGGACTTCGAGCAGTGCCTGCGCCTGCAGCAGCTCACCTGGGGCCGCGACTTCCGCGAGCTGGTGCCGCCGACGGTGATGCGCATCTCGCAGAAGGTCGGCGGCGTCGCCGCCGGAGCCTTCGGCGCCGACGGTCGCCAGCTCGGCTTCGTCTGGGGTCTCAGCGGCCTGCGCGACGGTCGTCCGGCCCACTGGTCGCACATGCTGGCGGTGCATCCGTCGGCCCGCGGTCTCGGCGTCGGCAAAGGGCTCAAGTACTACCAGCGCGAGCTGCTGCTGGCCCTCGGGGTCGAGCACATGTACTGGACCTACGACCCGCTGGTGGCGCGCAACGCGACGCTCAACCTGATGCGGCTGGGCGCGCGCCCGGTGCAGTACGTCGTCGACATGTACGGCGCCGCCACCGGCAGCGAGCTGCACAGCGGCCTCGGCACCGACCGCTTCGTCGTCGAGTGGGACCTGCGCGCGACGCCGGCCGACGGGGCCGGGGCGGCGCAGCGCTCCGTCGAGACCCCCGACGGCGCGACGGCGATCAACCGCTCGGGAGACGAAGTGCTCACCACGCCGCCGGCGCCGGACGACGGTGGGGATCGGCTGTGGATCGAGGTCCCGGGCGACATCGAGGCGCTCAAGCGGACCGATCGCGCTCGGGCGCTGGCCTACCGCGACAGCCTGCGGAGCCTGGTGCCGCGACTGCTGGGCGACGGCTGGTGCTTCGATGCGCTGTGCTGGATCGACAGCGATCGGGCGTGGTACCGGGCCATTCGAGAGGGCGTCGAGTCCGAGAGAGGGAGGAACCCGTGAGTGAGATTCGCATCGATCGCGTCGTCCTGCGCGAGATCCGGCTGCCGCTGCGCGAGCCGTTTCGCATCTCCTCCGGGGTCACCACCACCCGGCGCATCCTGCTGCTCGAGCTCACCGCCCGCGACGGCGCCACGGCGTGGTCGGAGTGCGTCGCCGGAGACCTTCCGAACTACTCGCCGGAGACGATCGACACCGCCTGGCTGGCGCTCAGTGAGTGGCTGGCGCCGCGTGTGCTCGGCCGCGAGTTCGCCGATCCCACCCACCTCGACGCCGCGCTGCGGGTCGACCTGCGCGGCCACGAGATGGCGCGGGCGGCGCTCGAGATGGGCGCCTGGGGCCTCTTCGCCGAGCAGTCCGGAAGGAGCCTGGCGGCGCTCATCGGCGGCACCCGCGAGCAGGTGGAGACCGGCATCTCGCTCGGGATCCAGAGCTCGCCCGAGGCGCTGGTGGAGAAGGCGCGCGGCGCGCTCGCCGAGGGCTACCGCAAGGTCAAGATCAAGATCAAACCCGGCGCCGACGTCGACTACGTGCGGGCGGCCCGCCGTGAGCTGGGCGACGACGCGCCGCTGATGGCCGACGCCAACAACGCCTACACCCTGGAGGACGCCGACCATCTGCAGCAGCTCGACGAGCTCGACCTGGTGATGATCGAGCAGCCGCTGGCGTGGGACGACGTGATCCGTCACGCCAGGCTGCAGGCCAGGATGCGCACCCCGATCTGTCTCGACGAGTCGATCACCTCGTTGCGGCGTGCCGAGGACATGATCGAGCACGACGCCGGCAGGATCGTCAACATCAAGCCGGGGCGGGTCGGTGGATTCGTCGAGTCGAAGGCGATCCACGATCTGTGTGCGCGCCACGGCATCCCGGTCTGGTGCGGCGGCATGCTGGAGAGCGGCATCGGCCGCGCCTACAACGTGGCGCTGGCCTCGCTGCCGAACTTCACCATCCCGGGCGACGTCAGCCCGAGCGCCCGCTACTGGGAGCGCGACGTCGTCGAGCCCGAGTGGCGGATGCAGGACGGCCGGATCGCCGTGCCGACGGCGCCGGGGATCGGTGTCGCCGTCGACGCCGAGCGGATCGAGGCCCTCACCGTGCGCAGCGCGGTGCTGCGGGTCTGAGGAGATCCGCGACAGCGACGCTTCGGGCGATCACTCCGGGGGAGTGGTCTCGGGGAGGCTCTCGTCTCCCTCGGCGGCCTCGTCCTCGTCGCCGTCGGGCTCGTTGTTGTCCGCCGGGTCGAGCGAGCCGAGGTCGCCCTCTTCGAAGTCCTCGGTGCTGATCGGCTGCTGCTCCTCGAGCGACGGTTTCGGGCTCTCCTCCGGTGGATCGGAGGCGGCGCCGCCACAACCGACGAGCAGGCAGGATGTGAGCAGCAGCAGTCCGGGCAGCGGGCCTATCCGGGTCATCGGGTCGTTCCTCCGAGTGTGGCGGTGGGAGCCGCCAGACTAGCAGCGACCCGGGTCGGCCGGGCCGAGACTTGACGTCAAGCGGGGTTTGCGTATGCTGCAACAGCATAGGATGGCCAACCGACGAGGTGCAGGAGGAACTCATGCTCATGAGTGAACGAGACGTGCGGGGCGTGTACTGGTCGGTCAGGGGTGGCTTCGCGCTGGCGGCGATGGGCTGGCTGCTGCTCGGCGGCTCGCTCGCGAGCGCCCAGGTGCTCGATCCGAGCCTGAGCTTCGAGCCGGCCAGCCCGAGCGTGATCGACGAGGTCACCGCGGTCGTCGAGTTCGAATCGCCGAGCTTCGCCTCGGGCACGACGGTGACGCTGGGCGTTCCGCTGATCCGCATCGACGTCGAGTTCGATCCCTGTCTGATCCTCTGCCCGCCGTTCGCGCAGCAGCTCGAGGTGTCCCTGGGAACCCTCGACGCCGGGACCTACACCGTCGAGGTCGCCTTCCAGGACGGACCGACGATCGCCGAGACGCTGACTGTCGCGCCGTCACCTTACGCGCCGACTCTGGTCAGCTCGCCGCCCCAGCCCACGGACAACGACCTGGTGACCCTGGCGCTAGGGCTGGCGGTGGAGGAGTGCGAGGCGCCCCTGCCGACCCTGGTCTCGGCCGACGTCCAGCCGCCGCCGACGCTGCTCGGCCACGGCGTCGGCATCGTCGACCTCCACCTCGAACGGGTGATCGGCGGCCTGCCCTGCGAGCCGGGCGCGACGCGGGGCGGCAGCGTGGTGGCGCCGCTCGGCCGCCTGCCGCCCGGACGCTACTCGGTGTCGGTCTTGCTCGAAACGCTGGCGGCGCCGGACCTCGCGGCGATCCCGTCCGGTGGAGATCAGGCCGGGGAGCTCATCGCGGCGTTCCTGCTCGACGTCGCCGACGCTCCCGAGCAGGTGCTGCTCGGCGATCGCTTCGAGGTGGTGGCCAGCTGGCGCCTGCCGTCGCAGCCCGAGGTGGAGCGCAACGCCCTGGTGGTGCCGCGTGCCCCCGGGACCTCGGAGGAGTCGGCTCTCTTCGGCTTCCTCGATCGCGACAACTGGGAGCTGCTGGTCAAGGTGCTCGACGGCTGTGAGATCAACGGCCACTTCTGGGTCTACGGCGCCGCGGCGACGGATCTCGGTTTCCGGGTGCGGGTGCTCGACACCGTGACCAACGCCCTGTGGGACTACGAGAGCCCGGCCGGGGAGCGGGCGCCGGCGTTCACCGACGTCGAGGCCCTTTCGATCTGCCCCTGAGCCCGGAGGGCGGCGCTGCGATCAGTCGTCGCGGCTCGGCGCGTAGTGCACCGGCAGGGCGGTGGTGTACTTGATCTGCTCCATGGCGAAGCTCGAGCTGACGTCGAGCAGGTCGACCTTCTCGATCAGTCGCTTGTAGACGCGATCGTAGGCGGCGATGTCGGGCACCACGACGCGCAGCAGGTAATCGATCTCGCCGCTCATGCGGTAGAACTCTACGACCTCGGGGATCTCCTCGATCGCCTGGTGGAAGCGCTCGAACCACTCGCGACTGTGCTGGTTGGTTCGGATCGAGACGAAGACCGTGACTCCGAGGTTGAGCGCTGTCGGGTCGAGCAGCGCCACCCGACGTCGGATGACACCGCCCTTCTCGAGCTTCTGGATGCGCCGCCAGCACGGCGTCGTCGACAAGCCGACGCGGTCGGCGATCTGCTGCATCGACAACGAGGTGTCGCGCTGGAGGAGGTTGAGGATCTGGCGGTCGATCGAGTCCAGAAGCAAGGCATTGCTCCTTCTGTCGTCCGGATGGAAAACGATTCTCTGATCCTGCGCCTCCGTGCAGCGGATTGCAAGTCGGTCCCGGTTGTTCCGCGCTATTCTGTTCATGCGAACCGACCCAGCGGAGGACAGCATGAGCCTTTCGACCCTGATCCGGGACGACGCGAGGCGCTCCACGCGTTCCGGTCCCTCGCCCAGCGCCAACGATGACCGCGGCTCGAAGCCCCGCGCCGCCCCGGCGATCCGTGGCCTGCGCGCCCTGCTCGACGAGCTCGACGCCCTGGCCCGGCGCGGTCCCCTCGAGATGAGCGACCTGCGCTCGGTCTTCGACCGTCTGCAGCTGCGCGGCTCCGATCTCACCGCCTTCCAGCTCTTCGACAGCGAGTGCTACCGCCGCAACCGGATCCGTCGCACCGAGGCCTACGAGATGCTGCTGATCTGCTGGGCTCCCGGTCAGGAGAGCCCGGTGCACGACCACCGCGGTTCGATCTGCGCCTTCCAGGTGCTCGAGGGGACGTGCTGCGAGCAGCGCTTCGAGCGCCTGCCCGACGGGCCCGAGGGCGGCCTGCGCGCTGCCGCCTCCCCCGAGTGGCTGGAGTACGAGCGCGGCACGGTGTGCGTCAGTCGCGACGCCGACATCCACCGGGTCGCCAACCGCTGCGGCGAGCGCAACCTCTGCACCCTGCACGTCTACTCGCCGCCGCTCGACGGCATGCGCAGCTACCAGCCGATCGCGCAAGCGTGAGCGGCTGAGGCGGCGGCAGGCGCTCGCCTGGGACCGCGACAGCCGGACAGCCGGACAGCCGGAGTGGCAGCTTCAGTCGACTTCGCGGACCAGGAAGAAGCCGTCGTCGCCCTGCGCCTGGTAGAGCGGCATCAGCACCCGCGCCGCGAACGGGCTGCGCACCTCGCCGTCGCGGTCGCGGCCGAGCAGCTGGCCGGGCTCGACCTCCTCGAAGCTGCGGAAGCCAGGCTCCATGTGGAAGCCGCAGCTGGCGTCGATCGCGTGCCGGTACTCGATCTCGAGCAGGCGCGGCAGGCTGCCGGCGGCCGCCGACAGGGTGGCGTGAGCCCAGGCGATCCGCCGCGAGACGGCCGCCGGCGGGGTCGCGGGCAGGAAGTCGAGCTGCTGCAGCAGCAGCCACACCGCCGCCTCGTCGTGGTCGACGGCTTCGGGCTCGTCGTGCTGGCCGCCTTCGAAGATGATGCCGCAGAAGTCGTGCGCGTCGAGCTCCTCGAGCAGCGTGCCGTCGAGGTGGGAGTCCATGCCGAGCACCGTCGGCACCGGCAGCGAGCGGCTCAGCCGCCTCGCCTCGCTCTGGTCGACCACGCTGGCGAACGGAGGGCTCGCGGCCGAGGTGGTGTGCAGATCGAGGAAGAGGAGCGGGCCGCGGGCGGTCTGCTGACATTCCTCGATCTTGTCGTCGAGCTCGAGCATCTCGAGGTCCTCGCTGACCCGGGGCCCGAGCGCGCGGATGCGTGCGATCGCCTCGCGGCTCCAGCCACGGTTGAGGTCGCGGTCGAGATAGCGCTTGCCAGCGGCCAGCGCGCCGAGATTGCCGATCAGGAAGACCAGCTCGCCGCGCTCGATCTCGACCTCGGCGGCGCGCAGCGCGGCGTCGACCCTCTCCAGCGCCAAGGTGCCTGCGGGCTCGTTGCCGTGCAGCGACGCGATGCAGAGCAGGGTCGGTCCCGGCGCCTCGCCGCGGCGGTGGCAGATCACGCGGCGACGGATCGGCTCGGAGGCAGCGTCTCGGCCCGTCGAGGGTCTCGACGAGGGGGACGGGGGCTTCGGCGAGGCGGAGGTGGCGGTGTCGGGCAAGGAGCTGGGCTTCGGAGGTTCGTTGGCGGGACCGCAACCTGGAGAGGAGCCGCGGCGGACCGCCGAGAAGGTAGCACGCGACCGGAAACAGGTGACGTCGTGGCGCGTCTTCCTCGCGGCATGGCTGGCGCCGCTTATTGACCGATCGGTCAATCTACGCTACGATCTCGTCCGATCCATTAGACAGCACGAACTGCATCCACGCTCACCGCCCGACCCGATATCCAGACCGCCTCCCCCGACCCTCACCCGGTCACCTCACACAGATCACACACCGATCACACACCGATCAGGAGTGTCCGCGCCATGAAATCACTCAGCACCGCCGCCATCGTCTGCGGCCTGCTCGCGCTGGGCCCCGCCGCCGCCTCGGCGAACAACGCCAACACCGCGGTGGACCAGCAGAACGTCACCTGGGCGGAGCACGTCGCTCCGCTGCTGTTCGAGAACTGCGTCACCTGCCACCGTCCCGGCCAGGTCGCGCCGATGTCCCTGCTCACCTACGGCGAGACCCGCCCCTGGGCCAAGTCGATCCGCCGAGTCACCTCCGAGGGCACCATGCCGCCGTGGTTCGCCAACCCCGAGCACGGCACCTTCGTCGAGGACTCCCGCCTGTCGCAGGAGGAGATCGACCTGATCGGCAAGTGGGTCGCGGCCGGCGCGCCGAGTGGCGACCTCGCCGCGGCACCCGCCGCCCCGACCTTCGACTCCGAGTGGCGCATGGGCGAGCCCGACGTGGTGCTCACCATGGAGCCGTTCGAGGTCACCGACGAGATGGAGGACCACTACCAGTGGGTCGAGGTGCAGAACCCGCTGCAGGAAGACCGCTGGATCAAGGCGGTCGAGATCCGTCCCTCGTTCACCGAGGGCGCGCACCACAACCTGACCTACATCGCTCCGGCGGACGCGACCATCGAGAGCATCCAGGGCGCCGGCCGCATGGAAACCGAGTTCGTCGCCGGCTGGGCTCCGGGAGTCGCGCCGATGGTCTACCGCGAGGGCTTCGGCAAGCTGCTGCCGGCCGGCGCGAAGATCTTCTTCCAGATGCACTACCACAAGACCCCCGGGCCCGGCACCGGTGGCATCGACCAGACCTCGGTCGGCCTCAAGCTCTATGACGCCGAGGTCGAGAACAAACTGACCACTCTGTGGATCGTCGATCCGGTGCTCAACATCCCGCCGGGCGAGGCGAACTACCAGTCGGTGTCGTCGTTCGACTTCAAGCACGACGCGCTGCTGTTCAACTTCACCCCGCACATGCACCTGCGCGGTAAGTCGATGCGCTTCACCGCCACCTATCCGGACGGCAGGGAAGAGATCCTGCTCGACGTGCCGAACTACGACTTCAACTGGCAGCTCACCTACTCGCCGCCGGAGCCGCTCGAGCTGCCCGCCGGCACCAAGGTGACGCTGGAGGCGGTGTTCGACAACTCGGCGGACAACCCGTCCAACCCGGATCCCACCGCCACCGTCACCTTCGGCGAGAAGACCACCGACGAGATGATGATCGGTTTCGTCGACTACACCTACGCCGAGCCGGTCCACCAGACCGACATGGAGACCTACGCGGTGCCCGAGCACCTGCGTGAGCAGATGCAGCGCATCCGGGAGTTCCGCGAGAGGGCCAAGGAGAGCGCCGCCGCCGGCGAGTCGTCGGGCGACTGACGATCGTCGCAGCGACGACGTGGCGAAGGCCGATCCGGCGACGGGTCGGCCTTTCTCTTTTGTCGACGCCGCGGACGGGCGGCGGGTGTGCTGGCCCCGCCGAAACCCCTCAGTGACCCCTCAGTGACCCCTCAGTGCACCGCGTGGCGGGTGTTGTGGGTGTCGAGCTCGTCCTCGTCGAAGCCGTGCGACAGGACGAAGAAGTAGGCGACGACGCGGTCGGTCTCGCTCTCCACGATGAGGTCGAAGAACACCTCGTCCTCGCGCTCGCCGCCGTGCATCTCGACGTAGGAGATCGCCTCGGAGTTGATCAGCAGCTCGCCCATCAGCCGCTTGCCGCGCAGGACCTGGGTGAAGAGGGTCTCGGACTCGTTGCCGAACTGCCAGTGCAGGTCGTCGTCGTCGAAGAGCACCGTGTCGGGGGTCCCGGCGCGCAGGACGCAGTTCGGGTGCCCGAGCAGCCAGGTCCAGAAGTCGTCGAGCGACATCGTGTTGGGTGTTTCACTGACCACCATGACGGCCCATTCTCTGGCTTCGCCCGGTGTCGCGCAACCTTCGGTACCGGCTGACGAGCCACGGCCCCCGCTCGGCAGCGGCAGCGGTCGGGTCCACCGCTCGGATCACTCCTTCGCCGCCGGGCTCTCGTGCTGCAGCCGGCGCAGCGCCTCGAGCGCTCTCGCAGCGAGCGGCTCGGGCACGAACAGGTGGTCGTGGCGCAGCGCCGCGACGACGTTGGCGGGGATGTCCTCCTCGGCGAGTCGCGCCGCCACCGCGGCGGTGAGGCCGACCGCGGTGAGGCTCGAGTGCACCCGCAGTACGATCCAGCGGAAGCAGGCATCGGCGGACCCCGCCGGGAGCAGACCGAGCTCTTCGGCCCGCTCCAGCTCGAGGATCGCCGATGGGCCCTCCGGCTCGCGGAAGACGGCGAGGGCGTCCGGCGGCGGGGGCGCTGCCTCGGGCAGGCGGAGGAAGACGAAACGGCCCGGTTGCAGGGCGGGATCGAGCCGCGCCAGCAGCTCGTCGCGGTCCTCGATCGGTGGCGGCTCCCTGCGTTCCGTCTCGTCCTGCATGTCGTCCTGCATCTCGCCCCGAGTCTGGCACGGGCGGTACAGTGGAGTCCCTGCGCCGCCGGGCCGAAGAGCCGACCGCCATGAGTGATCCCCAGAACAAGCCGTTGATCGTGCAGGGCGCCGACACCGTCCTGCTCGAGGTCTCCTCGCCGCTCTTCGAGCAGGCGCGCTCACAGCTGCTGCGCTTCGCCGAGCTGGTCAAGGCGCCCGAGCACGTGCACACCTATCGCATCACCGCTCTCTCGATCTGGAATGCGCGCTCGGCGGGACTCGACGCTGGCCAGATGGTCGCGGTGCTGCGCGAGTACTCGCGTTACCCGGTGCCCGAGGCGGTGGTGCGCGAGATCACCACCCACGCCTCGCGCTTCGGCCGCCTGCGCATCGTGCGCGACGACGAGGGACTGGTGCTGGAGCCGTCGGGCGAGGAGCAGGCGGGGGAGGGACCGAGCCCGTTCGCCGAGGCGACGGTCGACCGCGACGTGCAGAAGTGGCTGGGGGCGCCCCTGCGCGCCGTTCCCGCCCGCGGTGACGCCGGCGCGGCAAGCGGCGGCCGCGAGCGCCAGCGCTTCCGCGTCGATCCCGAGAAGCGGGGCCTGCTCAAGCTCGCCCTGGTGCGCGCCGGCTTCCCGCCGGCCGACGAGGCCGGCTACTCGGACGGCGACGAGCTCTCTTTCGAGTGGCGCGATGCGACTCTCGCCGGCGAAGTGTTCGAGCTGCGCGACTACCAGATCGACGCCGCCCGCGCCTTCGTCGACTCGCGCTACTCGGCCGGCGGCAGTGGCGTGGTGGTGCTGCCGTGCGGCGCCGGCAAGACGATCGTCGGCCTGGCCTGCATGCACGCCCTGCAGACCACCACGCTGGTCCTCTGCACCAGCGTCAGCGCCGCCAAGCAGTGGGTCGCCGAGGCGCTCGACAAGACGACCCTGAGCGCCGACCAGGTGGGGATCTACGGCGGCGACGACCGCGAGCTGAAGCCGGTGACGGTGGCGACGTACCAGATGCTCACCTACCGCCGCAGCCGCGACGAGGCGATGGTCAACCTGTCGATCTTCGATCGCGCCAACTGGGGGTTGATCGTCTACGACGAGGTCCATCTGCTGCCGGCGCCGGTGTTCCAGGTCACCGCCGGGCTGCAGGCGCGCCGGCGGCTCGGGCTCACCGCGACGCTGGTGCGCGAGGACGGTCGCGAGGAGGACGTCTTCGCCCTCATCGGCCCGAAGAAGGTCGACGTGCCGTGGCGCGAGCTCGAGGCCCAGGGCTGGGTGGCGACCGCCCTGTGTACCGAGGTGAGGGTGCCGCTACCGGTCTGGCAGCGGCTCGACTACGCCAAGGCGCAGAAGCGCCAGCGCTTTCGCATCGCGGCGGAGAACCCCGACAAGCTGGAGGTGGTGCGGCGGATCCTCGAGAGCCACCCGGGCGAGCCGGCGCTGGTGATGTGCATGTACCTCGAACAGGTCAAGGAGCTCGGTTCGGCGCTGCGCCTGCCGGTGCTGATGGGCAGCTCGTCGCAGAAGAAGCGCGACGAGCTGTTCGCCGCCCTCGAGCACGGCGAGATCGCGGGCCTGGTGGTCAGCAAGGTGGCGAACTTCTCGATCGACCTGCCCGAGGTGGCGGTGGCGGTGCAGGTCTCCGGCACCTTCGGATCGCGCCAGGAGGAGGCGCAGCGCCTGGGCCGGGTGCTGCGTCCGAAGAGCGACGGGCGTCCGGCGCACTTCTACACCGTGGTGAGCTCTGGGACGGTGGAGGAGGAGTTCGCGCTCAATCGTCAACGCTTTCTGCTCGAGCAGGGCTACGAGTACCGGCTGCGCTACGTCGGCGAACCGGCCGACGACTCCGCCGAGTCCGAAGGCGTCGGCGGTGCCGCGCCGGAAGAGGCGGCGGCAGCGACGGCGACCGCGAATCCCGCCGCGTCGACCCGGCTGCTCGATCAGCTCGGCGACGACGGACCGGTGAACTGAGCGCCATGGAATCGCACCGCGGCCGCCGTGGCCTCCTCGCCGTGCTGCTGGTCGCCGGTTGCTGGTCGCCGCCAGCGCTGGCCACGACCGAGGATCCCGAGGGATCGCAGGACGCACCGGTAGAGGACGGGCAGGACGCGCAGGCCTCGCCGCCGTCGTGGCACCTGTCGCAGCTCGCCGCCCTCGAGGCGGCCGAGCTGATCGGTACCTGGGCGCTGGTCGGCCAGCCCGCCGGTCGTCCCGAGCGGCTCGATCTCGAGCTCGAAGAGCGCGACGGGCGGATCGCCGCGCGGCTGCTGCGCAACGGCGAGCCGATGCCGGTGAAGGCGGTGGCGCGCGACGGCACCCAGCTCATCGTCGACTGGCTGCGCACCACGAGGAGCTCCGAGCAGCCGATGCAGCTGCGTCTCGAGCTCGGCGAGCAGGGTCTCTCCGGTCTGGCGCGAGATCGCTCCAACCTGGTGCGCTTCCCGGTGGCGAGCGGCAGCGTGTCGCGTGTCGAGCCGCCGAGCACCGCGCTCGAAGCCATCGAGGAGTTCGCTCGCGAGGCCGAGCTCGACGGAGTGAGGGTGCGTCTGCGCGGACCTCGCCTCGGGGTCGAGGGGCTCGACTACCTCAAGGTGCGCGATCTCGATCGCGGCGAGCTGCTCACCTGGATCGGTCCGCCGATCGTGCTCTCGGTCGACGGCCCGGTACGGCTCGGTGAGCTGCGGCTCGAGCCAGGCGACTACAGCCTGTGGATCCGGCGCACCGAGCAGGAGGGCTGGGAGCTGCTCGCCAACGCGCGCTCAGAGGTCTGGGCGACGCGTGAGCTGCCGGGGAGTCGGATCGGCGCCACGCCTCTGGCGCACGCCGAGGGCGGCCGGCAGGGGACCCTGGGAGCCGTCGTCGTGCCGGCGGCCGGCACCCTGCGCATCCTGTGGGGCGAGCACGCCTGGGAGGTGACGCTGCGCGGCGGGCGGTGAGCTCCCGGTGAGCGCTCGCTCTTGCGGCTACAGCGAATCGATCATCTCGACCGCCGACGCCGCGAGGCTGTCGACGCGGCGCTTGTAGAGGTCGGTGTCGACCGAGCCACCCATCTTGCCCTTGAGGTAGCGATCGAGCACGCCCTCGCAGATCGCCGCCAGGCGCCAGTACTGGAAGGCGCGGTAGTAGGCGACCTTCGAGGTGTCACGGCCGGTCAGCTCGCTGTAGCGCTCGAGGAACTGCTGGCGGGTCTGGAAGCCGGGTGCCGCGCTCGGCGGCGGGTCCGACTCGGGCGACGATTCGCCGCTCTCGCCAGGGTGCGCCCAGTTGTTCAGCAGATAGCCGACGTCGGCGAGGGGATCGCCGAGCGTGCAGAGCTCCCAGTCGAGCACCGCGGCGACCTCGCCGTCCTCGCCGGTGATCATGTTGCCGAGCCGGTAGTCGCCGTGCACCACTGCGGCGCCGACCTGCTGCGGGATGCCGTCGCGCAGCGCCGCACCGACCTCCTCCATCGCCGGCAGCTCGCGCGTCTTGGAACCCTCCCACTGCATCGTCCAGCGCTTGAGCTGGCGAGCGATGTAGTCCTCCTTCTTGCCCAGGGTGCCGAGCCCGATCTCGTCGGGATCGAGGTTGTGCAGGTCGGCGAGCACCTGGACCACCGAGCGCCCGATGACGCCGCGCTTCTCCTCGTCGAAGAGCTTCGCGGTCTGGGGCGCGGTGTGCAGCACGTGCCCCTCGACGAACTGCATGACGTAGAACGGCGCCTCGTTGACCGCCTCGTCCTCGCACAGCGCCAGCGCCGGCGGCACCGGCACCGGCGTCGGCCCGAGGGCCGAGATGATGCGGTGCTCGCGCGCCATGTCGTGGGCGGTCGCCAGCAGGCGTCCGATCGGCGGCCGCCGCAGCACGAAGACATCGCCCTTGGCGTCGACGACGCGGTAGGTGAGGTTCGAGTGCCCGCCGGTGATCAGCGAGAAGCGGAAGGGGGGCTGCGCATCGTGCACGCGGCCGCTCAGCCAGTCGCTGACCGCGTCGTGATCGATGCCACGCACGGCGCCGTTGTCGTCGCTCATCGGGGCTCTGCTCTGTCGGGGTGTTCGCTCGCTGGCGCCGGCTGCGCGGTCTCAGGCGCGAGGTGCGCGCACTCTACCAGCGCCGCCCGGGCGTACTCCGCGCTGCGCTATCCTGCGCCACCTGTATGAACCAGCAGCTCCGCCAGCTCGTGCATCTTCTCGATCTCGAGGAGATCGAGAAGAACCACTACCGCGGCGAGAGCCCCGACGAGGGATGGCAGCGCGTCTACGGCGGTCAGGTGCTCGGACAGGCCCTGGTCGCCGCCTCGCGCACGGTCGACGGCGACGAGCGCCTGGCGCACTCGCTGCACGGCTACTTCCTGCGCCCGGGAGATCCGAAGGCGCCGATCCTCTACGAGGTCGACCGCATCCGCGACGGCCGCAGCTTCACCACCAGGCGGGTGGTGGCGATCCAGCACGGGCGCGCCATCTTCAACATGGCGATCTCGTTCCAGGTCCAGGAGCAGGGCCTCGAACACCAGTTCGAGATGCCCGAGGTGCCGCCGCCCGAGGAGCTGGAGAGTGAGATCGAGATCCGCAGGCGTCTGGTCGAAGGCACCGACCTGCCGGAGGAGCGCAAGCGGCACTTCACCCGCGATCGGCCGATGGACATGCGTCCGATCCCGGAGGCGTCGGGCCGGCTGCGCAACGACTTCGATCCGCGGCCGATGCCGCCCTACCAGAACTGCTGGATACGCACCGCCGACGCGCTGCCCGACGACGTCCGCGTGCATCAGTGCGCGTTGGCCTATCTCTCCGACTGGTCCCTCCTCGACACCTGCACCTATCCTCACGGGATCTCGTTCCTCAACGAGAAGTTCCAGGTCGCCAGCCTCGACCACGCGATGTGGTTCCATCGGCCGTTCCGCGCCGACGAGTGGCTGCTCTACGTGCAGGACAGCCCGAGCGCGGGCGGCGGGCGGGGATTCAACCGCGGTCTGATCTATCGTCGGGACGGGGCGCTGGTGGCGTCGGTGGTCCAGGAGGGGCTGATCCGCCTCTGGCCGTAGCCGGCGCCGCACCGTCGGCCCGATACCCGAAAGGAGCTTCGATGTCGCTCTCCGAGTCACTGCAGACCCGTCTCATCCTGGTCGCGCTCGCCTGCGCTCTGACGTCGCCGCCTGCCGACGCCGCCGAGGACGGCGAGCGCTGGGGACAGTGGCGCGGGCCGGATCGCGACGGCGTCGCCTCGCAGTTCGACGCCCCCGAGGAGTGGCCTCGCGAGCTCGCGGCGGCGTGGAGGATCGAGGTCGGCGACGGACACTCGTCGCCGCTGGTCGACGGCGAGGAGATCTACCTCTTCGTGCGCACCGCCTCCGGCGAGGCGCTCGAGGCTCGCTCCCTGGCCAGCGGCGAGCTGCTGTGGAGCGTCGGCTACGAGCAGGAGTACGAACCGATCAGCGTCGCCGCCTCGCACGGCAAGGGCCCGTTCTCGACCCCGGTGCTCGCGGGCGGCACGATCGTCACCCTGGGCATCAACGGAGTGCTCACGGCCTGGTCGCGCGAGGACGGTGCGCGGATCTGGCAGGTGCGCTCCGAGGATCTGTTCGGCAAGCCGCGTCCGTTCTACGGACACGCATCGTCGCCCCTGGTGGTCGGTGACCGCGTCTACGCCTACCTGGGCGGACCCGGAGAGGGCGCGCTGCTGGCGTTCTCGCTCGCCGACGGCAGCGAAGTCTGGCGCCGCGCCGGGGACGGCCCGGCCTACGGCTCGCCGACGGTGATCGAGGCGCACGGCGAGCGCCAGATCGTCACCCTGTCGCAGCGCCGCTTCCTCGGCGTCCGGCTCGAAGACGGCGAGCTGCTCTGGGAGCTCCCCTTCCAGGTCACCTTCGATTCCGGCTCGATCACCCCGCTCTGGGTCCGCGACCTGCTGGTGATCTCGGCCGGCAAGGTGCCGCTGCAGGCCTACCGGCTGGTGGAGCGCGAGGGCTCGATGCTGCCGGTGGAGGCGTGGCGCAACGATGCCGTGCATCTCGGCATGAGCTCTCCGGTGCCGGCCGGCGATCGCCTCTGGGCGTTCTCGGAGAAGAAGAGCGGTCAGCTGGTCGCGGTGTCGCTGGCCAACGGGGAGGTGGTGTGGGAGGGCCCGGCGCGCAAGGGCGACAGCGCCTTCCTGACCCTCGCGGGCGATCGCCTGATGAACGTCTACAGCAGCGGCGAGATGGAGGTCTTCGACGTCGCCGCAGACGAGCCGGTGCTGCTCGGCACCTACCGGCTGACGGAGGACCACGAGGTCTGGGCCCACCCGGCCTTCGTCGGCGATTCGATCGTGATCAAGGCGCGCACCGAGCTGGCGCGCTTCCGCGTCCGCCCGTAGCGTACGGCAGCGAAAGCCGCGATGGCCGCAGGATGGGCGATGGCAGCGACGGCCCACGATGGGACGCCCTTCCGCGTCCGCCCGTAGCGCACGGTCCTCTCAGCCACCCGCAGATCGGATTCCGCCGATCCGACGTCGGCGTCCGTCTAGGTGTTCGAAGCTCGTCAGAACGGGCGAGGACAGCGGAGGACCATCACGCCGAGAGGGGGCAGAGCAGTGCGCTACGACCAGTACGGCAAGAAGCCGACCGAGCCGGGAGAACCGACCGAGCCGACGGATCCCACCGATCCCACCGATCCCACTGAGCCGTCGGAGCCCACCGACCCGAGCGAGCCCACCGAGCCGGCGGTGCGCATCCGACCCGACGTCTGGAAGCTCGATCCGTGGGATCCGACGATCGAGTGGTACGCGCGGGCGATCGCCGAGATGCGGACGCGCTCGCTGGACGACCCTTCGGGCTGGCGCTTCCAGGCCGCCATCCACGCCTACAACCGCTCCGGCGACCCGTATGCCGCGCCCGGCGACACGCTGCCGAGCAGCGGCGACCAGCAGCGCTTCTGGAACCAGTGCCAGCACAGCAGCTGGTACTTCCTGCCCTGGCACCGCATGTACCTCGGGCACTTCGAGGCGATCGTGGCGCAGACGGTGGAGCAGCTCGGGGGACCGTCCGGATGGTCGCTGCCGTACTGGAACTACAGCGACGACAGCAATCCCGACGCCCGCCGCATCCCGCCGGCGTTCCGCGAGCCGACGCTGCCCGACGGCACGACGCCGAACCCGCTGCGGGTGAGCCAGCGCGTCGCGGCGGCCAACAGCGGCGGCATCGTCGCCGACCCGGCCGAGGTCGACATCGTCGACGCCCTCGACGAGACGGTCTTCGTCGGCACCGCCTTCGGCGGCACCACCGGATTCGGTGGGCCACAGACCGCCTTCAACCACGGCGGCGGTCCTCCGGGCAAGCTCGAGATGACGCCGCACGGCGACGTGCACGTGGCGGTCGGCGGGTCGTTCCCGCCCGGCTTCATGAGCCGCTTCAACACCGCCGGCCTCGATCCGCTCTTCTGGCTCCACCATGCGAACATCGACCGGATGTGGTCGGTGTGGCTGGCGCGCGCGCCGGGCAACGCCAACCCGAGCGAGAACGCCTGGAAGCAGAGCCCGACGTTCGAGTTCCACGATGCCGCCGGCCAGGTGGTCGGGATGACCAGCGAGGAGGTCGTCGACTCGACGTCCTCGCCCTTCTTCTACCGCTACGAGGACGAGTCGGATCCGCTCGCCACGCCGGCGCCGAGCGCCGCGGTGGCGGCAGCCGCGGCAGCGGCCGGCGAGGAGGTCGAGATGACGCAGGAGCCAGCCGAGATGGTTGCGGCGAGCGACGAGAAGACGCGTCTGCGGGGCCGTGCCGTCACCACCAGGGTGGCGGTCGAGAGCCCGATCCGCACCCGCCGGGCGCCGCGTGGCGCGGCCGCCGCCGCGCCCGGGCCGCCGCAGCGCATCCACCTGAACCTGGAGAACATCCGCGGCACCCATCCGGTGCCGCATCGGGTCTACATCGACCTGCCCGAGGGAGCCGATCCGGACGACCATCCGGAGCGTCTCGCCGGAACCGTCTCGATGTTCGGGCTGGCCGAGGCGAGCGGTGAGGACCAGGAGCACCCCGGATCCGGGCTGCAGTACGCGCTCGACATCACCCGGCTGGTCGAGGCGCTGGGAGAGGAGTGGGACCCGGAGGAGCTCCGCGTCACCCTGGTGCCGAAGCAGCGTCCCGCCGAGGCCCCGCCGGGCGCCGAGGCCGCTGCCGCCCCAGCTGCCGAAGCGGCGGAGCACCCGACGATCGAGATCGGCCGCATCAGTGTCTACCGCACTCCGTGACCGGCTCCGCGACCGGCTTCGTGACCGGCTTCGTGACCGGCTGAGTCGCTGGCGGCTCTGGCGCCGCCGCCACCCGGAATGGTGGACCGTAGCGCTGGCCGCGGTCGCGGCGGCGGTCATGGTGGCGTCGGGCGCCGGCTCGACGGGCACGATGGTGGCTGGCGGCGGTCACGCCGGTCACGCCGGTCACGCCGCGCACGGGCCGGGCGACGCCGGCCCGCTCGCCGTGTGGCCGACACTGGCGCACTGGCAGCTGATGGTCGTGGCGATGATGTTCCCGCTGATCCTGCAGTCGGTGCGCACGACGGCCTTCCGCAGCTTCGCTGCGCGCCGGCATCGCGCCATCGGGCTCTTCCTGCTCGGTCATCTGCTGCCCTGGACGCTGCTCGGCGCCGTCGTCGCGGTGGTGATACCGAGCCGACCGACGCCGCTGGGAGTGGCGACGGCCTTCGCCGTCGCCGCGGTCTGGCAGCTCACCCCGACGAAGCGGAGGGCCCTCGTCGCCTGCCACCGCAGTCAGGCCCTGGCGCCGCGCGGCTGGAGCGCCGATCGCGACTGCGCGCTGTTCGGAGCCCGTATCGGCACGAGCTGCGTGATGAGCTGCTGGGCCCTGATGCTCGCCTGCACGGTGGCCGGTCACGTGCTGCCGGTGCTGCTCGCCTGCGGCCTGCTCGGTGCCGCCGAGCGCTTCAGCTGGCGTCCGAGGACGCGCTGGCTCAGCGGCGCGACCGCGGCGCTGGGCGTCGTCTTCGCCGTGGGCTGGCCAGGCTAGCCGCCGTAGGCGACGGGCGACTGCCGGCCGTGCAGTCGCGGCATCTCGAGCTCGTCGGCTTCGCGGGCCAAGCCTCGAAAGGCGCTGACGGAAGTGTCCCGTCGCGCTTCGCTGGTGTCGACGCGTCCGAGCGTCGCCAGCGCCTCCGCGAGCAGCGCGCGCGTGGCGGTGCGCGCCAGTCCCGCGCGTTCGTTCGGCGCCCGTAGCTCGTCGTCGTGCCCTGCTGGATCCGGTGGGAGAGTCATCGACGGCAATGTACCCTTGCAGCGTGAGGAACGTATGCAGACGTGGCGAGCTCGTCGGCCACTTCGTGGAGCCGCCGAGAGCCCATCGATCCGCCTCCTAGAGGAGCTCCGTACGTCATGCACCGAATCGCCTCCGTCGGCCTCACGTCTCTCACCTGCCTGACCTTCCTTGCCGCGGCCGTCACCGCTGCCGACTCCTGGCCCTCTTTCCGCGGCCCGGCGGCACGCGGCGTCGCCGACGGCTCCGCCCTGCCGCTGCAGTGGAACGTCGAAGACGGCACCAACGTGCGCTGGAGCCGCGAGCTGCCGGGCGACGGGCACTCCAGCCCGGTGGTGTCGGGTGGCCGCGTCTACGTCGTCTCGGCCGAGAGCGACGCCGAGACCGAGCTGGTGTTGGGCGACGAGGGCGGCATCGGGCTGGCGAAGGACCTGCGCCGCGAGTTCGTCTGGCGGCTGTCGGCGCTCGACGCCGCGAGCGGCGAGGTGGTGTGGCAGCGCGAGCCCTACCGCGGCGCCCCGCGCGCCAACCGCCACGTCAAGTCGAGCCAGGCCAACGCCACGCCGGCCACCGACGGGAAGGTCGTCGTGGCGATCTTCGGCTCGCAGGGCCTGGTCGCCTGGAGCCGCGACGGCGAGGAGCTCTGGCGGGTCGACCTCGGAGTGCTCGACCCCGGTCTTTTCGGCGATCCTGCCTCACACTGGGGACACGCCAGCTCGCCGGTGATCGACGGCGACCGCGTCTTCGTGCAGGTCGACCGGCACGCCGACTCCTACGTCGCCGCGTACGACCTGTCGACCGGCGCTCCGATCTGGAAGGTGGAGCGACAGGAGAAGCCGGTTTGGGCCACCCCGACGGTGCACCACGGCGAAGGCCGCAGCCAGCTGATCGTGCTCGGCGGCGACTTCGACCGCGGACTCGACCCGGCGACCGGCGAGGAGCTGTGGCGCTTCCCGCGCGACCTCGAGGTGAAGACCCCGACGCCGTTCGTCGCCGGTGACCTGGTGGTGCTCTCGGGCGGCTACCGGGGGCGCGAGGTGCACGCGGTGCGCCTCGACGCCTCTGGCCTGGTCGAGGGCGACGAGCTGGCGTGGACCTCGGAGGCCGGCGGCCCCTACACTTCGACTCCGGTGGCATACCGCGGTCGCATCTACTTCGCCCGCGACACGGGGGTGTGGAACGTGCTCGACCTGGCGAGCGGAGAGCGGCTGCACCGCGAGCGCATCGACGGTGCCTACAGCGCCTCTCCGATCGCCGCCGACGGACGCATCTACCTGCCGGCCGAGGAAGGCGTGGTGCGGGTGCTCTCGGCCGAGCCGCCGTTCGAGGTCCTGGCCAGCAACGACATGGGAGCGCCGTGCATGGCCTCGCCCGCGGTCGCCGGGCAGACTCTCTTCCTGCGCTGCGGAACCACCCTCTGGGCGATCGCGGCGTCGGCGGCCGGCTGAGAGTCCGCGACCTGGGAGCACACCACTGTGGACCTCGTCGAGCTGAAGCCGCGTCTCGAGCGCTTCGTCGCCGCCAAGTACGAAGGTCGTGCCGACGCCTCGACCCTCGAGGTCCGCGACGTGCGCAAGATGCCGGGGCACGCCGGTTTCTCCTACGGCTTCAGTGTGCGTGGCCGGGGGCGCGGTGGCGAGGGGCTCGACGACGGCTGGTTCCTGCGTCTGCCGCCTCCGGGCGTGCGCTGGCGCGGCACCGCCGACGTGCTGCGCCAGGTGGCGGTGCTGCGCGCCCTCGACGGCACCGCGGTGCCTCACTGTCCGGTGCGCTGGTGCGCCGAGCCCGAAGACGTGCGGCGCTACGAGAACGACGGCGATCTCGAGGCGGGCGAGCTGCGCTGGTTCGGATCGCCCTACTTCGTGGTGCCGCGCCTCGAGGGCGACGTGGCGCGGCTCGACGACACCTGCTTCACCCGCCGGCTCGGCGAGCAGGCGCGCCACGAGATGGCGCGCCAGGCTCTCGAGGCGCTGGCCGGTCTGCACGCGCTCGACGCGGCCGTCGCGGCGCCGTATCTGGGTGAGCCGCTGCCGCTGCACGAGGACGTCGAGCGCTGGGACCGCTTCGTCGACCGCTGCCCGGAGCCCGAGAAGATGCGGCTGGTCCCCGAGGTGCGGCGTCGGCTGTTGGCCCAGATCCCGGCCGAGGCGCCGGTCGGCATCTTCCACGGTGACTTCCAGTGGGCCAACCTCTTCTACTCGCTGGGTGGAGAGCTCCTGGCGGTGATCGACTTCGAGCTGGTCGGCGTCGGCGCGATCCTCAACGACGTCGGCTGGTTCGCCACCTTCAACGATCCCGAGGCGTGGCATCCGGGCCGCCGTCCCGAGGGCCTGATGCCGTCGGCCGAGGAGCTGGTGCGGCTCTACGGCGAGGCCGCCGCGGTGGCGCCCGATCCGGTGGAGCTCCACTGGTACCGGGCGCTCGCGGCCTACAAGTTCGCCATCATCACCGGCCTCAACCTCAGCCTGCACCGTCGCGGCAAGCGTCCCGATCCGGTGTGGGAGATCACCGCGCTGTCGATCGAGCCGCAGCTCGAGCGCGCCAACCGTCTGCTCGGCGGCTGACCGGCCGCAGGCTCACCCGGCGAGCAGTCGACGCTGCTCGGGTGCTTCGCGGGTCGCTTCGGCGCCCTCGAGGCGCAGCAGCGACCGCTTCGCGTCGAGGCCGCCGCCGAAGCCGACCAGCGAGCCGTCGGCACCGATGACCCGGTGGCAGGGAACGACGATCGGCAGCGGGTTGCGCCCGTTGGCGGCCCCGACCGCCCGCGAGGCATTGGGGTTGCCGGTGCGTGCGGCGAGCTCGGCGTAGGAGATCGTCTCGCCGTACGGGATGCGGCGCAGCTGCTGCCAGACATCGAGCTGGAAGTCGGTGCCGACCGGCGCCAGCGCGAGGTCGAAGCTGCGCCGCGTGCCGGCGAAGTACTCGCCCAGTTGGCGAGCGGCTTCGGCGAACGCCTTCGGGTCCTCTCGGCAGTCGCTCGGGAGCTGCCATTCGTGGCGGCTCTCGGGCAGCAGGATGCGGTGCAGCACATCGCCCGATCCGACCAGGCGCAGCTCGCCGATCGGAGTGTGCAGCCGACGCCAGACCGTGGGTGCGGACGAACGGGGTGTCTTCATCTCTTGCTCCTTCTCGCAGTGGGACGTTGGTCGGGGAATCCGACCTGCCAGAGCAGCATCGCGGCGTAGGCGCGGGCAGGCCTCCACGCCTCGGCCCGCTCCCGGACCTGACGCGCTGACCATGGTCGTTCGCCGTCGCAGAGCACCTGGCGCAGCACCAGGTCGCCGTCCGGGAAGGCGTCGGGGTCGTGCAGGGCACGCATCGCGACGTAGTGCGCGGTCCACGGGCCGATGCCCGGCAGAGCGAGGAGACGCTCGAGGTTGTCGTCGGCGCTCCGCAGCGGATCGAAGACCACGCCGTCGGCGAACGCCGCGGCGACCGCGCGCAGGCATTCGGCCCGGGCCGCGGGCAGGCCGATCTGCTCGAGCCGAGCGCCGCGCAGCCGCTGCGGCGAAGGGAACAGCCGCCAGTCCGCCGCCGCGGCGGGGCGGCCGTAGCGCTCCACCAGGCGGCCCGCCAGGGTGGTCGCGCCGCGCACCGTCACCTGCTGGCCGAGCACCGCGCGCACCACGAGCTCGAAGGGATCGAAGCAGCCGGGCACGCGGATCCCCGGCGCGGCCTGCCAGCGCGGCCCGAGCTCGGGATCGTCGGCGAAACACTGCTCGAGCACCGAGGGGTCGGCGGCGAGATCGAACAGCTCGCGCAGGCGATGGGTCAGCGGCACCAGCGAAGGCAGCGTGGAGCTGGCGCCGCGCCGAGCGCCGTCGGTGTCTCCAGCCGGTTCGAGCCGGAGCTCGACCCGTAGACGGTGCCGGGCGGCATCGTCGTGCACCGTGAGCAGTCCCTCGCGATCGCCGATCTCGATCCACCGCCGGTAGACCCCCTGCCGCGGATCGACTCGCTCGATCGTCGGCACCGCACGAGCGGCCAGGAAGTCGAGCAGGAGCGACCAGGCGAGGGGCGGCCGGTAGCCGAGAGCGAGCCGGATGCGCGGTGCCGCGTCCACCGGCTCCTGTTCGCGCAGCTTCTCCCGCAGCCGCGCCGGGCTGAGGCCGAAGGTGCGGCGCACCGCCGCGTTGAAGCGCCGCACGCTGCCGTAGCCGGCGGCGAAGGCGACGTCGCCGCAGCGCAGGTGCGAGCCGAGCAGCAGCTGACGCGCCAGGTGCAGGCGCCGGGTGGTGGCGATCTGAGCCGGCGTGGCGCCGAGCTCGTCGAGGAAGGCGCGGCGCAGGGTGCGTTCGCTGACCTCGAGCCGCCGCGCCAGCTCGCAGCTGCCACCGCCTCCGTCCTCCGCCTCGCGGTTCACCGGATCGAGCGCTCCCTCCTCGACCAGGCGCAGGGCGCGCGCCACCAGCTCGCTGCGCTCGCTCGCGGAGGCTGAGGCTGCGAGCGGCGCCGCGGTCTCGGGCCTGCAGCGCAGACAGGCGATGTAGCCGTGCGCCGCGGCGGCGGCGGCGCTGGGGTAGTACTCGACGTTGCGCTCGAGCGCGGTGCGCGCCGGGCAGATCGGGCGGCAGTAGATGCCGGTGGTGCGCACGGCGACGAAGAAGCGCCCGTCGAAGCGGGCGTCACGTGCCCGGCGGGCGCTCGACCAGACCCGCAGGGTCTCGGGATCGGCGACCGGAGGCTGGCGCTCGGTGGTGGTGCGGCGGCTCATGACGCGAGCAGCGTAGCCGAGCCTAGCGATCCCGGTGGGACGCTTTCGGACAGCAACCCGAGATCGTCGAGGAGTTCCTCAGCTCGGTCCGAAGACCCGATCGAGGAGCTCGTCGGGAAACGCCTGCAGCTGCTCGCGTCCGAAGCGGACCATGCGCCAGAGCACCAGCCGTTCGCCGTCGGCGGTCATGTCGGGGTTGAGGAACTCCCAGACGATCTCGCCGTCGGGCGTCACCTCGACGACGCGGCCGTCGTTCGACTCGGTGATCAGCGTGTGGCCGCTGATGAGACGCTGCACGCTGCCGCGGGTGCGGGTGAACAGATCCGGCGCGCTGTACTGCCAGACGATCTGGTAGCGGCTCGGGTCGAGCTCGAGCACCCGGCTGCGCTCGACGCCGTTGTCGAACACCAGCAGGTTGCCGCTCGGCAGCAGCGTGGGATCGTGCTGGGCGAAGAGGATGCCGGGTCCCCAGATCCACGAGATCTCGCGTCGCTCGTCGAGCGCGACGACGGCGCTGAGCTGACGCAGCGACACCAGCAGGCTGCCGCGCAGCGCCGGCGGCGCGTTCGGATGGTCGGCGGCGATGCGCTGCACGTCGTTGGCGTGCAGGAGGTCGACCACGGTGAGCGGCGACTCGCGCTGCGGCGGCGCCGGCCGCTCGACCAGCCAGCGGTATGGGGAGCCCAGCACCACGTCGATCAGATCGATCGACTCGAGTCCTGCGCCGGTCGCCAGGTCGAGCACCTCGATGCGGTCGGCCAGGATGCGCTCGCCGGCGAGACCTGGCTCCGGCGCCGAGATCGGCAGGTGGCGCAGCGCGTAGACGCGGTCGCCGGAGACGTCGAGGGCGTGGTGGAAGCCGCCCGGAGTGCGCCAGACCGGCTGCGACCGCGGCGTCAGTCGCAGCAGCTCGCGCTCGGCCACTACCAGCAGGCCGCCGTCCGGCAGCAGCTCGGCGTGGCTCCAACCGCCCTCGACCTCGTACGACCAGGTCCACACGGTGTCGCCCTCGTTGTCGATCAACCGGGCGCTGCTGCGGGTCCGTGAGTAGTGCAGGTTGAGGCCGGGCGTCGCCGCGTCGCGTCGGTGGATCACGACCCCCCGCCGGGAGGGGTCGGCCACCGGCGCCGAGTCGATGTAGCCCAGCGTGGCGAGGCGGTTCGGAGGGGTGATGCGATCGACCAGATCGGAGGTGTCCGCCGCGTCCGGCGCTCCGGTCGCCGCCGGGCTCGCCGTCGTGCGACCGATCAGGAAGCCGCCGCCCGCCGCCGCCAGGAAGCAGCAGATCGCGAGCGCGATCGAGCCGGACCGGGACATCGCGCTCCCAGGCCGCAGGCCGTCAGCGCCCCTTCCAGTTCGGCTTGCGCTTCTCGGCGAACGCCTTCGGCCCTTCGACGAAGTCCTCCGAGGCGGCCATCGCGCGCTGGCCGGGGAAGAAGGCGTCGAGGGCCTGGTCGAGGTCGAGCTCGAGGCCGCGCACCACGCACTCCTTGGTGGCGCGGATCGAGAGCGGCGCGCCTTCGAGGATCTGGTCGGCCCAGCGCAGCGCGGCGTCGAGCAGCTCGGCCTGCGGCACCACCTCGTTGACAAGACCGATGCGGAAGGCCTCTTGGGCATCGACCTGACGGCCGGTGAGCAGCATGCCCATCGCCACGTGGTAGGGGAGCTGGCGCGGCAGGCGATGCACGCCGCCGGCGGCCGCGAGCAGGCCGACGCGGGGCTCGGGCAGGCCGAAGCGGGCATTCTCGGCGGCGACGAGGATGTCGCAGGCCAGCGCCATCTCGAACCCGCCGCCGAGGGCGAAGCCGTTCACCGCCGCGATGACCGGCTTGTAGAGGTCGTTGCGGCTGGTGATGCCGCCGAAGCCGCCGCGGGCGCCGAGGCGACCGGAGGAGACCGCCGCGGCGCCGTGCCTGGCCTGGAACTTGAGGTCGTTGCCGGCCGAGAAGGCCTTGTCGCCGGCGCCGGTGAGGATCGCGATCCACGACTCCTCGTTGCGGGCGAAGTCGTCGAACACGCGGCTCATCTCAACCTGCGCCGGCGGATGCAGCGCGTTCATCACCTCGGGGCGATCGATGGTGACGATGCGCACCCGACCGCGGTCCTCGACGCGCACGAACTCGAGCTGCTGGCCGGTCATCCGATCCTCCTGAGGGGGTGCAGTGGCAGAGCGGGCCGGGTCAGGATACGTGACCCGCCTCTGCCGTTGAAGCCCCCTTCGGATCCGAAGCGACTCGGACTCGGTGACTTGCTACCGCGACCAGCGAACTCCGACCCGCACGCTGCGGCCCTCCTCGAGGATGCGCTGACCGGTGAAGGGGTTCAGCGAGCTGAGGTGTCGGGAGTAGGCCTCGTCGGTGAGGTTCTCCACCGCGAGCTGCAGCTCGAGACCGCCCTCGGCGACCCGCGGCGGCCGCCAGGCGAGCTGCAGGTCGACGAGCTCGGCGCCGTCGGTCGGCCGCTCGAGACGCGTCGTCGAGACGTCGTCCTGCGACCGGATCAGGGTGCCGAGAACACGGGCCGTCAGGGTGCCGGGCCGGTTCGACAACGTCACGCTCGCCGTCCACTCGTCGGGCGCGATGCCGAACAGCGGCTCGTCGTAGGTCTCGTCGTCGCCGTCCACGGTCTCGTAGCCGACCTGCCACTCCAGCCAGTCCGCGGGGCGATGGGAGAGCCAGAGCTCGCCGCCGAGGTACTCGGCGCCTTCACCGTTGACGTAGCGGAAGACCACCGGTGGCGACAGCGGCAGCCGCCTGGGCAGCGAAGGGTCTGGAACCACGGTGATGTAGTCGTCTATCTGGCGCCAGAAGGCGTTGGCGCGCAGCCGCCAGCGGGCGGTACGCCGCTCGATCCCCGCATCGAGCTGCAGGCTCCGCTCGGGATCGAGCAACGGCTCGCCGAGGAACTCGGCGCCGATCTGGAAACGGGTCGACGGGAAACGGTCCGAGGCCCGCTCGAGCGCGTTGGCGGTGCGCACCGCCCGACCCAGCCCCAGCGAGGCGATCCAGGCGTCGCGCAGCTGGAAGCGGGCGCCGAGCGATGCGCTGACGTTCTCCTCGCTCTGCTCGAGGGACCCGTTGGTGTTGGCGGCGAAGAACTCGGAGGTCTCGCCGGCGCCGAAGTCGACGAGGTCGACGCGCAGCGCCGCGCTGAGCGACATCCGCTCCCGATTCCACGTGCCGCGCCCCCACACTCCGGTGTCCTGCAGCTCGGCGTCCGGCCAGACGATGTCCTCGAAGAGCAGCAAGTCGTTGGAGCGTCGACGGACGAAGCGTCGGGCGTTGCGCTCGTTGGTGAAGTGGTCGATGCCGAACGTCCAGCTGGAGCTCGGGTCGGCGCCGGCGAAGCCGGCCTCGAGGCGCGCGCCGCGGGTGTTCGACTCGGTCGGCAGGTCGACATCGAGGCCGAACGGTGGGATCCGTCCGGGCATGTCGAGCGCGGTCGGCTTCTCGTCGTTGTTCATCAGGTGGTCCTTGTGGTTCGCATAGACCTGGGCGCGCACTGACTCCAGGGCGCCTTGCGAGCCACTCCAGGAGTACTCGGCGTTGTAGGAGCGGGTCTTGAAGTAGGTCGCATCGAGGATCCGGCCGGCGTAGTCGATGTCGTCCTGACCCTGGTAGCCGCCCGAGATCTCGAGCAGGCCACCCTCGCCGAGACGCAGGCCGAAGGCACCCCGCAGATCGTTCGACTCGTAGTCGGCCGGCACCACGGACCCGTCCCCGGCTTCGTAGTCGCTACCCTGGCGGGTGTTGGCGAGCAGCGTCCAACGCCACCGCTCCGAGGAGCCGAAGAGCGCGCCGTAGGCATCGATCGCCTCGGCGTTCGACTCGTAGTCGACGGCGGCGCGGCCGCCGAGCGAGGGCCCGCCGAGTGCCGGTCGGAAGGTGCGCACGTCGATGGCGCTCATCGCACCGGCGCCCCAGCTCAGCGCGTACGGCCCCTTGACCACCTGCACGCTCTGCACGGCGTGTGGCGAGACGTGGGCGAGATCGGAGTCCATGCGTCCGGGGCCGGCGGCGAAGGTGCGCGAGCCGTCGACGCCGATCGCGAGCTGGTCCTCGGCGAGGCCGCGCACGGTGGGATCGAGATTGATCGGGCCACGGCGCGTGGCGTCGAGGCCCTGCTGGTCGCGCAGTGCGCGCCCGAGGTCGTCCTCGCCGGAGTCGCGCAGATCGCCGGCGTCGATCTCCTCGGCGGAGACCAGCTCGGGAGCGGTGGCGTAGACGTCGACGCGCAGGTCGAGGGCCGTGTCGTCCTCGGGCTCGGTGGATTCGCTCTGGGCGGAGAGCGCGAGAGGTGCCGCGAGGGCGAAGGCGAGGGCGGTGGTGAGGGCGGGAATCGGCGGCGAAGCGAGACCCGATCGACGGCTTCGGCGTTGCGACCGGGGGTGGTGGCTCGGTGGAGCCATCTGGAGGAGATGCATCTTGGGTTCCTTCGGGAAGACGAGTGTGAGGACGGCGGCGGGCGGGCACGCAGAGCTCCGCCGCGCTCCGCGATCGGAGTCGGCAAGGCGAGGTGGCTGAGGTCTTCGGGACTCAGCCGCGCGGCGGGCCGCGCGCGCCGAGAGGCCCTCGAGACGCCTGGCGCGGAGTGCCGCTCGCAGCCGCCAGCAGGCCCTGCGGCGCCGTCAGCCTGGACGAGACTGCTGCCGCAACCGCCGCCGTGGACAGGGCCGGCGCCGCGAGCGCGAGGTCCTCGATGCAGGTCTGGGTCGGCGGGCGCAATCCCGCGTCACCGCGATGCTGCCCGGCCGCATCGGCCTGCGGCGCCGCCGCGTGGCACGACGGCATCGCCGGCTCGGGGGCGCGGCGGCCGCGCTCGATCGGGCAGAGGCCGTCCTCGCAGACCTCACCGACGCAGCAGGCCCGCGACGCCACCCACTGGGGAGCCACCGGGGCGAGCGGCAGCACGGCGAGCCACGAAGCGACGACGAGTCGACGCAGCGCTCCCTCACGCCGGGCCTTCGATTGCAGGGTCCCTCGCACCGTCTCCGACCCTATCCCGGCTGTGGAGCGGAGCTCCTAAGGGTTATCCCGCAGGGCCTCGGCGTGCCAGGCGAAGTGCTCGGGCAGGAAGGTCTGCACGTACCAGTACGAATGGTCGTAGCCCGGCCGCAGCCGCAGCTCGCAGGGATGGCCGAGCTCCTCGCAACGCTCGGCGAAGGCCTCGGGCTCGAGCTGCTCGCCGAGGAAGGGGTCGGCGTCGCCCTGGTCGATGAGCAACGTCTGTCTGGGCTCGCCCGCTCCGATGGCGGCGACCAGCTCGCTGGCGTCCCACGCCTTCCAGGCCTGCTCGTCGGTTCCGAGGTAGGTGGTGAAGGCGTCGCGCCCCCACGGCACCCGCGACGGCGTCACGATCGGCGCGAACGCGCTGACCGAGCGGTAGCGCCCGGGATTCCTGAGCGCACAGATCAACGCCCCGTGCCCGCCCATCGAATGGCCGGAGATCATCTGCCGCGCCGGATCGCTGGGCAGATGAGAGTGCACCAGCTCGGGCAGCTCGTCGGTGACGTAGCTGTACATGCGGTAGTTGTCGCGCCAACCTTCGGTCGTCGCGTCGACGTAGAAGCCCGCGCCCTGTCCGAGGTCCCAACGCTCGGGCGCGTCGGGAACCCGGTCGCCGCGCGGCGAGGTGTCGGGAGCGAGCAGCATCCAGCCCCGCTCCGCCGCAAGTCTCTGGGCACCGGCCTTGGTGGTGAAGTTCTCCGCCGTGCAGGTCAGGCCCGACAGCCAGGTGAACAGCGGGAAGCGCTCTCCCGCCTCGCCGCTGCCCTCGTTCGCCTGCAGCGCGTGCGGCGGCAGGAAGACGCTGAACTCCATCGCACAGCCGGTGGTCTGCGCGGCGTGTCGGTAGGTGCGCACCTCGCCGCCCCACGCCCTGTTGCCGGACAGCAGCTCGAGCTCGCTCATGGCGCCGAGGCTACCCGACCGGAGGATCGGGCGCCGCCTCGGCGAGACGGGCCTGGTGGGCCGCCATGCGGTGGCCGAGGTCCTCGAGGTAGGAGCGCTGGCCCGCCAGGTCGCTCTCGAGCCGGTCGAGCAGCTCGTCCGGCACCTCTTGCTCCACCTGCTCCTGGCTGGGCGCCTGGCTGGCGGGGATGCGGCGCCGCCCGCCGGTGAGCCGGCGCACCGCGGCGCGCAGGCCGCCGACGGAGGCGCGGAAGGCGGCGCGCAGCAGGCGCTGGAAGGGCCGGGTGTCGACCTCGGCGAGCACCGCGTTGGCGGCACGGCGCACCTCGAGCGTCGCCTTCTCGGGCTGGGGCGGCGCGCGGTCCAGGCCGGCGCGCACCAGGTAGCCCTCGTGGAAGGTGGCCGACGCAGCTTCCACCGCGTCCTTGATCGCCAGCCAGAAGAAGATCGAGCGGAAGACCCGCCGCAACAGCTTGTAGAAGATCTTCAGCGGGATCGAGACCAGCAGCGCGAACAGGCAGCCCCAGCCCGACTTCGGCACCGTGCCGGAGAGGATGAGCACCTGGTCGTCGCTCAGCGACAGGCCGCGCGCGGCGGCGAGCTCGCGCACCATCTTGCGCCGGTCGCGGCGGATCAGCGAGTCGTCGAGCAGCGGGATCGGCAGCAACGCGTAGAGAGCGCTGACCAGGCTGTAGAAGAGCAGGCGCCGGTCGGAGACCAAGGATCAGCCGCCCCACAATCCCGGGTTGGAGTCGATGCTGCCGGTCGGCCCGAGGCCGAGGGCAGGCTCGCGATCCTCGGCGAGCAGGTAGGGGCCGTCGAGGTCGACCACCTCGGCATGCTGCGCCACCAGCAGCGCCGGGGCGATCGCCAGCGAGCTCGACAGCATGCACCCGACCATCAGCGACAGGCCGCGATCGCCCGCCTCCCGGACGACCTCGAGAGCGTGGGTGAGCCCGCCGGTCTTGTCGAGCTTGAGGTTGACGAACTCGTAGCGTCCGGCGCAGAAGTCGAGCTGCTCGAGGGTGTGAAAGGACTCGTCGGCGCACAGCGGCACGGCGTGCTCGATCTCGCCGATCTTCTGATCCTTGCCGGCCGGCACCGGCTGCTCGACCAGCGCGACGCCGAGCTCGGCCAGCGCCTCGAGAGCGGCCGGCACCTGGTGCGGCGACCAACCCTCGTTGGCGTCTACGACGATGCGCGCGTCGGGCGCAGCGCCGCGCACCGCGCGCACCCTCTCGAGGTCCCGCTCGAGCCCGTCGCGCGAGCCGACCTTGAGCTTCAGCGTGCCGAAGGGCGCGCCGCGCTCCGCCTGCCGCGCCATCTCCTCGGGCTCGTCGATGCCGATGGTGAGCAGGGTCTGCACCGCCCGCCGCTCCAGACCCGCCAGCTCGTAGGCCGAGACGCCGCGGCGGCGGGCCTCGAGATCCCACAGGGCGCAGTCGAGGGCGTTGCGCGCCGCGCCGGCCGGCAGCACGTCCTGCAGCAGCCCGCGATCACCGCCGGTCTCGAGAAAGGCCGCCGCGGCATGGATCTGCTGCCGCACCGAAGCCGGGGTCTCGCCGTAGCGCGCGTACGGCACACACTCGCCCTGACCGACGTCGTCGCCGTCGTGGATCTCGACCCGCACCACCACCGCCTCGGTGCGGGCGCCGCGCGAGATCTCGAACTTGCCGCGCACGGCGAAGCGCTCCTCGAAGACGTCGACAGTGCGCAGGCTCATGTCGCCCTCATGTCGCCGTCGGCTCCATGCGGCGCTCGGCGTGCAGCTCGAGCAGCTTGTCGACCAGGGCCGAGATACCGAAACGCACCGGGTCGCAGGCGGGCAGCGCGAAGGCCGCGCGGGTGTCCTCGAGCAGAGTGGCGGCGCGCTGGTCGTCGAGCTTCGAGGTGTTGATCGAGAAGCCGGCGCAACGTACCTCGGGGTTGGTGAGCCGGGCGTGGCTCAGGTTACTCACCATCGTCTCGTCGAGCGACGGCAGCGGAAAGCCTGGCGCATGGCGCATGTGGGCTCTGGTCGGCTCGTGGCAGATCACCAGGTAGTCGGGCTGGGCGCCGTGCAGCAGGCCGAGCGAGACGCCGGCGTAGGCGGGATGGTGCAGCGAGCCCTGACCCTCGACGATCTGCCAGACGTCCGCCGCAGTCGCCGGGGTGAGCTGCTCGACGGTGCCGGAAATGAAGTCCGAGACCACGGCGTCGACCGGGGCGCCGTCGCCGGCGATCAGGATGCCGGTCTGGCCGGTGGCGCGGAAGCGGGCGTCGACGCCACGCTGCCGAAGGCCCTCGGTGAGCGCCAGGGCGGTGTACATCTTGCCGAGGTTGCAGTCGGTGCCGACGGTGAGCACGCGCACGCCTTCGCGCCGCGTTCCCTTGCCCACCGGCGGCGGCGGGCCGGGGTCGCGCAGGTCGACCAGCCGCACTCCTGCCTCTCGTGCCGCATCGGCCAGCTCGGGAATCGAGGTCAGCCGGCGGTGCAGGCCGTTGGCGACGTCGAGCCCGGCCCGCGCCGCGGCGCACAGCGCGTCGATCCAGGCGTCGGGCAGGGTGCCGCCGGGGCTGACCGTGCCGAGCACCAGAGTCCGAGCTCCCCGCTCCGCCGCCTCTTCCGGGGTCAGGTCAGGCAGTCCGAGCGACTCGGCGTCGGCGGAGAGGCGGAGCTGGCCGACGCAGAGGTCGGGGCGCCAGTGGTGCACGCCGCGCGCGGTCTTGATGTCGAGCGGATCGCGGGCGTCGCCGAGGAAGAGCAGGTAGGGTGTGCGGAGGGCGTCACGCATCGGCGGATCGTAGCCGACGCCGGCTCTTAGTAGCGTGTCGCATCGAATGGAGGATCAGTGATGAGCGAGCGGATGACGATCGCGGTCTCGGGTACCGGAGTGGCGGACGTGCGGCTGAATCGTCCGGAGAAGATGAACGCTCTCGATCCCGAGCAGTTCGAGGCGATCGTCGACGCCGGTCGCCGGGTCGGAGAGGATCCCGCGGTGCGCTGCGTCGTGCTCAGCGGTGAGGGCAGGGCGTTCTGCGCCGGGCTCGACTTCGGCAGCTTCCAGCGCATGCAGTCCGGCGGCGGCGCCAGCGTCAGCTCGAGCTCGACCTCGAACGGATCCGGCCTGCAGCAGGAGCGCAGCGACGAGCAGCCCGCCAACCTCGCCCAGCAGACGGCGTGGGTGTGGCACACCTGCCCGGTGCCGGTGATCGCCGCGGTGCACGGGGTGGCGTTCGGCGGCGGCCTGCAGGTCGCGCTCGGGGCCGACATCCGCATCGTCGCTCCCGACGTGCGCCTGTCGATCCGCGAGAGCCACTGGGGACTGATCCCCGACATGGCGGGCCCGGCGCTGCTGCGCGACCTGATGCCGCTGGACGTGGTCAAGGAGCTGACCTTCACCGCCCGCGAGGTGGGCGGCGAGGAGGCGGTGCGGCTCGGTCTCGCCACCCGCGTCGCGGAAGATCCCCTGGCCGCGGCGTTCGACCTCGCGGAGGAGATCGCGGCGCGCTCGCCCGACGCCATCCGCGCCGCCAAGCGGCTGCTCAACGCCTCGCGGGTGCAGACGGCGCGCCAGACCCTCGAGCTCGAGACGGCGCTGCAGGTCGGCCTGATGGGCACGCCGAACCAGGTCGAGGCGGTGAAGGCCAACTTCGAGAAGCGGCCGCCGGTGTTCCAGCCGCCGGCCGACTGAGGAGCGCCGAGAGCTACTCGGCTGCGGAAGCGGCCGGCGCCTCGTACGGGAAGAAGGCCTCGAGGATGTCGTCGTGCTGGCCGCGCCAGCCGCCCCAGTTGGGGCTGTATTCGGTCACCAGCACCTCGGTCTCGATGCCGGCCTCGCGCAGCCGCGAGATGAGGTCCTTGCTGGCGTCGTCGGCGTCGATGCCGTTGGGCAGGTCGTAGTCGCGGTTGCTGTAGACGACGAAGGCACGGCTCGGTTTCGCGGCGTCCGAGGCCAACGCCGCCTCGATGCGCTCGCGCACCGGATCGATGTGGTAGTAGCTCTGCACCGCGAAGCGGGAGAAGAGGCCCGGGTGGCTCAGGGCGGCGTACGCCGAGGCGACGCCCGCCGATCCCGGTCCCAGGATCGCGTGTCCCGAGGACTCCACCCGGTAGTGACGGCGCAGGTGGGGCAGCAGCTCGTCGACCAGGAAGCGGTTGTAGGCGTCGGCCTGCTCGCCGCCGTACTCGGCCGGCTGCACCCGCGGCACGAAGACCGCGACCAGCGGCGCCACCGACCTGCCGACCAGGTTGTCGAGAGTGCGGGTCATCAGGCTGCCGCGCACCTGGTTGTCGCCGTGGTTGACCACCAGCAGGGGATAGGTGCGGGACGGGTCGGCGTCGTAGTCGGCCGGCCGCCAGAGCTGGATCTGTCGCGTGTTGCCGAGCGCCACCGAACGGAACTGGAAGGCGTCCAGGGTGCCGCGCGGGGCGTCGGCCGCCGGCTCGTCGAGGTGCGGCGCCGGCGGCAGCTCGGGCATGCGCAGGTCGGAGGAGATCTGGAAGCCCTCGTTGGTCGAGTAGGGATTCTCGGGATCGACCGCCGGCGGCGCGAAGTCGACCGAGAAGCCGTAGTTGTACTGTCCGGCCGGTTCGAGCTGCAGGGTGTGGAAGAAGAGATCGGTGCCGGCGACCCTCTCCAGGGTCACCTCCTGGTTGGCGACCGGGTCGCCGGCGAGGCCGACGTCGTCCGCGTCGCCGCGCCATACGAAGTGCACCAGGCTGCGGTCGTCGCCGCCGAAGTCGCTCTCGAACAGCGGCGTGCGCTCGAGCTCTCCGAAGCGCTCGTCGACGGCGGCCTGCCGCTGCCCCTCGGGCAGGCGCTCGACCGAGGCCAGCCACTCGCCGAAGCGGCCACGCAGGCGCTCGGTGACCTCGGTGGGGCCGACCCGCGGGCGCAGGTCCGCGTCGGGGACGACCGAGGCGATGCCGTCGAGGCTGCGGACCACGAAGGCGTCGCCGACGAAGCTCGGGAAGTGGGTGCTGGCGCTGTCGAGCGCCGCGACCCGCGCCACCTCGCGGTAGCCCTCGGGAGAGGCGTCGGCGAGCACCAGCTCGCCCTCGGGCGAGATGATCGCCAGCGCGTCGCCGACCCGCATCAGGCCCTGGCCGCCGGGCTCGCGCGAGCGCCAGACGATCTCGCCGGAGTCCACCGCGACGCAGGTCAGGATGCCGCGTGTGAAGCCGTAGAAGTGGTCACCGACCCGCACCGGGATGGCCAGCGAGTTGGCGAAGGCGCGCCCGCTCCACACCTCCTCGACCGAGTCCGCGTCGGCACGGTAAAGCGTCGCGCCGCGGCCGAAGTTGACCAGGAAGCGCCCCTCGTCGGCCGGCACGACGTGGGCGGACTCCTCGGTCTGGTTGCCCTCGGTGTGCTGGAGGCGCCAGAGCGACTCGCCGGTCTCGGGATCGAGCCCCTCGAGGTGCTGGTTGCTGACCACCACGAGGACCTCGCGGCCGGCGAGGCGCAGCAGGCTCGGGGTCTGGTAGAAGATCGTCCCGCTGCCGCCGCGCCACTTCGGCTCCCCGGTGTAGCGGTCCAGCGCGGTCACCGCGCCGCCCTCGCCGCCGGTCGCCACGAGCACCGAGTCGCCGTGGATCACCGCCGAGGTCGTGTAGCCGTAGAACGGCAGGGTCGAGTTGTCGCCGTCGAGCTCGTAGATCCAGCGGCGTTCGCCGGTCTGTTCGTCGAGCGCCAGCACCTGACCGTGGGGCGCGACGACGTAGACGGTGCCGCGGTCGACCACCGGCGTGCTGAGAGGCCCGTCGTCGGATCCGTCGTGCCCGGCGTACTTCTCGCCGAGTGTGTATCGCCACAACTCCTCGCCGCTGTCGGCGTCGAGAGCGGCGACGACGTCGACCTCACCGTCGGTGAAGGCGGTGAACAGGCGGCCGTCGGCGCCCGAGATCCCCGAATAGCCGGAGCCGATCTCGCGCTGCCACTCGAGGCGCAGGCCGAAGCCTTCGCCGGGCAGCAGATCGCCGCTGCCCTCACCGCTCGCCTCGGGACCGCGGAAGCGCGACCAGAGGCGCTCGCCATCGGGCGTCGGGGTGGCGGCGGCGAGAGGAGCAGCGAGAAGGAGCAGGGCGGAGAGCAGGGCCTTGGACACGAGAATCACCTCCACGACACGTGATGGGTCAGCCAGTAGGAACGGGCGCCGGCTTCCAGGGTTGCAGCGCGGCGACGCCTGGACCGGGTCGGCTACGCCACCTTGCGCAGCCACAGGCTGGACGCGGGCGTCGGATCCGGGCGGAAGGCGCTGGCGAACCAGTCGGGCCTCAGATGCTGCAGGTACGAGAGGAAGATCTCGACCCGGAAGGCCCGGTTGTAGGACAGGAAGGCGCGCAGCGCGTACGCCTCGTTCCACTGGAATCCCCGCTCGAACCACGATCGCGGGTAGTCGAACGGCCAGAAGACGTCGTGGAAGTGGATCCAGACGCCGGCACGCAGTCGCGGCAGGATCTCGAACAGGGTCCAGTTCAGATCGCTCGCCACCCTCAACACGTGGGAGCCGTCGAGGAAGAGGAAGTCTCCATCCTCCAGCGCCTCGAGCTCGCCGAGGGGCACGTTCTCGATGCGCTCGACGAGGAGGCGGTAGCGGGCGTGATCGGCCGGCCTCGAGAGCGCTTCGAGGCGCTCGGGGAACGGTTCGACGAAGGTCATCTCGGTGGTGAGATCGAAGCGATCGGCGCTGTCGAGAAGCATGGCCGACGAGAAGCCCGAGCCGACCTCGACGACTCGGCGCGGGCGTTCGCGATGCAGCATGTAGGCGAACAGGGCGGCGTCGGCGGCTCCGAACCAGCCGTTGGCGGCCCGATAGCGCCCACCTGCCGAGAAGAGCAGCTCTTCGCCGTGGAGCTCGACGAACCCACCGAGGTCGTCGAGCAGGCCCTCGTGGCCCTCGCGGGAGACCGGTAGCACCGCGGGCTCCGGTGCCGCGATCGCGGAGGCAGGGGCGTCGGACGCCCCGTCGAGGTGGCGCAGATCGACCAGTGGCGAGGAGTAGTGTCCCGGCAGATGCTTCTGGGGGCTGTACCGGTCGGCTCTGGCGAAGTCGATCGCGCGCAGCGTCCGGTCGCCTCCCGGAAGCAGGCTGAGCAGCCGGCGTAGGGCGCGGCGAGCGACTGCCACGGCGCGACTCCCGGCTACTCGTCGAAGTGGATCAGGTAGTAGCGGAAACGCTCCGCACCGACGTCGTCGAGCTGGCGCAGGAAGGCCGCCAGGGGTGCGACGTCGGCGTCGTCGAGCTGGATCTCGGCGACGATCGGGTCGGCGTGGGCCAGCTGGCCGGCGCGAGCCCGCTGGGCAGCGAGGATCTTGGCCCGTACCGCGTCCTCGAGAGTGGCGTACGCGCCGTTGTGCATGTAGGGGCCGGTGCCGGCGAGGCCCCGCAGAGCCGGAGTCTTGAAGGCGCCGTGGGCGCCGGGCTCGCCCTGGGCCACGTGCAGCCGCCCGAGGTCGATCGCCGCCGCATCGTCGCGCGTCGGGCGGCCCCGGCGCACCGTCGCGGGATCGAGCCGATCGGCGGCGCCGGCGCCCCACAACGCGTCGTACTCGAGCTCGGCGATGCCGACGTTGCGGAAGCGGCCGTCGCGGAAGTCGGGCGGCGTGTGGCACCGCACGCACTGTCCGACGCCGGCTTCCGGGTCGAGCTGGTCGGGCAGGGTGCGGAAGAAGATCTTGAACCCCTCGTAGGCCTGCTCGTCGAAGCCCTCGGGCCGCTTGACCAGCCGTCGGCCCTCCTGATTGCCGATCCGGCTCTCGAGGAAGAAGGAGTAGTCCTGCGCCGACTGACCCTCGTTGGGTCCGGTGCGCAGGCGGTTCTGCTCGGCGAAGGCGTCCCAGCGCGAGGTGTGGCTCGAGGTCAGCGTCTCGAGGTAGGCGGCGAGCGCTTTCGCCGCCGCCTGACCGGCCTGCTCGGGCGTCGCCTCGGCGACGTCGATGCCGAAGGCCTGCTGGAAACGCTCGGCGTAGGGCGCTCCCTCGGCCGGGGCCTCGGAGGCGAGCGTGACCTGGATGGCGGAGAGGGCGCGCGCCCGCTCGGCGTCGCCCTCGCCCCAACCGGCCATCGCGCCGCTCAGCTTGGCGACCAGCAGCTCCTCGAGGCTCTCGGCCGAGCCGTCCCAGTTGCCGCGCCAGCCACCGTCGCCGCCCGATCCCTGCCAGCGCCAGCTCGCCGCCTCGACCAGCGTCGGCGTGTTGCGCAGGGTGGTCTGCTTGCCGGGCAGCAGGCTGAGCGGCACCGAGTCGGCGAAGGCGCGGTCGGCGCGGTCGGCGGAACGGCTGCCGTCGACGTGGCACTCACCACAGCTGGAGCCGTAGTCGAGGCCGGGGTTGGTGACGTTGCGTTCGCTGAACAGCGCCGCCCCCAGCCGCGCCGCGGGCGAGAGCTCGGGCTCCTCGCCGCTCTGTGCCGCGACGGGGGCCGCAGAAACGAACGCGACGACCGCCAGCACGGCGATCGTCGCGTCGAGGCGGCCCGTGTGGCCCTTGGCCGTCACGTGCCGGGTACGAGCTGGATCACCGAACCCGAGTGGTTCTCGACGTGGCGCACCGGGTAGTTCGAGTTGACCGTCCAGACGTTGCCTTCGTCGTCGAACTCGATCTCGCGGGTGTAGGTGACCCGCGTCGGCATGCGGTACTCGGTGAAGGTCTCGGTCTCTGGGTCGAAGCGCACCATCGAGTCGGTGCCGGTGCCGCAGATCCACACGTGGCCGCTCTTGGGCTCGATGTGCAGCGCGTAGGGCAGCGCGTCGGGGCCTTTGGGCAGCGGATAGACCTTCCACTCCTCGGTCGCGGGGTCGAAGCGGGCGATGTCGCCGCTGGCCCAGCCGGGCACCCAGACCATGCCGTCCGGCGCCACGTGCAGGCGTCGCGGTCCGTGCACCGGCGGGATCCACTCGACGATCTTGTCGGGGTGGTCGTCGGCCAGCTCGGGGGCGACACGGCCGACCCGCTGGCCGTTCAGCTTGCTGTACCAGACGTGTCCGTTCGGCGCGATGTCGATGCCGTACGGCGTCACGCCGCGCGACTCGCCGCGGGCGCCGCCGCCGCGCACCTGGTCCTTGTCGGGCAGCTTGAAGTACTTGACGTCATAGCGCTCGTTCTCGGCGTCGTAGGTCGACGGATCGAGCGAGTAGACGCCGAGAGCGGCGTCGGTCCACCAGACGATCCCCTTCTGGTCGATGCGCAGCGTGTGGGGGTAGCCGGAGCGCGGCCGCGGCGCGACGTTGCCGGAGACGACCTGCCAGGTCTTCTCGTCGACGTCGAACTTGGCCATCTGGCCCGACAGGGCGAGGGTGACCCACATGTCGCCGTTGGCGTCGCGCTCGATCGAGTGCGGGCCCTTGATCGGCGGATCGGTGGAGTCGTACGCCTTGCCGCCGGGGATGGAGTAGACGTTGCGCTCGCCGGTGCGCGGATCGAGGGTCTCGATCGCGTCGGAGATCATGTCGACGGTGTAGACGACGCCGTCGGCGCCGAGCTCGAGGTCGTGGATCATGGCGTCGTCTTCCTTGCCCATGTTCCACTGACGGATCGTGGCGGCGAGCGCGTCGCCCTCCGGTGGCGGCGGCGGCTCGTAGGCCGGCCACTGCTTCTCGGCGTCGCGGCCGTAGACCGCGACCACCTTGTCGACCAGGCTCTTCTGGATGTGGTCGTAGAGGCCCTGGAAGCCGTCCATACGGGTCAGCATGACCTCCCAGTCGACCGGCTCCTCGGGGGAGCGGAAACCGAGCGTTCCGACCTGGTGGCAGTAGGCGCACATCATCTTGAAGTTCAGCGCGTCCGCCTCGTCCTCCCACTTCAGCAGGCTCATCAGCTCGTGGCCGCGGCGCTGCCACTGCAGGTCGAGCCCGGTGGCCGGGGTCAACGAGAAGTCGGCGCTCGCCCCGCCGGCGGCGACCTCGACGGTCTGACGCTCGTCCTCGAGCCCGAGCAGGCGCGCCCGCACGTGCCAGGTGCCCGGGCTCAGCTCGGGCAGGCGGTAGCTGCCGTCGACCTGGGTCGACACCGAGACGTTGCGCAGCTCGTCCTCGCTGAAGGCGGTGACGGTGACGCCGCGCAGGGCTTTGCCGTCGGCGTCGGTCACCTTGCCGGTGATGCTGCCCGCGGCGACATCGACCGCGGCATTGACCGCTGCATTGTTGGCGGCGAGGCCGGCGCCAGCGGCGAGGACAGCCAGGCAGGTCAGGGCCACGGCGAGGGAGCGCGGAATCCGTGGGGATCTCGAGGTCATTGGAGAGGCCTCCCGGAAGGTATGGGTCGGAGCGCGGTTCGGCTGGAGGGGGAACACCCTGCAGTATAGCGACGGGGGTGCCGAGGCGGGGTGGCGCTGCGGGATGCCTCGATGGGACGAGCGTGCCTCGGGGATCGTTTCGTGCTCGGCCGGATGCGCGGCGCAGTCGCGTCACCTGAACGCGGCGATGTACGCCAACCACCCACCCTCGTTGTCGAACCGCTTGCGCTTGCGGAAGACGCCGTCGCCGCACTCCTCGTCGTCGTCCCAGCCCTCGACGTAGACCTGGGTCTTGGCGAAGCCGGCGTTGGCGAGCAGCTCGCGCAGCTCCGGCAGCATCCAGAAGCGCCAGTCGTAGGTGAAGGCACGACGGCGCTCACGCCCCTTGCCGAAGCGGAAGTGGATGTGGCAGCGGATGCGATGGTCGATCGGGTTGAAGTCGCTCTGCTCCCAGACGTAGTCGAAAGCCGGCAGCTCCCAGCCGGCGGGATCGCGCTGGGCCTCGACCTCGGTCACCTCCTCCAGGTCGGTCAGCGACTCGGTGCCGCCGAAGAGGTCGAGGAAGAACACACCCTGGCGACGCAGCGAGGCGTGCACCGAACGGAAGTAGCGGCCGAGTGCCTCGCGGTCGTGGAAGACGAAGTAGGAGAAGTTGAAGGCCACCTGCACGTCGACCCGCGGCCGATGGGGATCGAGCACGTCGCCGCGCAGCAGGTGCACGTGACGCGCCCGTCTGCCCACCGGGTCGACGCGGTGGCGCTGGCCCCAGTCGAGTGTCGGCTGGTCGAGATCGACGCCCCAGGCACGGTTGTCGCGATGGCGGGTCACCCAGTGGGCAGCCAGCGACGCGGTACCGCAGAAGTCCTCGCGCAGCCTGCGCGGGGCCTTGCCCCGGGCCTTGCGGTAGACGCGTTCGATGAAGTCGGCGTCCGCCTCCACGTTCTGCACCGCGGCCTCGTAGAGCGCGTGTGCCGGCAGCGCGTCGAGCTGCTCGGATCCCGAGGTCTGCTTCGCGCGTCGTCTCTTCCTGCCCTTGGTTGCAGCAGCCATCTTCGACCCTCCGGGCCGCCTCTCGCCTGTCGCGGCGCGGCGGGCGTCCGAGTCTACTTTCGGCTCCGCCGCAGCCGCAGAGCCATAGCCTCGACCTGCGGCAGGCTCCGGGGAGCCGTCGAGGGGCGGAGGGATGCCGAGGCGAAGAAGGTGGCAGGAGAACCCGGCAGGAGAACATGGCCGGCGGACGGGGCGCCGTAGTCTTCCCGGTGCTACCGTTGGGGCTCACCGACAGTCGAAGGAGGTCTCCGATGCCGAGTCTCTGGCTCCGTCTCCTCACCGTTCTCATCGTCAGCGTCGTCGCCGTGGCGTCGGCGTCACCGCCGCCCGAGCGCCCGGATCTGACCGGGCACTACGACTCGGCCACGATCACGCCGATGGAGCGACCGCGTGAGCTGGGGGACCAGCTCTACATGACGCCGGAAGAGGCGGAGCGCCGGATGCGCCAGGCGCGGGAGTTCTCCGAGAACGCGGCGTTGCCGAGCGATCCGGGGCGCGACGCGCCGGAGGCGGGCGGCGCTGCGCCGGTGGGCTTCGACGACGAGCAGCGTGAGACGCTGGGCGCCGGCAACGTCGGTGGCTACAACTGGTTCTGGGTCGACCGTGGCGAGGAGGTGTTCACGGTCGACGGCAAGTTCCGCACCTCGATCCTGGTCGACCCGGAGGACGGCCGCTATCCGCCGATGACCGAGGCGGCGATCGAGCGCATCGCGGAGCGACGCAAGCTGCGGCGGCCGAACGACGGCACTGCCTGGTGGCTCGACGTCGACGGCCCCGGGCCCTACGACGGCCCGGAGTCGCTCGGCATCCCGGAGCGCTGTCTGCTCGGGTTCACCGGCGCCGCCCCGATGCTCCCGGGCCTCTACAACAACCACAAGGCGATCGTGCAGACCGACGAGCACGTGATGATCCTGATCGAGATGGTGCACGACGCCCGCATCGTGCGGATGAACTCGGAGCACCCGCCGGCGGACCAGCGCTTCTGGCTCGGCGACTCGATCGGCTGGTGGGAGGGCGACACCCTGGTGGTCGACACGACGAACTTCCACCCGCTGTCGCGCCAGGCCGGAGGCTCGGAGGACATGCACCTGGTCGAGCGCTTCACCAAGATGCCGGACGGCAACCTGCTCTACCGCTTCACGGTCACCGACGAGTCGGTGTGGACCGAGCCGTGGACGGGCGAGTACGTGTGGCGGTCGACCGACGAGAAGATCTACGAGTACGCCTGCCACGAGGGCAACTACGCCATGGAGGGCATCCTCAAGGGCGCCCGGTTGCTCGAGCGGGAGTACCGGGAGTCGGGCGACTCGACTCCCTGAGCGGCGGCTTCAGCTCGCGTCGTGGTCGCCGAACAGGCGCGCCAGCATCTCGACCAGCTGTGACTGCCGGAAGGGCTTGTCGAGGCGGTGCTCGACCTCGAGATCGCGCAGCGCCCGCAAGGTGGGCTCGTCGAAGCGGCCGGTGGAGACGATGACGTCGACCTGCGGCAGCATGCGCCTCAGGTTCTCGATGAAGGTCATGCCGTCCATGTGAGGCATGTGCAGGTCGGTGATCACCGCGCGCAGGGAGTCGCGATGGTCGGCCACCTGCACCAGGGCCTCGGCCCCGTCGCCGGCGACGATCGGCGTCAACCCCAGCCGCGCGAGGATGCGACTCGCCATCTGGCGCACCGGCCCTTCGTCGTCGACCACCAGCACCAGCTCACCGTTGCCGCGGAACGCCGGTTCCGGCACGTCGCCGATCACCGCGACGTCGCCTTCCGGGGCGACCGGGATGAAGGCCGAGAAGGTGGTGCCCTTGGACACGGCGGTCTCGACCCGGAGGAAGCCCCCGTGGCCCCTGACCAGGCCGCGACAGGTCGACAGGCCGAGCCCGGTGCCCTCGTTGGGGCCCTTGGTGGTGAAGAAGGGGTCGAAGATGCGGTCGAGCACGTCGGGGGGGATGCCGCTGCCGGTGTCCTGCACCGACAGCTCGACGAAGGTGCCGGCCACGATCTCGTCTCCCTCGCGCGCCTCCTCGGGGTCGATCTCTCGCAGCCGCGCGCCGAGGGTGAGGGTTCCGCCGCGTGGCATCGCGTCGCGGGCGTTGACGCAGAGGTTGACCAGCAGCTGGTGCAGCTGGGTGGCGTCGCCCAGCACTGCCGGCAGGTCGGGGTCGCAACGGACCCTGAGCTCGACGTTCTTGGGAAAGGTGCTGCGGATCAGCTTGGCGGCTTCGTCGAGCAGCGCCGCCGGCGACACCTCGACCCGATCGCCCTCTGCGCCGGTGGCGAAGGTGACGAGCTGCCGGACCATGTCGGCGGCGCGGCGGGCGCTGGTGTCGAAGACCTCGAGCAGATCCGATTCGCCCGGGAACTGCTCGCGCAGCAGGTCGACCCCCATGAGGATCGGCGCGATGGCGTTGTTGAGGTCGTGTGCGATGCCGGAGGCCAGGGTGCCGATCGACTGCAGGCGCTGGGCGCGATTGGTCTCGCGCTCGCGCGCCAGCCGGCGGCTGATGTCACGGATCACGGCGATGAGCTGGGCCGGGCCGTGGGGACTCGGTGCCACGTAGGTGAGCCCGAGCTCCAGTGTGGTGCGGGTGCCGTCGGGCCGCTGGTAGCCGGTCACCAGCCGTCGCGACCGCTCCTCACCGGCGCGCATGCGGCGCAGCAGCTCGTGGAACTCGTCGTTGTCGAGGTCGGGGATGAGCTCGAAGGCCGTGCGGCCGATCAGCTCGGAGCGGGCGAGTCCCGCTCCTCTTCCCGCGGCTCGGTTGGCGTAGCGCACCTCGAGAGTGTCGAAGAGCAGCATCATCGCTCCGTCGCTGGCTGCCTCCAGGGTGGCGAGCGCGGTGCGCGCTTCGCGCTCGGCGCGGCGGCGGGCGCTGACGTCGTGCAGCACCACGACGGCCCCGAGCATGCGCTCCTCGGCGTCGTGCACCGGGCCTCCGTTGACCAGCAGGAAACGCTTCGGCAGGCCCGGCGGAGCGATACAGACGTCGGCGCCGCGCACCGTCTCGCCGCGGTACGCCCGCATCAGTGGATTGCGCTCGGTGGCGAGCGGCGTGGTGCCATCGCCCTCGAACAGGCTGTAGCGCTCGGCCCACTTCTCGGGCGTGGTCTCGACGGCGTCGAGCCCGTGCCAGACCTGGGCGGTACGGTTGAAGAGGATGAGGTTCGCTTCCGCATCGCAGGCGATGACGCCCTCGGCGAGGTGGTCGAGGATGGTGCGGGTTCGTTTCTCCGCCTCGCGTAGCTCGGCGGTGCGTTCGACGACGCGCTGCTCGAGCTCCTGGTTGAGATCGCGCAGGCGCCGTTCGAGCAGGGTGCTGTCGGTGACGTCCTGGCTGGCGCCGCGGGTGGCCACCGTCCTGCCCGAGCCGTCTTTGACCACGCCGTACGAGACCTCGAGCATGCGCACCTCGCCGTCGCGGCGGGTGATCCGGTGCTGGATGCGGTCGACGAAGTCGGGATCGTCGGTCTGGCGGGCCTTCTCCAGGCTGAGATCACGGATCGCCTCATCTTCGGGGTGGGCGAACTCGCGGCGGAAGATCTCGGCCGGCAGGTCGTAACCGCCCTCCCGCTCCGCGTCGGTGCCGAGCAGCGCGAACATGCGGTCGTTGAAGTGGAAGACATCGCGCTCGAGGTCGTGCTCCCAGGGCGCCACCGAGGTGACGTGCATGGCGTGCTCGAACAGCCGCGCCTGGTGCTCCAGGCGCTGCTTGGCGACGCGCAGCTCCATCACCTGGATGACCTTCCGGGCCAGGCCCTGCAGCGCCGAGATTCTCGGTTCGTCGAGTTGCCTGGGCTCGTGGTCGACGACGCTCAGGGTGCCGATGCGATGGCCGTCGGGCGTGATCAGCGGCGCGCCGGCGTAGAAGCGGATCCGCGGCGCCCCGAGCACCAGCGGATTGTCGGCGAAGCGCCGATCGAGCAGCGCGTCGGGCACCACCATCACCTCGTCGGCGAGGATCGTGTGGGCGCAGAAGGCCAGCTCGCGGGGAGTCTCGCGCACCCCGAAGCCCAGCTCGCTCTTGAACCACTGCCGGTGCTCGCTGAGCAGGGTTATGAAGGCGATGGGCGTGTCGCAGACCAGGCGCGCCAGCGAGGTGAAGTCGTCGAACTCCGGCTCCCGCCCGGTGTCGAGCAGGCCGTAGCGGCGCAGCGCAGCGAGCCTCTCGGCCTCGCTGTCTGGGATGGGGGCGCTTTGCATCGGCTGTCGGTGCGAATGTAGCAAGCGTGGGCGGCTAGGATCCTGCGGGCGGGCTCTGGCCCGAGTCCCCGGAGAGCAGCAGTTGCACGACCACGTCCATCCAGGCGAGCACGACCACCGGCACCCGCACGGCCACTCGCACGGACTGTCTTCGCCGGCACGTACCGATCTCGGCAACGCCAGGCGCCTGCTGATCGTCTTCTGTCTCGTCGCCGTGTACACCGTGGCCGAGGCGGTCGGCGGCCTGCTCACCGGTTCTCTGGCGCTCCTGGCCGACGCCTCGCACATGCTGTCGGACGTGGCGGCGCTGGGAATCGCTCTGATGGCGATCTGGCTGGCGCGGCGGCCCGCCTCACGACGACGCACTTTCGGCTTCTATCGCGCCGAGGTACTCGGAGCGCTGATCAACGGTGTGGTGCTGATCGTCATCGCCGTGTTCATCGTGATCGAGGCGTTCGAGCGCTTCTCGGAGCCGCACGAGATCCTCGCCGGCGGCATGCTCCTGGTGGCCACCGGGGGCCTGGTGGTCAACCTGGTCGGCCTGGCCCTCCTGCACGGCGGACACAACCACTCGCTGAACGTGCGCGGCGCCTGGTTGCACATGATGGCCGACACTCTCGGCAGTCTCGGCGCGATGATCTCCGCCGGTCTGATCTGGCGCTTCGGCTGGACCTGGGCCGACCCCGCTGCCTCGGTGGTGATCGCGGCGCTGGTGCTGGCCTCCGCCGTGGCGCTGCTGCGCGACACGGTGCGGGTCTTGATGGAGGAGGCGCCGAAGCGGCTCGATCCCCAGCTCGTCGGCGCCGCGATCGAGGGTGTCGACGGGGTGTGCTCGGTGCACGACCTGCATCTGTGGACGATCGGCTCGGGTCGCGAGGTGTTGACCGCTCACGTGGTGCACGAGACCACCGGCGAGCGCGATCGTCACCTGCTCGCCGAGCTGCGCGGCGTGCTCTCCGAGCGCTTCGATCTCGAGCACGTCACATTGCAGCTCGAGCGCGCCGCCTGCCAGACGTGCAGCTGCGACGAGGAGAGCTGCGTCTTCGAGCAGGAGGAGGGCCGTTGAGGGCGATCAGCCTTCGCGCGTCAGCATCCGCCTGGTGCCGACGACCAGCAGCGGCAGAGCGAGCAGCACGATGAAGCCCCAGGCCATCGCGCCGTAGCCCTTCGCCACCAGGTCGACGATGCCGAACTGGGCCATCGCCGCTGCGGCGACCAGGAAGGCGATCGTCATGGCGAAGCGGGCGCCGTGCCCGAGGCGGCCGGAACGCGGCCGCAGGCGGGCGGGCAGGTCCTGCAGGTTGTGCTCGACGCGGCTGGTGAGGGCGTGGATCGAGCCCACTGCGGTCTCGATCAGCGTCCAGCCGGCGACGAGGCCGAAGGCGCCGGCCCACAGCGGCGAGCCATCGGTCGCGCGCGACAGCAGGACCAGCCACGGCACAGGGGCTTCGAAGACCTGCGGGTCGGGCCAGAAGCGCATCAGGCACACGAAGGTGAGCACGAAGGGCACGGTGATCAGCAAGCCGGCGACCAGTCCGGCGATCATCGTCTCCCTCCGCCGGGCCTGTCGGTGCAGGCAGAAGAGCACCGCCGGGAAGATGGCGAGGTTGTAGCCGACGTAGAGCAGACCGGAGAGGAGCACCGTCGCCAGCGTGGGCGCCTCGGGTGGCAGCGCCTGCGCCGCCGAACCGGTCGCGACCTCGGCGGTCAGCACGCGGACGGAGAAGAGCACGTAGCCGCCGTAGAGCAGCACGCTGCCGACCGTCTTCATGCGCTCGATCGCGGCCGCACCTAGCGCCACGAACAGACCGACGGTCACGAAGGCGATCGCCACGCCGACGCCGAAGGCGAGCCCCAGGGTCTGCTGCAGGGTGCTGCCGATCGCCGCCGTCATCACCGCCAGCACCAGCATCGAGATCGACAGCATCAGCAGGTCGAACAGCGGCCAGAGTGGCCCGATCAACTGGGTGATCCAGCTCCTGTAGTCGTAGGCCTTCGATGTGCGTGCGACCTCGAAGGCGAGGATCGAGAGGCCGCTGAAGCCGACGAAGATCACCAGCACAGCCCACCAGCCCGCGGGGCCGAAGCGCCCGGCGTACTGGACGATCTCCCTGCCGGTGGCGTAGCCGCCACCGACGATCATCGACTGCAGCACGATCGCCGGCAGCAGCAGGGCGGCGAAGCGCGACGACTGGGTGCGGGACTTCACGTCGTGCGGGTGCAGGATCGCCGCTCCGTCCGGCGCTGCCGTCGGTTGCCGCGAGAAAAGCTCTGGTCGGGAGAACGAGGATGCGGGAGAGGCGGAGAGTATATTCCAGGGCTCTGATGCGCCGCCCGGTCCTCCTGCTCTCGCTCTTTCTCCTGCTGCCGCTGTCACGGCCGGGGTCGGCGGAGGACTGGCCGACCTTCCTCGGGCCGCGCCAAGACGCCCGTTCGGCGGAAACCGGACTGCTGCTCGACTGGCCCGAGCAGGGGCCTCCGATCCTGTGGACGTTGCGCGTCGGCGAGGGCTACTCGATGCCCTCGATCGCCGGTGGCGTGCTGCTGCACTTCGACCGTGTCGGCGACGAGGCACGGCTGAGCGCCCACGACGCGCTCACCGGCGAGTTGCGCTGGCGGCAGAGCTATCCCAGCACCTACGTCGACGCCTTCGAGTTCAGCGGTGGGCCGCGCGCCTCGCCGGTGATCGACGGCGAGCTGGTGTTCGCCTTCGGGGTCGATGGCGTGCTGCGCTGCCACAGGCTGTCGGACGGTGCGGTCGTCTGGGAGCGGCGCACCGGCGAGGAGTACGGCGTGGTGACCAACTTCTTCGGCGTCGGCAGCACGCCGCTGGTGGTCGGCGAGCTGCTGATCGTGCCGGTCGGCGGCTCGCCGCCGGCTCCGCCGCGGGGCTGGGACATCCACCAGGGCGAGGTGCCTGCGAACGGCAGCGGCATCGTCGCCTTCGACAAGCGGACCGGCGAGGAGCGCTGGAAGGGGATCGACGACCTCGCCAGCTACTCGAGCCCGGTGCTGCGCCGGTCTCCTGCCGGCGAGCCCGAAGTCGCCTGGTTCGGGCGCGAGAGGCTCTGGCTGTTCGCTCCCGGCGACGGCAGGGTGCGTGCCTCGTTCCCGTGGCGGGCCGAGAAGATCTACTCGGTGAACGCGGCGACCCCGGTGCTCTCCGGCAACGAGATCTTCCTCAGCGAGTCCTACCAGAAGGGCGGTGTGCTGCTGCGCGACGCCGTCGGCGACGGTGGGGCACAGCGCCTCGAGGTGGTGTGGGCCGATCCACCGCGGCGCGGCCAGGCGATGGCCAACCACTGGAACACGGCGGTGCTGGATGACGGCACTCTCTACGGCTCCAGCGGCGAGAAGAGCGGTTCGGCCGAGCTGCGGGCGGTCGACTGGGCCACCGGCGAAGTGCTTTGGAGTCGGCGCGGGCTGCGTCGCTCGACCGCCACCTGGGTCGAGGGGCACCTGGTGGTGCTCGGCGAGTACGGCGAGCTGGTGCTGATCGAAGCGACGCGGCAGGCCTATCGCGAGAAGGCCCGCCTCGAGCTGCGCTCGGCCGCGGGAGAGCGGCTGCTGCGCCATCCGGCATGGTCGCCGCCAGCGATCTCGCAGGGAGTGCTCTACGTCGCCGGCGACCGCCAGCTGGTGGCGCTCGATCTGCGACCGCCGCGCCAGGCGCCGACTGCGCGCTGAACCGCGTCGGGGCGGCGACGTCTCAAGATGGCGTCTCGTCGTCGGGCGCGGGAGAGTCGGGGTACTCGGCGGCGGCGAAGGGGAACCCGGGATCGAGATCGAGCACCGGTCGGCGGGGCGGCGCCAGCGCCTGGCCGGCGCGCACCAGCCAGGCGTCGCGCGGGCCGGGTCCCTGCACCGTGTTGCCGGCGACGATCACCCGGCCCTCGGCGAACAGATAGGCGGCGGTGGAGTAGAGCACCCGGCTCACGGCCTCGGGGTCCAGGCCCCGGAAGTGGCACTGCAGGTCGATCAGGCCGAGCTCGCTCAGTCCGCGGGTGTCCATCAGCAGCTCGGCGTGGCCCTCGCCTCCGGCCGCCTCGCCGTCGTACTCCAGGCGGAAGAAGCGCACGTTCACCGCACCCGGCAGGAGCCCGCGGAAGTCGTCCTCGCGCACCGAAGCGAGGAAGCTGGACGGCTCGACGAGCTGCTCGCTGGCGGGCCAGTGCAGCGCTTCGGGCCTCAGAGCCTCGATGCATGCGGCGAGCACCTGCTGCATGCGCCGTAGACGGCCCTTGTGATCGAGGCCGAGCATGCGGTCGTCGACCAGGCGTCGCCGAGATCGGCAGCCGGCGAGCACCGCCTCGGCTTCGGGCCACCACCACGACTGCGACAGCGCGTCGCCGAGAGCGAGGCGATCGAAGGGCGCGGGACGCGACAGCAGCCACCGAGGCGGCGCGCCGACGTCACGGCTGACGCCGAGGATCGAGGCGTCGACGGCCGACCCCAGCCGCCGCGCCAGGGCTGCCGGGGTGGCGGCGTCCGCGGCCTCAGGGCGGGTCGGATCCTCACTTGCGGAGGGCGGCGCCAGGGTGAGGTCGCCGTGGCCCGCCTGCTCGAGGGCGGCGGCGAGCGCGACCGGGTCCGCTGCCGCTGGGGCGTCGCCGGGCGCGGCGGCGAAGAGGAGGTCGACCGACCAGTGCTCGAGGCCCTCGCGCACCTCTCGCGAGTGCTCGCCGTGGCCGTCGTCGCCAGAGTCGGTGGCCAGCTGCAGGAGCTCGTCCAAGGATAGGATCAGACTCGAGGGAGTGGGAGGAGAGCGGGAGCCCGGGCGCGGCGGTGAGGGAATCTCCTCGCCGCGGCCCAGGTTGCCGTTATACCGCGTTTCTCGCCCGCCTCGTCACCGCAGCTCAAGCCGCCCGCAGGGAGACCCGCAAGATGTCAGGACGATTCCCCAGTTTCTCTTCGCTCGTCATTGATCGACCGATCGATCAGGTGGTCGCCCGCGTGCTCGCCTCGGTCTCGGCCCTGGTGGTTACGGCCACGGTCGCATCGCCGACGCTCGCCGCCAGCGCCGCGGCGGCAATCGAGCTTCCCGAGCAGGTGACCTACAGCGAGCACGTGGCGCCGGTGCTGCACGCCAACTGCGTCAGCTGCCACCGGCCGGGCGACGTGGCTCCGATGTCGCTGCTGAGCTACGGCGAGGCGCGACCTTGGGCGCGCACGATCGCGCGTGCGGTGGGCAACCGCGAGATGCCGCCGTGGGACGGACACTCCGACGTCGCCACCTTCTCCAACGACACCAGCCTCTCCGAGCGTGACATCGCGCTGATCCAGCGCTGGGTGGAGCAGGGAGCGCAGCAGGGCGACCCCTCGGCGACGCCACCGCTCCCCGAGCTGCCCGAGGCGGGCAGCTGGCGCATGGGCCGTGAGCCCGACCTGGTGGTCGAGCTGGCTCCGGTCGACGTGCCGGCTGACGGTCCCGATCTCTTCGTCACCCAGGTCTACGGCGTCGAGATCCCCGAAGACGTCTGGCTGAGCGCCATCGAGCTGCTGCCCGGCAACAACGAGGTGCTGCACCACGTGGTCACGTATCTCGGCCCGTTCGGCATCGCCGACGAGGACGACGAGATCGATTCCAACGCCGGCGTGCGCTCGACGATCTTCCTCAACGACGCCGCCAAGCGCGAGATCCGCTTCAACGAGGCGCCGCGCCTCGGCGGCGTCTGGGTCGCCGGCAGCCCGCCGACCGAGTTCCGCGAGGGCACCGGACAGCCGCTGTCGAAGAACGAGATCATCTCGCTCAACATGCACTACCACCCGAGCGGCAACGCCGGCACCGACGGCTCGAAGCTCGGGCTCTACTTCGGCGAGGGCGAGCTGCAAAAGCAGATCACCACCGCGTTCGCCGCCGATCCCGGCATCCTGATCCCGGCCGGCGCCGGCGATCACCACGAGAAGGCGCTCTACTACTTCGCTCAGGACTCGCAGATCCTCTCGCTGCTGCCGCACATGCACCAGCGTGGCAAGTCGATGCGCTACACGGTGGTCAAGCCGGACGGCACGCGCGAGGTGCTGCTCGACGTGCCGGAGTACGACTACGACTGGCAGAACATCTACTACCTCGAGCAGCCCTACCCGGTCGCCGCCGGCACCATCCTCGAGGTCGACGCGACCTGGGACAACTCGCCGGAGAACCCGGTGAACCCCGACGCCTCGCTCGACATCCCGTGGGGCGACGGCACCAACTACGAGATGCTGGTCGCCTTCGTCGACTTCATCGTCGACGATGGCAAGGCGCCGCAGCGGCAGCGGGTCAACCCGATCATCGACACCCTGCTCGATCGTCACGCCGCCGACCGCGCATACTCGCTGTCCGTCGAGGGCATGGGTTTCGGCGGCAACTGGGGGCTCGTGCTCCCCGAGGACGCGAGCGGCGAGGGCACCTTCTACATGGTGTTCGGCTCGCTGATGTTCTCGGCTTCGGTTCCGGACCTGCAGCAGTTGGCGGGCGACCAGATGATCTTCAACGGCTCGATCATCACGTCGGGTGGCGGCACCCAGTCGCCGCTCGGCTTCCTCGCCCGCCGCACCGAGGACGGCATCGCGGGAGAGGTCTTCTTCGGTCGCAAGGTGACGGCCGAGAACGTCGAGCAGCTGCGCGGCACCGGCCGGACCTTCGAAGGCACCAGTCGTGCGGCGGCTCTGGCGGCGCCGCCCGGCGAGTCGCCGAGCGCCGGGCGCTGACCTCCCCCAGGCGGGGACGTCGCGACCTTCGCGACGTCCTGCGCCTCTGCTAGCTTGCCGCGGTCGCCGGACGGCGCCCCGTGGTGGGCACCGCTGTCGCACTCCCCGCTTCCATGAGAGGCCGAAACGCAGCGGCGCTCGCCGCCTGGCTCCTGCTCGGCGTGCTCTACCTGGTGCACGGCTTCCACGTCTTCCGCAGCGCGGTCGACGCGCCGTTCTGGGACGACTGGGCGCTGGTCCAGTGGGAGGGCTTCGGCTACTGGCAGTGGCTGCTGGCGCTGCACATCGACCACCCGCTGCTGTTCACCAAGCTGCTGGTCTCGCTGCAGGACGCGCTCGGCGCCTGGGACGTCGAGGTGCACCGCAAGCTGAACTGGTTGCTCTACGGCGCTCAGGTGGTGCTGCTCGGCCTCCTGGTGCGAGGCCCGGCGCCGCCGCCGGCAGCAGGAGAGCCGGAGCGCCGCGGCGACGCGGGCTGGGCCGCGCTGGTGCTCTGCGGCTGCATGCTCAGCACCCTGAACATGGTCAACCACGAGTGGGTCGTGCAGACCAGCTACCACCTCTTCGTGATCTGTCTGCTGTCGACGGCGCTGGCGCTGCGTCGCTGCGGCGACGGGGCGATCGCCGTCGGCGGCCTGGCGCTCGCCGCCGCTCCGCAGACCCTGGCCGCGGGCATGATGGTCACCGCTCTCGGCCTACCGCTCCTCGTCTGGCGGTGGGCGCGCTCCGACCGCGCCGGTCGCAGGCCGGGCGGGCTGCTGCGTTGGGGATCGGCTGTGGTCCTCGGGCTCGCGGCCGCCTCGCTCGCCGCCTCGGCGATGCGCTACCTGCGCGGCGGCTCGAAGGGCTCGATCGCCGACTCGCACGAGCCGCTCGAGCTTCTGCGGCTGCTGGCGACCCTGGTCGGACGAGGTTTCACGCCGCGTGAGCTGCAGGCCGCGACCGGGGCGGCGGTGCTGGTCGGCCTGGCGCTGCTCGCCGGGCTCGCCGTCCGCCGGCGCCGACTGGGGGAGCCGCCGATCGTGGGCCTCGCCTTCGCCCTGCTCTGCGCCCTCGGCTTCCTGTCGCTGGTGGCCTACGGTCGCGGCTCGTCGGCGCTGGTGCAGGACCAGTACGCCGAGGTCCAGGCGCTGCTGCCGGCGCTGCTCGCGGCGGCGGTCGCCGCCCTCGTCGAGCGCCGCGCGCTGCGCCTCGGCACGCTGCTGCTGCTCCTCGCCCTGGCCCTGTGGGGCTACCGCGACGAGTGGAGGTACCGGCTCTACGAGGAGCGGGCCACCGCGGTGCACCGGCAGACGGTGGAGTGCGCAGCACGCGGCTGGCGCGGCTGGCAGCAGCGCAACTGCGTGTGGGCGTTCCCCGAGTGGCACGACTTCTCCTCCGACCTGCGCAACGCCCGGCGCGAGGAGACGGCGCTCTACCTGCGGACGCGGCCCGGCGACGACGCCATCGCGACACCGGTGGCAGACGCCGTCGGCTGGCTGCAGACGTCGAGCTACCAGGGCCGGCACCTGGTGCTCGAGGGCTGGTCGCAGGAGGCCGGCACGCCGAGGCTGCGCTCGAACGGGCGCTGGATCGCGGCCGAGCACGTGGAACGCCACCCGCGGCGGCAGCTCGCCCGGCGTCGGGATCTCCCCGAGAGCGCGCCGATCGGCCTGAGGATCACGGTGGATCGCGACGTGGCGCCGACCGCCGAGCTCGACGGGGTGGAGGTCTACTTCGAGCGCGACGGTGTGCTGCTGCGGGTGCATCCCCAGTTCACTGTGCACGCCGGCGAGGCGCTCTGGGCCGACGGTCGGCGTCTGGGCAAGGCCGAGAGAGAGGCCTCGGCGGACTGGGTGGACGGAAGCGACGAGGTCGTGAGCGCGGAGCAGAGGGAAGGGGCCTGGGAGATCGCAGTCGATCCTCCGTTGAGCGCCGAGGAGCTCGCCGCTGCGTCGGCCCACGGTCATGCGGAGGACCGCTTCTTCGCACTCGATCTGGCCGCCGATCCGGCCACCGGCGCCCTCCGAGCAAGGCTTCCACCGGGCACTCGCGAGCGCCCCGACGATCTCGAGGCGCTGGTCGTGGCGGCGCCGCATCGCGGCTACCTCTGGATCGCGCTGGCTGCCCCGGACGCTGCTCCTGCCCCGCTGTGACGGCTGTGACGGCTGTGACGGTGTGGATCAGGGTACGGTGGCCGACCATGCCGAGACGTCGCCGCTCTCGAAGCCGTCCGAGAAGATCGGCTGGCCGTCGTCGCCGAGAATCGTGCCGGTTCCGGAGTCGTCGGCGAAGAAGACGGCGCGCTCCCCTGCGTCGATGTCGCTCAGAGCGACGAGGAACTCCTCGTCGCCCTCCGGAACCTGGTCGCCCAGCACCTCGACTTCGATCGTCAGGTCGCCCGGCTGCGTGAAGCTGAGGAAGCTGGCCTCCGGCAGATAGTCCGCTCCAGACGCCGTCGCGGTGCCGTCGACGGTGGTGAAGTCGACGTCGACCTGGTTGTCGACCTCGTGGTCGAGGGAGACCGTGAACTGGAACACGGTGGTGCCGCTGTCGCCTTCGAGCCCCTCCACGTCGGTGATCGCCAAGGCGGCCTGGTCGTCGTTCCACAGCCGCACCGTGGAGTCCGTGCAGTCCAGGGTCACCGGCCTGGCGCCCGCCTGGACGTTCGAGTAGTGCAGCTCGAGATCCTCGTGGAGCTCGACGACCTCGTCGCCGAGGATCTCGAGGGGGAACGTCTGCTGTTCTCCGGCCGCTCCCGAGAAGGTCACCTGCCCGGAAGCCTCCACGTAGTCTTCCCCCGGAGTGGCGTCGCCGGCGACGGTCTGCCAGTCCACCGTCACCGTCGCGTCGACCGGATCGAGCAGCATCATCGGGAAGTCGACGGTCTGCGGCGCGTCTCCCTCGCTGCCCTGGACCAGCGCCGGCGGGCACTCGACGACGGCCGCGTCGTCGTTCTCGATGACCAGGTCGACCGAGCCCTGTGTCGAACTGATCTCGTAGGAGCGGCCTTCGGCCGAGACGCCGGTGATCTGGATGCGGAACACCTCGTCGAGCTCCACCAGGTCCTCCTGCAGCAGCAGGTAGTTCCTCGGCTCGAACGGGGTCGCATCGAAGGCGAGGAAGGGGACGTCGAGCGAGTGGCTGTAGGAGTAGTCGGCGGCTCCCTCGGTGGTGAGGTCGACGATCTCCAGGTGCACGACGACGTCGACGTCGGCGGACTTGGTGAGCAGAACGGGGACGGTGTTCGATTGCCCCTCCGGCTTGGAAGGATCCACGACCGCCAGCCTCGCCTGACCGAAGTCGTCGTTGAGGATCGTGATCGTCGCCTCGCCGAAACCGGCGTCGATCGGTGCGCCGCCGGGGTTGCTCAGCTCGACCAGGAAGGTCTCGTCGAGCTCGACGAAGTCGTCACCTCGGATCGTGATGCTGAAGAACTGCTCCTGAGGAAACACGGAGAAGGGAAAGTACAGCGTCTCCTGTCGCTGGAGATAGTCCTCGCGTTGGACAGACCCACCGGAGATCGCGGTCTGGTCCATGGTCGTCACCATGACCAGGCAGCCTGCTGCATGCACACACCTTCCGAGCGTCACCCTGGCGTGCGCCGTGTTGAAGCTCCCGGCTCCGTTCTCGTTGACCGCGTCTGGCTCGACGCGGAAGCCCTGGACGCCGCGCTGGGCCTGCGCCGAGGAGGCAAGGCCCAGCAGCACGGCGACGAGACCCACCGAGAGCGGCCGCGTTCGCCTTCTCGTCATGGCTCTGGCAGTGGGGCTCGGTCGAATCATCGTTCCTCCCGGTCTCAGGGTCGACGGGTCTTCGTCGCCGTCGGTGGTTGCTGACGCTTTCGCGGCAGGAAGTCACACCGTCAGCGAGCTCTTTGGCCGACTTCGTCGCGATCGCTTAGATTGGTGAGCAGATTCATGAGCCAACGCGACGACGGATCACCACCGACGTTGTCCTCCGAGACCTGTGCGGACTGCGGTCGGCCACTGTCTCGGCAGCCCTGGTCACAGGGCCTCTGCCTGTCGTGCCTCGGCGACCTGGGGCTGACCGACACGCTCAGCCGACCGAGTCGACCGAGCCGGTTGGGAGGTTCTTTTTCGGCACACACGCCCCGGAGCTCGGGCCTCTCCGCCGCGTCGGGCAGCCGGTGGAGCGTCACCCGCACCCTTCTGGGCAACCTGCGCGGCACCCGCCATGCCTGGATCTGGGTCGGGTGCTGCCTGCTGTCGCTCTACGCGCTGCTGGGCTCGGTCTACTGGTTCTCGACCGTCGACGACACGGTGGATCCGGGATTCACGGTGTTGCCCCGGCTGCTGGTGCGCATCCCGGCCGCCGAGGCCGAGGCGGCAGGGGTGCGGCCGCGTGATCGTGTCTTGAGGGTCGATGGCGAGTCGGTGTGGGACGGCAAGCAGCTCGTGGAGCGCCTGGTCGAGATCGGTGCGGGCGAGAGTGTCGTCTTCGAGCTGGAGCGTCCCGACCGGGAGCACTACGCGGTCGAGCTGCAGACGAGGCAGGGGAGGGCTTCGCTGCTCAGCTGGCTGGTGCTGCTGCGCGGCGTCGTCTGGGTGAGCACCGGGTTGCTGCTCTTCTGGGTGCACCCCGGGCGACTCGAATCGTGGGCCTTTCTCGCCTCCACCCTCACCGTCGGCCTACCGGCGCTGCTGCCGCTGCCTGACTACTTCGGCGGCCACTTCCTGCCGGTGCCGCACCTGCTCGGTCGCGGATGGTCGATCGGGCTCGAAGGGCTCATAGCCCCGGCCTGCGTGGCGTTCTTCCTGATCCATCCGTGGCCGGTCGGCTGGCTCGCGCGTCGACCGCGGCGCCTCTGGCTCCTCTTCCTGCCGGCCCTCCTGTGGGCCGCTCTCTTCCTGCCGACCTACCCCTGGTACCCGGGGCATCGCAGCATCGAGAGGGTGGCCGACCCGCTCTACTTCGTTCTGGTCGCATGCACGCCGGCGGCCGTGCTGGTCGCCCTCGGCGTGCTCGTCTGGCGGACCCGGAGGCCGGGACCGTCACTGCAGCGCGCGCAGCTCCGGGCGCTCGTCACGGCTTCGCTGCTCTCGTTCCCGGTCCCCGCGCTGGCCTACGCGGCTCAGGTGGTGCGACCCGACCTCTACGCCAGCCGCGCCGACTTCTCGATCCTGCTGCTCAACCTGCCGCTGTTGATCTTCCCACCGATGGTGGCCTACTCGATCGCCCGACACGATCTGTTCGCCATCGACCGCATGGTCGCCCGCGCCGGCGCCTACTCGATCGCCGCTGCGCTGGTTGGGCTGGGGGTCGCGGGATCCGTCGTGCTCTTGTCCAGGCTCCTGCCGCCGCGGCTGAGCGGGTCGCCGACCTTGCTCGTGATCGCCGTTCTGGTGGCGGTGGCGCTGCTGCAGCCGGCGAAGAACCTCCTGCTCGACCGGCTCGAGCGAAGGCTCGGTCTCGGCGGGCTGGCCCTGTCGTCGCTCGATGCGAAGGGGGTGGGTCGATCTCGGGCGCTGCGGAAGGCTCTCGAGGTGATCGCCCTGGGTGATCCGGTCGACGGTCTGGAGCGCGCCGAGAACCTGCTTCGCGACGCCTTCGACCTCGAGGTCGCTCGCTTCGAGCTCGCCGCGGAAGCCGGCGAATCGAGCGCCTCGGCGAGCCGTGCCGGGCTTCGTTCGTTTCTCCTCCGTCACCGTGAGGAGGCCCTGGGCCGCCTGATCGTCAGCCGACGGGAGGGTCGCCCCCTACCGCCCGACGTCGAGGCGGCGCTTCGCCTGCTCGCGGAAGAGGCTTCGAGAGCGCTCGCGGCGTCGTCGGCGCCGGAGATCGCCGGCTATCACGTCCTGGAGCGGATCGGCGCTGGGGGCATGGGCACGGTCTACCTCGCCGAGCGGCGCGGCGTCGCCGGGTTCTCGAAACGGGTGGCGCTGAAGGAGGTCCGGCCGGATCGTTCCGGCGACCTGCGTCTCGTCGAGAGATTCCTCCGCGAGGCCAGCATCGCGGCGCGCCTCTCACACCCGAACCTGGTGGAGACCTTCGATCTGGGAGAAACCGACCGCGGCTACTTCCTGGCCATGGAGTACGTCGAGGGCACGACTCTCTCGCGCCTGCTGCGCTCGACGCCGGGAGAGCCGCTGCCGCCCGAGGTCGCGGTCTGGATCGCCAGCGAGATCTGCGCCGGCCTCGCCCACGCCCACTCCGCCACCGATGTCGACGGGCGCCCGCTCGGGCTGGTGCATCGAGACGTGTCGCCGCAGAACGTGCTGCTGTCGCAGCGCGGCGAGGTGAAGCTGGCCGACTTCGGAATCGCCAGCCGCGCGATCCGCGCCGCCGAACCTGAAGACGCCGACGTGGACGCGGGGTTCGCCGTCGGCGTCGATTCGATGCACGAAGAGGAAGGTCGGGCGGGCCCGAGCGACGGCCCGGCGGGCAAGGTGCCCTACATGGCCCCCGAGCAGATTCGGGGTGACACCTGCGACCTGCGGACCGATCTCTTCGCGGTCGGCGTGCTGCTCTACGAGATGAGCACAGGCGCTCATCCGTTCCGCCGCCGCGGCCGTCGCCGCACCTGGCTGGCGATCGGCGAGGGGAGGTTCACCCCAGCCAGGGAGCTGAACCCGGACCTGACGCCGGCGATCGAGAGCCTGATCCACCGGGCTCTCCAGGTGCAGGCGGAGCGGCGTCCGAGAGATGCGGAAGAGCTGCGTCGCGCGCTCGTCGCTGCCGGGCCGTCGCCGCTGCGTGGGCGTGATCTCCTCCGCGACGCGGTGATCGCGTTTCAGGTCGCGGCCAGCACCGAGAGCAGACGACGCAGCTCGTCGTCGACCTGACCCTGATCCGTCACGGTCGAGGAGATCTCATCGCGCAGCAGTGCGCCGTACCGCTTGCGCATCCTGTAGACCGCGGTCTTGACGGCCCCCTCGCTCATGCCGACCCGTCTCGCGATCTCGGCGTACGCCGGCGTCTCCGCCGTTCCGGTGAGCAGGGGCTTGAGTACCGCGAAGAACTGCTCACCCTGGCGCCTCGCCGTCTGCTCGGCCAGACGGTCCATCGCGCGTTGCAGGACGTTCTCGGCCCAGCTCCGCTCGTAGGTCCGCTCCGGGGTCGTGTCGGTGGCGAGATGCGCCTGGTAGCGCGCCTCGGCGTCGTCTACGTCGAGAGAGAGGGTGATGGCGGCGCCGCCGCGCTTGAGGGTCCGCTCGCGAGCCCGCTGGTTGGCGAGGTAGTGCTTGGTCGCGGCGAGGAGGAAGGAACGGAAGCGGCCACGGTCCGGATCGAGCTGGTCGAGGAACGAACGCTGCAGCAGGTCGGTGAAGACGCCCTGTGTCAGGTCTTTGGCTTCTTCGGGAGTCGCTCCCTGCCGCCGCACGTAGGCGTAGACCGGACTCCAGTAGGCCGCGCAGAGCTCGTCGAGAGCGGGGTTCGGACCGTCCAGGCCGGCGTCTCGGGCGGCGAGGATGCGGCTCCACCTTGTGGTCTGGAAACTCACGTCGGCGGCTCCAGCGACAGGTGGTCGAGGAAGGCGGCGACCTGCAGCGGCGACCGCAGCTCGACGACCTCCACTCCGTCGGGCAACCCGGCGACCCGAGCCGCCCGTCGACGGGTGACCGAGCGGTGGGTCAGCAGGGCGTAGAGCAGCAGCGATTCGCGACTGGCGAAGGTGCGTCGGAGGGTCTCTCGGGCGGTGCCGGGGCCGTAGGCGCCGTGTGGCGCGAACGACCTCTGGAGGGCGCGGCGGAACAAGCGCGGCAGGGTGACCCGCAGCGGCAGGGGCAGCCAGATCATCGTGTCGATGCGGTGCAGGTAGAGATCCTGGGCGCGCGCGTAGCTGCCGTCGAGCACCCAGCCCTCCGGCGCCTCGTCCAGTCTGCGCAGCAGCTCGCTGCGGAACGTGGGCCAGGGCGTGGAGTCCCAGTCGGGCGTGTGGCGGATGGCGTCGAGCTCGATGACCGGGAGCCCGAGGCGGTGTCCCAGCTCGCGGGCGAGGGTCGACTTGCCGGCGCCGGTGACGCCCCAGACGGCGATCCGGCGCCGTCGGGCCTCGGCTTGTCGGAAGCTGCTCGATGATGCCGTCATCTCTCGGTGGGACCCGGGTCGATGCTAGACCAGGGCCTCGCCGCGGGTTGATAGGCTGATCCAAATCCTTGACGTATCGGCCCTTCGGGCCGGGCCGCTCTTCGGTCGGAGGGAACGATGAGCAAGCGTGTGCTGATCCTGGGCGGAGGTGTGGCCGGCCTGACCGCGGCCCACGAGCTCCTCGAGCGGGGCTACCGGGTGTGCGTTCTCGAGCGCCAGTCGATCGCCGGAGGCAAGGCGCGCAGCGTCTGGCACGAGGGCCTGCCCGCCGAGCACGGCTTCCGGTTCTTCCCGGGCTTCTACAAGCACCTGCCCGACACCATGCGGCGCACGCCGGTCGGCTCTGGACGCTCTGCTTTCGACCACCTCGAATGGAGCCGGCTCGACCGGCTCGCCTTCATGGACGGGTCGCGCATCCTGACGCCGCCGTCGTTCCCACGATCGCTGCGCATGCTCTGGCTGTCGTCGAGCATCCCCTTCCGGCTGCTGCGCAAGGGCCTGCCGCTGCGCGACCTGCTCTTCTTCGGCGGCAAGCTCTGGCGCATCGTGACCAGCAGCTTCGAGCGGCGGGCCGGCGAGTACGAGAAGATCGGCTGGATGCAGTTCGTCCAGGCCGACGAGCGCTCGCAGCAGTACCGCGACCTGCTGGCGGTGGGGCCGACGCGCATCCTCGTCGCCAGCAAGGCCGAGGAGGCCAACACCAAGACGCTCGCCAACGTCTCGATGCAGCTGATCTTCAACACGATCACGCCGGGCGAGACCAGCGACCGGCTGCTCGACGGCCCCACCAACGAGGTGTGGATCGATCGTTGGCTGGAGGATCTGCGCGGCAAGGGCCTCGACTACGAGTTCGACCAGGAGGTGACGCGGCTGGTGGTCGAGGAGGGCGCCATCGCCGGGGTCGAGGTGGGCGGGCCCGACGGCGCGGCGCGTCGACTCGAGGCCGACTACTACCTCAGCGCCCTGCCGGTGGAGGTGATGGGCAGGCTCGCCAGCGACGAGCTGATCGCGGCCGATCCGCACCTGGCCGGACTGCGCGAGCTGCGCCACCACGTCAACTGGATGAACGGCGTGCAGTTCTACCTGGCCGAGGATGTCAGGTTGAACCCCGGCCACATCATCGTCAGCGGCAGCCCCTGGGCACTCACGGGTCTCTCCCAGCAGCAGTTCTGGAGCGACTACTCGCTGGCCGAGGAGAGCGACGGGCGTGTGCACGGCTGTCTGTCGGTCGACATCTCCGACTGGAACACGCCGGGGCTGAACGGCCGGCGGGCGCGCGACTGCTCGCGTCAGGAGGTCGTCGAGCAGGTATGGGCGCAGCTGCAGCAGGCTCTGCCGGAGCTGCGCGGGATCGAGTACGTCTCGGCCTTCCTCGACGACGACATTGTGCAGGCCGAGGACAACCCGCACCACGAGATCAACCTCGAGCCCCTGCTGGTCAACCGCGCCGACAGCTGGCGGCTGCGGCCCGAGGCCTGGACCGCACTGCCGAACCTCTTCCTGGCCTCGGACTACGTGCGGACGTACAGCGACCTCGCCTGCATGGAGGCGGCCAACGAGGCGGCCAGACGCGCGGTCAATGCGCTGCTCGAGCGCGACGGCAGCGACGCGGAGCGCTGCGAGATCTTCCCGCTGCGCGAGTGGTGGCTCTTCGCGCCCCTGAAGTGGCTCGATCGGCGCCGCTACGAGCGGGGCAAGCCGTGGTCGTGGCTGCCGCTCCCGTGAGTGCCGGCGAGCCACCGCAGACGCAGACGCAGCGCCGTCCGCCGCTGATCGAGGGCTTCCGCATCGACGGTCGCGTCGGCGAGGGCGGCATGGGCGTGGTCTACCGCGCCGTGGAGCTCTCCACCGGCCTGCCGGTGGCCCTGAAGACGGTGCGTGGCGTCGACGAGAAGGAGCTGCTGGCGCTGCGTCGCGAGATCCAGGCGCTGTGCGATCTGGACCATCCGGGAGTCGTCCGGGTGCGCGCCCACGGCATGGCAGAGGGGCGCCCGTGGTACGCCATGGATCTGCTCTCCGGCGACACCTACGCTTCGTTGCTCGACGCCGTCTGGCCGATGCTGCACGACACCAGCGGGGAGAGCAGCATCGAGACGGCCCAGGCGACACCGGTACGGGATCCTCGCAGTGACCGGTCGGCGGTGGACGATCCGAAGGCCGAAGGCGAGGGTTCTGGCGGCACCGGGCCGCCGGAGGTCGACGACTCTCTGCCGGCGGGGCGCGGTGATCAGCTGCAGGAGCACCGGCGTGAGGTCTGCGGCGGCGACCTGCCGCGCCTGCTCGAGCCACTGGCCGCCATCTGTCCGCCGCTCGCCTACCTGCACGGAAGAGGGGTCGTACACCGCGACCTCAAGCCGCCGAACGTCTTCCTCGCCGGGAGCGGTGCCGTTCTCGGCGATTTCGGCGTCGTCTACCGCTCCGGCAGGGGCCTCGGGCGGGAGGTCCTCGACGTCAGCCAAGCGGGGATCGGCACCATCGCCTACATGGCGCCCGAGCAGATCCGTGGCAGGACCATCGACGCCCGCGCCGACCTCTACTCGCTCGGCTGCATGCTCTACCAGGCGCTCACCGGCAGGCTGCCCTTCGAAGGGCCGCAGGCCGAGGTGCTGACCGGTCACCTGCGCGTCCTGCCGCGACCGCCCTCGGAGCTGGTGTGGGGAGTTCCGGCGGAGCTGGAGGAGCTGACGCTGCGTCTGCTCGAGAAGGACCCGCGGCGGCGGCCGGGCTACACCGTGGACGTCGGACGGGTTCTGCGGCGCCACCTGCCGACCACTCCGAGCGGCGACCCCGAGACCGACCCCGAGCACGAGGCCGAGCCCTACCTGTACTGGCCGTCGCTGGTGGAGCGAGACGAGCTGTGCGCTCGCATCGGCGAGCAGGTGCGTCGCGGCTGGGCCGGCGACGCGGCCGTCGTCGCGGTTTCCGGGCCCAGTGGCTGCGGCAAGACGGCGCTCCTCGGGGAGGTGGCGCGGGGCCTCACCGAGGTCGCCCAGGTGGTCGCCCAGGGCGCCGGCAGCGAGCTGCCGGTGGAGACCACGGCCGATCGGGCGGCGCTGCTCGAGCCGCTACGGCCGCTGCTCCGGGCGATTGCCGACCACTGCTCGGCGGGCGACGAGGCCGAGCGCCGCCGGCTGCTGCTGGAGCACGGCGCCGCCCTGGGACGGTACGAGCCCTCGCTGCTGGCGTGCCTGCCCGAGGGTGCCTCGCCGGCCCCGGATCTGCCGGCGGAAAGTGAGCGGAGCCGTCTCTACGAAGCCCTGATCGCCACCCTGAGGGCCTACGGCGAGGGACGGCGGATCCTCGTGGTCCTCGACGATCTCCACTGGGCGGACGAGATCACGCTGGGCTTCCTGAGCTTCCTGGTCGAGCGCCGCGAGTCGGTGCCGGGTGTCGTGGTGCTGGCGAGCTGTCGTCGCGAGGCCGCCTCCGACCAGCTCGTCGAGCTGCTGACGCTGCCGCGGGTCGGCCACCTCCAGGTGCCGCCCCTCTCCGAGGAGGGCGTCCTGAACCTGGTCTCGGAGATGCTCGCGGCGCGCCAGCCGCCGCACGATCTGGCTCGGGTGCTGCTCGACCGCTCGGACGGCAGCCCTTACCTGGTCATCGAGTACCTCGGTGCGCTGGTGCGTCACCGGGTCGTGCGGCGCCAGACCGGCGGCAGCTGGAGCTGGGACGCGGACCGGGCGAAGGCCCTGCTCGCCGAGGCCCAGCCCGAGTCGGTGCGCGGCCTGGTCTCGCAACGTCTGCGGCCGATCCCACTGTCGGCGCAGCCGGTGCTCGAGACCGCCGCGGTGCTCGGCAGGGAGTTCGACGCCCAGCTCCTGATGCGCGCCTCGAGCGGGATCACCGCGGCCGCCTTCGATCGCGCCGTGAACGAGCTGATCGGCCTCAGCGTCCTCGAGGACGTCGGCCGCGGCCGCCTGCGCTTCGTGCACGACCAGCTGCGTGCCGCCGCCGGCGAGCAGCTCAGCCACGACCGGCGGCGCACCCTGCACCGGACGGTGGCGGAGACGCTCGAGGCGACCGAGGATCGGGCCGGCGCCCCGGACGAGGTGCTGGGCGACCACTGGAGCGGTGCCGGCGAGACGGCACGGGCGCTGGATTACTGGGAGCGTGCCGCCGACTCGGCGATGCGGCGGTTCGCGGCGCGGCGCGCCATCGCCCTCTACGGGGCGTTGCTGGAGCACGCCGAGGCCACCGTCGACCCTGTCGGCCCTGTCGATCCCCTGCGCCGGGCGCGCTGGCACCGTCAGCTGGCGGAAGCCCATCTCGCCAGGGCCGAGCACGACGACTGCGTGCGCAGCGCCCGGCTCTGCCTGGCCGCGCTCGGCGCGCAAATGCCCGCCACCGCGGCCGGCTGGTGGCTGCACGGGGCGATGCACGGCGTGCGACAGCTCTGGCGTCGCCGCGCCGGCAACACTCCCGACCTGGCGCCGGCCGAAGAGGCGGGACGCTGCGAGGAGGCGTACCGCGTGCTCCGCATCGTCGCGCGCAGCTTCTACTGGCGCAACGAGGTCGCGCCGGCCCTGGCGACGACCTTCCGCTCCGTCAACCTGGTCGAGCGTCTGCCACCCGGCGCCGACCGCATGGTGTCGTACTCGATGGCGGCCGGGATCTCGCAGCTCCTGCGGGCCGGGAGACTGAGCGAGCAGTACTACACGCTGGCGCTCAACTGCGAGGGCGCCGACGAGGAGCCGGTGGGATACGCCGAGGCGCTGAACTCGCTGGGCGTCATCCGGCTCGGAGCGGGGCGTTGGATCGAGGCGCGCGCCGCGCTCGAGGAGAGCGAGCGGCTGACCCGGGAGATGGGGTACCGCGTCCTCTGGGAGACCAACGTGATGACCTTGGCGACCATGGACGATCTGCTCGGCGGAGTCGAGCGGGCGCTGGGCGGTTTCGTCGAGGCGTTCGACAGCGCTTCGAGAGGCAACCGTCAGACCCTCGCCTGGGCGCTGCTCGGGGCGCTGCGATGTCACCTGATGACCGGCAACCTGGAGCTCGCCCGGGAGTGCATCCGTCGCCTCGAAGAGCTGCGCCTGTCGGAGGGAGACGATCCCGACGCCTCGCTGCTCACCTGGAGGGCCTATTCGGCCTGGCTGGCCGGTGACCGGGAACCTGCCGGCGAGTGGCTCGAGGCCGCTCAGGCGGCGTGGACCAACCGGCCGGTGAACTACTCGGCGTACACCTTCCTGGCGGCCGGGCACGAGGTCTGTTGGCAGATGTCGGTGGACGGCCTGGGGCGCGGTGCCGAGGCTGGATCCCGAACGTCCCGGTGGTGGGCGGCGGCACTGTCGCGCCAGGCCAGATTCCTCCGCCGGTGCGCGGCGACCTTCGAGATCGGGCGCTCGGCGGCGTCCCGGGCGCGCGCGCACCTGGCCCTGCATCGTGGCAGCGTGGCGGCCGCGCGAGACCATCTGCGGCGGAGCATCACGGAGGCAAGAGATCTCGAACAGCCGGCCGAGGAAGCCCGGGCGCTGACCGACATCGCCTGCTTCGGCCAGTTGTCGAGAGACGAGAGCCTCGACCTCCTGCGACGCGCCGTACAGGCTTTCGACGATCTCGGGCTGCGGCCGGAACGGCGGAGGGCTCGGGAGCGACTCTCCCGGCTGGAGCGCGGAGGCTGAGGCGGGACAGAGTGAAGCCGGGTGAAGAACCGCCTCTCGCCGCCTGTAGCGTGAGCCGGAGGCGAACGGTGAGTCGCTGAGGAGCGGAGAGGCG
>ERZ869936.171-NODE-171-length-81033-cov-13.534157_pt1 | contig 81033 bp, 60 predicted proteins | sample MGYA00520876_ERZ869936 | MGnify/ENA primary metagenome ERZ869936 (study PRJEB32218, sample SAMN09650985) | biofilter metagenome | isolation source: enrty point of leading RO module | place: Saudi Arabia: Thuwal, RO plant located on Red Sea | collected 2016-02-17 ... | reverse complement strand
GAAATATATGCTGAGGAGTTCAGGCTCATTATAGCAAAAACAAGCCGAAAATCGACCATTCCGACTAGACGAAGATACTCATTTTATGGCTTTGCCAACTCTGCCCAGTAGCAGCCACAAGCCAAAAAAATCCGCCGCTAACTACTCCTCACTCTGATCCAGCTGATCCAAGAACGCAGCAGCCTTCTGCCGCAGCTCTTCAAAACTGTTCAGAGCCTCTTCATTCTGCGCATGCATAGCATCCGCCATCTCTATTCCCAATTTGAGCAACTTGTCATCTTTCATCTTCAAAGATTAAGAAATACGTTCTTTATTAGCAGCATCAACCACAACCACATTCATGCCGTGGTACGCCATCGCGTGTGAAATCGGCAAATCATGCGGTTTCCCACCCTTCGCATACGATTCGTGCAGCGCCCCAATCGTCATAAACGAAACCTCATCCGACGAACGCAAAACCTGGTCCGCCAAATACGAAGCAATAAAAGCATTATGCGCATGCATGCGATACTTCAAACTCTCCTCCCCACGCAAAATCAACCCCTTCAACTCATCAAAATCGTAGCCACGAACATCCAATCCTTTCCCAGCAACCAGCTTTGCCTGCAGAGTCGCAGAATCAAACTCATCTCGATACTGCTCCGGCACTGACTTCTTCATTTTTTCAATCGCTGCTGGTAACTCTTCCTTATTCACCTGTGGCAGCTCCAATGAATGTCCTCGCGGAATACCTTCATCGTAAACGGTATCAATAAATCCAGATTCCTGTGCCCTCGTAATCGCTTCAAAAATCTCTTTCTGCGATGACTGCATCGACCGCATACTCAACGGATCGCCAAAATCTTTCGTCGCTTCTACAAGCTCATCGTCAACCTTCACGCCCGATGGATTCGCATGAACCTGCATAAAAAGCACCACTGTTTTCGCATTCGGATTCGAACTTTGCACTACATACGACGGCTGAATCTCCATTTTCTTTAACTGATCAACCGCTTCTTGCAGCGAATTAGAGCCTTCACCCTCAATTTCTTCGATCCCAACTTTCTTCACGCCCGCCTTCTCCACCTCATCCTTCATCTCGGTAGCGATCTCTTCAAAAGCCGTATCAATCCGCGTCTCTTTCTTCGCGTCAAAATCTCCCTTCAAATCTTTATACGTTTTCTCCAGAGCAAAAAGGTCTGGATCTTTTGGATAATTTTTCTTCAAGTCATCCAAGAGCTCTTTCGCATCTTTCAAAATCTTTTCAACCGATTTCCCCGCAGCCGCAAGCTTCTTATCATCTTCTACCAAAATCATCAGCTTGGCTCGCAACTTGTCAGCCACGTTATCAGGGGCGACTTCTGCATGCTTTTTAAGCGTCGACCTCCGAGGCCCAGGCATCGGTGCTGGCGTAGGACTTGGGCTTGGCCGATTTTTCTCTTCCTCTTTCCGCCGAGCTGCCTCACGTTCATCAGCTTTTCTCTTCTCTTCTTGTCGTGCTGCCTCATCATCCAACTCTTTATCCATTTCACGCACCTTCTTCAAAATCGACTCCATATACGTCAGCGACGAATCCACCTGCTTAGAAATAACAAGCAACTCATCCGTACTATTAAACTCACCCACAAGAATCTTATCCATGTCCTTCTTCGCATAATCAAGCCGTTGGTGAATGACATCAATCTCCTCGTCAGAAAAATGTTCCAACGCATCATTCCGTTCAATCATTCGATCAGCCGCCTCACTCACACTCTTGTGGGTGGACTTCAAACTCTCACCCTGCTTCTCTGAATATTCAATCGCATCTGCTCGCAACGCCTCCGCCACCCGGTCAATATTTTTGCGATCTTCGGCCACAATCTCACTTGAATCCTTGGCCAAAAACATCCGATCATCTGGATTCTTCAGCTTCAATCCAATTCCTTTTTCAAGCTGTTGCGCATACTTTTGCAAAGCAACAAACTCTTCCTGCGTCTTTTTCTTTTCATCCATCCACTCAGTCGGAGACATCAGCATCGCCAATGCATGCATCTGGTATCGCCCAGTTTCAAAATCGAGTCGATCCTCATCTTCAGGATGCTTTTCATCCGGCAAATTCAGAACCGATTCCTTGTCTTTTAGCTTCTGCAAAAAATACGCGTGATACGCCCGAGCATCCTCAACGGAAAGATTCTCGTCGGCCGCCATCATGTAAGCGACAGCAAAACCCTCACTCTCTTTTCCCAAACCATTCGAACTATCATTTGGACCGATTGCCCCATTCAACATGGCAATATATTTCTTCATGTTCAGACCAGCTTCGGTATTTTCCAGATTCAAATGAGCATCAACAGTGCCCCAACTATCATCAGAATGCTCATACACATCAACAGCCTTGTTGAGCCAGGCCTGGCCAAGTTGGTCACTAATCATTGCCCATCCAGCAAGAAAGCCGGTTAATCGATTCCGAGATGGACTCAAAGCATCTTCCTCTCCCCACCATTCATAGTCAGGCAGTCGTGAATTATCTGCATCTGGATCCGTCACAGAATACGCCCACTTTTGCTTCTCATGAACCGTATTCAAGCGCCCTTCCAGCGTTTCTCTCAAAGAAAAAAGATGTTTTTGCATAGCAATCGACCGCTGCACTTCTTTAAACATAAACTTTCGAGCAAGCGTCTGCTTGTCTTTTTCCATATTTTTCATGGCATCCAACTTCCCCAAAAGCCGATCACGCGTTTGCGTCAACCAAGCAATCTGCCGATCCATATGATCGTTATTCGCGTACCCTTCAAAATGCTTCTTCACCTTCTGAATCTCCTCCCGATACGCATCCTTAATATCGTCAGCCTTCACCTCATCACCGGCATCAATCCGAAACCCGAGTTGTTGCAGATTCATAGCCATTCACATGCTTGGTTGAGGAACTAGGCCTTCAGTTCAAAGTAGTCTTGCTTCTTTTCATCGTTCTTCTTGTCAACCTTCACAAGACGTGTGACTTTTTCATCGCCTTCCTTATACGTAACTCTCCAAGTACCCGCTTCTTTCTCTTCAGCTACCTTTTTTTGAACAGTTTCCGGAATCTTATCCAGCTTCACGGGCTTACCAATGTCTTCCGGCTTCGCATCTGCAAACTCAACATTGCCTCCACCATCGCCCTTCGCAAGATTATCAAGATCTCCAGCAGCCTTGCTCGGAGCTGGCTTTGGCGCCGCCTTCGGTGCACCGCCACCTGGTTGTGGTGCTGGACGTGGTGCTGGCGCCTTTGGAGGCTGAGTTTTACCTTCATCACCTGGAGCAGGTGTGCCTACATCAACCCCCAAACGCTTATTAGCAGCATCGACTTTTGGATAGTGTTTTTCAACGGTAGCAATATCATTCGCATTCGCTTTTTTCCAAGTGTCCACCGCTTCTTTCATTTTCTTCCAAAGTGCAATGTTGTGCTTGTGAGCTTCAACTGTATTATCAGTCTTAAAATCTTTCGCCAGTGTCAATACCTGAGCGTCATACGATTCCTTTAGTTTTTGCGCAATAGGAACAATAGCGGGAGCCATAGCATGAGCACGACTATCTTTAGCTGTCATAACGGTAATCATATTTCCATTCTGCCAAACATCTTCGTTGGTTGATTGGAAATCCTTATTAGTCCCTATATATTCATTAATCTTGACCAAAAGTCGTGCATTAACGTCTGAAGCATCCATTTCTGCGGCCTCCTTATCACCAAGTTTAGATGGATCAGAATTGAGCTCCTCAAAAGTGAAGTCAGGTGCAATAGCCTTAACATCATCATACTTTTTTTTCGCAGCCACTAAGGCATCACGATTCTCTTTGGCTTTCTTTTTATCAACATCCCCACCAAGGTCTTCATAGTAGTTGTATGCAGCTCGGATGTCATCATCGAGCAATTTTTTCATTATCTCTTGTGCTTCGGGGTCTGTGGCAAGAACTTTTCCATTAGCTTGGAAGACTGCAAGTTGCTTTCGGACCTTATCCATAAGTTTGCTATCATCTGAAAACTTCTCCTTAACCATCTTCTTATACTTTTTCAAAAATTCTGGATTCTTTTCACCATACATTTGTTCGGCACCATCTAACAATCCAGCGACGAAAGCCATGCCCTGTACACCAATCATTTGATGAACCTGATTATCTCCATACTCTTTCGATGCATCCGCAACGAATTTACTAACAAGAATGTCATTCACATTCATCTTAGATGTATCAAAGTTACCACCCATCATTTTTGCGAGCGTCTGGCGAGCAATGCGATCCCATTCTTTCGGATCATTACTTGCCCACATTGCACCCTTAAGCACACTCCGAATCTGGGTAAGATAAACACCCTGGAGATCTTCATGTCCCTCTGTAAGCTTGATATTTTTAACGATATTCTCAACAAATTTATCTCTATCTTTCTCACGTCCTTGCAAAACTTCTTTAAGGTTAGCGTCACTACCATGTTCCTTCAACCATTGTGATGGAGACATTATGTCTTGCTCATTACTTCCCTCATCAATCGCCTTCATATAATCATGGTCCTTCATCTGTTTTTGAACATAAGCTTGGTAAGCCTTAAACGCCTCTGGTGCGCCTTTCTCAGAAAAGTATTTATCAGCTGAATACATCTTTCCCAGAATGTGACCAAAAGCCTTAGGCTTATCAACCGGTGCACCCATATTTGAATGAACAAACTTGAAAGCACTATCTTCGTCTCCAGATTTCATATACTCAGTTCCTCGGAAAGCACTGTTATACGTAAACCAGTTATGCTTTTCATTCCCTCGCATTTCTTTTAGTTTCGCAACCATTGCCTTTGCCTCCTCTTCACCTCGTTCTTCATAAATTGTTTGAATAGTCTCGGTTACCATGTCAACCTGCATATCACGGGTCCAATTTTCGGTTTCGTGGGTATTTTGACCTTCTTCTCCAAACTGCTGCATTGCAACATCTTTCTGAAAGTAGGAATAGCCAAGCCCTTCTTTCCCGTATGATTTCACCTGCGTTTTTAACGCATTCCAGTTGTATGGATGAGCTTTTTCCCCTGGCTTCGAATCAGGGTGCTGCTGCCTTTGTTCAACATCATGAGCCTCCATCTCCAGTACAATCGACTCTCGAAACTTTTTCGCTTCCTCTTTAATTTCAGTATTCCTTGCTTTCACTGCTTCAGAAATTTTTCCAAGAGACGCATCTCGAGCAGCCTCAAGTTGCTTCTTGTACTCCGCAAGTTTATTGGGAAGATCTTTCTTGATTGCCTCAAGAGCAGCTACCTTCTTGTCCTTGTCCGGATCATCATCCTTAATAGCCTTCATGTCAGCATCAATCTTTCCTTCCATCTCAGTTTTCTTCGCATCAACTTTTCCCTTAATGATTCCATCATAATAGTTCTTATCAGCAGTAGAGTCATATTCAGAAACGGTTTCCGCTTGTTTCGCTGATTCAATCTTTTTCCCTTCAGTATCCGAAAAAGGATTTTCTGAAGGTCCACCCTCATAAACAAATCGAGGTCCCATCGAAGGGACAAAGTTTTTGTGACAGTATAAAAGTTTCATGATGCGATGTTTTTAGTTTTTATATTTTTTTCAAAATTTGTTCAGCAGCTTCACGCTCTTTTTGCTCGGCCTTAGCTCGCTCTTTCTTTTGGGGCTCTTCAAAATGTTCTTTCTCCAACTCAGTGGCTCGGATATTAAAATCATCTATCGCGTCCTGTCTATCTTTGGCAAAATTTCCATTAATTTTCATAACAGCCTCTTCTTCTTGTTTCAGATGAATATACAGTTTTCGCAGAAGTCCAAAATCTTTTGCTTCAATAGCAGCATCAATTCTCTTTTTCTCTTCAACTGACAATTGATCTACCGCAAGCGATTTTCCATAAAGCTCTACGAAACGCTCGATAGTAAATGAATCATCATGGTCTGCTAGTAGTTGTGCCATAGTTTTGTTTTAGTATCTCAATATTATAACACAAATCAAAAATTAAACAAATTCAAGATCGCACCATTGCTCTAGCCCACAGACAACGCAGCAATCTCTGTACTAAACACAAACTTAGAGTCTCGGAACGCCTGCAAAAGCGCACTCGACTCAGCATCACTCATCTCTTGAATCAATTTCACGACAGTACTCCGCACCGCATCCGGAAACCCTCGATAATGCGACAGGGCAAAATCCAATTCCTTCATATCATCCTGCTGCACATATCCAAGCAGCTTTTGCGTAAACAGCTCAGTGTGTTCGGTATCGCCAAACTCAATCAACGTCACCAGTGCATGCAGCCGAATATGCTCATCACCATTCTCCAATTGTTCATGCACGTACTCTTTGTCCCACGTCGCTCGAATCGATCCCAAAATAGACAGCGTGCACTCTATAGCTTTCGGATCTGTGGATGCCAAAAGTGCAGTCAGCCTTGGCAAGACCTTAATCCGCATCTCTTCAAACTGCCACAGTCCAACAATCGCCTCACTCTGAAGAGCCAAATGCTTGCTGTCCAAGAACGGCTCCAAGTAAGGGATAATCCCTCGATCCCGAAAAGTCGCCAATGTTTTCAAAACATTCTGCCGAATCTGCACACTCTTGTCGTTCAAATGCTGCTCCAAAAAACTCATCACATCCTCCAAATCAAAATATTTCAATGCCGCAATCACCTCTGACTTCACATACGACGGCACACTACTCAGCAAAACCTTTTCATATGTTCGCAACAAATAGTGCTTTGTCACCGGCACAGAATCCAGTTTCTTTCTAGCAGTCTGGATAATCGTATTAATGGCATGAATCGACTCCAATTTCATCTTCGGATCCTCGTCCTGCTCCAGAATTTTCGTTAAATCCACAATCGTCTGAGCATTGCCAATCACTCCCAAACTCCCAATCACACGCGCCTTTACATTCACTTCCAAAGTCGGCAACTCCAGCATTCTCCGCAAATACGGCTCACCACTTTTAATCGACGACGCCTCAGCAAAAAGATCAATCGATCGTAACTTCAAAAACTCACTTTGACTATTCAAATTCGCTTTCAGCTCACCAAAATACAAACGCTTAATTCGCACCAAAATTGGGATCAAAACTCCCGAAGCAATTAAAATCACAGCAGTGTTAAACGTGGATTCCAAAGCTATATCATTGGTGTAGAGAAGGAGGATTAAAGAAAAGCCAATCATCCCCAATGCATAGAAAAATCCGTGAATCAGAAAGTGAACACCACGTTCAAATCGCTCAGGAACAACGGCCAACATCTGACTCAAACAGATCTCGTAGTACGAAAAATGTGAGAGCGAAAACACCAAAAAAACTGTAATCACGGCTGGGTAAGTAAGTCCCAAAAGCGTCGCAACAAGAGTGATGGCCAGCACACTCGCCGGGAAAAAAATGAGCATGTTGCTCACTCCAAAACGAAACAAAAGTCGTCGAACCAGAGTGGTATTAATAATCCAAGCTCCCAAACTTCGCACCATGAAGACCAGTCCAAGCATCTCGGTAAGTGACCCATGGCCAAAGCTTTCGGCCAGTACCGTCTTCAATTTAAAGTCGATACTAATGTGGAGACCAACAAAAAGGATCACCGCAACCATAAGCAGACGGTATAACTTTGACTCCCCAAAGAGATATTCAGCGCCATACAAAATCTCTGCAGCAAGGTTGGAAGTATGTTCTTCATGGAGTGTTTTCGTCAGTTCATATTTAAACTTTCGTCCAACGATTCCAATCAAAATCAAAACGACAAAAAGCCCTGCAATCGCAAGAGTTCCGATTCCCAAAAACTCATGAACGACTTTATACTGCTCGGCAAAAAGCGCACCAAGAACCAGTCCCAAATTCATGAATCCAAGCACAAATGGCAGATACCGCTTCGACTGCAGTGGCGTAAAAATCGAAGAGGTAAACTGTGTGAGCAGCCCTTCATGTAGCCACATCGTCAAAAACGCAATCACAAAAAAGTAGAACGAATGCGCAAACTCACCAATCTGTAAGAACATCAGCGCCACATAGTTTGCAATAACAAAAAGAATCGCTGCCGCAAAAATCTTGTCGGCTTTCATCTTTTCCGCCGCCAACGCATTCGTCACCTGATGCAAGAGCACCAATCCAGAAACAGCCACAATAGAGAACGGCAAATGCTCTGGCCCCAGTTCCAAAAGAAAAATTCCAAGCGCATGGATGAAGTTGGCCATCGCCACAAACCCCAGAAAAAATGCCAGGGCTCCCATGAAGAATTTTTTCGCAAACTCTTTTCGCATAAATAAGGGCACAAGAATCCCCTTATTCTACCACAAAAATCACTTTTTTGCCACCTTTTGACCGCCCCTCTGCTCCTCAACCCGATCAATGTAGAGCATTCCATCCAAATGATCCACTTCATGCTGCACAATTCGCGCATTCAAACCCTTCAATTTCAGCACATGTTCATTCCCTTTCACATCCAAAAATTTCACGGTTAACTCCTTCGCCCGAGCAACTTTGTCATACTCTCCCGGCAAACTTAAACATCCCTCTTCTGCCACTTCTACCTCATCACCCATCTCCACAATTTCCGGATTCACCATATTCACAATCAGCTCGTGATCAGTACCATTGTTAAAAAAACACACCACCACTCGGTCATTCACGCCCACTTGCGGTGCAGCCAAACCAATGCCATTCGCGTCGTGCATCGTCTCCTCCATATCCACAAAAAATTTAGAAAGTTTCTTCTTATTAATTTTTCGAATCGGATCAGAAACGGTCCGCAAAATTGTGTTATCACCTCCTTTTTCAATTGGAATCAGAGACATAAGAGTGAGTTAAATACGGCAGCCATTGTAGCAACAGTTCATGATCTCGACAAATACCAGCCAAATCGCTAAAATCCCTGAGAAATTTAAGCAAAAAGTCATGAAATTCCACCGAGCAGACTTGGAAAAAATAGTACAAAAGCAGGAAAAGCCAGAACCTCAATCTCCTGGGATGGTATACCTCGCAAGTGTATTTGAGGGGAACCTCGCTGAATTCACATACATACTCCGTCGTCTCGTTTGTCTCCGCATCGATTATGACACCTTTGAAAATACAGATGGCTCAATAGATATATTCATTCGATCAAACCGTTCAACAGAGATTAATGAAATCTTTGCAGACACAAAACAAAAAGTCAGCGGCGTCTATCCGCGCATCAGCCTCTAGAGATTCTTCAATTCGGCCTCAATAAAACCATCCAGCTCTCCGTCAAAAACTTTGTCCGGATTATTTTCTTCATAATTGGTCCGATGATCTTTCACCATTGTATACGGCTGCAAAACATATGAACGAATCTGGTTTCCCCAAGCAATTTCTTGTTTTTCACCTCGGATTTTTGCCACCTCATCCACCTGCTGCTGCTCTTTCAAATCATGCAGCTTCGCCATCAAAATCTTCATCGCCCGCTCTTTATTCTGAAGCTGACTTCGCTCATCCTGGCACGCCACCACCAATCCAGTTGGAATATGTGTGATCCTCACTGCCGAATCAGTCTTATTCACACTTTGCCCACCCGCCCCAGACGAACGGAACGTATCAATCCGCAAATCATTTTTATCAATTTCCTCAACATCCGTTTCCGGCAAATCCGGCAACACATCAACAAACGCAAAAGATGTCTCTCGCGAATTCTTACTATTAAATGGCGACAGCCGCACCAACCGATGCACCCCACGCTCGCCCTTTAAATACCCATACGCATGCATCCCCCGCACAAAAACGGTCACACTTTTAAGACCAACCTCCTCACCCGGTGACCTCTCCACCACTTCCACACTCAACTCAGAATTCTCACAATACCGCAAATACATCCGCAGCAGCATGTCTGCAAAATCCATCGCATCTTTGCCGCCCGTCCCTGCATAAATACTCAGAATCGCATCATACTTATCATACTTTTTATTCAAAAACGTTTTCACCTCAAGTTTTCTCCACGATTTCTCCAAATCGTCCACCATCGTCTTAAACTCCTCGGCCGTTTCTGGATCCTTTTCAATATCAATCGACGGGAAAAGCCCCACCAATTCATCACAATCAGATTTCATCTTCTCCCATTCATCAACCTCTTTCTGCACATCACTCAGCTGTTTCGAAACATGTTGAGCATGATCCTGATCATTCCAGAAATCCGGATCCTGTGTCTCCGCAGTCAGTTTTTGGATCTGCTCTTTCAGCGATGGAAGATCAATCTTTCCCAGCGCCGCCTCTACCTCTTCCGCCACTGTATCTAAAGTAACTTTATGTTCATGCATACCAAAAGTTTAGCATAAGTTTTTCAATCTATGGTAGAGTAGCTCAGCCGCGATTAACCAACATACATGTCTGTCGCACGAAAAATTCTCATGAATACGGGGGCCCAGATTGGAGCCAAAGCCGTTTTGGCTTTCATTGGATTTGCAACCGTCCGCTTCATCACCAACTACCTTGAAGTAGAAGGATACGGATACTACACCGGTGTCTACGACTTCATTGCCTTTTTTGGGATCGCCTCAGACCTTGGGCTCTACACCATCGCCGTCCGCGAAATGGCCCGCGATGAGAAAAATATCGACAAAATCATCGGCAACGTCCTGACCATCCGCACAATCCTCGTGCTCATCACCATGACGTTGGCTTTTATTTCTGCCTTTGTATACCTTCCATCAGATGGAGACCTCTTTCTGCCAGGAGCCGTAGCTATCGGAGCAACTGCCACCATTTTCGCGCTCCTCACCGGAACTGTTTCATCAGTTTTGCAGGTCCACTACAAAATGCAATACAACGCCATCGCATCAGTTGTCGGCAAGGTCATCACCTTAGCTTACATGGTCTACGTCATCTTTGTGTGGAACCCAGGCGTCAGTGAAGCTGGATTCTATCACCTCTTTGTAGCGGGGATCATCGGAAACATCTTCCTTTTTGGAATTTCCCTTTATTATGCCAAAAAATTCGCCAACATCCGTTTCCAGCTCGACTGGTCATTCATGAAAGGAGTCATCGTTAAATCGCTCCCATATGGATTAGCACTCATCCTCAACAACCTCTATTTCCGCATTGGATCACTCATGCTCGTTCGCATGTCTGGCCCGGAACAGACTGCCCTCTACGGACTTCCACTTCGTGTTTTGGAGGCTATAGCCATTCTTCCACTCTACTTCATGAACGCCGTTCTTCCGACCCTTACCAAGACACTCAAAGAAAAGAGCGAACGCTACAAACAAGTTATCCAATACTCATTTGACGCCCTCGTTATGGGAGGAGTCGCCATGGCAGTTGGGATGTCCGCCATCTCTTACCAAGTGATCTATTTACTCTCAAACGAAGACTTTTTGAGTAACCCGGCAACAGGCTTTTACGGAGCTGATGTTTCCCTTCGCATCGTCATTTTTGCGCTGGCATTCTCGTTCATCAATACACTTTTCGGGTTCACTCTCGTGGCAATCGGAAAACAATCCAAACTCCTGTACGTGAACGGAACTGGTGCAGTTCTTGCTGTTGTTCTCAATCTATTTCTCATTCCAGAACTTGGCGCTCGCGGAGCAGCCATAACCGATATTATCGTCGAACTGTTTGTAGCGCTGGGAGCATATCTCTTCGCCAAAAAGTATCTGGACTTCAAAATCAGCCTTAAAAACACTTTCAAAATCATTGTCGCAGCAGCAGCAATGGGCGCAGCCGTCCACTTTGCGACAGAACCTACTGCAGTCCTCTTTGGTCTGGGCAATAAAAACATCCTCCTCCTCATCCCACTCGGAGGAGTCGTCTACATCAGCCTCCTCTTCATCTTCAAAGTGATCACTCCAGAAATGATCGCCCTTGTCCGCAAACCAAAAAAGGAAACACCAAAGACCGAAAGTGACATCTAGGCCTATTCAGCCAAATAAGAAGGGCTGGGTCTCGTACATTATATGCGCACATATGCACCATTTCGCATAGAAAAAATCTTTGTGACCTTATACATTATCCAGCTACGAAAATTTATTGAATTTTTCGCAGCTAACATTTTAGTAAATCTACTCAAAAACCTTTCAATTCAAATCTCCTTAGTTGACTTTTTACTTAATGTTTTGATAATCTTCCTCCTCACTATTAATTTCGCATGAGGAAAAAACGGGGATCACGCTTAGATGATGTGCTTCATCATGATATTCCGGTTTACCCTTTTAGCAACACTCCGGATGGTCGTATTGTTGGGGAACTTCACAGAAGTCGCAACGAATCGAAGAGTTTTCATGAAAGATCCTTGGCGCTACATGAACAGGCAGTAAAGGCTTTGGAAAGGCAGCACGGGGGACAGGTTGTTGTTCAGCGCGAAAAAGTCGATCAGCAAGCTGTAGTTGAGGCACTAGGGAAAGTCTCTCATGGTTTGAGTGGACTGTATGCCTCAGTTGAGGCTGGGACTGATAAGATAGTACAGACAAACGCTGAGGGTTTTAAACAAGTCCATAACGATTTAGCGAGAATAAAGGGGCCTACACCAGCAGCAGATTTTTTGGAGGATGTCATAAATGATCAGCATGATTTAATTAGCGTTTTAAGTCTTTATGGGAAAGGACTGTTAAATGGTCGTGGTCAGCAAAATGCTGCCAGAATTGTAGATAGTCTGTTGCAGGATAGCCGCGTGGGAGCTTTAACTGAACTTCGTAATTTGGCTCCTTGCGAGGATGAAGGATTGACTCATGAAGATATAAACAACCTGAGTGCAAAGATCAGAAATATTTCTGATCTTTTTTATATTTTGAATTCGCCTGATGTGGCGTTCGCTGATCTGAAAGAGGCATACCGTTTGGCCCTTAAAACAAAAAACGGATTCATTCTGGCGTTTATTCAACGAGTGAAAGAGGTGTTGCAGCTCTATATGGCGGCCGTAAATGAGCCAGTTTCGCAAGAACTTTTGATTGCCCTTTCTAACGGGAATTTCTTGGTCCCACAAGTGCAGAGTCGGCTGATGAAAGATTTTCCTGAAGCTCGCCTAGACCCTTCTTTAGCGAGTATTAACTACAACCTGGCCGATATTCTTAAAAGTAGCAAGGTCGCAGAGTTACAACGCAATGCACTCATCGGTCAAAATGAACATGCAATTGGTCAGCGAGATGTACTTATTAGACTTGCTGAGAACCTCAAAGCAGATAGCCAGACGGCAATCTCTCAAAGAGAGCGTATTATATCGCTAGCCCGTATGGCGTATAATCAGCGTCACGAAATTATTGAACAGGGAAGAGTGGGTATTTCACAAAGAAATATTTTGATTAGACAGGCACTTCATAGTATTGGTCAGCGAAATAGGCTGATTGAACAAGGTGAGATGAATATTGATTTGCAATATAAAATTTTAGATCAAGGTGATGTTGCCGAGCGGCAACGGTCACTTTTGATTAGTCAGGGGGAAAAAGGGTTGGAGCACGATGAAGTGGCTATTCGGCAAGGTTTTGCACACATATCCTTAGCTGAAATTGGTGTGGAACAGCGTTCTACTGCAATCAAAGAACAGAGATTATCAAATTATCGACTAGGTTTGATTGCCGATGAATTGGTAAGGACACAAGGTGAAGTGGTGAACCTTAAAAATATTGTCGCTGAATTTGGGATGCGATTTTTAGATGCTACTAGAGTAATGCATTCAACTTTGAAGTCTGGTTTTCAAGATTTGGATTCTGAGATAGTATTGACGAGAGTAGCGGTCGTTGAGCAACTCAAGGGAATGCGCCGCGTGACTGAACATTATGGAATGTCGATCGTCGATGAGCTGCAACAGCTCAAAGATCTGATTCGTCATGGTCATAAAACAGAAGCCCAGCAGTATTTTGAAGATGGGATCGGTTGTTTAAGGGTTGCCGAAGATGAGGATGATGTTCGAGATGCCCTCGATTCTTTTTTGAAGGGGGTGGAGCTTGTAAAAATGAGCTCTGGGAACTGGTACGGTGCAGGTTTATGTTCGAGCTTATTGGGCAAAAAAAAACAGGCGAAAAAATTTTTTCGAAAAGCAGGGAAGCGTGCTCAGGAGTCTGAAGCGGAGTTAGGGTCCTTAGCCTATGAAAAAATCGTTGATATTTGCTTTGAAGATGGAAATTTTGAAGAGGCGGCATGGAATTGTCAGAAAGCAATTGAACAAACTCCGGGAAAGTTGAGTCTTTATTTCTTATTAGCGCGCTGTCAAGCAGTATTGGGAGATCATGAAAGATCTTTTCAAACTCTCTTGGCCCTTCTTTCTAAGGATCAAAACTACTTTTTGTATTTTCTTGCGGATCCTCTTTTCCAAAATTTTAGTGACGTGTCGCTAGAGCTTTTTTACACCGATTTGTGGGAGAAAAATGTGATAACTAATCCGCATATATTGACCCTTGTTTTCCAGGAGACTATTGTAAAAAGTCCACAAGTAGCTTCAAAGATCTTTGCACTCTTGCTTGGACAGTCTCCTGACCTGCTTATCAAAAAAAAGGTATGGCTTCATCCACATTTACCTAAGATTTATTACTATATTGAACAATCGTTGTCAGACTTTATGAACAAGCAGGTGTTTCGCGTTCCTTTAAGGCATTGTTATTCGCTGATGTATCTCTTTTATAAGCTTGGGGAGGGAAATGTTAAATACTCTTTATCAGTTTTGCGCAGAGCCATTGAACTTGATATTTCAATAAAAAATATCGGAGAGCGAAATGTTGGTGCTGCAGTTTACCGTCGCCTCAAGTCAGTGGCTGATGGCGATATCTATGAGTTTTGGAGTTCTCTGAGTGAGGAGGCACCTGATGACCTTGTTTGGATATTTGATTAAAATTTTGAGATATGTCTAAGTTGAAGCCATCACTGGAAGTGAATGATCATGAGTATGTTGCTCCAAATCTTCGTGTAAATGTCAGCATTGGACTTGAGAATGAGGGGCGAAGTGTCCCATATACTCCTGTTGTTGTGGCACTTGGTGATGAGGAACGACTGGTCTACACCGATGAAGTTGGGGTCGTGAAGAATGAGGATTTACATTTTACTTCAGTCAAGGCGAGTGTACGTAAAGTTTTACGAATATGGGCAGAAAACGTAGAGAGTAGCATTACTGAATGTGAGATTCCCATTGGAAAACAGATCGATCAGTATAAAAATGGCGGTTATGTTAAGTATATTAATCCAGATCTTGTAAAGCCGTTGGCTTTTGACCATGTATCAGCCGGAAAAAGAGTCTGGTTACCACAAGGGTTGTACAGAATCGATAGGTTACTCCGGATCGAAAAAGGAGGTGAACTATCAATAGAAAAAGGGACCTTTTTCCTATTCGAGGAAGGTACAGGGATAATTTGCGAAGGAGGTCTTGTAGCGTTGGGGTCTGCCGATGAACCGATTGTTTTTGCTGCAGCTGAAAACGGGGGTGAGTGGAACAACATTACGTTTGACCGATGTGCAGATAATGTCATTGAAATGTCGCACTGTTTGATTGAGGGTGGTCGCGGGGTAATGTCGCAGTTTCATTCAGAAAGAGAGGAATATACGTCGATTGGTGGACCAGCACGATCACCTTTCGGCTTTGGAGGTGGAATAGCATTTTTACATTGTGGTGACGTTCCTGTATTGGATAATCTTCATATTACTGATTGCAAAGCTCAGAAGGGTGGTGGTGTGTTTGCATACAAAAGTGGGGAGCTCAAGTTTACCAATTGTGTGGTTTCAGGAAATACGGCAAGAGTTGGTGGAGGGCTTTGGTCATCGGACAGTGAGACTGTATTTTATGCATCTGATTTTCTTGGAAACAGTGGTGTTGAAGGAGCGGAAGTATGGGTAATGATTCATGCAGAGTCTGCCAGCCTTCCGCAGCTTCGAAACTGCCATATTCGAAATGAAAGTTCCAACTTTAAAGTATTTGCTCGCATAGAAGAACATCTTGGCAGAGACCAAGCTGTTCGATTGCTCAAGCATGTCTTTTATGAAAACGAATTCGATTCAACACCCGAAATTATTCTTCAGGAGGTCGATCTTACTCCTTTAGAAAAGGAAGAGCGACGAAAGCAAGAAGAGGAAAAGGTGCGAAAGGCAGAAGAAGAGAAAAAGAGGCAAGAAGAAGAGAAGAAACGCCAAGAAGAGGAGGAGAGAGCTCGGGCTGAAAAAGAACGTCAGGAAGTGGAGCGGCGACAACGGGAGGCAGCAGAAGCAAAGGCAAGAGCAGAAGCAGAAAGGAGACGGCAGGAGGAGGAACGACGAAAAGAGGCAGAGCGAAGACGATTAGAAGAAGAACGTCAAATGGAAGAGGCTCGAAGAGAGCGCGAATGGCAAGCTGCTGAAGCCGCAAGGCAACAGGAACAAAAAAGATTGAATCGCATTAAGGCTGAACAAAGGCGGCGCGCAGAGTTGTTACGTGGCGTTGGGTTAAGGGAGGAGTTGAGTAAGGGTGGTGAAGATTTGAAAGTTCTACAAGGCGAACACCTTTATGTTCCGGCAGGTTTTTATGAAGTACGGAGAGATATTGTTGTGGAAAATGGGGCGGAAATATCTATCTTAGCAGGAGCAACTATGGTTTTTAAGGATAGCAGTCTCTGTTCGTCTGGTGGAAAGCTTGAAATTTGTGGGCAGAAAAATAAATATGTCACATTGAAAGGTATGCGAGATATCCATATTGGTTTTGGAAATAGCTCGACACGCATTGAGTATTGTCATATCGAAAATGTTCGGAGATCTTTCAATATCAATGGAACCGCTTCTCTAAAAAATTTGACGGTTACCGAAAGTCAGGCAGATGGTATTCACATAGAGGGGCAAGCAGATATTCGTAACTCAGTGTTAAGAAATAACAAGGGGCATGGAATATCAGTCGATTTGAGGGCAAGTCTGAGGATCTCAAAGAGTCTCGTCGAAGGTAATGGAAAGTCTGGCATCGATGTCAAGAATGGCGCTTTGGATGCTGTAGAACTTACAGTAAAGAACAATGCTGAAGGCGTAACTTTTATTGCTGATAGTGATGCGAAAAGTCCTTCTGTAAAGACGACTTGTTTCTTAACGCATTGTGAGGTATTTGGAAATAAGTCAACCCACGGTGCAGGAGTGCGGTGTACTGTTGATTACAATGATAGCTACCAAATTATGCTATCGAATGTGAATATTCATAATAACGTGTCAACAGAGGGAACTGGTGCAGGCTTAATGCTGGACGTTCGATCTTTGTATAGTGGTTGTTTGGATGGCATTTCTATTGAGCATAGTAAATTTGTAAACAACAAGGTAATTAATGGTGATCAGCGGGGCCATGATGTGTATTTGAAGTGCCATACCTCGAGCAATGGCGGAAGAAAGCGAACATACAATACGCTAGGAGATATGTCTGTAAAATTTACAAACAGATTTAAGTCTCAAAATAGAGAGAATCCTCAGTATCACATGGATGAGTATATATATGATTGGTGGAATTTTAATTCTGCTAACGTCGAATTTGGTGCAGGGAATCAGTACTTTTTTGTTTTGTTCAGTTCGGTTGTTGTTTAGTTTCCAAGCCATCCAGCCAGACACCTCCATTTCGTAATACCGTTATAAAGGCTGTCGAACTGAGTATTATTTACAACCCTCCAACAACCTCTCGAAAAGCCTCCCCACGTTCTTTGTAGTTCTTGAACATATCAAAGCTTGCTGCTGCCGGCGAAAGGATCACATATTCACCCTCTTTGGCTACTTCGGCGCACTGTTTCACCGCCTCTTCAAACGTTTCACACCGATAAATCTTTACCGGAAACTCCTGCGGTTCAGCTTTTTTTAGTTCCTCTTCCATTTGGTCGGCCGTCACACCAATCAAAACGACAGACACCACCTTTTCATTATTCTGAAGGTCTTTCGCCCACTCTGAATAGTCAGAATTCTTCTCGCTCCCACCACAAATTAAGTGTGTTCCACCATCAAACGCATGCGCGGCAGCAATGCACGTTTCTGGCGTCGTCGAAAACGAATCATTATAAAACTTCACTCCATCCTTTTCACGCACTAATTCCAGCCGATGCGGTAATCCCGCAAACGAATAGAGCACCTTTTGAATAGCCGGAATCGGCACATCAATCCATCTGCAAACCGCCACAGCAGCCATCACATTTTCCAAATTATGCGGCCCAGGCAACGCCACCTTTTTCGCCATACCAACCATTTCACAGGTGTTCGGCGTGCAATACAGAATCACTGGACCTTCCGTGTGTACACCCTCCTTCAGCTCCTTTGAGCGACTCACTTCCATCACGTGCCCCTTTGCCTCTTTCTTAAACTCTTCCGCATAGTCGTAATCAGCATTCAAAACCAGCAGATCTTCCGCACCTTGCCCCCGTACAATGTTCTTTTTCGCATCCCAATACTCCGCTTTATCCGCATGATAATCCAAATGTTCGCTCGTAGTCATGAGCACCACCGCTACATGCGGCGAAACCTCCAAATCCTGTAATTGAAAGCTCGACATCTCCAAAACCGTCCATGAACCATCCTTCAAATCATCTAAAAACTCTAATGGTGGAGTTCCGATATTTCCACCCAAATGCGCATCGCGCCCATCCTCCTTCAACATTTCAAAAATTAAAGACGATGTCGTCCCTTTACCCTTTGTCCCCGTAACACCAATCACCTTCCCTTTTGCATGCTCCATAAAAAACTTGGTCGCGCTCGTCATCTTTCCTTCAAAATCTTGAAATCGATCAACCTTCACCCCTGGACTCCGAAACAATACATCACACTTCTTGGCTTCCTCAAAAGAGCCTTCTTCACCCTCAAATTTCTCATCAAAAATTTTCACATTCGAATATCCATGCGCCAACAAATACTTCTCAACCGCCTGGCCCTCAACCCCATTCCCCAAAATCCCAATATGTGAATCCTTATTCATAAAATTTTTTTAAAAAGAAGTGGCAAAAATATACCACCATAGACATTTCTAGCATAGCCGTGTACACTCAAATCCAATAGGCACAGATGTGCAAGCCTCGACCACGGCTCAAAAGTGTGGTACTATAATCTGACATTTTTCGTTCGACTGCGGCGTCGGTCGACGACCAATAAACTTTTATATCATAATTCGAAAGAACAAGTTTATGAGTAACAACAAGGGAAGTAACTCTTCACATGGCAGCAAGCCGCAAAAAAAGGAGAGTAAGCTCGATACATGGCTCCGCCAAACCTTACAAAGTGGAAGCCAGCCTGCTGGAACAGTAACCGAGCATAAAAAGGGGCCATCAAAGCCCGCAAATAACAAAAGCAACTCCAGCAAACCCAAACACAATTCACGAAAATCTTCGAAAAAAAACAAAAATTTTCGCTCTGGAAAGCGCTTTAAAAAGCAACCTTTCAACAAGCCTCGCCATTCGAGGGGAAACTTTAAAGGCAAACTTCGCTGTATTCCAATCGGAGGCCTCAATGAAGTTGGAAAGAACTGCATGGTCCTTGAGTACGATGAAGAGATTATTATCATCGACATGGGTTATCAGTTTCCAGAAGCCGATCTTTTGGGAGTCGATTACATCATTCCTGATCTCTCATACCTCAAAGGAAAAGAGAAAAAGATCCGTGGAATCATCTTCACACATGGCCATTTGGACCATATTGGAGCTGTTTCATATCTGATCCCAGAGCTTGGATTCCCAGAAATGTACGGAGCACAGCTCACCATGAGCCTCATCCAAAAGCAGATTGAAGAGTTTGGACTCGTCAATCAATCAAAGATCAATGTGGTAACCAGTAAGGATACCCTCCAACTGGGACCGTTTAACATCAGCTTCTTTGGAGTGAATCATAGTATTCCAGACTCACTGGGAGTTGTCGTTAAAACTCCAGCTGGAAACATTGTCCACACTGGTGACTTCAAGTTCGATCTCACACCATCTGGACATCAAAAACCGGCCGAATTCGACAAAATTAGTGCCCTTGCGCACCAAGACATTTCAGCACTGTTCATCGACTCAACCAATGCCCTTAAACCAGGACACACCATCACCGAACAAAAAATCGGTGATTCATTGGAAGACATTGTGAAAAACACGAACGGCCGCATCATTATTGCGTCGTTCTCGTCTCAAATTGGACGATTGCAGCAGATTGTCAACGCAGCCGTAAAGTACGATCGAAAAATTATCCTCAGTGGACGCAGCCTCATCGACAACTTTGCTATCGCCAGTAAAATTGGATATCTGCGTGTCCCACAAGGTCTCACAACAGACATTTATCGGTCCAAAAAAATTCCACCAGAGAAATCCATTGTCCTGACCACGGGTAGTCAAGGGGAGGATTTCGCTGCATTAAGCCGTATGGCGCGCGAAGATCACAACAAAATTAAGATCAAGAAGGGTGACACCGTCGTCCTTTCATCCACCCCAATTCCGGGGAACGAAAAAGCCGTCACCAAAGTCGTGAATAACCTTTCTCGGCTCGGAGCCAACATCATCAACAACAACATCATGGATGTCCACACATCTGGACACGCTGCACAAGAAGACCTCAAACTCATGATGACAATGGTTAAGCCTCGCAATGTTGTCCCAATTCACGGTGAATACTTCATGCGAATGGGTTGCAAGGCCCTCGCTACATCACTCGGCTACTCAGACAGCCAAGGAATCATCATCGAAAATGGCGATGTACTCGAAATTGAAAACAACGATGCCGTTTATAAAGGCGAAAAAGTGGAAAACAAGTACATTATGGTCGATGGGCTTGGAGTCGGAGACATTAGCGCTCAAGTCATCATGGATCGGCAAACACTTGCCGAAAACGGCGTGCTCGTCATCATGATGGAAGTGGATGCCAAAAGCCGCAAACCAAAAGGAAAGGTAGAAGTAATTTCTCGTGGATTTATCTACATGAAAGAGTCAGACGAACTCGTGAAAACCATCGGTGAAAAAGCCCACGATCACTACCTCAAGCTCATCAGCAAACGCCCAGACGCCAACCGCAACGAGGCCAAAAAATACCTCCGCGAAAGCTTGGACAGCTTTGTACAGCAAAAAATCGACCGATCGCCGCTTATCTTGCCAGTGATCATCGAGAAGTAATCTTCCACACAAAGAAACACAAGGACCATTCCCGTAATGGTCCTTTTTTATATGCGTTGTAAAAAGTACATCAAGGGGAACAAAAAGGTTGACAAAAACACGAAAAGTTACTATTTTACGTGCCTTCAGGAAAAAACAACTTTTTATTATGAATAAGCCAAAAGGTAAAGATCAGCACGCAGGCGAACCAGGTGATCGATATCCAAAAAGTGAAGAACGGCCAAAAGAATCAGTCGACACCAGTGCTCACACCGAGCATGCCATGCCGGCTGTTCCACCAATGGACACTCCAGAAGATGAAATACCAGAAGATCAAAGAGAAACGCATCCCATCATTGAGAATACAAAAGAGGCTATAGAAAAGGCAAAAACCGAGCACGATATGGCGGCCATAGAGCCGACCATGAGTTTTCCTATTGGCGATCCAAGCATCCTCCCCCCACCAAAGGTGAGCCTGATGCCATCTCTTCCTCCACCATCAATCAATGTAAAACCAGCAGATGGAGAGCTTGAAAAATTGAAGCCAGTCAACCGTCCAGTAGCCGTTGTCACGAACGAGAGAGGAACTTCCACAGAGACAACCATCCCACTTTTCACAAATTTCAACTCAGATTACTACGAAGGAAACGATGAATACGAGCCAGGAACGCGATTTTTCGCCATTGGTACAGACCCAAGCTGCGACGTATACTTCAAGAAAAGTGATAACCCATGCATCAAGCCAAAGCACGGCGTCATCAAGCTTGAAAACGGGAAAATATACGTAAGAGCACACGGAAAAGAAGGGATTGTGCGGGTAAACAAAACACCAGCAGTAACCTGGCGTGAAATCGAAAACCCAGAAACAGACCTCATAGAAATCGTACCCAAAAAAAACAACCAAGGAACAAAACTCGTTACCCCGCGATACCTCAAACTCGATTCAGAGCACCTCAATATCGAAGAAGAGGATCGAAAACTGATGGTCGAAACCTTACGCAGACGCGCAACGAGCATCATCCGAGAAATGAACAGAATGTCCAAGGCACTCCTGAACGAAGACACGGAATACGTTGCAGAAACGGCTGAATCCATACAAAACCTTGGGCTGCTCCTCCAGGAAATCGTCGACTACGACACCGATAATGATTACTTTGCACTCGGCGCTCATGGAGCCTTCATCATGCAATTTTTTGAACTAATAGGGAACGCAAAAGATCGCATCCAAAGAAATCTGAAAGAGGTCCGAGAAATAGACGGCATCCGAGCAGAAATCGAAACCCGAAGAAAAGCAATCGAAGAAGCGAAAAAAGCAGAAGAGCGCAAAGCGTGCAAAAAGTGGGAAGTAGAAGAAATTCACTATGCCCCAGGTGAGGACTTAGAAAAAGTTCCCCATGTATTCCGTTGTCCGGTCTACACTATCAAAAAAAATCACAACATGACTTCGGAGCCACTTCCAATGCTTATCCCATCAATGGATATTGGAACGCATAAAGTGTGCCACATCGAACTTGAAGAAAACTCAGGAGTAGAACCAAACCGAAAAAACCGTATAGCACCTTTCGCTGGAAAGCTCTTCTATCAAGATGAAGGCGGAGAACCCGTTTTCTATTTCCAATACTTTCAGTCAAATATCCTCATCAAGGGACCAGAAACAACAGCAAAAAAAGTCCCACCACCATCCGAAACATTCCGCGTAACCGAAGGAATGTCCATTTTCATCGGCGGATACGAACTCAAAATCGACAGCCGCATGCACGGGTTCACCTATGGACTCATCAAAGATGAAGTTCTTGGCGTACCGGGAAATCCAGGAATCGTCGATGAACTCTTTGAATGCATCGAGGACCAAGGTGTAACCACCTGGAAACAAGATAAAGAAGCCATTAAGTATCTCCAGACAATCATCGAAGATATCGAAAAAAGCAAACTTTCAGAGGAAGAAAAAAATCAATTTCGAGACAAATATCGAGAAACATACGAAAAAATTGCAGCAGACCTGCTCGAAAAAATCGAAAAAGAATGGAGCGTACTCAATCCAACACCAGATTCTAGCCTTTTCCAGACACTGTGCCTTTTTGCAGAATCAGAAGACGGATACGCAAAATCCGCACAGGTTCTCCATGCCCCAGACCAAACATTACGCCATCAGGCAGCTCGCCGCTTCGACGAATACACCGAAGCACACCAAGCAGCAGAAGCCCCACAAGAAACAAAAAAAACACTCTTCTCACGATTCCGAAGAGGCGACAAAAAAACACCCAAATCTATGCCTTCACAGGTAGACTCAATGGCAGCATTAGAAGTAGCCCGCTTCCTTGATTTCGAACTCATTGAGGAGGATCAAATCGAAGGATTAGGTCCGTTCACAGCACGGGTGAAGAAAATTCGCAAAGTGCGCGAACATTTCCAAAGGCTCGACGAAGATCGCTCAGACCTTGATGAAATCCTCGAACTGGCCGCACTCTGCAACGACCTTAGGCTGAGTGATGTATTCGCAGCCGAAGAGATTGAAACAAGAAAGCTCCACATTGAGGTGCAGGAGATGAGTATTGAGGCCAAAGCCCACGAATATCTGCAGAAAATTTGCGTTTTCCAGGCACGAAAAGCCTTTAAGCGCCTAAAAGGCAGCAGTGATGCGCAAAGCATTCGCGCTGACGTAGCCCTCATAACAGGGCTCTGCGCCATGAAAATCATGCACATGTATGAACTCATCGATAACGTCAACGAGTTCATTCCGAAAGAAGAAATCGATGACATTCTCTCCAGAAAACGAGAAGAAAACCCAGAAGCAAGCGATGAACAGCTTAAAAATGAATTGAAAACTCAAGAAGTCCAAGACCTCATGAGCAACAAGGAAGAAGCCTTAAAACAAGCAGAAAAAGCACGTGAACAGATGAAAGAAGACCTGAATCAAGCCGTAAAAAATGCGGCAATCATCTATAGCCAAAACGTGAAAGCTCGTAACAAAGGAATGACGTTTGAGCTGCTTGCCGAAATGATGCCGATGGCACAAGAGGTTTTCAATATTGGTTTCCCAAAAGTTATGGATGACAACACCTACGATCTTCGAGTTGGGAAGATCGTATATGAATCTGGCGAACGACTTGCCATGGCCACACCAACAACCAAAAAATGGCCACAAATCTTTAAGGAATGGACATGCAGGCTGCAGACGGGCTGTAGTCGAGTTGGGAAAAAAGCCCTCAGTTCAGGGGAAAACTTAAGAGAAGTCGCCGATCTTATCGAGCACGCTTTCGTGAAAGGGTACATTGAAGGAGAATTTTTTGAAGACCTCTTAGCGGAATTGCGCCGTGCCTCCAAAGCACAGAAATATCGGTCAGCCGCGCTTGCTCAGGATGCCACCAATTTTGACTACCTGGAAAAGACACCATCGCACCGATTCAGCACTCCAGAAGACAAAGATTTCTATGAAAGCGTCAAAAATGAGATTACAGCAGAAAAGCTGAGTCACATGCTCGAACGGTTCCGATTGGGCGACGCAAAGGACCGATTCAAGTGCGCGATGAAGATAAAACAGTTGCAAAGAAAAGCTCCTATTGCTGTTGAAATTCTACAAAGAATGGATCTGTCAGCGGAAGAGCAAGATCTTTTACAACAAGGCGCGTAATTGAGAACCTCGCCGAAGCTGCCCCGAGGGGCATTTTCAGTGAGGCGCTCAAACTCGATCGAGAAAAAAACTAACGGCGCATTTCGCGCCAAAACTTCAAACGAAAGGTATGGATAGTGGCAATCACACGAAAAATTTGTGAGTGGGAGTTGGATCAAATGGGGATCGACCCCAGTAGCGAGGAGATGGAGGACGTCCTCTCACACCTGGACGAAGCGGACATCGACAACCCAAAGAGCTGGGATCTTTTTCTGCGGAGCATCAACGATCTGCTGGAGAAGTCGGGGCGGATGCCGCCCATGTGGCGGGACTACGACAAGGTCCTCGCCGACTACCCCGGCGACAAGACTGGTGCTGAGGCGGCCGAAGACACGAGCTCTTCGTTCGGGACGCCATCTCTGGACGATCCGGACAAGGTCACCTCTGCGAAGGCGGTTTTCGAGGCCGACTTCGATGTAGTGGAAAGCTCGGACTCCGAGCCTCCCATCGAAGAGGAGGCCGTGGGATGGTTTTCCAGGAAGTTTTCCTGGCTGCGATGGACCCACGCCGTGGGAACCTTGGCTGTTTTGGCGCTCATTCTGTTGATCGTCAAGGCCGTCATCCTCGATGACACGACCAAGGTCGTTGCCAATGAGGTGCCCACGGCAACGCCCACCAGCGAGGATCCCCAGGACACTGATCCCCCGACGGAGACGGAAACGTCGCCGCCTGCACCGGAGCCCGCCCCTGCCCCGCCGCCTGTGGAACCGGAGACCCCTCCGGATCCGACGCCCGCACCTCCTCCCCCCGAACCCGAGCCTGCACCCGCACCCAGCCCGCCGAGCGGCGACACCATCACGGTGTCGTGCGACGTGAGCCGGATGCTCGTTGGGTCCTGCTCTGACGTTCCCCAGGGATGTCAGGTCGGGGCCAGCAAGCGGCCGAAGATCCAGGCCAGCTGCGGCACGGAGACGTACTGCTCGCAGTACGGGGGTCCCGCAGCGGCACCGACGGGAGACGGTATCTCCCTCACGCTCCGCACTTCCTGGTGCGATTGAAGAGCAACACGATCGAGGCGCGCCCGTACCAACGGGCCCCACCATCCACACGGACGGCGCGGGCGCCCCTCGGTCAAACCTGAACCCCGCGTCGCCAAGCCACGCGGGGTTCTTTCTAATACAAAAACTCTGCCCGGGCAGACATCCAAAAGTGTTCACGTGAACACTTTTTACATCTTCAAAATTTACCCGCAAAGAATTGAACAAAGAATTTCAAGGAAGCAAGGACGAGTCGAAAAAAGCGTACCTTAGTACGCGTTTGAGCGAGGACGCCAGGCTGACACAGAAATTCACAGTTCAATGGTGGGCAGGGAGGGATTCGAACCCCCGAAGGCATAAGCCATCAGATTTACAGTCTGACCTCGTTGACCGCTTGAGTACCTACCCACATTTTCAATGGAGCCACCTGTCGGACTCGAACCGACGACCCACTGTTTACAAAACAGTTGCTCTACCAGCTGAGCTAAGGTGGCTCGTAGTGCGGCAAAATCAGCTTTTCAATCCAATCAGAAACATGCTGACGCCACAGCAAAAGGATGATATGGTATTAGCTCGAGAGTGTCAATAACAGGATTAATGGCCGATAAAATAGCACAATTCATCCAAGAATTTCCCAAGGCAGAACGCCACAAACCCCTCGGCCAATTCACCACACTTCAAGTCGGTGGACCCGCAGACCTCTACTATGCCCTCACCGACATCAACGAAACAGAAAACCTCATCAAAACCGCCAAAGAGCTGGAAATCCCCTTCTTTGTCCTTGGTGGAGGATCAAACACGGTCTTTCATGAAAACGGCTTCCGTGGGCTCATAATCCACGTCAAAGCCAAGACTATAACCGTAGAAGACGATCGCATCATTGCCGACGCAGGCGCACTCCTTTCAGTCGTCCTTCAAACAGCCAGAAAAAACGGACTCATTGGCATGGAAAAGTTCATGGGCCTCCCAGGAACCATAGGTGGTGCAGTAAGAGGCAACGCCGGAGCCTTCGGCATCGAAACTAAAGATGTCTTCGAAAAAGCCCTCATATACAACGAAGAACAAGGCCTCCATGAAGAAACCGCCGAATACTTCAATTTCAAGTACCGATCATCCACCGTCAAAGCACGAAAAGGCCAAGATATCGTCCTCCAGGTAACGTACAAACTCCAAAAAGGAGACACCAAAGCAGCCACACAAGAAAACGCCGCGGTCATCGCTTCCCGCCTCAAAAAACAACCAGCCGGAAAAAACACCGGCTCATTCTTCAAAAACCCGCGCCCCTTCGACTCAGAAGAAGGTCCAGCCATCCATGCCGGAAAACTCCTGGATGACGCTGGATGCAAAGGCCTCCGCGTAGGAGAAATTCAAGTATCGGACCAGCACGCCAACTGGATTATGAACCTTGGTAACGCCACCCAAACCCAGGTAATCGAGCTCATGAAAACCATGCAAACCCGCGTCAAAGAGCGTTTCGGTGTCCAGCTCGAACCCGAAGTCCAATTCGTCGGCGAAACCGGACCCCTCACTTTCGAGTAGCACATACAAAAAAGTCGCCATCAGTACTTGCCTTCCCAGACCTTTTCTGGTAGAATTAACAGAAGAATAAAATAAAAACTTTACCCCCTACCCATGAAGAACACTCTTCTCAAAGCAAAGCGAGCAGTCGCCGCTGCTACAACCGGTGCCGCTGTGTTCATGTACAGCACCCTGCCAGCAATGGCACAACTTATTAGCCCAACTGACCAACCAGGTCGACTTGCAGAAGCCGCCCCAGGTGGAAGTTTTCGGGACTTGCTCCTGACATTCTTGAACTTCTTCCTTGGATTCCTTGGTCTTGTGGCTGTGATTATGGTTATTTACGGAGGTGTACTTTATGTAACAGCTGCTGGTAACCAAGAAAACATCGACAAAGGTAAGAAAATCATCATGTATGCCGTTGTTGGTATCGTGATCATCCTTCTCGCTTTCGCCCTTGTGAACACTCTTCTCACAGGTCTCGGAGCTGGAGGAGACGTCTAGTCAAAAAAAAACAGTTCAAAAGCCCGCGTACCCCCGCGGGCTTTTTTGTTATAATGCGATCAATTTTCTTCTCAACCAATGATGACCGGCCGACAATCCTATCTGCGAGCTCTGCAAGCCAACATCTGGAAAATGTACCTATACCGGTCTTTCAGTTGGTTCATGGTGATGCTCCCAATTCTGGTGCTCTTCTATCAAGAGCAAGGACTCAGCATGTTTCAAGTCGTCTCTCTGCAAGCCATTTTCTCGGTCACGGTCCTCATAACAGAAATCCCTTCAGGCTACCTCGCCGACGTGATTGGACGCAAAAAATCCCTAGTGCTAGGTACCATCCTCGCCTCAATCGGGCTCGGGATTTACAGCATCGCCAACGGTTTCACAGAGCTGCTATTTGCCGAAATAATCCTGGGAATTGGAGCCGGATTCACCTCTGGCGCAGATTCAGCCCTCCTCTATGACAGTCTTCTCGAGCTCAAAAAAGAGGAAAACTACCAACAAATTTACGGCAAATACATGGCTATGGGAAACTTTGCCGAGGGCATTGCCAGCATTCTTGGCGGATTCCTAGCACTCATCAGCCTGCGAACCCCAGTCATTGCCCAAGCATGTGTCTACCTTTTAGCTATCCCAGTAGCGCTTTCGCTTAAAGAACCAGCCAAAAAGGTCTACCACATTGCCGAAGGCAACCTCAAGGAGATCCTCGACGCAGCCAAATACGCGCTCATCGAAAACAAAGAGGTCAAATGGCTGGTGCTCTTTGGAGCTTTCATTGGAACCTCCACTTTCACTATTGTCTGGTTCATTCAGCCATACTGGAAAGCCACCGGTGTCCCGCTCGAGTACTTTGGAATCCTGTGGGCGCTCTTGCAATTCACAACCGGAGGATTCTCCATCATCGCTCACAAATTCTCAAAGAAAATTAAACTTATCCACATTCTGGCCCTCTTAGTAGTTATAGACATTGCCGCATACATCGCCATTGGCTATTTCCAAGTGCTGTGGGGAGCCCTCATTTTCTTCATTTTCTACATGGTCCGCGGTATCAAAACGCCCATTATCGATGACGCCATGAACAAGCGCATTCCTTCTCATCGACGCGCCACAATTCTGTCTATTCAAAGCCTCTGCATGCGCTTAAGCTTCGCCATAATCGGCCCCTTCATTGGATGGATCGCCGACGTCTACACCATGAGCCAAGCCTTCTACATCGCAGCAGCCATCTTCTTGGTCATGATGAGTATCACACTCATCGGACTCAAAAAAAATAAGGTCGTGTAGACCTTATTCATCCTCTTCAATAATGTAAGCGGGGAGTTTTCCTCCACTCATCAGCCACATCATAGTGGCAACACCAAGGAAAACCAGACTCATAACAATGTACCCAAACAGGCCGAATTCCCCTTGTTCTGGACTAAAAAACTCCAAATAGGTAATAAGAGCCCACAACAAAGCAAACATTGGCATCATAATCCAACGAATCCACTTTGGCAGGAAGACTTTTTTTGTCTTTTTCATGATTGAATCTGTAAATGGTCGGGGTGAGAGGGCTCGAACCTCCGACCTCACGGTCCCAAACCGTGCGCGCTAGCCAACTGCGCCACACCCCGATAAACTGGCGTGCCCGCAGGCCCGCACAAATCAAATTTGCTTCAGTAATTTAAAGGCATTGAAGCCCTAAAGTCAATGCCGCTATACTGCATATATGGAAAAATACTATCGCCAAACCATCGGTTTACCCGTGATTTCGCATTCCAGACAGCCACTCACGCGTATTCGGGATGTCATTTTCGATACGGACAAAGGTAAAATTGTTGGTTTCTTTGTGATGGGAGGGTCAAACCGCGTTATCGCTCCAATCGACATTCTAGAATGGAACAGCGCCATCATGATCAACGATCAAGAAGACATTATTGAACCTCAAGAAGTCCATACCATTCACAATGCCCTCAAAAAAGACGTATCAATCTTCAAAAAAAAGGTCTACACCAAAAGTGGCGACTACCTGGGAAAAGTCCTCGATTTCGGCATGAACAACAAACTCTATGAACTCACAGTCATCATCGTCTCTAAAACCTTCCTAAACATCCTTTTTTGGGATAAAAAAATCATTGCCGCCAAAGAGATCATCGAAATCAAACCCGACCGCATCATCGTCAAAGACTTGGTACAAACAGCCTCAATAGAAAAATTCCAAGTCGACATGGCCTCACCATAGTAGACAACTACGCTGTCTACTCATCATCTTCGGCTATAACACGCCATTTATCGTGCCCCACAATTTCGTCCTGCAGCGCATACATACGCTTACGGTCATATTTTGTTTGATGATCGTAGCCAAAAATATGCAGAAGACCATGAATAAAAAGGTACATCGACTCTTCTTTCGCCGAAATGCCATGTTCCTTGGCCTGCTTATTTGCCGTGTCGGTCGAAATAAAAATCTCCCCAATCATATCTTCACCCGGAAAAGGACTTTCCTCAAAATAACTCAGTGAAATAACATCAGTCGGTTTGTCTTGATCACGATAGTTACGGTTCAGCTGCTGGATCTCTTCATCGCTTACAAAGAAGGTCTTCACCACGCCACCATGCATCTTCTTTGCCAAATCTTTATCCTTCTTTAGAATCGTAATCGCTTTCTGATAAATTGGTTCAAAATCACTCTCAACAAGGTCGCACTCATGACAACGCTGATTCACCTCCAATGTAAACGGTTTATCCTCGTGATCGTTATGCATAAATTTAGGCTCCAGAGTTACTAATAGCAAAAGCTTGGCTCTGAAGTTGACCTTTCTTGCTCTCAGAGGCCATTTGCGCCTTTTGAATGAATTCGCTGAGTTCACCAACGGTTACAATGTCATCAGGCCGGAAATAGTCTGTTTTTGGGGCTATATCGTGTTCGTAAGCAAAGTTCAGATAGCGATTGTACCACCAGTTCTCGTCATATGTGAGTGATGTGTCTAAATACGGCGTTTCATGGCCGATTTCTGCCATATTAACCTCAAACTTTTCTTCCCACTCCATCAGATCGGCGGCTCCCAAAACAATCTTCAAAGCTTGAATCCGTGACATCACAATTTCTGGTCGGAAAGGAGTACTGTCATCATTTAAATAACCATGAATCAGCCCCAGCATAGAAGCCACATTAATGTCATGATAGAAACGCGTCTTCGGTGTCACATCTGGATACAGGCTCAAAAAAGGCTCAAATGCAATCCCATCAAAGTCAGACATAGCCGAAAACACGAAAAAGCACTGATCCAGTTGGCTCTTACAAGATGTTAAAAAGGAGGATTCTCGCTCCGCCAAATCAAATGACGTGACAACAGTCGACACCACTTCACCCCTGGTTAATAAGCGCGCTTCATACTCATGGTCTGCCACCCTCATGGTTGTAGCAAATGCCTGCTGCGCAGTGAAGAGCACGGTAAAGCTCGCAGCCAGTATAGCGAAAAGGAAACGATTCCCACCAATACGTCCATAGATTTCAACAAGCATTCGATTCAAGAGTTTTCCGATTAAAGAGCTTAACTTTAATTATATGGATTTCGATGATGAAGTAAAGGGACTTCATTCATATCTTCCTTATCAGTTCTGTCGACATCGAGTCGACAGCTGGACACGAGAGAAGACAGGGTACTAGACATTTGTCGACATGTTGTCTACAATGTCCATGATTTTGTCGACTCGATGTCGACCTAAAATATAGTAGACAAGGTAGACATGGCAGAAACATTCAAAATGGACAGAAAAGCGGCTGCAAAACTGTTGAAAGTGTCCGTTAGGACAGTAGACAGGTACATTGCGTCAAATCGGTTGTCTATTCAACGTCGAGACAATCGAATTTGGCTTTCAAAAGAGAATGTATTGGAGTTTAGAGATGGTCGCCAAGTAGACACATTAAGCGCTGATATGTCTATAGACGTCGATAGTCAAAATGGGGTAGACAGTAGCTCCGCGGGTGTCGACTCATTGTCGACACCCGCGGCAAAAATTTCCGCAAACCAAAAAGCCCGGTCTGCATCCTCCATTTACAAAAAACTCTACGAACAAACCCACGAAGAGCTCAAAAATGCGCAACAGCGATTGGAAGGAGCCAACTATCGCGTAGGCCAATTAGAGTCTCTCGTCAAAGAAAGCGTCCCACTCCTCGATCACCAACGCCTCCTGGGCGAAGAAAAAGCCGAACGTTTCCAACTTGAAGAAGAGGTAGAAAACCTCCGCGATAAAGTTGAACGCATAAAATCAAAGCTCAAAGACGAAACCTTGAGCCGAAAAGCCTACCTGGTTGCACTCTTTATCATCCTCCTTCTCCAGCCACTCTGGCTGCTCCTCCTTCGGTAATTCTATTGAACCAACTGTGTGGGAATAAGCTCGAGTCTTATTTCTGGGTTCTCTTCTTCACGAATAACGAATGGGTATTGGTGAATCCATGTATCACCAGGAAAATTTGGAAATCCTTGAAAACTACCGTTCATCCAAACAATTGGTTCGGGTTCTTCCATAACGTTACAAACATCATACTGTACACCCTGAAGATCATAGTACGAAAGGAGCGTAGAAGCAGGAACGGTATTTTCATCAAGAAAACTCTGAACAGAAGCCTCAAGGGTCAAATTCGAATTTGAAGCGATTGGTTCAGGCTGAGCAACTTCATCCTGTGCAGCTCCACCTTGCGCATCAACAAAATCACAAGTTGCTGCGACCTGTTGAGAGGTAGAAGTCTGAACATCATGCGCATTCAAAGCTAAGCCCATTAACGTTCCGCCAAAAAACAAAATCCCATTTTTTACTCGAGATTCATTCTGCATTCGGGACTGATCCCTTTGAAGTTTATCAATAGTTTTCTGCTGTTCAGCCAGCTGTTTACTATGAGCTTCAACCTGCTCAGCATATCCCGGCGTTCGATAAGGCGTACCTTCCATAGTTTCTTTATTTAAATGACAACGGAGAAAATATCCCGTCTTTTGTATAGTTTGTCAAACAAGTGTGGTTGCTACAGAACTTTCTCCATGGTCACACTATCTCTTTGCTCTACAATCACTTCCACGTCACTCACAATGCGCTGCAACCGTTCAATAATACCTTCCGGCTGAATCAATGCCTCTTCCAAAACCTCCCTTTCTCCAATAGCCTCAATCGTATACGGCTCATTTAAAATCACCGAATTCAACATAATCTGACCACTCGGAATCGTATCAAATCCAGTCGTCTTATTGGTAAGTCGGATGGAGTTCACGCTCACAGCTTCGGCCCCCGCAGAAAGCAGCTCATTCACAGTATCGGTGAGCCAGATAGCCTGAATGTCACCCGCGAGCTGTACATGAACACCAGGCCCAGAAATATCAATCCGACCAGTCAACGCTTCATATTGATCGATCTCCTCGCGCACACTTTCGAGCGCATCCTGATTATTCGAAACCTTCACCAGCTGATCCTCCAAATCATCAATTTCATCACGGAGCTGGTCATTCGTATCTTTTAAAATCTGAATCTCTCGGAAAACATCCGACCGATTATTTCGATTAATCACATCGCTCACATCCTCAAAAGAACGCGCTTGCAGAGCAATTAAAAAACCAAGCAGCACTGCCGTCAGCAGCATGGACACTTCTCGTTTCTTAAATTTTTGTAGTTTCGCCATTACTATTGATTAGGAACATCAACTTCAGAAATATAACGCGAATTCAAATTACCGCTAAACTCGGGAATCAAAATCCCCTCCTGACTCTGAGCTGAAAACTGAATATTCAAATCCTGAGTCCGTTTTGTCAGATCAGGTAACGCCATAGGATCATTCAATCGCTGCATAATTATTTCAGGATCCCCAAGAGCAGAAACGGTAAATGGTGGTAATAAGTGAAAGTTGTTCACCAAAATTGTATTTCCAACAGAAGAGATAGATGAAGTTGCAACAACCCGTTGCCCATTAATCGCAATACCCGTAGCACGAGCTGTCCGCAAAATGTTCACTACATCACGCAAATCAGAGGCGTGTACCAACGACTGACTTACCGTATCCGGATTGTCCCGATTCACAAAAATGCCATCATCAATCACAATCTCAACGCCAGGCCCTCGCAAAGAGGTTAAGCCAATCTCCTCTTTGAGCCCTTTCAAGGTCTCCAAGTTTGCAGTTTGAATCGAAGCCTCAGCCTTTTCTTGTGCCGCAGAAATCTCTGTTCGTAGCCCCACAATCTTGGATTTCAAAAGCCCCTGATGATCAACGTAGCCATCAATCAGCTCTTTCTGGGCTCGCAATTCATCACTCAAAAAAGTAGCCGAAGGGATCGAGCTCTGAAACTGCACCGTCAAAAGCGCACCAATAAAAAGTCCGGTCACAACAAAAACCGCGCTCAACTTCCAATCTTTTTCAAATTGTTGCTCCTCGGCCTTATTCATGGCCTCTTTATACATCAAATTATGGGCGAGGTGAAGGGAGAAATGAGATTTTTGAAGAGTAATCTACAGGCCGAAGGCTGAAGCCTGTCCTGAGAAAATATTCATTTCTCCCACACATTCGCTATAATTCGCTCATGATAGGAGTTTTTGATTCCGGCTATGGCGGGCTGACCATATTGAAAGAGTTTCTCAAAGAACTCCCACAATACGACTATATGTACCTAGGCGACAATGCTCGGGCACCATATGGAAATCGTTCACATGAAGCCGTAAAATCCTTTGCCGAAGAAGGCATTCGCTACCTTTTTGAAAAAGGATGTGTGCTCATCATCATCGCGTGCAATACAGCATCGTCACAGGTTTTACGCGAACTCCAAGAGGAGTATTTGCGAGCACCAAACGTCACCAACCGTAAAATTCTGGGTGTGATTAAGCCTCTCGCAGAAAAATCCTCACAGATCAGTACAAAAAAAAGAGTTGGAGTGGTAGGAACGCGAGCAACAATCCAAGCACAAAGTTACGATCACGAACTTTCATCTCTTGATCCGACTATTCAAGTGTATAGCCAGGACTGTCCGCTCCTGGTACCTTTGGTAGAAGAAGGGTGGAGCCACAAACCAGAAGGTCGCATGATCCTTAAGAAGTACCTGCGATCAATCAAAAGCGCGAATGTAGATACCCTGATCTTAGGATGCACACACTACCCTTTTCTCATAAAGGATTTTCGACAAATTATGGGGAAGAAGGTCAATATTCCTCATCCTGGAGAGGTGGTAGCTGCATCCCTGAAAGACTATTTGCAACGACATCCAGAAATAGAGCAACTCCTTTCTAAACGTGGAGAACGTCATTTTCTCACAACCGACGACCCACAAAGATTCAAAGAGGTTGGCGATCGTTTCATGAAAACGGATCTCAAAAATATTCAAAAGGCCGACATCACACAATCTTTGAAATGAAAACAAAACCCAAAATCTTATTAGCGATTCTTGTCGCCACATTCCTTCTAGCCCTCTACTACGATGCGCACATCGTCCAGTATATAGAAAGTCAACGCAACGAAGCGCTCAACAGCATTATGTTTCTCCTCACAGACATAGGTCTCTTTTTCGTTCTCAGCGGACTCGCAACATACCTTATTTACAAGCGCCGCTATGCCGAACTCATGCTCATCGCCGCGGCCGCACTTCTTTCACTCGAATCAGCATATATTCTCAAAAAACTCTTTCAAGTACCAAGACCGGACGACATCTCTGTAGAGCAGCTCACACATGCAACGGGCTGGGCCTTCCCCAGCATTCACGCGGCCATTGTGTTGTCTATTGCACCTTTTATAAAGAAAATTTTTCAGTCCAAATCATTAAGAGGAGGAATGATTGCACTTTTGCTGGCAATTGCAGTAAGTCGCATGTACTTAGGGGTTCACTACTTGAGTGACATCATTTTTGGGGGATTTCTAGGCTACATCATCGCGATTTCTTTGGCATATTTGGAAGATCACTACCAAATCGCCGAGCGCTACATTAACCAATTAAAAAGTAAGCGAGAGGTGCGACGGCAATCTGCACACTTGGCCACCGGCCTTATGATAATCCTCTTAGTGAAGCTCCACATTCTCACTGTTGAGATGATTGGAGTCATTCTTGCCATTGGCGGGCTCCTCTCAGTACTTTCTCTCTATGTAAAAGTTCCGATTATCCATCAGTTGCTCCGAATCTTCGAGCGACCCAAGCAAATGAAAACTTTTCCCGGCAAAGGATCCTTCTTCTTAGTAATGGGATCATTCATTTCTCTTGTGCTTTTTCCTGAACCTATAGCACTTGCATCTATTGCTATCATGGCAATCGGCGACTCGCTCACAACACTCATTGGAGTCTATTTTGGCTTCATCAAAAGCCCAACGAACAACCTCAAACACCTTGAAGGGACTGCTCTGGCCATCATCGCCGGAACCATTGCAGCCTTCAACTTCGTCGCATTTGAAAAAGCCTTCATCGGCGCCTTCGTGGCAATGCTTTTTGAAGCTCTCACTATCCGCCACATCGACCGCATCATCGACGACAACCTTCTTATACCGCTCGTCGCCGGCCTCACCATGACCTTTATTTTGTAGAATTGACAAAAGTGCACAAAGTGCTATTTGTATTATGCATAAAATTAACGAAACACCATGATCATTCAATCCACACCAGACATTATTGGGGAAGTAAAGGAGGCAGAAAAGCTTTCAGAATCTTTAAGAAATATCGAAGAAAACATGCTGACCGATAAGAGTGTGGTAATCGTTGAGCAAGCTTTCAAAAATGGTGAATGGGTTTGTAACGGAGAAGTGGATGAAGATGTAATGGAGCATATCAACATATGTCGCGACTTACTCATGGCTACGCTAGAAGGAAAACCAATTAAATACATGCTCTATTACTACGACGACGTGGATGAGCACAAAATCAAGCAAGATCAAGAGAGTCGCGAAAAAAGAAAAGTAAATATCAATCGCAACTGGCACACAGACAAAGATGAGTTCTTTTTCTGGGCAGACACCGCATCGATGGAAATTTTACACGGAACGCTCGACGCAGAGATAGAGGGGAATCAAGAAGGCGAAGCCTCTCAAGCCACCTTGCTCAACAAGGCAACAGAAGCCGAAAAGAGTGGAGCAATGGAAATAGTTGAAGTGCCAGCTGGTCACATCTGCAGAGTAGATGGCTCAACCATTCGCCGCAAAACAATACCGGAAAGAACAGGGATTCATCACTCCTTTATGTTCGACACCACCGAGTATGAGTTGTAGTAAAAACTACTCCCACTCAATCGTTCCTGGCGGTTTATTCGTGACATCGTAGAAAACCGCTGTCACACCTTCAATCTTCATAATTCGTTCAGTCAGCTCCCGGACTAAATCCATATCCATTCTATAAAAGCTAGCAGTCATGGCCTCTGTACTTTGCACAGGCCTCAAAACAATAGATTCCCCAAACTCCCGATTCACACTCAGCGGAATGAGCACTGTTGGGAACTGCCAAATATCCTGCATTAATCCCTTTTCAGCAATAAATCCGTTCACCACTGCATCAGCTTCTTGGAGCAACTCAACCCGCTCCCTCGTCATGAACACCTTTTGCACATTCAACTCCTCAATTTTGGCTGGATGAAACATCCAAAGTACTCTATTCAACTCATCATTTCGATTAATCACATCAGTCGCAAGCGCATCGATCTCTTCAAAATTCATCTCTCCATGAATCACCAACGGATTCCGATACGTTCGAAAGTCGCCCTGCACTCCAACCGACTGAATCGGCAAAACGTAAGCAGTTAGCCCCTTATTTTTGAGCTCCTCATTAATCTTGTTCTCCAACAATGCATGGTTGTGAGGATACTTCTCTTCTTGGGCACACAAGCACCGAACCCCAAGTCCAGGACCTGGAAATGGATGCCGCCACACCAACTCTTTTGGCAAACCAAGTTTTTCTCCAACCTCGCGCACCTCATCTTTATATAATTGTGCCAATGGCTCGATCAATTTACCTTGTTTCATGAGCTCTTCAATTCGCGCCACCCGATTATGGTGTGTTTTAATAACAGCAGCATGCCTCGTTCCACCACTTTCAATCGTGTCTGGATAGATGGTCCCCTGGCCCAAAAGCCACTCCTCTGGATTGAGTCCCAGCTCTTCTGAAACATTGGACTGAACTTTCAAAAAGAGATCACCAATAATTTTTCGCTTCGCTTCTGGGTCATAAATTCCTTTTAAAGCTTCAAAATTCATCTCACTCGCATCAGCCACATGCAAATTTTCAAATCCAGCCGCTTTCAAACTGGCCTCAACTTGCTGCCGTTCATTTTTCCGCAGTAATCCATTGTCCACAAACAAGCCATAAACACGATCTGATCCGAGCGCTTTATCCAAAAGTACAAATGCTACCGTCGAGTCCACTCCACCACTCACCAACATAAACACCTTCTTATCACCAACCTTCTTTTTCACTGCCTCAATCTCTTCTTCAATAAATTTTTCTATGCTCCAATCCCGCTTCACATCACACAGATCCAAAAAGTTCTCCAGCATCTTCATACCATGTTCTGTGTGGGTCACCTCCAAATGAAACTGCGTCCCATAAAAGTTTTTCTCAAAATTCGCCAGCGCCGCCCACTCTCCAGATTTGGTCGAACCAATCACCTCATACCCCGGTGGCAACTCCGTCACACTATCACCATGACTCATCCACACTTGCTCCTTCGCATCCAAATCTGCAAAAAGACCCTCAGCCTTTTTCACTTCGACTTCCGCCAGGCCATACTCCCGAGAGTTCGGCTCGTGCTTCACCTCCGCTCCTTGCATATGTGCTAACAGCTGATGACCATAACAGATCCCCAGAATCGGAACACCCAAGTCTAAAATAGCATCATCCGCTTTCGGGGAATTGGCATCATACACACTTTCCGGGCCTCCAGAAAAAATAATCCCTTTATATCCTTTTAAGTCTTCAGCCTTTGTCTCTGGATCCAAAATTTCGGAATACACATTCAGTCGCCGCACCCGATTTGCAATCAAGTGAGCATATTGTCCGCCAAAATCCAGTACAGCAATTTTATCCATGGCATTTTTGTACCACAAATAAGGACCTCAGTCACGAATGTTATGGCTCACAAGAAAATTTTTCCAGCAACTCTTTTTTCAATACATGAGCCTTTGAAGGAAACTCTCGAACAGAATGTGAAAAGTGTTCGCGGCTCCCACCCAAAAAATCTGACGAATCAAGTCGAAGACTCATATAAAGCCGAGCTCCCTGAAATTCAAATCGGTAAGGATGGTGATCCTCTTGAAGAAGATACTCAAAAAGCTGTGCCGATTTCTCTCCTGGGGCAGGCAATCCACACATTTCTGAAACCACAAAAAGGTACTGATTTCGAATGAAAAGGGCTCGGCAAGGAACCTCATCAACTGAAAAATCCCAAAAAGGTTGTTCCTCTCCACCACCATGTGAACCAATCTTAAAAGTATCCACTTCTTGAAACGATTCTTTTACAAAAACAATAGCAGGATGTTGCAACATTTGTTCGCTAGAGGATGATTCGGACATAAGAAAAAATTACGACGTTTGCAAAAAAGATTGAAGGTCTTGAAGGAGGGATTTCGATGCCACTTCCCAAGGTTTTCCACTCGATTTCTCGAGCAGAGAGATAACAGTCTCATGATGGTCGGGTTCCAGCACCCCTCTACAGAGAATCTCACTCAAGTGCGAAGAGATCAGGACAAAAACCTCTTCAAAATTACCAGATTTTTTCTTTTCCTCCGCCTCTTGTAGAATTGGCGTGAGTCGATCACACAAAACATCGAATGTCATTGCCAAGGATGCAGGCAAAAGGAGCTCTTCATTTCTAACGCTAGCGCCAAACTCCCCCAAGTCCATATCTTTGAGATGGAAATAATCATCGCGTCCCTTATCCAAACGTAAGCTGGCCGGAGCAGAAAAATCGCTCAGAGTAGCAAGAACATTGTTGAGCAGATTGGCGCGCAGCAAGCCAGTCGCCTGCACATGATGCAAAGCCTTTTCGGCTTGAGATTTCAACATGGATGCGGCAAGCTCCGCTTTTCCATTGTTTGCAAAATAGTCCGCATATGCTTCTCCCTCTTTCAAAAAAGATTGGAACTGCTCAAATAAAGATTCCAAAACATCTGGAGCATAAGGTCTGGAAAAATCCTTTTGAAGCGATTCAAATCGGAACTTCAATGGAAGGCGACGCGCTTCATAGTCAGCAACATAAGCTACATCTTTCAAAACGCCGAAAGACTTCTGCAGATTCGCGGAGTCCAATCTCCCCGAATAAAAAGTCCAAAGTTCACCATCACGCACAACAAACTGAGCAAGCATCATATCCTTTCCTTGAAACGCAATCGCAGTCCCTAATCCCTGCTCAGCCATATGAGAATCGCCTATTGCTGCGCAAGGAGCGGAAATAGTATAGGTGTCCTTTGCTACCGTGACATGAACGGGAATCACCCCATGCCGAAACTCAAAACCATCTTTTACGGTTCCACACTTTTCAAACTGCCCAGGATTCAGTGATTCAAGCATTGTTAACAAACCCTTTTGAAAATATCCATGTTCAAATTCATTTGCAGATGAACGCAAGCCTTGCCAATTCACGGTTGCAAATGGTGCCCGAAGCGATGAGCGAATGTAATGGGGAGCTTTTTCCATGTTACCAACAAAGAACCTTCACAGCCTAGCAATCTCTCATGTCGTTCACAAGCACTGAACTACTCAAGTCCCAGAATTTGCTCCAGCTCATCCGCATATTGACCTTCCGGTTTGGACTGGATGAAATGCACATTACGCGCCTCTAAATCACGGAACTCTTCCAAAAGAGGAACCATATCAACTCGCAACGAATCCAGTTTTTCCGATGGACCAAAATTTTTCACCAACTTCGCATACTCCACATAGTATTCAAACGTATTCTTTGGATAAACCTTCAGGAGCAATTCATAACTAGCAATGGCATCATCAATTCGCCCCTCTTGAACGGCAATTCGCGCAAGCTCAGCCAATGCATGATGATCAAACGCGTCATAAGAAAGCTGTTCCTGTGCAATCAATTTACGCTGCTCAAAATCATTCGAATCCTGCAAACCATTTATCTGTCCAATCAAATCCCAACGAGGAAGAATCGAGCCATAGATTGGTTTGGCATGGTAGCCAGCACCAGCAAGAATAAGAAGGATAAGAACAAGCGAGAAAAGATTGCCCCCCTTTTTCTCCAGTCGCCCAACCATCGCCAAAGACAGCCACCAGAGCATCGCAATCGAAAAGAAATTCAAATTAAAATCCACCATGCTATGAGCCATCAAGCCAACAATCCCTGCCCACACAAATCGATCCAAACTTTCAGCTTTTTTATCAAACGGACTATTTCGCCACAACAACATCGCCAAAAACACCACAAAAAAGATGGCTGCCGGCAAACCTCGCTCAACCGCATACTTTAAAAGGATATTATGTGGATGATCCGAAAGCGCTAAAAAACCCTGCTGCACCTGAGGGTACACCGACTTAAAACTCACAGGCCCAAATCCAAAAATTGGATCCATCGCAATCAACTTCGCCGATCCAGTAAAAAACTCCAGCCGTTCACTCACGGATGTCCCGCCTGCTGCTTCAGAAAAGGTAAGTCGATCAGAAACATCGGTGGTTTCCTGGGTAGAAGATTTAGCCTGTTGCAAGAAAAAGACAGCTCCCACCAAAGCAAGAGCCATGCAAATTATTGGCACAATCAGCTTTTTTTTCGGCTTCAAATCTTTCCAGAAAAAAAGCGTTAACACTACAAGTTCAAGTCCAAAAGCAATAAAACCAGCACGGGAAAAACTCATCCAAAACCCAGCGAGGAGGAATCCAACAACAATCCCCTTCAACCAATCAAACTTCTTTATCCTGGATAAAGCTGCCAAAGCTAATGGAAAAGCCAATAAAAAGAAGGAGGCAAAAGCGTTCGGCCACGCGTCAGCTTTAATTTGCGGATTATAAAAGAAGCCAAAAAAGCGCAAATGATCAGTGTGCAAAAAAGCATAGGCCCCAACCACCAAATGAAAGCCTAAAGCAAGGAGCGCGAACCACGGCAGATGTGCACGAAGCATGGCCCTACTTTTTGGTGCGGAAAAAACTAAAAACAGTAAGGCCCCAATCCATAAAACAAAAATTTCAGCAAATCCAAAGGTGCGAACTTCCGCTAATATGAAGGCCAAAGTCGACCAAATGACAAAACCAATCAAAGGCCATGGAGTTTTCACTCCACCTTTTTTCCATTCCAAAAATCCAAATAAAACAACACCCAAGATCACGAATGCAACCAGCACATAAAATGGAGCAAAGCTTTGAATAATATCAAATTTGTTCGCCCCAGGAATAGCATGAAAAGCCACTCCCATCGCTAGCAATCCCCAGACATACATCGTCTGGGCGGCCTCCAATCCTTGCGACCACAACAATTTTTTACCCATTTATTCAGGTTTCATAAGAGGGAACAGCACCGTATCCTTCAAGTTGTCCTGGTTCGTCAGAAGTGCCACAAACCGATCCACGCCCAATCCCCAACCAGACATAGGAGGCATTCCATGCTCCATCGCCTTTAAATAATCTTCATCCATTGGCATGGCTTCTTCATCTCCGCCAGCTTTTGCCTCAGCCTGGCGCTCAAGCCGCTCGCGTTGATCTGCCGGATCAACCAGCTCGCTATACGCGTTCACAATTTCCCACGTATTCACCAAAAGTTGAAATGTATCGGCCAAACGCTCATCGTCGTCGCTCCTTCGCGCCAACGGTTTTGTATCAACCGGATGCCGAATCACAAAACACGGCTGAATCAACTTTGGCCGAGAAACCTTCTTATATAAAGCGTCACAAAGATTTCCATAGCCCATGGAATCCATTTTCTCTATTTGAATTCCCGCCTTCTTAATGGCCGCGCGCAAACCGTCGGCATCACCATAAAAATCCAACACCTGGATCCCGCAATCTTTCTCAATAATTTCTGTAAAATGCAGGCGCGGCCACGGCGTCGTAAAATCAATCATCTCCTTATTCCCATCCCGGTCCATAAGTTCCACCTTCAAATCCCCGGCAACATCCTGAATCACCTGCGACAAAAACTGTTCAGTAAACGTCATGTTGTCCTCAAAATTCCAGTAAGAACCGTAATATTCAAGCATTGTAAACTCCTGCAAATGCGATGGATCGATTCCTTCGTTCCGAAAACATTTCGCAAACTCATACACACGATCAAACCCACCAACAACCGCTCGCTTCAAGTACGTTTCCGGCGCAATCCGCAAAAACATATCAATATCCAAAGCATTATGATGCGTATCGAACGGCTTCGCCGCCGCCCCGCTCGCTACAGAAGTCAAAATCGGCGTTTCCACCTCAATAAAATCATGACTATCCAAATAGTTACGCATCGCAGTAATAAGCCGCGTTCGAAACATAAAACGTTCTCGTGTTTCCTCATTCGTCAATAAATCCAAATACCGCTGACGGTACATCGCCTCTCGATCCTTCAAGCCATGGAACTTCTCCGGCAAAGGCCGCAGCGTCTTACTCAAAAGCTGAAACTCCTTTACCAAAACCGTCAGCTCTCCATGCCGAGTCACAAAAAACTCTCCGCTCGCTCCCAAAAAATCCGCAACATCAATCTTCTTCAACATCTTATATATATCTTCACCAACCACATCGCGCATAAAACAGATTTGCAACTGCCCCGTGTGGTCTTGCAGCCTCGCAAAAGTCAACTTTCCATGAGATCGCACCAACATTAATCGCCCGCAAACTCGAACATCCTCTTGTGGCGACGTCCCAATCATTTCCAATTCCCGAACATCTCCTTCTTCTCCAAGAGCCTTTGCTTCAGCTAAAGTATGCGTTCTTTCAAACCGATCCGGATACGGCTGCACACCTACTTCTCGCAGGTCGGCAACCTTTTTTTTTCGATCTTCAAACTCGTTACTATTATTCTGCTGATCAGCCATAACAAAAATTATAAGTACAAAGCCCTGCAAGTGTAGCACAAAATCGCCTTACGTGAAGCCAAGCTTGCTACTCCCGCACAACTACCGCTACACTACCAACAACATACTTTAATCATACCAATTATGAAGCGAATTCTCAGCTCATTTGCGGTTGCAGCAATGGTCCTCACAGGATCCATGAACGCATTCGCACAAATTATTTACATGCCAGTACAGTTCATAAACTGCGAAGACAACAACACCTGCGTTATGTACGTAGACGACTCTTTCACAGGAACTGGAGGCGGAACCAAAAGTAATCCATACAAATCGATTACTCCCGCCATGAACTTTATTAAGGCATCAGACGACTACTCACGCATCTACATTGCCGGTGGAACATATGACAACGAAACACTTCCATTCGAAATCGACGACACTTTTCCTGGTGAACTCCAAATTCTCGGTGGATACAACAGCACATTCACAACACGAAACCCGGAACTCTACCCAACAGTTATCCAAGCCAATGGAGAACCAGAAGTCCTCGATATTTCTGGAGTCAAAGGGATTGTAGACGGAGTGATTTTTGAAGGAACTGGAGTAGGAGTAAACAATTCTCACGTTCTCCGCGTAACCAACACCGGAGCAACAACGCACAACTTCAAAGTTACCAACAACATTTTCCGCAACAACGATGGTCAGTCAGGTTCTATTCTCACCATCCTTACACAAGGATCAAACACAGGATTAATCTCTGAAAACACCTTCTACCAAAACGATGTAACCGATGGGTACATTGTTACTTCTATTGGAGAAGTCGATACCACAAAAAACCTCCTCTATGCCAACTCAGCAGGCGAAAACATCTTCGCGTGTAGCCTAGACGGATTGGCAACCAACAACTTCCTTCTTGGAAACTTGGCTCCGGTCATCGCTGAAGTAGCAGCAGGATGTGCATTTATTCACAACACGGTTGTAGACAACGATGCCACTGGACCAGACTCTGCAGTCATGAAAAGCGGTAGTGGACAAGGTGACATCCGCAACAACATCTTCGCTTACAATGGTGGATTTGGACCTCTCTACGTAGCAACCGGTTCAGATACAACCTTCGACTACAACGCTATCTTCGGGAACCTGTACAGCACAACCATTGAAGACAACAATATGGCATGTGATCCACTCTTCGCAGACAAAGACAGCACCGACCCAGAAAACGTAAAACTTGGAGCAGGATCAGCATGTATCGACGCGGGAATTAACATTAGCCCAACAATTTTGAGCACCGACTACTTTGGAGCAAGCCGCCCACTGGATGGCGACGGACAAAGTGGTGCAACCAACGACCCAGGAGCACACGAAGCAGAAGCAGCTCAAGTACCAGCTCCAGTCATCAGCAACATGAGCGTGTCACCAAATCCATTCTCCCCAAACGGTGATGGATACCAAGACACCACAACTATCTCATTCAACATCAGCCAAGAAGCAACCGTAAGCGTTGATGTGATTATCGATAATAGCAAGATCCAGCTTTTAGAAAACACCATCATGCCAGCGGGATCGGTGTCAGTAACATGGGATAGCAGTTACATCGACAACAATAATGCAGCACAAGAAGCAGTTGATGGCACCTACGACCTTGAAATCGGAGCATCAAACGGTGGAGGATCTGCCTTTGCAGAACCAACCGTAACTATCGACCGAACCATAGAAGAACCAGAAACTCCTGCTCCAGGTGGACAATGTGCTGGATACACTGATGTATCTGCGAGCCACTCAAGCTGTGATGCGATTGAATATGTTCAATCAATTGGAGCAATGACTGGTAACCCAGACGGAACGTTCGCACCAAATGAACTCCTTCAACGTGACCAAGTTGCAAAGATCTCACTTGAAACATTTGGACTGTTCAACGACACCGAAGACTACTGTAACGGAACCGATCCGTTCCCAGACGTACCACCAGCACAATGGTCATACCAATACATTTGCCGAGGTGTAGATGTAGGAATGATCACTGGATACGAAGGTGGAGCTGATGCAGGATTCTATCGACCAGCGAGACAAGTGAACCGAGTAGAATTCCTCGCGCTCATTCTCCGAAACCTGAGCGACACAATGCCAGCGGACAGCAGCACATCATACAGTGATGTTGAAGCAAACCAATGGTTCAGCGGATACGCACGATACTCACTCGACAACGATCTGTTTGCAGGACCAAACTTGATGCCCACAAACGGAACAAAACGTGTAGAAGTTGCAGACGTACTCTACAAACTTCACAACGCCGGGAAGATCTAGACGACTATCCAGAACAAGAAACAAAGAGGAACTCTTACCAGGGTTCCTCTTTTGTAATATTTGCTGCCCCCCAATCGTTGAGATACAATAAGTAAAATATTTACTATCTTTCCTATGAAAAAATTAATCTCCACCCTCGTCGGGCTCACGATTTTTGCAGCATTCGGCGCAACAGCACTTGCACAAATCATTATCGAAATCGACTGCACGCAATTCAGCAACTGCATCGTGTATGTGAATGAAAACTACAATGGGCAGGCTCAACCAATTGGTTCAAAATCAGCGCCTTACAATACCATCACCCAGGCGGTCAACAAGGTCATGAACGAAGAAGATTTCAGCCGCATCTACATTGCCGGAGGAACATATGACAATGAAACATATCCATGGGACTTCGACACCAACTACGGAAAAACAGTCCAGTTCTGGGGAGGCTATAACTCATCGTTCACAGAACGCAACCCAGCAACCAACAAAACACGAGTGATCGGCAACGGAGCGAATCAAGTACTACGATTTCACAACTCTGCGGGAACAGTCGATGGACTCGATTTTTCAGGCTTCACCGGAGTAGGAAACAACACCGACCTTTTGATTGATGCATACATTGATTCCCCAACAAGTTTTTCCCTGAAGATGAACAACAACGTTTTTCATGATAACGAAGGTCATACGCAAATGGCCATTGTGTCAGTATATGGGAGCAACACTGCCAGCATTACTAACAACACCTTTTACAGCAACCAAACATCATCAACAGTGAGCAACACGGATAGTGCGCTTTTAATCAGAGGAAATGTGTCGGCAGACAGCAACCTTTTCTACGCAAACCAGGCAAGTAATGTCCTAAACTGTAGCGAAGAAGCATCATTCACCAACAACTTTGTCCTCGGAAACATCACCGGAAACACACTCAAATCATGGGAGTGCGACATCTATCACAACACCGTTGTAAACAATGAAGCTGGTGGAATAAATGAAGCAGCTGTCATGCGATCAATCGGAGCAAGTAACATTGTTAACAACATTTTTGCCCACAACGGTGGACCGGCGCTCCACCTGCACACAGGAGATGACGACGACAATTTTGACTACAATGTCACACATGACAACGAAAACCAACCTTCGCTTGAAGGGAACAATACCGATTGCGATCCACTTTTTGCGGACGAGAACAGCACAAGCCCAAACAATGTAAAACTTGGAGCTGGGTCTGTTTGTGTGGATGCGGGGACAGAATTGAGCAGCATTAATACCGACTACTTTGGAATCACACGCCCTGCCGATGGAGATGGAGTTTCCGGAGCAGCAAGCGATCCAGGTGCACACGAAGCACCAGATGCACTCATCTTGGCACCAACCCTTTCTCAAGAACAGGTTTCGCTCGACCCATTCTCGCCAGATGGAGATGGAGTAGCCGACTCAACAACATTGAGTTTTGAATTATCAGTCGCAGCCAACGTGGACATTGGCGTATACGACTCAACAGGAGCTACTCTCATGAAGAGTCTCATGGACGGGGCAGCTCAATCAGCCGGAACGGTCAGCGTTGTATGGGACGGAACCGAAACAAGTGGAACAACCGTTCCAAACGACAACTACCTCTTTGTTTTCAGCGCTTCCAACAGTGGAGGAACAGCATCAGGCGACATCGCGGTTCAAGTACTCAGTGAAACAACAGACCCAACACCAAATCCAGATCCAAGCGGACAATGTGCCGGATACAGCGACGTGCCAGCATCACACCCAAGTTGCGACGCGATTGAGTACGCTCAAAGCATTGGTGCCATGACTGGAAACCCAGACGGAACGTTTGCGCCAAACGAACTGCTCCAACGTGACCAAGTGGCGAAGATTTCACTTGAAACGTTTGGACTGTTCGACGACAACATGGACTACTGCAATGGAACTGATCCATTCCCAGATGTGCCACCAGCACAATGGTCATACCAATACATTTGCCGAGGTGTAGATGTAGGAATGATCACTGGATACGAAGGTGGAGCTGATGCAGGATTCTATCGACCAGCGAGGCAAGTGAACCGAGTAGAATTCCTCGCGCTCATTCTTCGAAACCTGAGCGACACAATGCCAGCGGACAGCTCAACATCATACAGCGATGTGGAAGCAAACCAATGGTTCAGCGGATACGCACGCTACTCACTCGACAACGATCTGTTTGCAGGTCCAAACTTGATGCCAACAAACGGCACAAAACGTGTAGAAGTAGCAGACGTACTCTACAAACTTCACAACCTTGGAAAGATCTAAAAAGTAAGGTTAAGAAAGACCAAAAATGGCCCTCATCCAGCAATGGGAGGGCCATTTTATAAGCAACTGTCCTGCAGCACTTGACAAAATAGAGAAAATAATTATAATAACATCTTATATCCTCATTATTATACTATGACTGATAATATTAAGATGTATGCTGATTATCACGGTCTCGATCCAGAGAGAGCCGGAGAAGTCATCCTTACAGCATCATGCGGGAACCTTGAAGACCTTCCCACAACGCTGGGCGGACTCCACGCAATGGGCGTTGAACTGAACGACACTCGTGAAACAGTCGTTCAAAAAATCCGGGCTACAATGGCATCGTACGAAGGACTTAAAAAGTATGACGAAGGCCTCAACTATGGAGATGGACTGGATGATGACGATGAGACGGCAAGACTATGTTTGAAACATAGCAGAACGAAAGAGCTGGAAAAGGTTTTGAGCTGGGTGGAGGGCTCAAAGGCGTAAATCTAAAGGTTCATAAATGAAAAGAGGCTTCCATGGGGGCCTCTTTTCGTTATCTATTACTCCACCGGAGAATACTCCTCCATCCGCCGATGCTTCTCTAAATTCATAAAGCGCATCTGCTCCTTCTTGAACGCCAATTCCACGCGCCCAATCGGCCCGTTACGATGTTTTCGCACAAAAATATCGGTGATACCTTTTCGCTCGGTGTCCTCTTCATAATAGTCCTCGCGATACATCATCAAAACTGCGTCAGCATCCTGCTCAATCGCACCCGAATCACGAAGATCAGCCAGCTGTGGCACTTTACTCGGACGCATTTCCACCGCACGAGAAAGCTGCGACAAGGCCAAAATCGGAATACGCAACTCACGCGCCAACTGCTTCAACGATCGTGAAATTTCAGAAATCTCCTGCACACGATTCGAGTTATAACCCTGCTTCCCAGCACTCATCAATTGCAGATAATCAATAATCAAAAAGTGCAGCCCATGCTCCATCTGTAATCGCCGAGCTTTCGCCCTCAACTCAGAAATCGAATTACCAACCGAATCATCAATAAAAATTTTCATCGAATACAGATCATCCATCACACCACCAATTCGCATAAAGTCATCCTCGGTCAGCTGACCAGTTCGGAGCTTCCACGAATCCACTTCCAGTAATGAACAAAACATACGTTCCACCAACTGCTCCTTCGACATTTCCAAAGAAATCAGGCCAATACTGTACCCTGCCTTGGCAATATTCTGCGCGATGTTCAACGCAAAAGCCGTTTTACCCATAGAAGGTCGAGCCGCCAAAATCACCAAATCAGCTGGCTGAAAGCCAGACAAAATAGTATCCAGATCACGGAACCCAGTTGGGATCCCTCGGTACTTATCGCGCGTTTCCGGATCATGCAACTCTGTCACCTTGTCATACGTCGAATTCAAAACCTCTTTAATATGGACGAATCGATCCTTCAAAAACGTTTGCGAAACACCAAACAAAGATTTCTCCGCACCTTCCAACAGCTCTTCAATCGGACTCTGCTCATCATAACCAAGCGCCGTAATGTCGGATCCAGCCCGCAAAAGTCGGCGTAAAGTCGAACGGTGTTTCACAATCAAAGCATACTGATACACATGCGAAGCCGTCGGAACCTCATTGGCCAAAGAGGCCAAATACGAAGCACCGCCAACCGCTTCCAACTGCTTATTCTCACGCAACTTATTCGTCAAAGTCAGCAAATCAATCGGCGAACGTTTGTCATACAGCTCAAACATTGCCGCGTAAATAAGCGAGTGACTCTCATGGTAAAAATCGTCGGGCGCCAACAAGTCCGCGATCTTATTGATCGCTTCTTTATCGATGAGCAAACTGCCAAGAGTGGAACGTTCGGCCTCAAGATTGTGAGGTGGAACGCGAAGTTGCGCCTCTGCCATAGGAGTGATCGATAATTTATCTCCCCTTCACTTTTCCGTCACCTTCATGTGCTAAAAAAGTTAAAAGGGATATCATATTTGCACACCTGTCATGGCAAGTCAAAGTTACATTACCGGTGTTCGTGGAGAGCTTCTGGCTGAGCAGTTCTTGAAGGAAAAAGGGTACAGAACCATCCAGAAAAACTTTCGTATCCAAGGTGGAGAGATCGATTTGATTACCCAAAAAGAGGATGTCATTATTTTTTTTGAAGTCAAAACACGCACCAGTTCAACCTTTGGCCTGCCTGAAGATGCCATGAACCACCACAAACGGCGTAAACTCCTCCGCACAATGTATGCTTATTTATGCGACCATCCAGCCAAAAAATGGCGCTTCGATCTCCTCGCGCTCGACATTAAGAGCAAGGTCGCTTACATTAAGCACTATCAGGATATTTTTTCAGCATGAACGAGGAAGCGCAGAAAAAACTATACATGTGGATTCTTATTGCGGTAGCCGTGATGGGACTGCTGTTCGTCCTATGGGCTGTTTTTCTGAACCGCGGAACACTGACCATCCAAGGTGAGGCTCCATTCACTTTGAACATCCAGGCGCTCCAAACAAAAAACTGCCTTGAGTCACCATGCTCAATTGAATTGGCTCCCGGCGACTATAACATATCCATTCAAAAACCTGGATTTCGAACCGTCGAAACACTCGTTCAGGTTCCGATTAATGGCGAACACATTGAAGAGGTCACGTTTGAGTTCATTCCGATTATTCAAAAAGTTGGGATAGAAGCCGATGTCCAAGCTTTTCCAGAAGTGAATGTCGTGGTCCCAGAACTTGGCGACACACCACTCTATTATGAAGAGAACTACATCACCTATTTGGCTTACGATGATGTCACCAAGCGCCAGACGCTTTATCTTCGTGGCATAACCGAGGACTCGCTGACCGAACCACAAATCACAACTTCCTTTATTCGGACCATCGACGAATACACAATTGTTCCAAACATTGAACAGGCCAATTCCATCGCGCTCATTGATCAAACCGGCGATGAAGACGCAGTCTACATTGTGAACATGTCTGAGAAATCCAGAAACAACATCTTCTCAATTGCCTTTATTCAGAACCTCAAGTGGATCAATGAAAAGAGTGTTCTTATTGAAGCACAGGCTGAGGGTGAGGTCGGAACGACTATTTATGCCTACAATCTTGAATCTGGGGATCGGCAAAAATTGGATCTCAAAACACCGCTCGAAAATGTTGCAGTGTTGGATGAAAACACCATCTTAGCCGCGACCAATCAGGATGTCACCGGTGCAACAGCTAATGAAGGGATGAATGGAGCACTCATTACACTCGGCGAAGCTCCGGCAACACCAAACATTGCCATCGCAACCCTAACTGAGGGACCTCGGGTAAGCTTCGTCCGCTACGACTTGTCTCTCAATGAAGCTCGACTCATCACGGTCGATTCTAACTTTTCTTATGCCGATAAAGTAAAGCTCGGGCGTGATCGTAAATCACTCCTCTTCCTGGTCAATGGCGAAGTCTACGAGCTGAAGTTCGAAGCGTAGAAGGTCGATGAAGAATTTATGTCCCGATAATGTTGTTGCGGTAGCGTGGAGGCATGGCAATAACAGTTCAATCGCTCCAAGTACGAGGCCTTCACGCTTTTCCAGTTGAGGTCGAAGTGGATATTCTACAAGGAATGTCGCATTTTTCGATAGTTGGTTTAGGGGATACAGCCGTACAGGAAGCAAAGGAACGTGTGCGATCCGCGATCAAAAATTCAGGATTTGACTACCCAAGGCAAAAAAAAATTATCAACTTGGCGCCGGCAGACCTGAGCAAACAAGGACCACACTTTGACGTACCCATCGCGATTGGACTGTTAGCTGCCTCAAAGCAAATAGTGCCGAATAGGTTGAGGGACTCAGTCTTCGTGGGCGAATTAGCTTTAAATGGAAACATTCGACCAATTACAGGAGCGCTCACCATGGCGATTCATGCAAAGAAAAATGGAGTGAAGCGCATTTTTGTGCCGAGGGAGAATGTAGAGGAAGTAGCGCTCATTCACGGACTAGAAATTGTTGGCCTTTCCACATTGGCCGAACTGGTTCACTCTATTAAGACAGGAGAAATCCCTCTAAAACCCAGAATAACAAGGGAGAAAAGTCAGCAAGTTGAAGCGATGACATTTGATGATATTCAGGGGAACGCGCTCGCGAAGCGAGCGCTGGAAATCGCGGCGGCCGGCGGCCACCATGTCCTCCTCACCGGCCCGCCTGGCGTGGGCAAAACCATCCTCGCAAAAGCCACCGCCTCCATCCTGCCGCCGCTCAGCTCATCAGAAAAAATAGAGGTCATCCAAATCCACTCCACTGCCGGAAACCTCTCAACCGCAACATCAACCAACGAACCTCCAGGCCTCTCGGCAATACACCGCCCTTTCCGCCAAGTACACTCCGGCTGCACCAAAACCGCCCTTCTGGGCGGAGGCCCTCTCCTGAAACCGGGGGAAATATCACTCGCCCACCGCGGAGTCCTCTTCATCGATGAACTCCCAGAATTCCCTCGCGACCATCTCGAGAGCCTCCGCCAACCACTCGAAGAAAAACAGATCCATCTCTCACGCGCCAAAGGCACTGTCATGTATCCTTCTCAATTCATCCTCATCGCGAGCATGAACCCTTGCCCCTGTGGGCACGCCAACTCCACCCACAAGGCCTGCACCTGCAAACCGCATCGCATCATTCAATACCAACAAAAACTCTCGGGACCACTTCTGGACCGCATCGACATCGTCGTCGAAGTCGAGCGCCAAACCACCGCTACACTCCAGCATAAACAGCAACCTCAAATGCCAGCCATCCGCGCCCGCATAAAAAACGCCCGCCAACACCAAGCCCTCCGTTTTCGGAACATATCCATAACAACCAACAGCGAAATGAGCGTGCGACACATCAAAAAATTCTGCCCCCTCGCCCCACAATCAAAATTGTTCCTTCAAAGTGCCAGCGACAAACTTGGACTCTCTGGCCGTCAGTACTATCAAACCATTCGCCTCGCCCAAACCATCGCCGACCTTCAAAACTCCCCTCATATCCAAAAAAGCCACCTTGCCGAAGCACTGCAATACCGCAAACAAGACCTTCCCTAAATCGGATTACCAACAACACTCACGGCTTGCCCCCACATTGGAAATTTCGCATCCACAGATAAAACCTCAGAAACAATACTCTTCACGGAAAAATCGTTCATATCAGAAAACCCAACTTTCACCCGTCGTCCCGGACGAACATCATCACTCAAAGCACCAGTCACTCGAATATCAACAACTTTGCTCGGATGCAGTCGCACATGAACATTTTTGAAATCAGCTTTTCCATCAACAAAAGCCTGTTCCGAGAAAAACTCTCCACCAATATAGAGTTGGACACTCTCCACATCACCATCAGTTGCCGTCCCACCCAAAGACAGCACCAAACGATCAATTTTCGCAGCCTTTCTTGAATCGACAGAAAAACTCAAAAACTCCACATTCTCTTCTCCGGGATGAGCCACCCCACTTCCAAAAGATTCACCATCAACATCAATATGCACCATTGGATCATCACCGGGAACATAGGCAACAGCTTCTGCCGAGACCCCATGCAGACCCACACGCTCATCGCCGTGAACGGCAATCATGCCAGCAAACTTCAAGCTCTGAAGCAAAACAAAGACAGCCAAAACCACAAACAGAACCAAAAGCAGTGCCACATGTCCCTGCTTTCTAGCAGAGCTTCGCTCCAAAAATCGAAATGAATGAATACGCTGACCCATAGCAGAAACAGAAAAATGTATCTTTGTATTATAGCACTTTTCATCAATCTCTTTAAGGGCTATACTGCTTTCGCTATGCCAAACACAACTCAAAAATTCCTGGTCCAGGGAGGCAAAACCCTCAATGGAACCGTTACTGTGAGTGGATCAAAAAACGCCGCACTGCCAATTCTCTGTGCCGCGCTCCTCACCGGCGAAAAATGTGAAATCACGAATGTCCCAGACATTAACGACATTCACAACCTGCTCAAACTCTTTTCATACCTGAACGTCAAAACCGATTTCCAGGATGGAACCGTCCACATCGACGCATCAGGATTACAAATGGGCGACATCCCCAAGGATTTAGCCTGTCTTATGCGGGCATCAATTCTTATGGCCGGCCCACTCCTTGGCAGATTAGATGAAGTAAAAATGCCTTTCCCTGGAGGGTGTGTACTCGGAAAAAGACCGATCCACGCTCACACTCACGCGCTCAAAGAACTCGGATCAGAAGTAATCGATGAATCAAAATTCCTCCACATCAAAAGGGATAAACCACGCAGTGCCCGCATCATCATGCCAGAAGTGAGTGTTACCGGAACCGAAAACGCACTCATGCTCGCGGCTGTCACGCCGGGGACAACAGAAATTCGCCTTGCCGCAGCAGAGCCACATGTGCAGGATTTGTGCCATTTCCTCAACAAAATGGGTGCCAAGATTGAAGGAATCGGAACGCACTTCCTCACCATTGAAGGGGTCAACGAACTCCACGGAGCGACCCACGCAATCACCGGTGACTACCTAGAAGCCGGAACCTTTGCCATTGCCGGACTGGTCACTCGAGGAGACATCAAAATTCAAGGCATCCAAACCAGCCAGCTCGACAGTTTCTGGGAAAAATTGGAAGAAGCGAATGCCAGCTACGAACTCAAAGCAGACGAAATTCACATTAAGCCAAACGGAAAACTGAACGCCATTCAAAATCTGCGCACTGCTGTGTACCCAAGCTTTGCAACTGATCTGCAAGCCCCTTTTGCCGTTTTGCTTACCCAAGCCGAGGGCGAAAGCACTATTTTTGAAACCCTCTTCGACGGGCGCCTCCAATACCTGTACGAATTAGAAAAAATGGGTGCCAAAGTCGAGGTACTCAATCCTCACCAAGCCACCATCACAGGCCCAACCAAACTTACTGGAGTTCCAATTTCCAGCCTCGATCTCCGTGCCGGAGCCGCCATGGTCTTGGCAGCACTCTGCGCAGAAGGAACCACCGAAATCTCCAACATCAACTACATCGACCGCGGCTACGAAAACCTAGAAGGAAAACTCACCTCACTTGGCGCCAGCATTGAGCGTATCGAAGCCTAAGTCTACTTATGCCGCCCCTTTTTAGACCTCTTCTTTACGCTGCTCACACTTCCCCCGAAAAGTTTCGAGAGGTCAGTATTCTGTAATTTTGCAGGCTTTAATCTTTCCGCTGCAACTTTGGTGTCCGTACTATTGGTAGTCGGGACAATTTTTTTGATATCCGTGGGCGATGATGAGCCAGAACTCTCCATGCTTTCCCGAAGATGCAAGGCGGCAACACGCAAAACATCATTCACGTCGCGAGCACGTCCAAGCGAAGAAAACTGCTCAATTTCACGGTTAGCCACGCTATCGAGCCTCGAAAGAATTGACTTTTGCCGCCGCGCACGGCCATAGTTCGCATCAAGTTCACGCTCAAAGAGCGCGATTGCAGCATTCTTTCCAAGGTCAGTCTTAGCCGCTTCAGCCAAACCGATAGAAACTCGCAGTAAATCACGAGAAATATCATACTTCCTTTCCTGCAAAGTACTATCTATCTCTGTAACTTTGAGTTGGCCTGCGGCAAGCTTTGCCTGTAGCGCTTGCGCCAATTGATTACCCTGGAGAGCAGCAGTGGTTGCTTCTATACTTACCGAATGCCGCTCAACAGGTTTTTCAAATGCCGCCTTCACGGCCTCTTTTTCTTGCTTTTCTCGTAGTATTTTCTCCTCACGCAGTCGAGCTTCCTCTGCAGCCTGCTGTCTTTGCTGCTCAAGTGCCATCAACTCCGCGCGCTTCTTTTTCAGAATTTCGGATAGTTTTATCATGGTGCTCTCTCGTTCTTGTTCAGCAATAACCCTATCTTTCGTCCAAACGGCCTCAAATTTTAAACTCTTTCCATAATAATCCAAGCGTCTAATTCTCATGGTGCCGTAGATCATAAGCGGGCTTCCATCCAGAACATGTTTTCCAACCTCACACGCAACAATATCAGGAATCTGAGCGTCTAAGTCGTCCAGTGAAGGGAAATGCAAGTCAGGATAATCGGTCCAATTGCTGTACATATTCTCATGTTCACGCTGTGCCATTTTTTTCTTTAAAGAAGGGGTCGCTAAATACCCATTGCCATATCCAATTGTAGAGCGAACCAAAACCTCTTGCCCGCTCGGCAAAAACAAACCTTCGTCTGGTAAATTCTTCCACTCATCATTACCCAAAAGATTTGGGATTTCGACAGATGGGGCCCGATATTCAGAATAGGAAACGGACAATTCTTCACCCAAAACAGTAATGGTGTCCGGATTCTCTTTTAAAATCGCATCAACATTTTCCTGGTTAAGTTGTGGGAATTCCAGGGTTTTAGTATTTTTCACCTCAGCAATGCAGCGTGCGCCATCAAGAGCATCTCTATAATGCGCTAGCACATCAAGTGAAAAAACCTCTTCCCGAGCACGAATATTGAGGTCGGACATCCTCTTGAGGATATCCAGGTTTTGAGCTTTGACTGATTCTAAAGGTGTACCGACCATCGTGTCATGTGTGTGCGCAATAAAGGAAGCAAAAATCTCAGCAGCATTTTCATGCTCAGGAGTCGGAACGACTTCCGAACGCACTTTTTGCCCATTAAAATAGATCTCGTTCGTTACCACGACGCTATCCAGCGCTCGATCAAATCTCGGTGAAAGCCCATTCTTCGTCTCCACGAGTTGAGGGGCAACCTCTTCTAGCAGTTGCGGATCAACCTTCGTTGCCATGTGAATAAGGTTGAGAGTTCTAAGCCCATAGCGAGTCCGAATTTCAATATCCTTGGGGAGTCCAACAATCCATTCAGGTTGTTGTACAACCGATTCGAAACCAAGCGCTCTTTCAACATCATCACCATTCCTGTAACCGGAATAGCCTTTTCGATACAGATGATCGACCATGCCAGCCGCGCACGATTTAAGGACTCGCTTACGAATGTCTTCATTGCTGAACCGTTTTCGTTTTTTTGAAGAAGCAAGTTTTCCACGAGTGGACTGAATCACCTTTCGTCGAATTTCATCCGCGCGGAAATAGTCTTTTGCAAAAATTCCAGCTTCCCGCAGCGCTTTGCTTTTTGATAAGCCTTTCCCGCCCTTGATGTTACGCGCCGCATTGTACAAATCCAGAAGAACCAAAAGATCGGACTCTTTTTCAGAAGTAAGAGCCTGCCATGGTCGAGGATTATCTCTATTGCCTCTTGCCCGAATGTCGCCCGCTTCCATGCAGGCCACAATTGTTGCTACTTCATCAACAACATGATTTTTTTGGGCTTCGATCAGCATTCGCCCATATTGGACAGAGAGAGGTAGTCGAGAAATGTCCCGTCCAACCTTTGTAACATTGCCATGCTTGTCCATCGCACCAAGAATTTTCAGCGCTCGCTTTGCCTCAGCAATAGTTTGCTTTGATGGTTGATGGAAAAAGTCTAAATCTTCTGCATCAAAGCCCTGGGCCGCAAGACGAAGAACCACCTGATCCAGGCGGGATCGCAATATTTCAGCTTTTGGAAATGGTTCGCGACGATCTTCTGGAGCATCCGAACATAACACATAAACACCTGGCCGGCAGCGGCCTGCTCGCCCGGCTCTTTGTTTGCAATCAGCCTGACTCGTGTTTTTTAAATAGAGTCCCTCAATCCCATCAACCAGCTCAATGCGACGCTCAAGTCCGCTGTCTACAACTGCGTCAATGTAAGGAATCGTGACGGAAGTTTGAGCCACGTTTGTCGCCACAATAATCTTATTGCACCCTGGCGAAGGAGGAATAAAGCACTCTTTCTGTTCAGCGGGAGTGAGTTGGCCATGGAGCGGCAAAACAGTGGTGGAGCTTCCCACAACTTTTTGCAAGTTTGCCACCGTTTCAGCAATCTCTTTCTTGCCAGGTTGAAAAACCAGAACATTTCGCCCCTCTGCGGCCAGTTTCTGTGTTTCAGTAAAAAGTTGTTGCGCGCTAGCATGCTTTTTCTCTACTGGATACAACCGGCCCGGAACAGAAATAGCCGGGTTTTCCCCATCAAAAAATTGAGCAAGCTTCTGTGCATCCAAGGTTGCGGACATAAGCACAACTTTCAAATTTTCACCGGCCGCAATCCTTTTCTTCGCCCACGCAACCAAAACCTCCATATTCGTATTCCATTCGTGCACCTCGTCCAAAACCAAAACAGTCTTGTCGCCAGACTGTCCATGCCCAGTCAGTTCTCGTACCAGCTGCAAACCATCCGTACAAAAAAGGACTTCAGTATTTGGTGAGTCACAATGGTCATTGGCAGTTCTATAGCCAACTTTGCGACCAAGTTTCTCTCTCATCTCATGGGCCACGCGTGCTGCAACGGTTCGGGCTGCCAGGCGACGCGGCTGCGTTACAACAACTCGATACCCTTGCTCGGCTAGGTATTGCGGTACTTGTGTCGTTTTTCCCGCACCGGTTTCCGCGGTGATAATCGTGACTGGAGAAGATTGAATCGACTCAATAATTTGCTCTTTGAATGCAAGGATAGGAAGTTGGTCATTTTCCTCCAGCTTTGCAATTTTTTCTGCAGTCGTAACCACATCATTGGCACGTGTGGCCGTTGTTTGGCTTGGGAGGAGAGTATCATGACCATCTAAAGAAGGATTCTGATCAGCCGATAAAGGTTGATCCGCGGCTCTTTCCAGGTTATTTGGAGGCTGCGATGGATGTGTTTTATGAGTCATAGTAAAGTAAAATTTAAAAAGTATGATGGGATCTCTTTCGTCCTGCCATGCCTCGCTTGCGCGGAGGCGGGGACTCATCAGGCCAGCGGCATTAGCTGGCGAGAGATGAGGAGTTTTAAAGGGACTCCTCGAAACCCACTCAGATTGGAACCACCCAATGCTGAGGCCGTCGGACCATCCGACGGAAACCGTGAGCGTTTTATTAACGAAGTCGCTCGAGACTTCGGGGGGCTACCCGCCCAGCACCTTCTTCAGGCCCGGGAGGATGAGCTCCTCCCAGACCTGCTCGCTGCAGTGCAGCAAGAAGCTGGTGTTGGACAGCAGACCCGCCTGGGGGCCTGTCGACGCTCCCTCCGGGACAAGGTCCCGGAGGTCGATCTCCTTCTGGTGGCGCTTGGACACCGCGAGGGAGATCTGAACCCCGTGGCCCCCTGGGGAGCCCGCGATCGGACCGAAGTCCTTTCGGACCCCGGTGACGCGGCCACCGGCTGCCTCCATACCCTTCGTGAGGGTGTTGAGGTCAGAGCGCTCGGCTCCGACCGAGTTGACGATGACGACCCCAGGGGCGGGGGTCGTCATCTCTTCGTCCAAGAGGCGCTGGGCCTCCTGGACCCCCCGCTCGTACACGGCGACGTCCGCCTCGAGGGCGGCGAGGGACTCCTCGTCGCCCTGGGCCGAGCGGACGAACCGCTCGAAGAGGGCCTGCTTGGCCCGCTCCGAGACCTCGGGGCGCTTGGGGTTGAACGGCGGCAGGGCCGACAAGGCCCGCACCGCCGTCCATCCGAGGGGCGTCAAACGCTCCTCGGTTTGGAGGGGCCGAACGTCGAACGCATGTGCGTCCGACGCGAGCCCCGGGTACGTGACCCCGGCGGCCTTCATGGCCGCCGTGAGACCGTCCAAGTCGGGGTCGGCCACGATGACCGCCCCCGCAAACTCTCCGGCCTCGACGAGCCCCGCGCAAGCGGGGCTGTCCTCACGGGCGACGATCGTCGCCCGCTCTCCGAGGAGCTGCTCGAGCTCCTCGGCGGCCTCGGGGCTACGCCCCTCACCCCGATGGTGGTCCCGCAGGACCACCTTGACGCCGCGCTCGCAGAGCGCGGTGACGGTCTCCACCAACACGGGGGTCGCCCCCGTGTCGACGAAGAGGACGCGGGACGCGTCCTCGGGGATGCCCTCGAGGACCGCATCGCGGTCCTCGGACCGGAAGAGCTTGGAGAAGAGCACCGTGGTGCTCTCGTTCTTCTCGTTCTCGGCGGCGGCGGTGATGGTCAGCTTGAACATGGTTTTCTCCTTGCGGAAAAGGGGAGGACTTGTAAGAGACCAAAAACTCTTACTCCCATTCTCTCGTCCTCAACAGCCTTGAAGCCCAAGGCGGGCTGGTGCCACACGGCACCAGGATCGCATAATCACGACCCATCAAGCAGCCTCCAGCACTCGCTGAAGGCCGCCATGATGAATCGTGAATTTTAGATTCTACTTATGATTCGTGTGAAGGCTCATCGCCATAAAGGCAATATTTGGCGTACGCTTCGTAGCATGCAAGGTCAGTCTTACGCCTATTGTCAGCTCTATCCATTCTCTCCTGAACTTCTCTTAAATATGAAACATCCGCTTCAGAGATAACGACTTTCCTCGTTTCTGAGCCACCACATCTGCTCTTGCGTTTATTTTTACTGCGGCGCGCAATGTTTATTCCATGAAGTGCTCCTTTGAGAAGAAAAAAATACTCTCCTGTTGATAGCTTAATCGCTACGAATCCACTAGACATTGTGGTGCAGTCTGCATAAACCATGCCTGGCTCTAGAGCTTCTTTAAGAAGTAGATTGAGTTTTTGTTGGGTCTGATCCCTTCGTTCTTGAACTGTTTTGGCAACCTCTGAACAGTCTGCTTCAGGATTTGGAACTAAGTATGCTTTTTCATGTCGGGGCAGATAGACACAAGTTTTGAATCGGCCGCCATCGAAATCCCAAGAAACGTCTGATGTTTTAAGCCTTATTCGAGAGCCCGTTGAAATACTGCTAAGATTTTCGCCCCACCCGACCAAGTTAAAGGGTTGGACATAGACATATTCGGTATCCAAGGGATAACCATGACGTATGAGTTTATCTTTGATCCATTCTTGTCGTGCGGCAGGTTCTAATTGATCAATAAGAACGCGAAGCTCTGCAGCCCGTTCATTGTCTCCAGTTCGTACTGCAGAATTTTTTTTATCAATCAGGTTCGAGAGCTTTGTAGTAGTTTCACCAACAATAAGTGTCTTCACGTTTATATCGATCGGGTGCGGCAATGCCACAAATGATTCATGAGTTTGGTGTTCCCCTGTTTTTGGAACATCAGGTGCTTTTTTATAAGTCATAGTAAAATGTATTATGAAGTAAGTGCCACAAATGTGGCTGATTTTTTAGATTATCCTCCCAAGCCAGGAAGGATATAAGGCGAGAGGCGCCTCGTATATACCCCTTGCGCAGGCTGGCACATGAGCCATCTACCTATAAAAGGGAGGCAAGTGCCTGCGCCGGGCCACAAGGGCTGCATACGAAGCGACAGAAGCAAGATGTAAGTGGATAGGCCTTCATAACCAGGGCGACATTTCTGTGAACTCACGCGTGCGGGCCAGAGGCCTCATTAGTTTCACTACAGGCGGTTTTGTGAAGCGGCTTCCTTTAAGTCCTTCACTTATCGTCATACAGGTGCGCGTTGTCGGGATGGTTAGTTCCGATTGGTATGTGAACGTCTTGCAAACGTTCGATCCCTTTCCACTCAACCCTCGCCTTATGTCTCTCCTGGCTGGGTGAGTCCTAGTTTTCAATGAGCAAGTCCTACGCGTTTCTGTCTTTTCTCAAGGTAGGAGGATGATCATACAAGAAAACATTAATTACGTCAAGTCAAGCATGGCAATTAAAAGTAGAAAAGAGAATTAAAGCTTATTAAAAGCCAAAAATAACTGCCAACAACTACTTGGCAGTTACAATCAAAAATGCTATAATGGCTTTCATGATAGAAGACATCCTCTTTAAAATAGGCCTCAATAACAATGAGATAGCCATATATTTGGCACTCCTTCCCATTGGTGGAGTACCAGCCTCTATCCTTGGGCAAAAAACCGGTATAAATCGCTCAACAGCGCAATACACTTGCCAACAACTGGCAAAAAAAGGGCTTATACAAATGGTTCAAAAGAATCAAACCTTCCTCTACTACCCCGAATCCCCAGACAAACTACTCTACCTTTTAGAGCAAGAAAAGAAAGAGGTTCAACAAAAAGAAAACAGCATTGAACGTATTCTTGGAGACCTCAAGGCCATGATTAATCCAGAGGTTAAGCTCCCTAAAATCCACTTCTACGAAGGAATAAAAGGGCTTATTGAAATGTTTAATGACGTTCTTACAGAAGCTGCGCCGCTGTATGGTGCAGCCATATTGGATGACCAGGTCCACCCTAAAATCCTCACATACCTTGCCGAAGAGTATAGACCAAAAAGGCAAAAAATAGGAAACCCAGCCCGCATGCTCTTCAACAATAACAAACAGACCCTCAAATACCGCGAAAATGACTCAGCCGTGAACCGCGTTAGCCTCCTTCTACCTTATGACCAGTTCCCATTCGACTCCTGCTGCCATATATACGCGAACAAAGTCGCGTTCTATTCGTATAGAAAAACTGACCTCACTGGTGTCATCATCGAAAATAATCTGGTGCACGCCACTCAAATGTCACTCTTTCGACTTGCATGGGATCAAGCCCGCACCCTTCCTATTAACGAGCAAAACAAAGAAGTACGAATATAAAGTTACAAACAGAGTTGGCAATCCAACTATGCAACTTGCAAGTCGGACCTTTTTTCTCGCTTTTTCACCTTTTCGAAAACCACATATGTCTTACGCAGGTCAGGCTTACCGTTTTTTTGTCCATAAAAGTAGCGCGAAATCACATAACCTTCATCCAAAAACTTCCGAGCAGACTTCACAAAAAGGGCACTTTCTCCAATAGAAGTATTAAATAATCTTGCCGCAATCCCATCCTCTTCAAACCCCTCTTCTGCCATTTTTTTAATACGTTCTTCTGAAAATTGATCAGCATTCTTTGACCGCAACTCAAAACCCGTATTCCAACTCACCTTCAAAAGCTCTTTACTGGAATGCTGGCCATCCTCCTCAAAAACCAAGGCCGTCCCCACCGCGCCCGCCACATTGATGTGCCGTTCCATGGCAACATTTGAAAGAGCGACACTCCCCGAATACGGCGCACCCTTTTCCATAAGCGACGCAGCTGTTTGCTGCAAATAATCTCCCACCCCAAACCCCTTCTCGAATCCCTCATCCACATACATCGTGCCCAAATAGTATGCCCCCGGATTGTCGGGGTCCGAGCGAAACTTAATAACTCCAACTAAATCCCCGGTTTTTTGGTTCTTCACCAAAACAAAGGTCGTATTCGGATCGTTCAAATCACGAGGAATATTATCGATCAAAACCTCGAGCCAGCCCGGATCAACATCTCTATAAGCTTTTCGTAAATTTCTCACAATCATGTCGTATTCTCGGGGTCCGAACAGTTTTGGATTCGCATAATTTTCTGCGCTCTGCATCTTATCCCGGTCCAGTTTTGAAACAAGCGAACCGCACGGAACAGTATCCACCTTGATATCTCTATAGAGAAAACTCATTTCATCAGGGCTGATTGGACCATGCTGATCATTGCTGGCAACAGCCTTAAAGAGGGCCCCCCAAGCAATAGTGTCATGCTGATATTGCTTGGCCTGATCAATAAAATGCTCCATTTCCACATCCTCTGGTAAAGCACATACCTCCTTGATAAGGGCAATTGTTCGTTTCAGGATAACAGAATCAAATTTATCACTCTTGCCAATACGCTCGCCACCCCGACCTTTCATAAGGGTATACTTCTCATCCACAATACCAAGGATGTCAGCAATAAGGGGGAAAGTGGCTTCTGAATCAGCACGCTCAGCCAAGCTGATAATGTCATTACCAAGCTCCGAGTTGCTCGCACAAACTAAAAAAGCGGAAAGAATCGCATCTCTTATCCCAGGGTGCATCTCAAGCACCGTCCGAAGACGGTTAAACGTTTCACGATTCTCATCTACCAGGAACCGTAATAGTTGGAGTTGTGAATGCAGGGATATATCTCGGATACTACAACCTAAATCGCGTTCAATTCTTTCCCGAAGTTCTGGCCTATGGAGCTGTTGCAATAAGCGTGAATCATTTTCAGGATCTTTTATATATGGTGAAAGGAAGGGATCCTCAATCAGTTCATCAAGCAAATAAAAACTAACAGACGTACGCTGTTCATCCATCGTTTTTGCAAGTGACTCCAATAGTTGAGATAGGTTCTTTTTATGGTTTGCAAGCCCATGATGAAACTCTTTTTGAAGTTTGCGACTAAGGCGCTCTTTAATATCAGCTTCCATTTCGCGATTTTCTTGCAAGAAGATTTGATACTCCGCCTCAGCGGCATCACGAACAGGAAGAAACATCCCATCCTCATTACCAAAATCGCGAAGCACTCTTTCTGCCTGAGCGACTGTCAAACCCCTTTCATTGCCCAATATTTCGGCAATCTCGCTCCTTGATTTCCCAAGTACAATCGCGAACTTAAGAAAATCTATCGCAGCATAAAAAGTGTCCTGATATGGAGTTTGATTTGAATCAGACTCAAGGGTCGCAAGCATATCTGGATGAATCCTGGCAATGATTTCACTTGGAAGCTTATGCAGTAGATCCCTCGCTTTTTCTATAAGGAGTACGCACATATTTTGTTTGGCTTTCGCGTGCAATTCAACTCTCATCTTCTCATCTCTCAGTCGAAAGGCGGAAAGATCCTGTTCAGTAGTAATGATAGATCTCAGCTCCTCAGTAGAAAACTCCGGAATTACTTCGTGCCATTTTTCATAGCAGTCCTGACCAAAAGCCGGATAAAAAATCTCATTGTGAAGAAAGAGCAAGAAGTCGCCTGGATATCTTTTTAAGTTTTCGCGATCAATGCCATTCATTGCTTCTTGAACCGCCGCCAGCGAAGGGCCTGATATATCAACAGATTCATTGATACTATAGAAGCCAATCTGCTGAACCATATTGCTATGGTCCGCAATGGCAACCGCATCCTTTGCAATCTTTGTGAATCGATCACCAGCGAGAAAAGGCGCAAAAGGAACTATTTTCCGAGATATGATTTCATCCTCTTTTTGCATTTCAGAAGAAAAAGAGGATAAAGGGCGCCCCTCAATTGGATTTCCCATATAAGCCACAGCCGATTTTGTTGGGTGGCCGAGCTCTTTTTCAAGGCCCTCAAGCGCATTATCAAGGGCATATTGGACAATTGGCTGAATACGGATTTGAGAAATTTTCTGGAGCAAGTCCATACATCTTTTATAGGCAGGAAAAGCCCAGTCACCATCCGCCAATGCTTGCGCCCCAATATTGTGGATAATATGGATAACATCAACAATTTCAGCAGTCGGACGTTCTCCGATTGCTTCAGCGATCTGTTCAACAATATCGTCACTCGAAAAGGCAAGAGTGTTTACAAATTCACCGACGGAAGAAGTAGAAAACCATCCCATCGTCTCAGGAATACGCGAAGATTCAGTAGCAAAAATGAGCTGATCCACAAAATTCAAGTAATTAATTATGCATGGGGAAACCGACAAAAATTTTTCTCTGAATGCAAACAGGAAAGTATTAAGGTGCCTATGTTTAGCCGCCTTTCTCATTTCATGAACAAATCGAACCACCTCCCTCAAGAAAATAAGGGTGAAAGCGGATAAGCGAGGAGTATAGAGTCGGCTTTCAAAATCCTGAATATCCTCTTCAGAAAGAGGTAGAGCCTCGAAAATTTCTCGTTCAGAGTTGAAGCGACTAGAAATCAAGGCGTCCTCCACTGATGATCGGTTTCGGCTGTCCTCATAAAGAGCCTGAATCAGAGAACGAGAAGCTTTAACCGACAGTTCCTGTTCTTCGGCGGATAAGGTCGAAATAGTCGATTCATCTTCATGGTTCTCGATCGGACCTTTAATCCCCATAATAAGAGTATTCTAGTATTGATTATTCTCTCTATTATACCAAAAAAGTAGAATTCGATAAAGAACGCAAGCCTATTCAGCCAACTAGCCTCCCCAAAAAATTTCAGTTCCATCACTCTTCAGTCCCACTCGCCCATCCAAATCGGTGCGGTAAATCGTCATGCTGCGTTCTTGAAAATGCGTGATCGTTTCAGGATGCGGATGCGAAAATTGATTATCCACACCGCAGGAAATAACTCCCCACTCCGGCTGCACAACGTCCAAAAGCGCTTCACTATTGCTCGTCCGACTCCCATGGTGGCCGGCTTTTAACACATCGCTCTTCAAATCCAAGGCAGAGTGAACCAGCTCCTCTTCTCCTTCCTCTTCCAAATCACCAGAAAAATAAAAGCTCCTCTCTCCATATAAAAGACGAAACGAAATCGAACTATTATTCACATTCTCAAACTCGCGTCCGGCCAAAGATTCAAATGGATAAATGATGTCTAAAACCACATCATCAAGCGCATAATCCACATCACCATTCACGAAAACAACCTCCACACCCTGCTCATCAATCAGTTCCAAAAAACGTTCATACCCTTGGTAGCCATACGAAACGCCGGTCATCATCACCACCCCAACATCGTATCGGTCCAGCACTTCAATAAGTCCATCCAGATGATCAGCATGTGGATGACTGAGCATGACCACATCAATCCGCCGGGCAAAAAACGGCATAACCGCTGCCAACTCCCCCAAAACCGCGTCGCCCGGCCCCCCATCAATCAAAACATACTGCCGGCCCGGCGTCCGCACCAGCGCGGCATCACCCTGCCCAATATTCAAATAGTAAATATGCAACAACCCATCGCCCAGCTGCCACAAACTCATGGCCAGTAACAAACAACCGATCACAATCCCTCCCCACAGCCACAAAATCCACTTCTTCATAGAGTCATTATTCGCCAAAGCAATGAAATCCAGCTAAGATGAACATAAATTTTTGCGCTCGCTTCGCTCGCGCTCACCCCCCCCTAACCCCATCCCTATGAAAAAAATCGTCTACAAAGATCAACAAGGTAATATCATCGCCGAAGCAACCGGTAAACAAATTCACGAAGCCGAAGGCAATAATTACCTCGACCCAGAAACCGTCAAACTCGACCAACTGGCCATGGTCCCCAACTCCTACCACTGCCCCATCAAAAACAGCGACGCCGACTACTACTACATCAAAGACGAGAACGGCGAACCCACCGGTCAAGAAGCCTGCTGGCTCTACAAATCCATCCCTGCTGAAGAGTTCAAACACATCGAAGGCAAGGTCGGTTTCTACCCCCGCAGCACCACAACCCTGACTCTCGAAGAATCAGAGGTCTAGGCCCCGAGCACAGCCCAACAGCCCTCTGGGCCCCTTAAAAGAAAAACTCCCCTTTCAGGGAGCTTTTCCGGTGTCATTTTGGTCTTGATTTTTGTTTCAGTGGCTCAAAGCCGTGCCACGCCATGTTTTATTTTTTGCTCGCAAGCTTCTTCTTTTTCTTACGAGTGAAGAATCGTCCAAGTCCAAGCGAACCTCCAAAGAGGAATGCCAGTTCTGGACCAGTTTCTGGAAGCATGAACGAAGCGGTGATACCGGTACTTTCATTCCCAGCCTCATCACGAGCAGTCAACTTATAGTAGTACTTCACACCAGCAGAAAGACCAGAAAGGTCATAGGTGCTCGCGTCGCCATTCAGCTCAACGCCGTCTCCAAAAGCAATACCATCGGTACTCTTATAAAGAACGTAGTTAGCAAGATCACCAGCAGTGTTCAAGCTTGGAGTCCAAGAAAGTTGAACCATCATAGAAGAAAGAAGCTTCGCAACAAAGTTGGTCGCATCCTCTGGAGCCACATCATCAGTCGGTTCTTCGACTGGCTCTTCTTCAACGGGTTCCTCCTCAACCGGTTCTTCCTCGACCGGTTCTTCTTCAACCGGCTGCTCTTGCATTCCAAAACCAGTGAACGCTGCCGCATTGTTCGCAACATCCATCAAGTTTCCATTCGCATCAGCAACATCCAGAACCACCAAGAAGTAGTTCATGCCTTCTTGCTCTGCAGTAGTAAGCGTTACCATCATTCCATCTCCGCTCAAAGCAGCAGCAGAGATAGCGAGCGTTGCAGTTGAGTCATCCTCTTCGGTAATCACAAAGTTTTGTGTTGGATCAGGTGAAAGCACAACTGGCTCATTAAAGGTAACCACAACAGTAGTCCCATCTGGTGTTTGAATGTTTACCAATTCCGGCCCAGTAGTATCATCCTGTGTTTCCTCTTCACTTGGGGCTTCTTGATCAGTTCCATCAAAAATTGCAGTATCAGAAGTTCCACTTTCAACCGGATTTCCATCAAGATCAGTCACTTGAATTCCCGCAGTCACAATATAGGTTTGACCAGCAGTTTGTGTTTCAGTTGTCAAAACAACGGTCTTATTCGTTGGGTCGTTCAAGTCCATAGAAGCAGAAAGCACCTGCAATGGAGTTCCTGTTCCATCCTCAGCGATAGAGAAAGCCTCAGCTGGAGCAGGAGGAAGGTTCACCGCTTCAGAGAAAGTCACCAAAACAGTAAACTTATCTTGAACATTAGCAGAAACAACCTTCGGAGCTTCTTCGCCAGCAGCTCCATGAACAGGAGTTGCACTGGCTTCTACACTATAATTAGGACTCTCATTACCAGAAGAGTCATAGGCCGTTACAGCAAAGTAGTACGTCGTACCGTTTTCAAGACCAGTCATGTCATAGGTGATCTTATTTCCAACATCAACCGGTTCAAAATCATATTCATCACCTGGTTCAGTTACTGGAGCAGTACCATAGTACACCTTATAACCAGCAACCAATTCATTATCAGTCGCTACATCCCATGTAAGAGTAATCGTACCGTTGCCAGGCGACGCCTTCACGTTTTCAACGTCACTCGGAGCCTCAGTATCGGCTTGGGCAACATTCTCACTTTCTGGAATAATGTTCGATTGTGCCCTTACAATTGGAAGCGCCAAGATGAGCGCAAGAGCGGTAACAGCCAGAAGGGCAATGTGCTGCATAACCTGCTTTTTTGTATGTTTAGACATAGCGTTTTGTTTTAGTTTTTATTTTTTAAATCTTAGTATTATAGCAAAAAATGGCTTCCTTTAGAACCAGCCAAGCCCCAAAACAAGAGACTTTACGTTGACATTGGAGTGAAAATATAGGATAAAAATACCTTCTGGCCCATTCTGGAGCACATTTGCCTCCATGAGACCTGTCACCTATACTAAAACGAGCAAATTTCCCAAAAAACTATGAAAATCCGCTTATCCAAGGCAGTTTGCGACAAATTACCAGGTATCCAAGTAGCGGTTATCTTCCTCCAGGACGTCGCAAACATGAAAAAGGTCTCTACCCCTCACCAGCTGTTAGCTGGACTCTGCGCGCAGCGTAAAAATGAATGGCGAGACGATCCTAAATATAAGGCCGTTACGAGCCTTATTGACGCTACCAAGGTTGAAGATCAAATCCTTCCTGAAGCCCAACTTTTAGAAAGCAACATCCGCAAAATCAAGCGTGGAAAAGCTCCAACAGGTGATAACAACATTCAAGCGATCCTCACATATTTAAGCATCCGCTACATGGTGCCAATTTTTGGACAGGATCTCGACAAAATCGACCAGGACATAGAAATCGATTTCATCACTACAAAAAAAGGACAAAAAGCCCAGCAGATCGACACAGAAAGAGAAACAACAGCAGTCGCAGTATGGTTCGCCAACGTTGGCAATCAGCCGAAAGAGGAATTTCTTAAGTTCCCACAAGAGTTTGCTGGGCATTTGCAGAAATATTGCGGCGGACAAGAGCCACAACTCCACATGCTCACCTGCGAAAACTCAGAAGTAGATCTCGGCTACGAATCAGAGAAAGAAAAAGAGATGAAGGCTACCAATCCACAGCCAGAACCCGAAGTAGTAGAACCCATCCAGGCGCAGCCAACTCAGCCATCGCCATCTCCAGAGGCAAGCCAATCATCAATAAAAGACGAACTCAAATATGCGCTTGAAGTAGCAGTCCGATCACTGTCTCTTCCAAGCCAAGAAATAGAGATAGAAACACCGGCAGATCTTACACACGGTGACTATTCAAGTAACATCGCCCTTAAGCTCAGCAAAGAGGTTGGGAAACCACCACAAGAAGTAGCCCAAACCATTATTGATGCGCTTCCAGGCATCGCTTTCATCGAAAAAGTCGACATAGCAGGTCCGGGATTTATCAATTTTCATCTCTCACAAGAACAACTTGAAAGTGAGCTCCAGAACATCCTCGACCAAAAAGAAAACTACGGGCAATTAACCGTAGGCAAAAGCCAAAAAGTACTCATTGAGTACTCACAACCAAACATTGCAAAACCGCTTGGAGTGCACCATGTGCTCTCAACCATTTTAGGACAAGCAATCTCTGACCTTCACCGCAAAGCCGGATACAACACCGTCTCACTTAACTACCTTGGTGACTGGGGAACGCAATACGGAAAACTGCTATACGCTTACAAAAACTGGGGCGACGAAAAGGTAGTCAAAGCCGATCCTCTCAACGAGTTACTCAAACTCTATGTGAAGTTCCATCAAGAAGTCGAAAAGGATGAATCGTTGGAAGACAAAGGTCGGGCCGAATTCAAAAAGTTAGAAGAAGGGGATGAAGAAAACACCAAGCTCTGGGAATGGATGCGTGAAGAAAGCATCAAAGCTATAAAAATCATTTATGAAAAACTGGATGTCGATTTCAACGAGTATCTTGGTGAAGCCATGTACAGAGATGCTGCACAAAAGATTCTCCAGGAAGGAAAAGAGAAGGGAGTCTTCACCGAAGGTGAAAAAGGGGCCTACATTGTTCAGTTTGAAGACGAAAAAATGCCTCCTTATATGGTACAAAAGGCTGACGGAACGACACTCTACTCAACACGAGACATCGCCAGCATTGAAGATCGCCTAGAAAGGTACCACCCAAGCAAGATTGTTTATGTCGTAGACGTCGCCCAAAAACTCCACTTTGAACAGCTTTTCGAAACGGCCAAAAAATTCGGATTCAATGCAGCCGAGCTCGTGCACGTCCACTTTGGACGAATGCAGTTCCCAGAAGGAAAAATGAGTACACGAAAGGGGGACGTGGTGCTTTTGGACGAAGTCATTCGCGAAGCGATCGCTCGAACTGAAAAGATCGTTGAAGAAAAAAGTCGCGACCTTACAGCAGAAGAAAAGGCACAAGTTGCCGAAGGAATGGCGCTTGGAGCAATCAAATACAACATCTTCTCGCAAAACCGAGAATCGAACATCACCTTTGATTGGGATCGTATGCTCTCATTGGAAGGAAACAGTGCACCATACCTGCAGTATGCCTATGCCCGTGCCGAAAGCATCCTCCGTAAAGCCGACGAAGCCGCCAAGAACAACAAGCAGGTTCACGACCAAGATCCCGATCCAGAAGGGCAAACATCGCTCTTCACCATGGATAACGAGAAAAAAACCAAGCAGGAAGAGGAGCTCCAACCATTTGGTCATGCCACCGAGCAAGCACTCTTGAAAATGCTCATGCGCTTCCCAGAAAAAATCGAACTCGCAACCAAAGAGTACAAGCCCAATGTCATCACCACTTACCTTTATGATGTGGCTCGGGCATTCAGTAGCTTTTACAACGAGGTCCATGTGCTTTCCGCCAGCAAACCAGAACTCAAAGAGGCTCGCCTCAAGCTGGTCCATGCGGTGGCTCAAGTCCTCAAAAACGGCCTTCAGCTACTAAAAATAGAGGTTTTCAATAAAATGTAGAGATGAGCCCCACACTTTCATCACAACCAACAAGGCTTAATCGTAGAGATCTCCGAAGAAAATTCGTAAAAATAACTTCAACCTATGAGCTGACCATGATCCTCATTGAGATTCTGGTTGAGAATGGATTGGGTTCAGATGATGATGAAGAGTACTATTACGAAATCAAGCATGGAGGAGAGCCTTTTGTCTGGGAGGAAGGGAGTGCCTGTGCGGACTATCTGGAACATAGAATGAACGAAACCTACTTCATGGGGAAAAAAGCATTCACGGATACTCTAAAAGGGGGAGGTGGACAGACCGTTGTGAACATTTCTGAACTCATGGATGGACTGGATCTTTTCTTGAATTCCATTGAGGATAAGCGCGCGGCTACAAATGCCGAAGGGGAGGCTTTTGCCTTTGTAAAAGGAGGCATGGACGATAGGAGTGAAGGAATTGCTGCTGACATTTATGAGCGAATGTCGCGGGTTGGCAGGGCATTGAAAAAGATGTGGAATGGGGAGGCCTGACAAAATATAGAAAATAGTGCAAAATAATCATCCTGATCATCACATAGCTCCTACAATCTATGAAAAATTTTGGGAAAAAATATCTTGAACCGGCTACGCTTGGGTTAGCTCTAAGCGCTTCAGCTTGTGCACCCGTACAACCTCAGCCCACCGAGCCGGAGCCTATTGTAGTAGAAATTCCAGAGCCAGATCGAGCATTGGTTGAAGTTTTGCCAGAAGAGCCAACTACCAAAAGAAGATACGAACCAAAAACAAGCAAGAAAAGTAGAGAGGAAAAAATTCGCTACATTTTAGCAAATGTTACGGGTAAAACCCGTGCATACCTAGAAAGCGAAATCGAACAACTAAAGTTTATTTTTCCAAACCGCTATGCTCATTGCCGTGCCAGCGATGAGGTCTTTCAAGCAGAGCAGTTCGCTAAGGAAGAACAAAAACTCTTGGAACAAAATAATCCAGAAAACTTTTACTTTTGCAATCATCAGTACAACACGGTGTTAGACTGGAGCCACTGCCGTGAGGAAGTGTACGACAAAGACCGCACCACCGACGCAGTACGCAAATACGCCAAGCAACTCGTGATTGAGTGTATGGAGACTCGAAAAAAATAGTATTCAATTTTGGAGGCGCCACCCGGATTCGAACCGGGGAATAAAGGTTTTGCAAACCTCTGCCTTACCACTTGGCCATGGCGCCTTGTTAGAAATCTGTGCCCAGGCACACTCATCCATAACATATTTGACATAGCATCAAACAGATTGTGAACAAGTGTGCACGTGCACACTGATCCGTCATGATTTTTCAATGTGTCAATTGCTGCGCGTTCAGCTGAGCCTTCAGCTTAATGGCGGAGAGGGGGGGATTCGAACCCCCGCGGCATCTGATGACACCCTACAGGATTAGCAATCCCGCCCCTTCAGCCTCTTGGGTACCTCTCCATATTATGTGAGCTCGGCTCACAAAACTCGCTCTTTCAAAAGATCGCCTCCGAATCATAATCAAAGCACTCCCAAAAATCAATCACATCGCCCCTACATTTCAATTTTTGAAATATCAAGCCGTTGCATCAAAGCGGCCTTTTCTTCGGAGCTCCCATCAGGATGACAGTTTTCCGTCGCCAAAATATCGTAAATACTCTCACCTTCAGGAATTTGTGATTCCATCCATTGCGCAAGAATATAACCACAGCTGGTCGCCATAATATCCTCGTGCTCCTGAGTAAGAGGATAATAAATATCCCCAAGCTTTGCACCCCGATGCACGAAGTCCCCAAGGCTCACATCAAAGCTCACAGTCGCAGGCGCCTTAATAATAACCCCATAGCGATCCTCCAAAAAGTACTGCTTATCCGGCAGCATAATGCTCCCAGCCAACATCTTTTTCGCTCGCAAAAAGTTACGAACCCCGTGCTTGGCAACTTTCAAGTAATCCTTAAAAATTCGCTGCGCTCCACCCATCTCAACCGTTAAAACCGGCATATCAAATTGCCGATGCAGCGCGACAGCCATCATGCCTTCATGTCCCTGTCGTTCAATAATAATATCCGTCCCAAAAAGCTGCGCCAGCTCCCGCGTACACCCAGATTTTTCTCCTTTATGCATACGACTATGCGGCACAAACGCTTTCCGACTACCCGAATCATGAAAATCAATCCCAAACTCACACTCCTTCAAAATCTTATGCGTCAAATCATAGGCAATCTGTTCTGCGAACGTTTTCGGCTCATCCACACCAAAACTCCGATTCAAATCATTGCTATCTTCGTACACCTGCCTCTGCATATGAGCAAAACCACTCGGATTCAACACCGGAAACATCGTAATCCGCCCAGCCAAAACCTTCTCAATGTCATCTTTCAAAAACCATTCTCGTAAATAATGAATCGACGCGATCCCATTCACCTCATCACCATGCATCCCTCCACTTAAAAACATGTGCGGCCCGTCCTGCGCACCCTCAAACTCCAGGTATGGAATATTCACCTTGTACTTCCCCGACTCAACCGTAAGAACATGCTTCTTCATTGTCATTAATTATAAACTCAGAAAAAAATATGGCAATTGCTAAAATGTAATACCATCCAACGTATGCGTTATACTTCAACAGAAAAACGTATTTCTTAACGGCCACCTATGAAACGTTTATCTCTTTTTACACTTATCGCCGTGCTCGCCGGATTTATGATCCCCGCAGCCTCGGCACAAACCCAACCTTTCCCAGACGTGTACTCAAGCCACGTCAATGTGGATGCCATTGACTACCTCAAAGATGAGGGCGTTATTGAAGGTTATCCAGATGGTGAATACAAGCCATCAATCAATATTAACCGTGCTGAGTTCACCAAGATCATTGTTGGTGCAGTAGTCGATGATCCACAAGGATCAAACTGTTTCACCGATGTACAGGACCAATGGTTCGCAAAATATGTGTGCCAGGCAGAAGAGATGGGCATTGTAGACGGATATCCAGATGGATCGTTCAAGCCAGCCGAAAACATCAACTTTTCTGAAGCATCAAAAATTATCGCCAATGCTTATGGGAAAGATGCTCAAGATGTCACAGGAGAGAGATGGTTTAAAGAGTATGTAGATGCGCTCGCCGAAGAAAAAGCGATTCCTTTTTCAGTCAATTTCTTTGATGAGAAAGTAACTCGTGACGAAATGGCTGAAATGATCTACCGCCTTAAAGCCGATGTGGAAACCAAAGCCACACGAACCTACGACGAAATCAACGCCGACAAATTTGTGACCGAAGATTCATGTGAAGCCATTGTTGATCGAATCCACGCAAACGAAACGTACTATCGTTATGGCTTAGGAGGAGGAATGGAGGTAATGGAAGAAGCCGCAATGATGGATTCAGAAGGAGACACTGGTGCTACGCCACCAGCAGACGCATCCGCGCCAGGATCACTAGCAGACGGTGCAGCTAACCAATCATCAGAATCAAAGGCAGCCGATGACTTTTCATCAACCAATGTCCAAGTTGCTGGGGTAGACGAAGCAGACATCGTTAAAAATGACGGTCAATACATTTACCTTATCAAGAACGGAACAATCCGGATCGTAAATGCATACCCGGCCAATGAAATGGAAGAGCTCGTCACCTTGACCCTCGGCGACGAAGGTGAAGATTTCTGGCCGTCAGAAATGTATGTAGATGGAGACACATTGGTCGCAATCGGATCAGTATGGAGAAGTTACGAAGATGAAAAAGTGAGTGGAGACACAGCCGAAATGAGCATCCTTCCACCATACTACTATCACAACCGAACACGAGTCTATGTCTTAGACATTACCGATAGAACTGCTCCGTCAGTCAGCCGAAAAGTCGACTTTGACGGAAGCTACTCAACATCACGAAAAGTGGGGGATACGCTCTACACTGTGATGAATCAGTATGCCTACTATCCATACGACTTCTATGAAAACCCTGATCAGTTCGATCCAGCGGCAATCATCCCGCATATGATCGATTCAGAAGAGGGTGTAGAGGAACTCGTTGCACCATGTGGAGACATTAAGATCTTCCCGAAAGACCAACGCAATAACTTCCTCATTACTGCAGCCGTCCCACTCACCAACACCGACGCGAAAGTCGCGCGAAACGTGTTAATCGGAAGCGCTGAAAACGTCTACGCATCACGAAATAATATGTATGTTACTGCTACCGACTGGAGCGGAGGATGGGAGCGAGATGCAAGCCAAACAACAGCGGTATACCGCTTTGCCCTTGGAATCAACAACATTGAATACGCCGACCGCGGAAACGTTCCAGGCCATGTACTCAACCAGTTCAGCATGGACGAATACCAGAACAACTTCCGTATTGCCACCACAACTGACAACTTTAACGAAGGCACCAGCAACAACATGTATGTCCTCAACCAAAACATGGACTTAGTTGGATCGCTGGAAAATATTGCTCCAGGAGAGAGCATTTTCTCTGTTCGATTCGCAGGAGATCGAGCCTACATGGTGACATTCCTCCGTGTTGATCCACTCTTTGTGATCGGATTAGAAGATCCATCAAATCCAAAAATTCTTGGAGAACTCAAGATTCCAGGATTCAGCAACTACCTCCATCCGTACGATGAAAACCATTTGATCGGATTCGGAAAAGAAGTGGACCCAGGCGATTCAGAGATTGCCGATGACGATTTCATCCTTTGGAATCAAGTTCAGGGACTCAAAGTCGGACTCTTTGATGTGAGCGATGTGAACAATCCGCAAGAACTCTACACAGAAGTTATTGGAGACCAAGGAACCGACAGCCCACTCTTGTACAACCACAAAGCACTCCTCTTCGACAAAGAAAAAGAACTCCTCGCATTCCCAATCTCGGTCTACGAATACCAAGATGAAAGCAGCTGTCAGGACTTCACATTCTCAAGCTGTCCAAACGACTGCCGCCAAATCTGTGAACCATCGGTCTGTAACTTCAACAATGGTATCCTTGTGTGTACCGCCGATTGTGACGGACCAAACAGCTGTGTCCCACAGGAGCTTCGGTACGGACAAAAAACGTTCGAAGGAGCTTACGTCTACAACCTCAATCTTGAAGACGGGTTCACCCTTCAGGGAAAAATCAATCACCATGACGAAGATGATCTCATGGACCTCTCTGAAACCGGATGGGTCGACTACCAGAAGGCGATTGAGCGCTTGGTCTACATCGGAGAAAACCTCTACTCAATCTCTCAGTGGGGGATCAAAGCCAACCTCTTGGATGACTTGAGCGAACTCAACTTTATTGAGCTCGCTGGAAATTCAGACGGTGGTTTCTTTGAGCCAATTCCGCTCTAGAGACAACAAAAGCTAAAAGAAAAGGCCCCATCTTGGGGCCTTTTTGCGTTATGAAAATCTTTTAGCTCGCTTCTCTTTGAACCTCGCAAGCATGCGTTTTGAAATCTCTAAAGCTTCATTCAGAGCAGCTTCATCCAAGGAAAGATATCGAGAAGAATGTCCGTCTTTCGTGAGTCCAAGCGAACGAATAACAGCCTCATCACCAGCCTCTAAGCCTTTAAGCTTCATTCGAATACTCTTAATGTGGGATTCAATAATAGCAATCTGCCTCTCAATCCGTTGAGAATCTTGGCTCAGCGCCGGTTGTACGTTACTTTCTGGTGAAGTTTCCATATAGAGTTTTATCAAACAATTAATACATGAAAATCACTCCACAACAAAGAATGTATGCAAATTGTCATGGAAATGACCACAACTTTACAGAGACTTGGTCGTATAATAAAGTAATGAAAGGCCTAAAAGTTAGAATTCGCATGAAACAGTTCCGCATTCCTCAAATTTTGATTGTTTCTCTCAGTCTGCTTTTAAGCATATCCGTTGCTTCATCGGCATCGGCTGCAACACTCACAGTCAACGAATATACCGATGGGGCGGAATCAGGAAACGCATCTGGAACATGCAACCTGCGTGAGGCTATTCAGGCTATAAACAATGGCGCAGATATCGTCGGAGACTGTACAGCAACCGGAACATATGGAACCGCCGACGAAATCCAGTTCACCGGAACCTTTCCACAAACCTATACCCTCACCTGGGATGCTGGCGGAGGAACAGCACACCCACTTATTGTGGATAATGACCTCATCATCACTGGCCCAGGTTCTGCAGATTTAACAATAGATGGCAATGACGAAACAATGGCCTTCATTCTGGGGGCCCAGTTTAGTGGAACAGGAGTAGTATTCGACCTATCGGGAGTGACACTTCTGGATGGGAACTCCACCGTTGCTTTTGGCTCATATGGATACAATGGAGGTGAAGGAGGGACGATCTACAGTCAGGATGGCGGAGAGGTAACACTCGACGATATCATTATGAATGGCGGAACAGGTGTAAACGGAGCAAACCTCTATATAGGAACGAACTCAACACTCACCATGAGCGACACAGAAATTCTCAATGGTGAATCCCTCTTCGGTGGCCGCGGAGGTGGAATCTACCTTGGAAATGGATCAAGCGCGACCATTACAACATCAATAATAGATGGGAACACGACCAACACTCAAAGTGGAGGAGGGATCTACTCAGAATCAGTTTTTTTGGATATCCGAAATAGCACCATCAGCAACAACACTACAGACATAGACAACGCCGACTTTGCTCAAGGAGGAGGGATATATCAAAGCCCAGTAGCCAGCAGCGAGTTTATCATGGTCGATAGTCGCCTCCTGGGCAACTATGCCCCAAGCGAAGGTGGAGGAATCTTAGTAGATTCCACATCCATTTTCATCAATGGAAGCGAAATCAGCGACAATACAACAGATGTGAATGGCGGAGGGATAAAAATTGGTGGAAGTACTGCCGTGATTCTGAACTCAACATTAAGTGGAAACCATGCAGCATCAGCTGGAGGAGGTTTTAGTTTGGTTGGTACAGGTTTTGTATATTTCATCCACAGCACCATCACGGCTAATACAGTAACAAATCAAACTCGTTCGGCAGGAATATTTTTTGCCAACGATGGAAATGTGCATTTGATCGGAACCATTTTGGCAGAAAATAACACAACCGGAGATAACGACGATTGTTTTTCATTTGCTACACCAACAATAACGTCGGGAGGATATAATCTCATTGGAGTAAACAATGGGTGTTCTGGTTTCTTCACTGCTGATCCAACAGACATAGTTGGGACATCAGCTTCACCAGAAACAGCAGACCTTGAGGCCCTAGCAGACAATGATGGCCCTGATTCGCCAACAACAACGCCTCAAACTCATGAAGCCACCGTAGCATCAGCCAACGTGTGGGAGGCAATCCCATCTGCAACATGTGAAGACACATTTACCGCCGCCAACTACGGCCCAGGAGGAAGTGTTGTAAACACCACAACACATTCATTTGGAACAAACATTTTAGCTGAATTTGCGACAATTAGCGAAGAAGACCAAAGAGACTACCCTCGCCCAGGAATGACTGATTGTGAGATAGGAGCTTTTGAAAATTCAACGCTCGCAGTCTACGATTATGGTGACGCACCTGACACATATGCAACTCTCAGCGCTTCCACTGGAGCATTTCACACCATCGACACAGACCTTTTGTTGGGAGCTGAAATCGATGATGAAACTGATGGCCAGCCGACAGCAGGAGCTGATGGCGACGACACCAATGGAACAACACCCGACGATGAAGATGGCGTAACCTTTTCAACACTAACAGAATCCAACAGTGGTTCTGCAGACATTGATATCGTCAACAACACAGGTGCAAATGCTTATCTTCAGGCATGGGTCGACTACGACAATAATGGGACATTCGAAGCAGGTGAACAGGTTGCTACCGACGTTGCAGCAAACGCAACTGGAACTGTGAACATCTTTATATCACCCCCACCTGGATCCGCCGGAACAACATATGCAAGATTTCGACTCACCCCAACTTCTGGCCTTGGTTCAGACGGAGATGGCGGGATTGGCGAGGTTGAAGATTATCAAATAACCATCAACAATAGTGTGACCACTACATCATCAGGTGGAGGAGGAGCAGGAGGCCGATCCACCCCGACACCACCTCCATCAGAAGATCCACAAGAAGATCCAGAAACAGAAGCACCGGAAGAGAGCCCAGAGGAAACGCCACAAGATCCTGAAGAATTAATCCAGACCGCGATTGAAAAAATCGCCGAAGCGCCAACACGACAACTTCTCCGCATAAAAGACGACCTGGTTCATACTCAGATTTGGCCACGAACCGGCGTCGACGCCACCATTTCATCGGCTTTGGCACGAGTATACGGAGCAACATCTCCATTCAGCGATTTGGACATAAATCATCTCTATTTTGAACCAACAGTAGTTCTTTATCTGCAGGGAGTTGTGGAGGGATATCAGGATGGGACTGTTCAGTTGGAGCGCCATATATCTCGTGTGGAAGCACTAAAACTCATTCTCTACACCACGGAATCCACCATTTTCGAAGATAATCGTGCAATTTTCCCAGATACAGAAGAGGGAGCCTGGTATCAGCCATACCTTAATACAGCGCTTTATTTTGAACTCATTGGCGGCTATGAAAACGGTAATTTTGGCCCAAATGATGATGTAACTTTTGGACAGGCTTTCAAAATGGTAAGCCAAATACTGAAATTTTCTATTTCAGAACAGGAACAAAATGACCAACATTGGGCAGAAAAATACGCTCACGAACTTCGCAAAAGAAGCATTATCCCTCCAGAGCTGAACAGTCAATCGCTCTACGATCAGCCAATCACGCGAGGCCAACTCTTTGCGCTTATTTATCGTGCAATCATGTTTGTGGATCACGATCACGAGGCCTTTCTGGATACCATTGAATTAAGTATTCCAAAGCTGAATATAAACAACATTCCAGTCCAGAGAACCGTGCTCAGTACAACCGCTATCTGGCTTAAAGATATTATTGATAGCACCGGCTTCTACGAAAATCCCCTTCCAGAAAAGAACGGACAATTAGTGATCTTCGGACATTCCTCAAAATATATTTGGGATCCAAACACCTTTGGAACAATATTCCGTCCATTGATGAACGATCTCAATGTTGGTGATGCGGTGGAATTGAGTATCGGCGGGACCGTCCACACATATGAAATTACGAACAAAGAAAAAGTGCCGGAAGAAAACATCGACAATCTCAAAAATAATAACAGTGATCTCATCATTTTTACCTGCGATCTCGACATCACACAGAGATGGGTCTTTTCAGCAAAAAAGCTCACATAATAGGAGCACATAACAAAAAAGCTCACGTGTGAGCCTTCAGATCAAATGGCGGAGAGAGAGGGATTCGAACCCCCGAGGAGCTTGCACCCCTAACGGTTTTCAAGACCGCCGCTTTCGACCACTCAGCCATCTCTCCATATTGATTTGCTCGGCTCAAGAGCCATGAGCCCCAGTACTATACAAAATTTCACTCCA
>ERZ869936.170-NODE-170-length-81085-cov-5.681414_pt1 | contig 81085 bp, 72 predicted proteins | sample MGYA00520876_ERZ869936 | MGnify/ENA primary metagenome ERZ869936 (study PRJEB32218, sample SAMN09650985) | biofilter metagenome | isolation source: enrty point of leading RO module | place: Saudi Arabia: Thuwal, RO plant located on Red Sea | collected 2016-02-17 ... | reverse complement strand
TTGGTGATGGACGATAGTTCCAGAAGGCTCATGATCGAGCGGACTCCGGGCAGGAGTCCAATGTCGGACGATATGGCATGGGCCTCCCTTGCCGCCGGATTCTGCGATCCTTGCGCGGTCCCAATGGCATGTGATGACGATATTCTGCCGCAACGCCGGACGCTGCGTCAATCGGCAAGCGTCAACTTTCTGCATCTTTTTTTGACCTTGGCGGCTGGTCTGCAATTTTTATTGCGAAACGCTTTGAAGTTGCTATCCTCGATTGCGTTTGGGCGCAGTTGGCGGATGCAGGCATCCCGGATCGGGGGAGATCATGGACGATCTGGACTTTGGAACCCGTGACAAGCGCGGCAACTGGACGCCGAACGCGGCCCTTGATGTCGCGCCGTTCTGGTCCGGGAAATGGCGGGAGACGGGCCTTTTCCTGAAGGATTATTTCTGGCCCTGGAACGCGTTTCACATGGCCACGACGCTGATCTACTGGGCGTTCGTCATCCCAGATGTCGAGACGATGATGACCCTGTCATGGGGTTGGGCGCTGTATCTGTTCGCGGTCAACGCGCTGGGCATCTTCGTGATGTACGGGGCCATCGAGCTGATCTATTACGTCCGGCGCAAGCAGGGCACGCGGTTCAAGTACGACGCCAGGTTTCCCGCCGATCAGCCATCGGACGTATTCTGGTTCAAAAGCCAGAACCTGGACAATTTCCTGCGCAGTTTCTTCGTCGGAATCCCGATCTGGACGGCGGTTCAGGTTGTCGTGCTATGGTGTTTCGCCAACGGCATCCACGTCTTCGGCTGGCTGGACTGGCAGGACAACTGGCTGTGGCTGATCGTCCTGACGCTGCTGGTGCCGGCGATCCACGAGATCCATTTCTTCTGCATCCACCGGCTGATCCATACGCCGTTTCTCTACAAGTGGGTGCATTCGGTTCATCACAACTCGATCAACCCGTCGCCCTGGTCGTCACTGTCGATGCATCCGGTGGAGCATCTGTTGTATTTCGGCGAGGTGTTCTGGCATCTGATCATCCCGTCGAACCCGGTGGTGATGCTGTTCAACATGAATGCCGTGGGCTACGGGGCGATCAACGGTCACATCGGTTTCGACAAGCTGGAGATCACCGAGGATGTGCCGCTGGAGAGCCACGCCTATGCCCATTACCTGCATCACAAGTACTTCGAGGTGAACTACGGCTCGGACGGTCTGGTGCCGCTCGACAAGTGGTTCGGCTCCTGGCACGACGGCTCGCCAGAGGGCGACGCGGCCATGAAGGAACGCTTTCGCCGTAAGAAGGAACGGATGAAGGCGCGGCAGGGCGCGACCCACGCCTGAGAGCGCAGGCATTCGGGATGGGCCGGGACGGGCAGGGAGATCGGACATGAGTATTCGCATCGCCGGCGTCGGCGCCGGTGTCATGGGGGCGGATCACGCCAAGATCGTCGCCGAGGACCTGCCCGGCGCGCGGCTTCAGGTCGTCTGCGACATGGACCGGGCGCGCGCCCGCGGGGTCGCCGACGCCTGCGGCGCAGAGGACGTCGCCGATGACCCCGAGGCGGTCATCCGGCGTCGCGATGTGGACGCGGTGATCGTAGCCTCGCCCGATGTCACGCATGCGCCGCTGTCGGTGGCCTGCATCGCCGCCGGGAAACCGGTGCTGTGCGAAAAGCCGCTGAGCCAGAGTTCCGCTGCGTGTATCGAGGTGATGGAGGCGGAACAGGCGGCGGGTGCGCGTCATGTGATGGTGGGTTTCATGCGCCGCTTCGACCGGTCCTATGTCGAGATGAAGGCGGCGCTGGACGCCGGCACCCTGGGGCGGGCGCTGATGATGCACAACTTCCACCGCAACGTGGAAACGCCGGCTACGGAGTTCACCGGCGCGATGGCCATCTCCAATTCGGCGCCGCACGAGTTCGACGTGGCGCGTCACGTGCTGGGCTGCGAATACACATCGATCACCGCGCATCAGCCGAAGCGGTCGGACGACCTGGTCGCCCCGGTCGTCATGGTCCTGGAGACGACGGACAGTCAGCTGGTCACCATCGAGATCAACAACAATGCCGCCTATGGCTACGACGTTCGCGCCGAACTGGTGGGCGAGGCGGGCAGCATCGCGACGGCCCCCGTCGCCTATACCCGGACGGATGCCTCTCTGGCCTCGTCGACGGCGTACGACGCGGATTGGCGGGGCCGTTACCACGAGGCCTACGTCCGCCAGAACCGCGCTTTCGTTCGGTTCGCCGAGACCGGTGCGTTTCCCGCCATCGCGTCCGATTGTTGGGACGGCTATTGCGCCGCAGCGGTGGCCGAAGCCGCGGTTCGGGCTTTGGCGTCGGGGGCGAAGCAGGCGGTCGAGACGATCGCGAAACCGGAATTCTATGGCTGACGGTCGGGCGGATGGTCTAAGCGTATGGCGGGTGGACGCCAGTGACGGTCGGAGCCTGTGTGGGCCCTGAACACATCATCAACATGAAAGGCGAGCGAGGCATGATGAGAGTCGGACTTCTGGGAGCGGGGCGCATTGCAGGCGTTCATGCGACGGCGATTTCGTCGCACCCGAAGAGCGAATTGGTGGCGATCTCGGATTACTATCCCGAGACGGCGCAGAAACTTGCCGATCAGTACGGGGTCGCGGCGCGCACGACGGACGAGATCATCGCGGATGACACGATCGACGCGGTACTGATCGCGACCTCGACGGATACGCATTCCGACCTGATCGAGGCGGCGACGGCGGCGGGCAAGGCCGTCTTGTGCGAAAAGCCGGTGGATCTGAGCCTGGAGCGGGCGCGGTCCTGCCTGAAGAACACGGCCAATTCGGGCCAGCCGGTGATGATCGGATTCAACCGGCGTTTCGACCGGAACTTCGGGGCGCTTCGCGCCGCGCTGGACGCGGGCGAGATCGGCAAGGCCGAGTTGCTGGCCATCACCTCCTACGACCCCGCGCCGCCGCCCATCGCCTATATCAAGGTCTCGGGCGGGCTGTTCCGGGACATGATGATCCACGATTTCGACATGGCGAACTTCATCATGGGCGAGCCGCCGCTTGCCGTGTCCGCGACGGGCACCTGCGTCGTCGATCCCGAAATCGGACAGGCCGGCGACGTGGATACCGCCGTCGTCACGATGACCTATGCCGATGGCAGGATCGCGGTTATCCGCAACTCGCGCAGGGCCGGGTTCGGGTATGACCAGAGGGTGGAACTGCTGGGCTCCGGCGGCATGTTGCAGGTCGAGAACATGCGGGAAAACCTGGTCGTGAAATCCACGGCGGACGGCATCGTCTCGGCCAAGCCGGTGCTGTTCTTCCTGGAACGCTACATGCCGGCCTATGCCGCGGAATGGGCGGCCTTCGTCGACGCGGTGACCGAAGGCAAGCCGGTGCCGGTGACGCTGGAGGACGGTGTGGCGGCCCTGGCGATGGCCGAGGCGGCCAACCGGTCGCTGGAGGAGGCCAAGCCGGTGAGACTGGCGGATGTCTAAGACGCTGGACCTGATCACCATCGGGCGGTCATCGGTGGACCTCTATGGCGGGCAGGTGGGCGGACGGCTGGAGGACATGCGGTCGTTCGACAAGTACATCGGCGGGTCGCCGACGAACATCGCCTGCGGGACGGCGCGGCTGGGTCTGAAGTCGGCGGTGATCACGGGTGTGGGCGATGAGCACATGGGCCGCTTCATTCGCGAGGAGCTGGCGCGCGAGGGGGTCGATACGCGGGGGGTGAAGACCGACCCCGAGCGGCTGACGGCGCTGGTGTTGCTGGGTATCCGCGATCAGGAGCGGTTCCCGCTGATCTTCTACCGCGAGAACTGCGCGGACATGGGGCTGACGGTCGACGACATCGACCCGGACTTCATCCGCGAGGCGCGGGCGGTGGTGGCGACGGGGACGCATCTGAGCCATCCGCAGGTGGAGGCGGCGACGCTGAAGGCGCTGGAGATCGCGCGGGATGCGGGGATGAAGACGGCGCTGGACATCGACTATCGCCCGAACCTCTGGGGCGTGGCAGGGCACGGCGAGGGCGAAAGCCGGTTCGTGGCGTCGGAGAAGGTCACGGCGAAGCTGCAATCGACGCTGCATCTGTTCGATCTGATCGTGGGGACGGAAGAGGAGTTTCACATCGCGGGGGGCACCACCGACACGGTCGCCGCCCTGCGCGCGGTGCGCGAGGTGTCGAAGGCGACGCTGGTCTGCAAGCGGGGCGCGGCGGGGGCGGTGGCGTTCACCGGCGATATCCCCGACAGCCTGGACGACGGCGAGGCCGGGCCGGGCTTTCCCATCGAGGTCTTCAACGTGCTCGGCGCCGGCGACGGATTCATGAGCGGTTTGCTGAAGGGCTGGCTTGACGGCGAGGACTGGCCGACGGCGCTGAAATACGCCAATGCCTGCGGCGCCTTCGCGGTCAGCCGCCACGGCTGCACGCCGGCCTATCCGAGCTGGGATGAATTGCAGTTCTTCTTCAGGCGCGGGATCAAGCGGAAGGACGTGCGGAACGACGCCGAGCTGGAGCAGGTGCACTGGGCGACGAACCGGCATCTGGACTGGCCGGTTCTGCGGGTCTTCGCCTTCGATCACCGGGCGCAGATGGAGGCGCTGGAGGGCGCGACATCGGAAAAGATCGCGCAATTCAAGGAACTGTGTCTGATCGCGACCGAAAAGGTTGCAAATGGTCAAGCGGGTTACGGACTTCTCTGCGACAGCCGGCTGGGGCGCGACACGCTTTACAGGGCCGCGGGGACCGGGCTTTGGATCGGGCGTCCGGTGGAATGGCCGGGGTCGCGGCCCCTGATGCTGGAGCCGGAGATCGGGCCGGATTTCGGCGGTCTGTCGGAATGGCCGCGCGACCAGGTGGTGAAGGTCCTGTGCGTCTGCCATCCCGATGATGATGCCGCGACGTGGGCGCATCAAGAAGAAACCGTCCTGCGTCTGTACCATGCCTGCCGCCGGAACCGGCTGGAGTTTCTGCTGGAGGTGATCCCGTCCAAGGCGGGTCCGGTGGAGGACGATACGACGGCGCGCGTGATCCGGCGGTTCTATGACCTGGGCGTCTTTCCGGACTGGTGGAAACTGGAGCCGATGTTGACGCCTGCCGCCTGGGAGGCGACCATCGCGGCGATCGAACGGAACGACGCGCATACGCGGGGCATCCTGATCCTGGGGCTGGGCGAGGGCGAGGCGACCCTTAAGGAGAGTTTCAGCGTGGCGGCCCGCTATCCGCTGGTGAAGGGGTTCGCCGTGGGGCGGACGATCTTTGCCGAGGCGGCGGCGGCCTGGATGCGTGGCGAGATGAACGACGCCGATGCCGTCGCCCGGATGGCGGAGCGCTTTGCCCGGCTTTGCGCGGCGTGGGACAAGGCGCGGGGACGAGCCGTCGACCGGTGAGGCGAGAGGACGACTTGAGGAGACCCAGCGCTCGGACTGAACGCGGAAAGGAGCCACCCATATGCCCGATCTTCTGCTGAAGCCTTTCGGCACCCACGGCAAGGTTCACCATGTCACGCCCGCGACGGCGGGTTGGCGTTACGTGGGCTTCGGGCTCTATCGCCTTCGCGCGGGCGACACCGTGGGCGAGACCACGGGCGCCAACGAGGTGATCCTTGTGATGGTCGAGGGCAAGGCGGCGATGACGGGCGCGGGACGGGACTGGGGCGTGCTGGGCGAGCGTATGGACGTCTTCGAGAAGACGCCGCCCCATTCACTGTATCTGCCGAACGGGACGGACTGGCAGGCGCGGGCCGAGACCGATTGCGTGATCGCCGTTTGCGCCGCGCCGGGCCGGGGCGGTCACGAGGCGCGCCGGATCGGACCCGAGGGCATCCGGCTGACCGAGCGCGGCAGGGGGACGAACACGCGGATGATCAACAACATCGCGATGGAGAACGAGGATTACTGCGACTCGCTTCTGGTAACCGAGGTGTTCACGCCCGCCGGTCATTGGTCGTCCTATCCCAGCCATCGCCATGACGAGGACGATTTCCCGCGGATCACCTATCTGGAGGAGACCTATTACCACCGTTTGAACCCGGCTTCGGGCTTTGGCGTGCAGCGGGTCTATACCGACGACGGCAGCCTGGACGAGACGATGGCCGTGGCGAACGGCGATGTCGTGCTGGTCCCGCGCGGCCACCATCCCTGCGGCGCGCCTTACGGGTTCGAGATGTATTACCTCAACGTCATGGCGGGACCCTTGCGCAAGTGGCGGTTCGTGCCTGCGCCGGAGGTCGAGTGGATCATGGAACGCGATGCCTGAGGACAGGGCGTGACCGACCGGCCGAACGTGCTGTGGATCATGGCCGACCAGCTTCGGTTCGACTACCTGAGCTGCTACGGTCATCCGCATCTTCACACCCCGCATATCGACGCCCTGGCAGCGCGGGGCGTGCGGTTCACCAACGCCTATGTTCAGTCGCCGGTCTGCGGCCCGTCGCGGATGTCGGCTTATACAGGGCGGTATGTGCGCAGCCACGGCTCGACCTGGAACGGGATGCCGTTGCGCGTGGGCGAGCCGACGCTGGGCGATCACCTGCGGCTGGCGGGGGCGCGTGCGGTTCTGGTGGGCAAGACGCATATGATCGCCGACCTGGAAGGCATGGCCTGGCTTGGGATCGACCCGGAAAGCGAGATCGGGGTCGCGCGGTCGGAATGCGGGTTCGAGCCGTTCGAGCGCGATGACGGGCTGCATCCCGACAGCGCCCGGCAGAACTGGTCGGCCTATGACGATTATCTTGTCGCGCAGGGGTTTGCCTCGGACAACCCGTGGGAGGATTTCGCCAATTCCGGGCGCGATCCGGATGGCGAGGTGCTGTCCGGCTGGCTGTTGAAGAATTCGCGCCTGGCGGCCAATGTGCCCGAGGAGCACTCCGAGACCGCCTACATGACGAACCGCGCCATGGATTTCATGGCCGAGGCGGCGGCGGACGGGCGGCCCTGGCTGTGCCATCTGTCCTATATCAAGCCGCACTGGCCCTATATCGTGCCCGCGCCCTATCACGCGATGTACGGCGCGGATCATATCCAGCCGCCGATCCGGTCAGCGGCGGAGCGCGACACGGACCACCCGCTGATGCGCGCCTATCTGGAAGCGCGGGTCTGTCGCAGCTTCTCGCGCGATCATGTGCGCAAGCATGTCATCCCGGCCTATACGGGCCTGATCAAGCAGCTGGATGACAACCTGGGCCGGCTGTTCGCCTGGATGGACGAGACGGGTCTGAGCGAGACCACCCTCGTCGCCTTCACCTCGGATCACGGCGACTATCTGGGCGATCACTGGATGGGGGACAAGGATTTTTACCACGACGTGGCGGTGAAGGTGCCGCTGATTCTGTGCGATCCGCGCAGGGCGGCGGACGGCACGCGCGGGACGGTGTCGGACGACCTGGTCGAGATGATCGACCTGGCGCCGACCTTCATGGCCGCGCTGGGCGCGCCGCCGAAGTCCCATGTGATCGAGGGCCGCGATCTGACGCCGATCCTGCACGGCACCGGTGGATTCTCGCGCCGATACGCGATCAGCGAGCACGATTACCACTGGTCCGAGATGGCGCGGGCGCTGGGCCAGCCGCAACAGGACGCGCATACGGTGATGATCTTCGACGGGCGCTGGAAATATATCCGCTGCGAGGGGTTTCGCCCGATCCTGTTCGATCTGGCCAGCGATCCGGGCGAACTGGTCGATCTGGGCGCGTCAGCGGACGAGGCGCATGTCGCCGTGCGCGCCCGGATGGAGGCCGCGCTGACGGACTGGGCGCTGCGCCATCATACGCGGATCACGGCGACCGAGGCCGTCCTGTCGGGGCAGGCGCTGGCCGCCGAGGAGGGCATCCTGATCGGGTTCTGGGACGAGGCGGAATTCGAGGATGTGACCGGCTTCGCCTTCGACACCCTGACGCCGCGTGGCCGCGACTGAGCGTGGTCCTCCGGCGCCGTTAACCTGATCTTCACTGAGCCGCGCGCCTTGTGTGCCGGTAACCGGAGGCCCCCGGGAAGACGCCGCACGTGTGATGCGCGCGGTGTCCGGCGGAGGCGCCGGTCGGGACACGGGTCAGCGGAGGACAGAATGACCATCACCATCGACGGCTCGAGCCTGACGCTGGCGGATATCGACCGGGTGGCGCGCGGCCGCGCCGAGGTCGCGATCAGCGCGGACAGGGCGGTGCGGGACCGCGTGACGGGATCGCGCGCGGTGGTCAAGCGGGCCGTCGCGGGGGGTGAGAAGATCTATGGCGTCACGACCCTGTTCGGCGGCATGGCGGATCACCACGTCTCGCACGACCGGCTGGTCGATCTGCAACGCCTGGCGCTTTGGCATCACAAGTCGACGACGGGGCCGCGGCTGCCGGCGGCGGATGTGCGGGCGGGCATGCTTCTGAGGGCCAATTCGCTGATGCGGGGCGCCTCGGGCGTGCGGATGGAGATCATCGAGCGGCTGGTGGCGTTTCTGAACGCGGATGCCGTGCCCCATGTCCATCAGCGCGGCTCCATCGGGGCCTCGGGCGATCTGGTGCCGCTGACCTATATCGGCGCGCCGGTGATGGGTCTGTCGCCTGAGTTCCTGGTCGATTTCGAGGGCGAGACGCAGGATTGCGTTACCGTGCTGAAGCGGCTTGGCTATGCGCCGCTGGATCCCGAGCCGAAAGAGGGACTGGCGCTGACCAACGGCACCGGCGCGTCGACCGGGGTGGCGGCCAACGCGATGACACGGGCGCTGGATGCGGTCGCGCTGGCATTGGGGATTCATGCGCTGTTCGCTCAGGCGCTCTTGGCGACGGATCAAAGTTTCGATCCCTACATCCAGGCGGTCAAACCGCATCCGGGACAGATCTGGACGGCCGCGCGCATGTGCGACCTTCTCCGGGGCGGCAAGACGATCCGCAGCGAAAGCGGCGGAAGGCGCGAGCATCGCAACGGCGAGCTGATCCAGGATCGCTATGGCCTGCGTTGTCTGCCGCAATTCCTGGGCCCCGTGGTCGATGGGCTGGCCACAGCCGCCCGGCAGGTCGAGACCGAGGCCAACACCGCCAACGACAACCCACTGATCGACCCCGATACGGGCGAGACCTTTCACAACGGCAACTTCCTGGCGCAGTACACCGCCGTCGCGATGGACAGCGCGCGCTACCTGATCGGCTTGATGTGCAAGCATATCGACAGCCAGATCGCGCTGATGATCACGCCCGCCTTCTCGAACGGGCTGACCCCCGCCCTGGTCGGAAACATGGCGTCGGGTGTCAATGTCGGCCTGAAATCGCTGAATATAGGCATGAACCAGATGTCGACGCAGATCTCGTACCTGGGTCAGAGCGTGGCGGACCGGTTTCCGACCCATGCCGAGATGTACAACCAGAACATCAACAGCCAGGCGATGAACGCGGCCAACCTGGCGCGGGACCAGATGGATGTGGTGGAGCATTTCCTGGCCGCGGCGCTTCTGACGGGGGTGCAGGCGGTCGAGGTGCGCGCGATGGCCGAGACCGGCGCGGCGGATGCGCGGGGTATCCTGTCGCCCGCGACCGCCCCGCTTTACGAGGCGGCCCGGATCGCCGCCGCAGGTCCGCCCGAGGCGGCGCGGACGATCGTCTGGGACGACATGGACGGATTTCTTCAGCCCAAGGTCGAAGGTATCCTGGACGACATCGCCGCCCGTGCCACGATCCTTCCGGCGGTCGCGCCGCAGCGCGAGGCGCTGGAGGCGTTTCGCGCGACGTGACGGGCAATCGGCTCGACGGCCAAGGCCGCGTGTCCGGACGCAACATCGCCGAGGGCGCGTTGGGTAGCACATCAGCCTCAAGCAACCGTTCGAGTTCTCGTCTTTCGGCCGCATTTCACGGGAGCAGGATAGCGTGAGCTTTTCAGCATCCGCGCGGGACACTAGACCAGAAGCTTGTCCGGATCGGCGATGAGTTCACGGTATCTCGTGAGGAAACGTGCTGCGTCTGCTCCGTTTATGACGCGATGGTCGTATGTCAGATCGAGCGGCACCATTGGCACGGGCCGGAATACGGAACCGTTCCAGACGGGCCGTATCTCGGTTCTGGTGATGCCCAGGATTGCAACCTCGGGCGGATTGACGATGGGTGTGAACCCCTCGCCGCCGATGCCGCCGAGCGAGGAGACCGTCATCGAGGCACCGCCCATTTCTTCCGGGCGGATGCGCCGAGCGCGGGCGCGGGCGGCAAGGTCGGACAGCGCGTCCGAGACCTCGCCGACGGAGAGGCGGTCGGCACCGCGGATGACCGGGACGACAAGGCCTTGGGCTGTGTCGACAGCGACGCCGATATGCACGTATTCCTTCAGGATCAACGTCGCGCCATCGGGCGACAGCGAGGCGTTGAAGCGGGGGAAGTCCTTCAGGCATCGCGCGAGAACCGCGACATGGAAGGCGAGCGCGGTGACGCGTTTTTCCTCGGCCTTGAGCGCTTTTCGCAGGGCTTCGATCCGGCTGACATCGGCGCTGTCGTGATGGGTGACGGACGGGATGATTTGGGCCGCAGCCGTCAGGTTTGCCGCTGCCAGTTTGGCCATGCGGCTGACGGGCTCGGTCCTGACAGCGCCGTAGTCACTGTGATCGACATCCCAGAACTGCGTGTCCGCACCGGGTGCCTGAACGCTGCCACCGAGGATGTCTTCGCGCCCGATCGTCTCGCGTCCGATCCGGGCGGCAAGCGCGTCGATGTCGACGCCCTTCTCCAGCGCCAGTTTTCGGACCGAGGGGCTTGCGATCGCACCCATATTACCACTCGGTGGAGATGTACTGGGTTTCCTGAAACTCGCGGAGACCCTCCTTGCCGCCTTCGCGGCCAAGGCCCGATTGCTTGACGCCTCCGAAAGGCGCCGCCGGGTCGGAGACGAGGCCGCGGTTGAGGCCGATCATGCCGAAGTCGAGCCGTTCGGAGAGCGCCAGCCCCCGCGCGGTGTCGCGCGTATAGAGGTAAGCGACGAGGCCATACTCGGTGGCATTGGCCCGCGCGATGATCTCGTCTTCGTCGGTGAAGCTCTGGATCGCGGCGACGGGGCCGAAGATTTCGTCTGACAGACACTCGGCATTGTCGGGCACGTTCGCCAGCACCGTCGGCGGATAGAAGAACCCGGGGCCATTGGGTCTTGTGCCGCCCAGTTTGACCTCGGCGCCTTTCTCCACTGCGTCGCGCACGAAGTGATCGACCTTGTCGCGGGTCTCGGCGTTGACGAGGGGGCCGACGTCGATGCCGTCCTCCAGGCCGTTGCCCATTCTCAATGTTGCCATCTTGGCGGTGTAGGTCTCGACGAAGGGCTTCTCGACGTCTTCATGGACATAGATGCGGTTGGCCGCCGTGCAGGCCTCGCCCAGGTTGCGCATCTTGGCGACCATCAGACCGTCGGCGGCGGCTTCGACATCGGCGTCCTTGCAGACGATGAATGGCGCGTTGCCACCCAGTTCCATGGCCGGGTTGATGATGTTGTCGGCCGCCGCATGGAGGAGTTTGCGCCCTACCTCGGTCGAGCCTGTGAAGCTGACGACGCGGGTGCGCCGATCGGACAGCATCGCGCCGACGACCGCGCCCGATGACCGCGACGGCAGGACATTCACCACGCCGGGCGGCACGCCTGCCTCTTCCAGGACCGGCATGAGCGCCAGCATGGTGAGGGGCGTTTCCGAGGCCGGTTTGATCACCACCGGGCAGCCCGCGGCGAGCGCGGGGGCGATTTTCCGGGTGCCCATGGCGGCGGGATAATTCCAAGGGGTGACGAGGACCGCGATGCCTGCGGGCTTCTGATGGACAAGGATGCGGGCCCCGCTTGCCGGGGCAAAACTCAAGTGCCCTTCGGAGCGCACGGCTTCCTCGGCGTACCAGCGGAAGAACTCGGCGGCGTACTTCGCCTCGCCCATGGCGTCGGCTCCGGCCTTGCCGTTTTCCAGCGTGATCAGGCGCGCGATATCGTCGATCCGGTCGTTGAAGACTTCGAAGGCACGGCGAAGAATTTCGCCCCTTTCGCGCGGTGTCCTGGCGGCCCACGACCCGAAGGCGGCATCGGCGGCATCGAGGCAGGCGATGGCGTCGTCCACGGTGCCAGAAGCGACTGTGGCCAGCGTGGTTTCGTCCGCCGGGTTCAGGACGTCGAAAGTGCCGCCATCAGAGGCATCGCGCCATTCGCCGTTGATATAAAGCTGGTTCAGATAGTCGGCCATTGGACCTCACAGAAGCTGGCGGATCGGGTCTTCGACCCGCGCCGCGATGTCATCGAGAAGGGCGGCTGCCTGCGGCATGGGCAGCGCACCTTCCGGGAAGGCGAGCGTGAGCGCATAGCCATCGCCCTGCCGCGCCGCCGTCAGGGTCGGTCCGCCGGCTGACGGGGCGTAGGAGGTCAGCCGCGTGCCGCAGAGGTCGACCAAGGTCAGGGCGGCGCTGTCGGCTCCGGTCACGGTGACCGTGCCGTCGAGTGCGCGGATCGCCACCCCTGCCTCGGAATCGAAGATCATGCGCCAGGCTCCTCGGGCGAAGGCGGCGAAGAGCGCGGTGCGGTCGGCTGCGTCGGAACTTGCAAGAAGCGCATCCATGGCTGCGCCTGTCGTCGAGGCCGTCAGGATGGAGTGCCCGCCGGTTGCCGCCCGCGGAAGATCGGCGGCGTGTATCGGTTCAGACACGCCTTGCGCACTTAGCATGGCAAGGTCGATTCCGCGTTCCAGCGCAAGCCGTTTGGCTTTGGGCGAGGCGAGAACCTTGCCGGTTGCGGGTGTCGGCGCTGCATTAGGCCCGGGCTTCGGCGGCGGGGCAGGTTCGGGTGCGGGCGGCGTTTGTTCATCCGAAGCTTCCGGCCCCGGTTCCGCCGCGGCCGGTTCCTGTTCCGGTGCCGCGGTTTCGGTATTCGGCGCAGCGGCATGATCCGTCACCTCGCCTTCGTTGTCCACGATCAGCGCGATCACATCGCCGACCGGGACATCCTCGCCTTCGCTTGCGCGAATACCTGCGAGAAAGCCGCCCGTCTGTGCCTCGACCTCCATTGTCGCCTTGTCGGTTTCAACCTCGAAGAGCGCATCCCCTTCGGACACCGCATCGCCTGCCGCTTTCAGCCACGCAACGATGACGCCGGAATCCTGCGTCATCCCCAATTGCGGCATCTTCACCTCATGCGGCATGAATCATCTCTCCCGACATGAGCTTGCGCGCGTTTTCGGCAACACCATCGGGCGTCGGAACGGTGAGATCTTCGAGCGCGGGCGAGAACGGCACCGGCACGTCCATCGCCCCCATCCGGATCACCGGCGCGTCGAGGTGGTAGAAGGCCTTCTCGTTGATCCGGGCGGCGATTTCCGCCGTGACACCATAGCTTTGGTGCCCCTCGTCCACCACGATCACGCGAGAGGTCTTGCGTGCCGACGCGAGAAGCGTGTCCTCGTCCAGGGGCACGATGGTGCGCGGGTCGATCACTTCGGCGCTGATACCTTCGGACGCCAAGATCTCGGCGGCCTTCTCGCAAACCTGACGCATGGAGGATGTGCCGACAAGCGTCACGTCGTCTCCTTCGCGCAGAACATTCGCCTCGCCGAAGGGGATGAGGTATTCCTCCTCGGGCACCAGGGCCTTGTCCTGATACATCAGCTTGTCTTCGAAGATCACCACCGGGTTATCGTCGCGGATCGCGGTCTTCATCAGTCCCTTGGCCTCATAGGCCGACGAGGGCATGGCCACCTTGAGGCCGGGAATATGCGCGACCAGCGCCTGCAACGACTGCGAGTGCTGGGCCGCAGAGCGCCGCGTGGCACCGAGGTTGGTTCGCAGGACCAACGGCACCTTCAGTTTGCCGCCCGACATATAGTGCGTCTTGGCCGCCTGATTGCAAAGCTGGTCCATCACCAGATAGAGGAAATCGCCGAACATCAGGTCGACGACAGGACGCGCGCCGGTCATGGCGGCCCCCACGGCAAGGCCCATGAATCCCGGCTCGGCAATCGGCGTGTCGATGACGCGGTCGGTGCCGAATTCCTCGACCAGACCGCTTGTCACCTTGAAGGGTGTGCCCGCTTCGGCAACGTCCTCTCCAATCAGAAAGACGGTCTCGTCGCGCCGCATTTCTTCGGCGATGGCCTCGTTCACGGCCTGGGATAACGTGATCGAGCGCATCAGGAGGCCTCCGCGTAAACATGCATGTCGACTTCCGAGCCGTCCGGGTACGGTGCCGCCAGGGCGTACGCGACGGCATCCTTCGCCTCGGTCTTCACGGCGTCGCGCAAGGCAGACAACTCGTCCTCGGCGGCGATGCCTTCCTTCGTGAGCCAAGCCCCGAAAAGCGTGATCGGGTCGCGGGTTTCCTTCCACTCGGCCTCTTCTTCCTTCGAGCGGTAATAGGTCCGGTTGATGTCGCCCACGTGGTGGCCGTGGTAGCGGTAGGTCATCAACTCGATGAAGAATGGACCTTCGCCCTTGCGGGCGCGGGCGACCAGATCGGTCGCCAGCTTGTTGACGGCGAGCACATCCTGACCATCGACCGGATGCGCTTCGATTCCGAAGGCTTCCGCGCGGGCCGTGATCGACCCGGCCGCGATTTCCTCGGTCCTGGTGTATTCCGAATAGCCGTTGTTCTCGCAGGCGTAGATCACCGGCAGTTTCCAAAGCGCCGCCATGTTCATGACCTCATACATCAGCCCCTGCGCGGTTGCCCCGTCACCGAAAAAACAGACGGTGACGTCGTCTGCTCGCTGTAGCTTCGCCCGCAGCGCAGAACCGGTGGCGATGCCCATGGAGCCGCCGACGATAGCGTTTGCCCCGAGGTTGCCGTTGGATTGGTCAGCGATGTGCATCGAGCCGCCCTTGCCCCGGCAATAACCTTCCTCCTTGCCGAGAAGCTCGCAGAACATTTCCCTGAATTCGGCGCCCTTGGCCACGCAATGCCCGTGACCGCGATGGGTCGAGGTGATCTTGTCGGTCACCTCGAGTGCCTCGCAGATGCCCACGGCGACGGCTTCCTGGCCCGAGTACATATGCGTGAGCCCCGGCATCTTTGCGTCGAGATAGAGCTGGTTGGCGTTATCCTCGAAGGTGCGGATGCGGACCATCTGGCGATACATCCGAAGATAGCCCTCGGCGTTCTTTTTGGGCGTTTTCGCCATTGTCAGTACCTATTTGCGATCGGTAGTTCCTCGGCCGGGAAGAGGCTGATGACCTCGACGCCGGTGTCGGTCACGACGACTTCTTCCTCGATCCGGGCGGCCGAATAGCCGTCTGCCGCCGGGCAATAGGTTTCCAGAGCGAAGACCATGCCGGTCTGGATTTCCATCGGGTGATCGAGGCTGACCGCACGGCTGATGATCGGGCGCTCGTGCAGCGCCAGCCCCAGGCCATGACCGAATTGCAAGCCGAAGGCCGCGTCTTCATTCGGAAAGCCGAACTCCTCGGCTTTGGGCCAGACGGCGGCGACCTTGTCCGTGGTGACACCCGGCTTGATCATCTCGATCGACGCGTCGATCCATTCGCGGGCCTTGACATAGGCATCGTTCTGCGCGGGTGTCGCGCGGCCGATGTTGAACGTCCGGTAATAGCAGGTGCGATAGCCCTGATAGCTTTGCAGGATGTCGAAGAACGCCTGATCCCCAGGGCGGAAATAGCGGTCGGTGAAGTTGTGCGGGTGTGGGTTGCAGCGTTCGCCAGAAATGGCGTTGATCGCCTCGACGTCGTCCGACCCCATCTCGTAGAGCATCTTGTTCGACAGGGCGACGATGTCGTTCTCGCGGATGCCCGGTTTCAGTTCCTCGTAGATCATGTGATAGACGCCATCGACCATGCTTGCCGCCTGGGTCAGCAACTGGATTTCGTCCCAATTCTTGATCTCGCGCGCTGCCAGCATGATCTGCTGGCCGTCGACGACGTGCAGGCCTTCCTCTTGCAGGGCGTGGAACATCGCCGTTTCGGCATAGTCGACGCCCACGGGCATATCCGCCATGCCGGCATCTTTGATGAGTTGCGCGATCTGCCTGGCGTACTTCCGCATCAGCCCGAACTCGGGCGGGATGGTGCCGCGCATGCCGACGACACCGGCGAGGCAGTGGTCGGGTTCCAGCCAGTCGGAATATTTCTGGTGGTGCACCGCCGCCGAGCCGAAATCCCAGACATAGGGCGAGTCATCACCGGTCAGGAGGCAGAACCGGCACATCTTGTCCCGCTCCCACTCGCCGATCTTGGTGGCCGAGACGTATCGGATGTTGTTGACGTCGAAGAGAAGGAGCGTTCCAGCGTTCGAGGCCTTCAACGCCTGCCGCGTCCGGCTGAGGCGATAGCGGCGCAGGCGGTCGTGGTCGATCCGGCGCTCGAAATCCACCGAGGTGTGGCCCCAGGCCGGGATGCGGCTCTCCCATCTCCAGTTCGGTTCAAGATCCTGAGGCGTAAGGACGTTCGGCGTCAGAGCACCCATGGCGTTTTCCTTTCGAAATGCGGGCCGGAACGCAGCAGTTGCGTTCCGGTAGCGACGGTCTTCGACAAGTTCTGGTCCCGCGTTCAGTGCGGAACCAAAGATCACTGCATGATCATGCCGCCATCGATCATGACGAGCTGGCCGGTCATGTAGTCGCTCTCATTCGAGCAGAGGAAGGCGGCGGTGCCTTTCACATCGTCCGGAGTGGAAAGCTTCTTCATCAGGATCATGGTCTTGGCGAGGTGGTCCATGGACTGGCCTTCCTCCTCGAACATGCCGATTTCGACAAGATCCTTGTCGAGCTGCTCCCAAAGCTCGGTCTTCACAACGCCCGGGCCATAGCCGTTGACGGTGATCTTGTGCTCCCAGAGCGCCTTGGCACCGCCGATGATCATCGCGAGCACGGCGTATTTGGAGCAGCAGTAGGGGATCACGTCGAGGAACGCGGTACGCGACACAATCGAGCCGACGGGAATGATCTTGTAGGGATGTTCGTCCATCGGGCCCTGGGCGATCATCTGGCGGGCCGCTTCCTGCATACCCAGAAGCACGCCTTTGGCGTTGATGTTCATGATCATGTCCCAGTTGTCTTCGTCGATGTCCATGAACATGCGTGGCTTGTTCACTCCGGCGTTCAGGAGGGCGACGTTGATCGAGCCGAAGGATTCGACCGTCTGCGCAACCGCGGCCGCGTTGTCGTCGCGGCTGGTCACGTCCATCTTGACGGCCACGGCCTGACCGTTGCCGGCCGCGTTGATCCGCTCGGCGACTTCTGTCACGCCGTCCAGATTTACGTCGCCTATACAGACGTTTGCGCCTTGGGCAGCGAAGTATTCCGCGTTGGCTGCTCCCATACCCTGTGCGGCACCGGTGATCAGGATGTTCTTTCCGGCGAGACGTTGAGTGTCCATTTTGCGTCCTCCCTAGGCGCGATTATCTCAGGCGTTTGGCGCAACATGCCGTGGCAGGCGAACCGCCCACAGAAGGTTTTCATCCAGATCGGATGGAATTCGTCCAGAATGGATGGAATTGTTACGTTTGCCGCGAGATCTATTTGAGACACTGGGCGCGACGAAAAGGAATCGTCGAAATTCCTGAAGGGAGGACTCTATGACTTATTTGGGAAAGACCATGCGGACTCTGATGGTCGGCGCGCTCGCGCTTGGCGTATCAGTCACCGCATCCATCGCCCAGGACAAACCGTCCATCATCTCGTTCAACGGCCCCGCCGGTGAGGCATACATCGGGCGCTTCATCAAAGGCATCAAGGATACCGCAGAGCTCAAGGGTTTCGACATCCAGGTGTTCGAGAACCAGTTCAACCAGGCCGAGCAGGACCAGCAAGTACAGCAGGTGCTGGCCGCAGGCGTTCTGCCGGATGTCTTCATCTGGTGGCCCTCTGACGCTGTTGCGGGCCTCGGTTCGCTTCGCGCTCTTGCCCGGACCGGCGTTCCGGTGCTGAAGATCAACCAGCTTCCGAACGAGCAGGACGAGCAATACATCTTTGGCTACGCGGGCCCCGACGACCGCCTGCGCGCGCGCAACGCCGGATACATGATGCGCGAAGCCGCTGCCGCCAAGAAGGCCGCCGGCGGTGAAGGATACAACGTTCTCGTACTGTCCTACCCGCACAGCTATGGCGGCTACGATCTGTCGATCAATGCGTTCAAAGAGGCGATTGCCGGCTCCGACCTGAACATCATCGGCGATGTCGACGAAGGCTTCGGCCAGGCCAATGGCTACAAGGGTGCGGCCAAGGCGATTGCCGCCCTTCGCGACGAAGGCATTCACTTTGTCTACGGCATGGATGACGCGATCCTGACGGGCGGCATCAAGGCGCTGGAAGAAGCCGGCTACAAGATGGGCGAGGACGTGATCGCGGTCGGGACCGTCTGCAACGGCGACAAGCAGCTGATCGAGGAAGGCAAGCAGTTCGGCACGACGCTTCAGTCGCCTCTGCACGAGGGCCAGCTTGCCATCGCGATGGTGGAGGAATACCTCGAGACCGGCAAGTTGGAGAACTACATCAACTTCACGCCGAACCCGGCGGTCACGGCGACCAACATGGATACGGTGGCGCTGCAGGGCTATGACGGCAAGCTCTACAGCATCGATGAGCTCTGCTCCGGCGCCTGGGGCGGCTAGGCCACAGACGATCACGGGCGCCCGTCACGACAGGGCGCCCTTTTTCCAGTAAGATCAAGAATATCCAGACTGGATCAGGGAGGGGACCATGGCGGATCAACCGCTTCTTCGGCTTACCGACATCAGCCGTCACTATGGTGCGATCCAGGCGCTGAAGGCGGCCTCCTTCGAGATCAAGCGTGGCGAGGTGATGGGACTTGTCGGCGAGAACGGCGCCGGAAAGTCCACGATGGTCAAGATCATCGGCGGCTTCGATACGGGCTTTTCGGGTGAGTACTTCTATGACGGCGAGGTTCGTCATTTCGGCAGCCCGACCGCGGCGGAGAGTGCGGGCATCGCGATCGCGCAGCAGGAGTTGAGCCTGATCCCGACGATGAGCGTGGCCGAGAATATTTTCCTGGCAGGCGACGGGGTGCCGCAGATTGCATCGCGCGGATACCTTGCCAAGAAGGCGGTGCCCTTTCTGGAAGAGGTCGGCCTTGGGCATATCAATCCCCTGCGTGCCACCAATCGCCTGTCGGTCGGCGAGCAACATCTGGTCGAGGTCGCACGGCTGATTGCGCATAACCCGCAGGTGCTGATTCTGGATGAACCGACGGCGGCCCTGGGCGAGACCGACTCGATCCGCATCCTCGATATGGTCAACCGCCTGAAAGAGCGCGGGAAGTCGGTGATTTACGTCAGTCACCGCATGGACGAAATCTTCAGGATTTGCGACCGGATCACCGTGCTTCGCGATGGTGAAAGCCAAGCCCCGCGCGCGGCGGCTGATATGGATGTGAACTCTCTGGTCGAACTCATGCTGGGTTTCGAACTGGGCGACATGTACCCGGAAAGAAAGCCGATCTCGCGCAAGGAGCCGATCCTGAAGGTGCGTGATCTTTGGCCGGATGGCATTCTGGAGCCGATCAGTTTCGATGTGTATCCGGGGGAAATTCTCGGACTTGCGGGACAACTTGGATCCGGCACATCTGAGATCCTCGGCGCCATGGCGGGGTCCACGAAATCGCGCGGCGGTGTGCTGCACTACGAAGGCGAAGAATTTCTGCCGACCCGCCCGAGGGATACCATCAAGCGCGGCATCGCCTATTGTTCGGAGGACCGGAAGCATGACGGCCTGTTCCTTGGCCGTCCGATCATGGAGAACCTTTCGGCCCCATCCCTGGAGACGATTTCGCATCGTGGCTTTTTGAACGGCGCGAAGGAACTCGCATCCACCACCGAGAACGCAGAGAAGTTCACCGTCGACCCCAAGCGCCTGCCGCAGGAGGCGGGAGTTCTCTCAGGCGGAAACCAGCAGAAGGTCGCGCTTGGAAAATGGCTGTCGATTTCGCCGAAGGTGATCCTCGTGAACGAACCCACGCGCGGCGTGGACGTGGGCGCCAGGGCGGAGATTTATCAGATCCTCCGAGATCTGGCCGATCAGGGGGCCGCCATCGTTGTCGCTTCGACGGATATACAGGAAATCACCAACCTCCCGGACCGGATCGTCAGTTTCTATCGCGGCGTACAGATCGGCGAGCTGCAACTGGACGAGATGACCTCGGCTAGTATCCTCGAACAAATCACCGACCCCTTCCACGAGGCCGGGATCGCCGTGTCGGAGAAAGCATCATGACCGACGCAACCGCACTTGCCGACAATCTGAACGTCGCGCAGCGCATCCGGCGCGATTACTCGCCGCTTGTGATCGCCATGGTCGGGTTGTTCTTGCTGGTCTTCGTCGCCGGAGCGATCTTTACCGACGATTTTCTGACCTGGTTCAACGTCAAGACGATTATCCGCGACGCCGCTCTTGTCGGGATCATGGCGATCGGGCTGACCTTCGTGACACTGTCGGGGAACTTCTTCCTGTTGTCGATGAAGGAGATCGCGGCGCTGTCGATCATCTGTTTCGCCACCCTGATGAGTGCAGACTGGAACCAGTGGGGCGCAGCCGGGGCTGATCCCACGACCTATTCGCTGACCATGACCTTTCTTGTGGCATTCGTCGCCACGATGATCGTCGCAACGGTCGCCGGCGCGCTTCAGGGCGCGCTGATCGGCCTGGGCGGCAACCCCATCGTCGTGACGCTTGGTGCGGCCGGTCTGTTCTTTGGGATCGGGTCGTGGTGGTCGGACAACCTTGTCGTCAGCTACCGCCGCCCGCATGGCGCCGAGTGGCTGGGAACGGGATCGTTCATCGGCGACATCCCCAACATCACCGTCGCCTTCATCGTGATCGCCGTGGTGGCGGAGCTGACGCTGCGCTACACGACCTTTGGCCGTCAGGTCTATTTGGTCGGCGCCAATCGCGCCGCCGGCAGGGCGACGGGACACGAAAACTTCGGCATGGCGATCAAATGCTGCATCATCGCATCCGTTTGTGCCGCCTTCGTGGCTGTCGCCTTTTCGGGGCAGGTTTCGTCCGCACACGTCAACTACTTCTCGTCCGAGTTCGGCTCGTCCGGTGACATGACGATCATGGTCATCGCCATCGTCATGGTCGGAGGCAACTCGATCATGGGCGGCTACGGCTCGACCTTGCGCACGTCGCTCGGCGCGATCTTCATTTCAAGCATCGACAACATGATGGTGCTCAATGGGTTCAATTCGGGCGCACGCGTCCTGGCCGTGGGCCTGATGATCGTCTTCTCGATCATCGTTTTCGCCCTTGTCCGGCGCGGCAGCCGGGCCGTGGAATAGGAGGAACTGATGGAACGCTTCAAACACTGGGTTGCCGAGAACGCCGACCTGAGCTTCGCCATCCTCCTGGCGGTCAGCGTCTTCACTTTCTTCGCGATCACCGAGCCCTTGTTCTTCACGCATCGGACCGGGTTCGCGATCATGGAACGTTTCGCTGTTCTGGGACTGGTCGGACTGGCGCTGACGCTGTGCATCATCGCGGGTGAGATCGACCTTTCGATCGGCTCGAACGCGGCGCTTGCGGCAGTCATCACCGTGCGGTTCACCGACGATTGGGGGGCTGTGAACGCGCTGCTGTTTGCACTTGCGATCTCGACCACCATCGGCGTCATTCAAGGATACTTCATCGCGTACCTTCGCATCCGCGCCATCGTTCTGACGGTCGGCACGCTTATGCTATTGCGCGGCGTGGCGCTTTTCGCGGCGGAGGAGAAAACGGTCATGCTGACCGATTTCCGCATCCCCGATTTCATCTCGACCAAGATGCTGGGCTACTTCTCACCCGCCTCGCTTCTGGTGATCGTCATGTTCATCTTGGTGGGCCTGTTCATGACCTACACACGCTATGGCCGCGAGATTTACGCCATCGGCGGCGCGCGAAAAGAGGCGCTGGCCTCGGGCATCTCGCTGCAACGCCCGATGATCATCGTCTTCGCCATCTCGGGCTTCTGTGCCGGGCTGGGCGGGGTCATCATCGGGCTTCGCTCGGGGACGGCGCAGGCGCTTGGTCTTCAGTATCTTCTGCTTGCGGGAACCGTGGCTGCCTTCATAGGTGGCGTCTCGATCCTTGGCGGCAAGGGGGGCGTGATTGGTGCTGCGATCGGCACGCTGACCGTCAATTTCCTGAACACGGGCCTCGTCTTCAACGTGACCCCCGCCTTCATGGTGCAGCTCTACCTCGGTATCCTTCTGCTGGTGGTTATCATGTTCCAGACCGGCAGCCGGGTCTTCGACGAGCGACAACGGCGAAACCAGCTATTGCAGGATGCTGACCGACGACGAAGTATCTTGGCCGACAAGATCGCCGAACTTCGGCGACCGTCCGGCTGACAATCGGATAGGTGGAAGAATATCCAAAATGGACTAAACTGACCCCGAACCGAGCCGGGGAGGGGTCAGGGTCGTGCCGGAACTGCCAAAGGCACTCAGAGAGGTCATGAACCTTCAGCGTGGACAGGCTCGGGCTCGGCCGGAAGGCCCATTTGAAAGCGGTGACGTTCCGCGTGGCAAAGGCATCACGGGCGAGGAATTCGCGCTTTTTCTGGATTTCATCGACGCTCTGAGTGACGAGGCGGATCAGGTCCTGAGCCTGAAGCGCGGCTATGACGAAACGCGGTTGATCACAACGCTTCTGCGCAACCACCTTGAAGGCAGGTTGACGACGACCAGCACCCTCGCAAACGCCAGCGGCCTGGGCTACGGCACCGCGATCCGTGCCATAAACGCCATCGCGGAACGCGGCCTTCTCGTACGCCGGCCGCGCACGAAAACCGGAAAGAGCTTCTCGCTTCACCCGACGGACAAGCTGATAGCCGAGTGGCAGGAATACGCCCGCCGCGTGCGGGGAGCGATCGGGTCAACCCTTGGCATGGGGGCTGCCGGAAAGGGCGGATTTGGCGACTATTTCTTCGGCGCCTCCTACAGCGATAGCCAGACCATTCCGCCGCCAACGCCCATGCAGTCGAAACTGAACCTGCAAGGCGATCTGCGCGTGCTCGTTCACGCGGACCCGACGTTCATGGCAATGAACGTCTTGAAACGCCAGTTCGAAGGGCTTTTCGGCGTCGGCATCAACTCCCGTGCACTGTCGATTGACCGGCTTCGCCAGGAAATCCTGTCCAACGCAAGACAAAAGACGTCTCGCTATGACATCATCGCATGTGACCTGCCGTGGTTCGGCGAATTGGCCGAGAAAGAAGTCCTGCTGCCGATCAATGACTTGATCGAGACCAACGGCGTTGATCTCGCAGACTTTCACAAGGTCGCTCTGGCCTCTGCCCGCTATCGGGGTGTGCAATTCGGCTTGCCAGTGCAAACGACGCCGGAGCTTCTGTGCGTCAGGCGCGATCTTTGCGATGCCGCGGGAATCGGCGTGCCCTTCACCATTGCCGACACACTGGAGACAGCGCGAACGCTGCACCACCGGGCGCAGGGGCGTTCGGGCATTGCTTGGAATGCGGCGCGAGGCACGCCGTTGGGGCATACTTTCATGTTCGTCATGGGGGCGATGGGCCGGCCCTTCCTGAACCTTTCCAAGGTGGGAGACGACTATGACGCCGAATGGCCGGAGGGCGAGAACTTCCGCCCCATGCTTCAATCGGACGAAGCCTTTGCCACAGCTGAGTACCTGCGCGAACTTCTCGATTATTCGCCCGTATCGATCCTGTCGATGTCCTGGTACGAACGCGCGCGCGCATATGCCGATGGCGAGGTCGGCATGGCCTATTGCGCCACGCTTCTGGCCCCGCTCTTCGAGATGCATCCGAACTCGCCCGCTTACGGCGTCACCGACTTCCTGCCGCATCCCTACGGGCCGGCCGGTAAACCGATTGCGCCGGTGGGCGGTTACGCCCTGGCGATACCGTCCAACATCGCGCCAGACCGGATCGAAGCGGTTTGGGCCGCGCTTCGGTCATTGACCTCTCCGGAAATCATCAAGCTTTATATCGAGAACGGCAGCCTGGTCAGCCCGCGTTTCAGTGTGAGCATGGATCCGAAGGTGCGGCAGGCTTCGCCGGTTATTTCAATCGTCGACGGCATGGCACGCTCGGGAATTCTCCAATATTGGCCTCGACCACCGGTGCCCGAGATCACCGACTTGATCGAGATCATCGGTACGGAACTTCATGACATGCTTCAGGGAGCCAAGAGCATCGACGCGGCTTTGGCGGATGCTCAGAACCGGGCCGACAAGCTGATGCGCGCGCGCGGTCACTACCTGTAGGATCTCAGGATTTCTTACCTTGGTTTGCGGCCCGCTTGCTGACAGAGGTCATCAGCGCAGTAGGCACTGAACACAGTTACGGCGACGTCCGCTTTGGCGAAGCTGCGCCGCAGCGCTGAATGACACGTTCAGGGTCCGCCTTGGCCGACAGCACCAGTTTGCTGATCCCACCCGAAGGTCCGGAAGAGCCCGCATACCGGTCATCTGACGAATCCAGTCAGATCACCGCATCGAGCCCAAACCAACCAGTGCTGCGCTGCGCACAAATGTCTGCAATAGTTCAGTGACACGGTTGCCTGTTGAACGAGTGGCGCCACCTTTTCGATGCAAACCGAGTGGGTATGAAATATGGGTTCAGGTCACGATCACGGCGACGGGCATTCGCACGGACCGACTTTGTCCCACGATGCTCCCGAAGAGGAGCGTCGGTCTAAAGAGCGTGCGATTGCCATAGCGGCAGTCCTAACCGGCGCTTTCATGGGCGCAGAAGTCGTAGGCGGCCTGATCTCTGGAAGCCTCGCACTTCTTGCAGATGCGGGGCACATGCTGACGGACTTCGCATCGCTCGTGCTTGCATGGCTCGCATTCCGCCTAGCGCGGCGACCCGCCGATTGGAAGCGCACCTACGGTTTCGACCGCTTCTCGGTTCTTGCTGCCTTCGTAAACGGCTTGAGCTTGTTTGCCATCGCCATCTGGATTTTCGTCGAGGCAATTCAGCGATTGCGAGACCCTTCCGAAATCTTGGGCGGGCTCATGCTTTGGGTGGCCGTCGGTGGTCTTGTCGTAAACATCTTGGCGTTCTGGGTTTTGTCGCGCGCCGAAGGAGACAATCTGAATGTCCGCGCTGCGGCGCTCCACGTGTTGGGTGACCTGTTGGGGTCGGTTGCCGCCATTGTCGCGTCTTTGGTCATTATCTGGACAGGATGGACACCTATCGATCCAATTCTTTCGGTTCTTGTCGTCTTGCTGATTCTGCGTTCGGCTTGGGCTGTCGTGCGGGAAAGCGGACATATTCTCCTTGAAGGGGCGCCCCGCGGCTTTGACGCTCGCTCTGTCGCGGCTGACCTCGAAGCGAACATCCATGGCGTCGAACGCGCGCACCACCTTCACGCCTGGTCGATCACGCAGGAACGCCCGATGGCAACGCTAGAGATTGATCTCGAAGCAGGTGCAGATGCCCATGTTGTGAAACGCGCCGTGAAAGACCGGGTTCAGGAACTGTCGGGTGTTAAACACGTGACCGTAGAAATTTCTGAGGCAAACCAAGCACACGAAACGCCCGAAAGCCGACTTTGAGTTCGTCTACTCGAAACGTCGGCTTCGTCCGCAGAGCGGCCGCTGGTGCCAACAGCAGCGAACGGCTGCTCCGAGCCCCACCGGAAGTGCCTTGGGGCCGATGCTCGGAGATGCAGCAAGCTGGCAAACAGATACCTTCGGCCGCACCGCAGAAAATAAAGTTGCACTTCGTACCGGGCGCAGCGGATCTCGTGAGACCGATGACCTGGTCGCGGACAGACCTGCCTTTTGCTTCCGCAGCCAGCGCTGACGCGTTTATCTCGTGCGGTCACGGCATCCGATTCGCGGCATCGAAGTAATCGCCACTGACCTCACCGCACATCCCACACACCTCTGCAACGACGGTCCTCAAGGAAATTTTCTGACGCCGATTGCGACTGGCGCGGGTTTATTGTTTTCTGCCCGCCAAGTTGGGATAAAGAATGTCACCTTTCCTCATCGTCGCTTTGCCGTTTCTCGGCGCACTTCTGCCGGGCCTGATGAACTCCGCGGGTCGCGCGGCCTGTGCCGGTGTGACCTTTACCGTGTCGCTCGCGGCCTTCGTGGGTCTCTTGACCAACCTGCCTCAGGTTTTGCGGGGCGAGCAGGTCATGGCCCGCATCGACTGGATGCCAGGACTGGGCCTCAACTTCACGCTGATGCTGGACGGGCTCGGTTTCTTCTTTGCCTTTCTGATCCTGGGGATCGGACTTCTGATCATCGCCTATGCGCGCCATTACCTCAGTCGCGAAGACAATATGGGCGAGTTCTTCACCTATCTGCTGTTGTTCCAGGGCGCGATGGTCGGCATCGTTCTGAGCGACAACGTTTTACTCTTGCTGGTTTTCTGGGAGTTGACCTCGCTGTCGTCCTTCCTGTTGATCGGATATTGGAAGCACCTGCCCGAAGGCCGGCAAGGCGCCCGGATGGCGCTGGCCGTGACCGGCATGGGCGGACTGGCGATGATTGCAGGCATGCTCATCCTGGGACAGATCGTCGGCAGCTATGACCTGAGCGTCATTCTCGAGAACCGCGATTTGATCCAGGCCGATCCGCTTTACCTGCCGGCGCTGATCCTGATCCTGCTGGGTTGCTTCACCAAGTCGGCGCAGTTTCCGTTCCATTTCTGGTTGCCGCACGCGATGGCGGCGCCGACGCCGGTCTCGGCCTATCTGCATTCGGCGACCATGGTGAAGGCAGGCATCTTCCTGATGGCGCGGATGTGGCCGGTCCTGTCGGGCACGCCGGAGTGGTTTGCGATCGTGACCACGGCGGGCCTCGTCACGATGGTACTGGGCGCGGTCATCGCGCTCTTCAAGCATGATCTGAAGGCGCTTCTTGCGTTCTCGACCGTCAGCCATCTGGGCCTGATCACCATGCTGCTTGGCACGGGGACCGCCTTCGGCGCCATGGCCGCGATTTTCCACATCCTGAACCACGCGACATTCAAGGCCGCGCTTTTCATGTCCGCCGGGATCATCGACCATGAGGCGCATACCCGCGACATCCGCCGCCTCGGCGGCTTGCGGACCCTGATGCCGGTGACTTTCTTGATCGCGGTTCCGGCGGCTCTGTCGATGGCCGGGATTCCGTTTCTGAACGGCTTCCTGTCGAAGGAGATGATGCTGGAAGAAGCGACCCACACCGTGCTTTTTGGAAGCCCACTTCTTGTGCCGGCCCTGGCAACATTTGGCTCGCTGATTTCGGCCGCTTACTGTTTCCGCTTCATCTGGCATGTCTTCCTGGGACCCGTGCGCGAAGACTACCCCTCGACGCCGCATGATCCGAACCCGGGGATGTGGATGCCGCCGGCCATGCTGGTTGTCCTGGTCGTGGTCATCGGCGTCGCGCCGTTCCTGGCCGAACCTTTCGTCAAGCTCGTGACCGCATCGGTTCTCGGCGGCGAAGCCGAGGTGCCCACGGCCTATTTCAAAATCTGGCATGGCCTGGTGCCCGCGCTGTACTTGTCGATCATCGCGGTCGTGGGCGGTTTCATGGTGATGCTGGTCTTCGCGCCGCTCTTGAGGATTTGGGAGACGACGCCCCGTCCCGAGGCCAAGGTCATCTTCGAGTGGATCGTCGAGACCGCTGCGGCGCTGGCGCGTGGCCTGATCCACACACTGCACAATGGCGCCTTCACCCGTTATGCGATGATCGGCGTGATCACGATTGTCGGCGCCGGATACCACGCCTGGGCCACCGGTACGGTTTCCGAGGCGACGCGGACGCTTCAGGCCGCAGGCCCGGTGCCCATCGCGGGGTGGGCGATGCTGGTGGCGGCAACCTGCGGGCTGGTGCTGATGCACCGGAACCGCTTTCTGGCGCTGATCCTTATCGGGATCGTCGGCCTGATGGTGTCGATCGGGTTTGTCTATCTCAGCGCGCCCGACCTTGCGATGACACAGTTCACCGTCGAGGTCGTCACGATCATCCTGCTGTTGCTGGCGCTCAACTTTCTGCCAAATCGAACACCGATCGAGAGCACGACGCTGCGCCGGGTTCGCGACGGGGGGGTGGCGATCGCGGGCGGACTCGCGACATTTGCGCTGGCCTATCACTACCTGTTGCGCGATGCGGTCTCGACGCCGATCTCGGAGTTCCACCTGGCGAATTCCTACAAGGGCGGCGGCGGCACCAACGTGGTCAACGTGATCCTCGTCGACTTCCGGGGCTTCGACACCTATGGCGAGATCATCGTTCTGGGAATCGCCGCGCTGCTCATCTATGCGCTGACCGAAACGCTTCTGAGCGGCCCGGTGCGGCGTCGGCTGCTGAACCGGCTTCCCGACCAGCCGCGCTCGGGCGACATGCATCCCATGATGATGGTCGTCCTGACGCGCGTCATCATGCCGGTCGTGCTGATGGTCGGGTTCTATATCTTCCTGCGCGGCCACAACGAACCGGGCGGCGGCTTCATCGCCGGCCTGATCGTGTCGATCGCCGTGGTCATGCAGTACATGGCCAGCGGTTTCGCCTGGACCTCGGCCCGGCTGAAATACCCCTATCACGGCGTGATCGGGGCGGGCGTGCTGGTGGCCGGGTTGACCGGCATCGGCTCGTGGTTCGTCGGCGCGCCATTCCTGACCTCGGCTTTTACTTATGTCCGAATCCCGCCGTTCAACGAGTTCGAGCTGGCCACCGCGGCGCTGTTCGACCTCGGCGTCTTCCTCGCCGTCGTCGGCGCGGTGATGCTGTCGCTTGAAAGCTTCTCGCGGCTCGCGCGCCGCGCAAACATGTCCGAGAGCGAGCACCCGATGGACATCGACCCATCCCGCGAAGACCTGTCACCCGATGTAGCGGCCGATATAAAGGAGGGCGGTTAGCATGGAACTGCTCGTCGCCTCTGCCATTGGCGTGATGACCGCTGCCGGGATTTACCTCATGCTCCGGCTCAGGACCTTCCCGGTCATCCTTGGCATGTCGCTTCTGACCTATGCGGTGAACGTCTTCCTTTTCGCCTCGGGGCGCCTGACCATCGGCGCGCCGCCGATCCTGCGGGATGAAGTCTCGGTCTATACAGATCCACTGCCACAGGCGCTGGTTCTGACCGCCATCGTGATTTCGTTCGGGATGACGGCCGTCGCCGTGATGATCGGTCTTGGCGCCTTCCTCGGCTCGGACGACGACCACGTCGACGACCAAGGCGAGCTGCGGGAAACCGAGGGGAAGTCATGAGCCACTGGATCATCGCCCCGATCATCCTGCCCGCCCTTCTGGCACCGTTCATCGTGCTGGCTGCGCGCTATCACATCGGTATCCAGCGGGTGTTGTCGGTGGCCGGGGTCGTCGCGCTGATCGGTCTCTCGGCGGGATTGGCCTGGTATGTCGCGGACGGGTCGGTCCTCTATTACCGGCTCGGCGACTGGGCCGCGCCTTTCGGTATCGTCGTCGTGGGCGACCGGCTTTCGACCCTGATGATCCTGCTGACCTCGGTCCTGGCGCTCTTTGTGCTGCTCTACGCCATCGGCTCTGGCTGGGACAATCGGGGGCGGCATTTTCACGCGCTGTTCCAGTTTCAGATGATGGGGATCCTGGGCGCGTTCCTGACCGGCGACCTCTTCAACCTCTTCGTGTTCTTCGAAGTGCTGCTGATTGCGTCCTATGGCTTGATGATCCACGCCGGCGGCAATGCCCGGCTGAGGGCAGGCGTGCAGTACGTGCTGTTCAACCTGATCGGCTCGACCCTGTTCTTGTTTGCGCTGGGCTCGATTTATGCCGAGACCGGGACGCTCAACATGGCGGACCTGGCCCAGCGCGTGACCCAGATCGGGCCGGAGGAGACGGTGGGCATCCGCGTCGCTGCGGTCCTGCTCTTGCTGGTCTTCGCGATCAAGGCCGCGTTGGTGCCGCTGCATTTCTGGCTGCCCACGAGCTATGCCGAGGCGCCCGCGCCGGTCGCTGCCTTGTTCGCCATCATGACCAAGGTGGGCGCCTATGCGATCATCCGCGTCTATACGATGATCTTTCCGCCGGACCTCGAAGTGACAAGCGGCCTGCACGACATCTGGCTGCAGCCCGCCGCCCTGGCGTCGCTGGCGGTCGGGACGATCGGTATTCTGGCGGCAAAGAGTCTAGACCGGCTCGTCGCGTTTTCGATCGTCGGCTCGATGGGCATCGTGATGATCGCGATTTCCTTCTTCAGCCCGGCGGGGATTGCCGCGGCACTCTACTACATCGTCCATTCCACCTTGGCGGGTGCCGTGCTGTTCCTGATTTCGGACCTGGTCCGGACCGGGCGTGGCAATGTCGAACTGGTTTCTCAGCCCCCGATGTTCGGCACGGCCCTGACCGCGGGCCTGTTCTTTGCAGGTGCGATCGCCATGGCGGGCCTGCCGCCGCTGTCCGGATTTCTCGGCAAGTTGCTGGTGCTGGATGCCGCTCTTGGGACCGAGTTGATGGTTTGGACCTGGGCCATCGTACTGTCGTCGAGCCTGATCAGCGTTGTCGGCTTTGCCCGCGCCGGCAGTGTGGTCTTCTGGAAAGCCCACAGCGTGACCGCCGATTTGCCCGCCGAGGGCGTGGTGCGCCCATCGAAGCTGGCCTACAGCGCGGTCGGCGGGCTGTTCGCGCTCCTGGTTGCGCATACCGTGTTTGCCGGACAGGTGCATGGCTATACCACCAAGATGGCCACGCAACTCTTCGCGCCGGACACATACATCCGGACCGTGCTCGATACACCGGGCAAACTCAGCAAGCCGAAGGAGGACCCCTGAGATGGCGCGCGCGTATTACTGGCTGCTGCCGCACCCGCTTCTGACGCTGATCCTCGCCGTCGTCTGGGTGCTGCTTCAGAACGAGATCACCGCCGGCATGGTCGTATTCGGCATCATCCTCGGCATCCTCATTCCCTGGATGACCTCGATCTGGTGGCCGGACACGCCGCAAGGCTTCCGGTTGGGCAAGATGGTCGTCTACAGCGTCATCGTGATCTGGGACATCGTCGTCGCGAATATCCAGGTCGCCTGGATCGTGATCACCGTTCCGAACGCCAAGCTGAAACCGGCCTGGATCGTTGTGCCGCTGAAGCTGAAACAGCCAGAAGCGATCACGCTTCTGGCCGGCACCATCACGCTGACGCCGGGCACCGTGTCCGCCGACCTGTCGGACGAAGGCCACAGCCTTCTGGTGCACGTGCTGCACACCGAAAACCCTGAGGGCGTGCGGGACGACATCAAGTCCCGCTACGAGCGCCGCCTGCTGGAGATCTTCACATGAACGCAGCCGACTTACTGGACGTCGCCGTTGTCATCGCCATGCTGTCGTTGGCAGCGGGGCAGATACTGTCGATGGTGCGGCTGGCGATCGGGCCGACACCCGGCGACCGTATCCTGGCGCTTGACACGATGGTGATAAACGCGATCGGTCTGGTCGTCGTCCTCGGCATCCATCAGGACGTAAAGGTCTATTTTGAAGTCGCGCTCTTGATCGCGATGCTGGGCTTCGTCTCCACTGTCGCGCTGGCGCGCTTCATTTTGCGCGGGGATATCATCGAATGACGTTGGAAATCCTGGCATCCTACGGCGCGGCCCTTTCACTTTTGATCGGTTCCGGATTCGTGTTGGTCGGGGCGATCGGTCTGTTGAAGTTCAACGATTCAATGACGCGCCTGCACGCGCCCACCAAGGTCGGCACGGTCGGAATCGGAATGCTGCTTCTGGCGTCGATACTGAACGCGTTGGCGGCGGGCGATCCGTCGATTCATGAAATGCTGATCATGGCATTCCTGTTTGTGACCGCGCCGGTCTCGGCCCACTTCATTGCCAAGGTCAGCATTCACCGGCGGGATTGCATGACCCCGCCGTCGCCGCCACGGGATGACACATGGGCAACGCTCTCGTCGCCGGATGGAGCCCAGGATGACTCGCCGTGAGGCGTTCGTTGCTTCACGAAGATCAGACCCACGGCGCGGTGTCCTATGCGCTTGCCGGAAGCTGGGCGAGTTCACCGCTGTACTTTTCTGACGCCCTCTGGCTGCGGAATGCTTAGCCTTAACAAGCGGTTTGATATTCGGGCGGCTCCATTGGAGTAACGCGATCCGGCCAGCGAACCTCAGCCCCTTAGCCTTTCACCGGTGCGTGATGCTCCAAGCGGGTCGAAGTCGAAGGGGTCGGATATTTCGCCCAGGAACCGCCCGTTCGACTGTTCGCCCAGCCAGCAAAGTCCGACACCGGGTCGCACCTGTTTCAGGATATAACGCGCGTCGCTGGGCCAGGATTCGACGATCCGATCAAACTCGAAACCCGAGCCCTCGTCCCGAAACAGCAGGCTCATGCATTTCCTCGGCAAGCTACTGTTTTCGGGGACGAAATGCCCATAGGTGTTGACCAGCATACCGTGCCCGCCAGCAAGCAGTTGCGGCACTTCCAAATGCTCACATAGACGGTCCGCGATAACCGGCGGCCGCACCGTCCACGACACTAGGTCAGGGCTTTCGGCCAAGGCGATGGTTCCCGAGGTTTCGACAGGTCCATCAGGATGCTGCGCAGTGATCCAGGCGCGCCAAAGTGTGCGACCGCTGTCCCATTCCAACCAGGGATCGCGCCAATTGGTCGAGCCGCGTGCGCCTTTCAGACGGCAGAGTTTTGGATCGGCCTCGATCACCGGTTGTGATCGCTTTCTCCAGGTAATCAGATCGTCCGACCGCGCCAGCCCGATGCGTTGGACCCGCCCCTCCTCGGCCCGGCAACGTCCCGTGTAGAGCATAGCGAATCCGCCATCTGGACAAGCTGCGACCGATCCGGTCCATATGGCCAGGTCGTCCCAGGCGCCCGTAGAGCCCGGCTCCAGCACCGGGCCGCGGTAGTCCCAGGACATCAGGTCGCGGCTGGTCATCAGATCGACCCGCGCGGCGTTGTGGCGGGTGTCGGGGTCGTGGTGGCGCGGGGCGGTCAGGGCATAAAGCCAACACAATCCGCCGTGCTCGATGGTCCAGAAATCCCAGATGAACCTGTCTGGCAGCGCGAACCCCATCAGCCTTTGACCGCCGATGACATGGCCGAACGGATGAATACCCGTTGGAAGGCCAGGTAGGCCACGACGATGGGCAGCGACGCCATCACCGAGAACGCCATGATCTCTCCCCATTCCTTGGGATCGCGTTCAAAGAAGATCGCCACGGCCACCGAAACGGGGCGCACATCGTCAGACCGAGTGACCATCAGCGGCCAGAGATAGCTGTTCCAGTATTCCAGCCCCTGCAAAATGGCGACCGTGGCCACGATGGGCGCGGATAGAGGCAGGATGATCGACAGCCAGATCCGGAAGGGCGAAGCTCCGTCCATGATCGCCGCCTCGTCCAGATCCCTGGGGATCTGTTGAACGAATTGATAGAACAGGAAAATCGAGAACGGGTGGGCGATGAAGGGGATGATCTGCACGATATAGGTATCGGTGATGCCCATGCGATTGACGAGCAGCAGCAGGGGAACGGCGATCGCCTCGAGCGGCAGGATGATGAGCGCGATAATCAGCGCGAGGATTACGGTGCGGAACCGCAGTCCGAACCGCGCCAGCCCATAGGCGCAGGCGGAGTTGACGAAGACGCCCACCACGACGATCGAGGTGACGATCAGGATCGTGTTGAACATGACCCTCAGAAACGGCACCACCGCGCCGGATAGAACGCGGGTGTAATTGTCGAGCGTAGGTTCGGATACCCAAAGCGCACGCCAGGACGAGAAATCCGAGACGATGGTAAAGGCGCCCGATTTGAACGACGCGGCGATCATCACCATGATCGGGGCCAGCACGATCATCGCTGCGACAGTTTTCAGCCCATAGCGCAGGGCAACCATACAGGGGTTTGTCATGCCTCATCCGTCCCGACGATGGCGCGCTGGATCATGGCAATCGCCAGCACGATCAGCAGGAACACCACTGTCGCGGCGCTGGCATAGCCCACGCGCAACTCGGAAAACCCGTTGACGTAGATATAACGTACCAGCGTGTTCGTGGCGCCGCGCGGCCCGCCCTGGGTGAGGATCTGCACCTGGGTGAAGAGCTTGAAACAAAATATCGTTGTGGCGATCAGCACAAAGACATGGGTTGGTCGCAGCATCGGCATGGTGATCCATTTGAACTGTTGCCAGCCGCTGGCCTCGTCCAGCCGTGCGGCCTCGTACAGCTCTTCGGGGATGTTTTGCAGCCCCGCCAGATAGATGACCATTTGGAACCCGACCGAGGCCCAGATCGAGCAAAGGATGATCGCGGCCAGCGCGAAATTGCGGTCGCCCAGCCAGTTCACCGGATCGAGGGCGCCGAATGTCAGCCACGACAGGGCTGAGTTCAGGGCGCCTCCGGGAAAGATGTAGAGCGCGCCCCAAATGACGCAGATGATCGTCATGGTGATGATGACAGGAAGAAAATAGATGGTCCGGAAGACATTGCGGCCCGGCAGCGAGGAGTTGATCAGCATCGCCAGCGACAGCGAAAGGGCCGACTGGATCGGCACCACGATCAGGGCGAAGAGCGCGGTGTTCTTGAGTGCGTTCCAGAATTCGGGATCTTCGAAGAGGCGGACGTAGTTACGCAAGCCGATCCATTGCACCGGCACGTTGGGGTTCTGCACCAGCCGCTGGTTGGTAAAGCTCAGCCCCAGCGACATGATGAAAGGTCCGATCACGAAGATGCCCAACAGCGTCAGCGCCACGGCGACGAAGGCCCAGCCCGACCAGGCGGCGCCATAGACCGAATAGGTCGGCGCCTGCGACGGGTCGCGGGGGGTGCCGGTGGCGGCGGCGATGCGTTGGTCTGCGGGCATGGGCCTTGGCCTCTGAGAAGGGTTCGGCGGGCGCGGGGAGAGATGCGCCCGCCGGGTCTGATCTAGCCGCCGAAGGGCGGGTAGCCGGCGTTGTCCTCGATGTCGCGGTCGATCTTGGCGGCGGCTGCGTCCAGCGCCTTTTGGGGATCGGCGCCGTTGAGGACATCATCGAAGGCCTGCGAGAAGGCCGAGGAAATCACCGGATAGGCCGGGTGGACGGGCCGCTCGATGGCGATCTGGTCGAGCTGCTTCTGGTAAAGCTCCAAGTCGCCTCCGGCGTCGTAACGCGGCGTGGAGGACAGGGCGGAGGTGCGGCCAGACGGATAGACGCCTGCCTCGTACATGCCGGCGATGGTTTCCGGCGCCAGCAGGTATTCAAGCAGATCTGCGGCGGCCTGCGGGTCCTCGGCGTCGCGGGTGATGGTCCAGCACCACGACCCGAGCGCGGTCACGGGGCCACTGCCGAAATCAGGCATCGGCAGGATCAGCAGGTCGTCGCCCAGCCCTTCCTGGCCCGGTTTCACGCCCCAGTTGGCGATCCAGGACAGCGCCGAGGTCTTGTCGCCGTAGAACGATGCGTCACCGGCCGATCCAGGCACGATCCAGCCCTTTTCGTTCCAGCCCTGTACCATTTCCAACGCCGCGACCGAGGCCTCGGAATTGATGGTGCCGTCCGCCTTCCAGGTTTCGCGGTCGATCAGGTCACCGCCCATGGATTGCACGATGGGCGAGAAGGCATAGGTCATCCATTCGCCGACGCCGTAGTTCAGCTTCATGTCGAGCGGTGCGTCGACCTCTTCAAGCTCTGCCAGCTTCGCCAGTGCGTCCTCAAATTCCTCGCGGGTCCAGGCATCGTCGATGCCCTCGGGGATACGCACGCCGGCCTTTTCCAGATAGGCGCGGTTGCCCAGGATCGACAGGCCCGCATCCACCGGGCCAATGCAGTAAAGCTTGCCGTCCGGCCCATAGGTGCCCTGCTTTTTCATCGCCGAGGTCATATCGGCCAGTAACTCGGGATCGACCAATTCGTTCAGCGGGCGCAGATAGCCGGCCCAGACGTAGTTGGCCACATTCGGCCCGTCGATCATCAGGACGTCGGGCAGATCGCCCGCGGCCGCGGCGGCGTTGACGGCGTCGTTGTAGCCCGAGGACGGAATGGCGTTGTAGGTCACGTCGTGCTCGGTATCGGCCTCGAACCGCTCAGCCCCCGCGATCATGGCATCGGACGTGCCGATGGACGAGGCATAGGATTGTGCGGTCAGTTCCGCCGCGGCGGCGCCATGGGCCACAAGGCCGAAGGCGATGGTGGTAGTCAGAAGTTGTTTCATGGGTCCTCCCCTCAGGTTTTGAGATTAATGATGGTCTGGTTTTCACGGTCGAAGTAATGTGCGGCAGGGATGTCCCAGCTCAGCCCGACCTCGTCGCCCTCTTGTGCGGCGGCCGGTCCGACATTGCGCACGAGGATCTGCTCTGTTCCCTCGGGCTTGACATACAAAAAGCTGTCCGAGCCCATGTATTCGACCAACCGTACGCGCCCGCGCAGACGCGCCTGGTCCGGCGTTACGATGTTGAGATGTTCCGGGCGCACCCCGACCGAGGCCGCACCCTCCGGCATGGTCCCCTCCAGCCGCGCCGCAGGTATGACGTTCATCTTAGGGCTGCCGATGAATTGCGCGACAAAGCGATTGGCGGGGCGTTCGTACAGCTCGCGCGGAGAGCCGACTTGCATCACCTCGCCATCCTTCAGAACCACGATCTGATGGGCCAGCGTCATCGCCTCGACCTGGTCATGGGTGACGTAGATCATCGTAGTGGCAAGCTTCTTGTGCAGCTCGGCCAGTTCGAACCGCATCTCGACCCGCAGCGCGGCGTCGAGGTTGGACAGTGGTTCGTCGAACAAGAACGCCGTGGGCTGGCGCACGATGCAGCGACCAATGGCCACGCGCTGGCGCTGGCCGCCCGACAGCGCCTTGGGCTTGCGGTCGAGGTAATCGGTGAGTTGCAGGATCTCGGCCGCACGGATCACCGCCTTGCGGCGTTCATCCTTGGGGATGCCCTTGGTGCGGAGGCCAAAGGCCATGTTTTCGGCCACGCTCATATGCGGATAAAGCGCATAGGATTGGAACACCATGGCCAGCCCGCGTTTGGCGGGGGGCACGTTGGTCACCTCGCGCCCGTCGATTGTGATGGACCCGCTGGTCACGGGCTCCAGCCCTGAAATCAGGCGCAAGAGCGTGGACTTGCCGCAGCCAGATGGGCCGACGAAGATGGTGAAGCTGCCCCTGGGGATCGACAGGTTGACGTCGCGGATCACCTCGGACGCGCCGAAGCTCTTGCGAATGTCGGTCAGTTGAATGTCACCCATTGCGGTGTCCTTCGGTTAGATCGCGGCGGTACTTTGGCGTTCCACCAGAGGGCATCCGACGCGGTGCCGCCCCGGCTTCGGAGAGCCGTTCAACACGGTTTCGGCGGCAAGGCGGCCAAGTTCGAAATACGGCAGGCGGATGGTGGTCAGCGCCGGTCGCATGGTGGCGGCCAGCACCTGAACGTCGTCGTATCCGATCAGCGACAGATCCTCGGGGATGCGCAGCCCAAGCCGCGCCGCCGCACCCATCGCCTGAAGCGCGAATTCGTCCTTTGAACATAACAGCGCCGTGGGCCGGTCAGGCCTGTCCAACAAATCCATCACGGCCTCATAGGCGACGGTTTTACGGGCCTCGACGGGGCCGGTCTGACCTGGGCGCACCAGAGCGTCGTCCCAGGCGATTCCGGCCTCTTCATAGGCGCGGCGCACACCGCGCCGACGCAGCGCGCGCGCGATCATCCCCTCGGGCAGTTCGATAATGCCGATCCGTTCATGTCCCCGTTCGATCAGGTGGCGGGCCTGTGTATAGGCGCCGGCCTCGTCATCCGGAACCAGGCAGGTGACATCTGGAACGTCGAGAAAACAATTGACCAGCACGGTCTTTTCTTTGCCCGGTTTGAACAGCCCCTCGGCGGACATGTGGTAGGAGGTCGCAAAAATGACGTGGCCCACGCGGAACTCTCGGAACGTGCGCAGAGCCCGGTCGCGCCCGCCGGTACCGCTGTCGGCGATCAGCAGGGCGCGGTCGGCGGCTTCGACCGAGCTTTCGACGCCGCGCATGATCTCGGTGGTGAAGGGAGATGTAGTGACGAAATGCGCCAGCATCCCGATAATCCCTGCATCGCCCGAGCGCATCTGCCGGGCGGCGCGATTTGGAACGTAGCCGACCTCTTTGGCCGCTCGCAGCACCGCCTTGCGCGTCTTCGCGCCTACATAGCCCTCGCCATTGATGGCCCGCGATACGGTCTTGATCGACACATTCGCGCGTTCTGCGACCTGTTTGAGCGTCACTTGTTTCTCCCTTATGACAACGTTGACATAAATTTACTGTATGTCAACGTTGTCATAACGAGGCAGGGGAGGGCGGCGTTCTGCCTTTCATCAACGGCATCACCAATATCGGAACAAACGATACGGTCGGACTGACGCAGGGCGTTGCGCGAAACACTTGATAAGACAGGTTTGAATGCGACTACCGCGAAAAATTCTAACGGCCGAAAGAGGATAACAACCACTTGTGCGATCCTAAGGAGGCTCGATCCACGGAAGATGTGCCCGAGCGGGGGCACTTTGGAAAGGCAGCGAAAGTCCGGCCTAGCGCGGCTACCAGGCGGGATTCGTCGATTTGCCTGACGTCAAGATTGGGGCGCATTGGTTTGGTCAATGGCAGCAAGACGAGAAAAGGAGACATTCGTCCATTGTGCCTTATCGGGCAAGACGGGCTCGAAGCCGCCTTGCGGTGCACGACGGCCACCAACCCATTTTGTATGCTGCAATTTGCTTAAATAGCCGCGCCACACCAGACTCAATCGTGCAATGTGCAGGCCTGCTCCAGTGCTTCCATCAGCATCCGCATGCGTTTGTTCAGACGGCGGTTCGCGCTGTGCACGACGTAGATGCCGTAGTCTCTGTGTTTGAGATGTTTCAAGACCGGAACCAAGCGCCCGGCCGAGGCCTGTTCTTCCACAACAAACAGCGGAAGGCGGATGATCCCGGCGTCCTTAAGCGCAAGATCGACAAGAAAAGTCCCGTAGTTCGATCTGAGCGCCGGGCGAAACGACACCGATCTCTTCTTGCCATGTTCCTCAAACTCCCAGGTTGCGCGTCGCGCCCCGCCGTAGTGCAGAAGCGGATGATCCGAGAGTTGATCCACCGACACTGGTAACCCTTTGGTTTCCGCATAGCGCTGGCTCGCAAAGAGACCATGCCGTGTCGTTCCGATCCGATGGCAATTCAAGCCTTTAAGCTCCGTGGCGGTGACACGCACGGCCAGATCGTAGTTCTCTGCGTCGAGATTAACGGTCCTGTCATCGAAATCGACCAAGAGTTCAATCTGCGGATGATCCTTCGCAAACTGAAACAGCGTGGTCTTCAGGAAGGTGAGCCCAAATTCACGTGCAACCGAGATGGAGAGCGGGCCTTTCGGGGCGTAACCGACATGCAGGAAGTCTGCATCCAGATCATCAGCGTCCGCGACCATCGACACGGCACGCTGATAAAGTTCCTGACCGGCTGTCGTTACCTTCCATACACGCGGCTGGCGGTCGATAAGACGCACGCTGTAGCGTTCCTCAAGTTGAGCCAGACGCCTGCTGACAGCAGACTTTGCAATGCCCATCTCTGCGGCGGCGCGCGCAATTCCACCGCTGTCGACGGTTCTTAGAAAAAGACGAAGGTCTTCGATCTGTCCCATGTGCAGGCCTCCCTTGCGCGATCATGGCGGAAAATCCAGACTTCGTTACACCATTCGCGCTTGCGTACACAGAGTTCAGTGTTCTCAATTTGTGACCCTTGAGGCCACTTATTTCGATCTATTCGCATTTTTTGGAGGTGCTTAGAGTGCCGTGCATCCAACCTAAATTCGGAGACTGTCATGTCACCCACCAAATCCCTCCTGACGGCGAGCGCCGTGGCCCTGGCCTCTGCCGGTGCCGTTTCCGCTCAGTCCCTATCGTCGGCCGGTGCTCTTGCGTTCGACACAGCCAACACGCTTTTCGTCGGCGACGCCGAGGCGGGGCTGGTGCACGCCTTTGATCTGACTGACGCGTTGACCGATCAGGCCGACTATCAGCTTGGCCGCGCGCAGACATTCGAAGGCCGCACGATTTTCAATCATCTCGACGTCGAGATCGCGGCGCTTCTGGGTGTCGAGGCCGCCGACATCGCGATAAACGACATGGTGGTGCACAAGCCCACCAAGCAGATTTTCCTGTCCGTGCATCGCGGCCGCGGCCCGGACGCCGAAGCAGTCATCATTGCCGTAAACCACGGCGCGCTTGAGCTTGTCGATCTGGCCGCCGCCGACCATTCCTCGATGAGCGTTGGTCCGGTTCCCACGGCTGAAACGCTGGAGTTCGGCCAGCCGCTGAACACTCTCGCGATCACCGATATCGACTATTACAACGGTGAACTGTTCGTGGCGGGCGTCTCGAACGAGGAGTTCTCCTCCAAACTGCGCCGCATTCCGTTTCCGTTCACCAACGAGATCAGCACCTCGTCGATTGAGATCTGGCATGCCGTTCACGCGCAGTATGAGACCCGTGCACCGATCATCACCCAAACGATTGCCGAACTGGACGGTCAACCGACGCTGATTGCGATCTATGCCTGTACGCCCATCGTCCGCATTCCGCTGGCAGAGCTGACGGACGGTGCGGAAGTGCGCGGCACGATGATTGGCGAGATGGGCTTTGGGAACACGCCGCTCGACATCGTGCCTTATGTGAACGGATGGGACGGGACGTCGAACGTGGTGGTGACCAACACCAACCGCTCTGCGGCGTCGATCAATTTGGAGGCAATCGCATCCGCCGACGCCATGCCGCATGGCGAAGGGGTGCAGAACGTCTTTTTCGTCGAAGGGGTTTATCAGTTCCCGCTGCCGATGAGCGGCACGCTACATCTCGATACGCTTGACGACACCTATGCGCTGGTAGTGCGCCATAGCCCCGAGGATGTTCGCAACATTCAGCTCCACACGGTGCCGATGCCGTTCTTCTTTGATCGCGCAGACCACATCGTCGAGATGAACTTTGACGGCTCGCCGGACCCATTCGGGTACAAGGCGGCTCCGCCGGTGGAAGACAACTGATGTTTGCCTCGCAAACCTGGGTGCGGCGGGCCTTGCTCGCCGCGTTCCTGCTGTCTCCGCTGCCGTCCTTGGCCGAGGTCGCCGCGCGGCTGGATCAGGTCAGCGCTGCCGTTGTTGTGACGGGCCTTGCCCCCCATGACATGTCTTCGGCATTGACGAATGCAAAGGCTGTGCGCCTGCGGCTTGAGAAGAACCCTTCCGCGCGCGGCATGCTGATCTCCCTCAATCAAAACGGCACGGATCTGATCGTGGTGCCGCGCTTTGCGCTGAAGGCCGGCGCGGACTATGAACTGACCGTGGCAGGCGAAACGCTGCGCGTCGATTTGCCTGCCCCAGACGCAAATACGCCGCGGCTCGTCAGCTTTGCCCCGTCGCAGGCAGTCATCCCCGCCAATACGCTGCGCATCTATCTGCATTTCTCGGAACCGATGGCGCGGGGCCAGTTGCGCAAGATGGTGTCTCTCGCCACCGCCGATGGCACTCCGGTCGCCAGCCCTTTCCTGACGCTGGAAACGGAACTTTGGGACCCCAGGCAGACACGGGCGACGCTGCTGCTCGATCCCGGTCGTATCAAGCAGGACGTTGGCCCCAATGTCGAACTTGGTGCCCCTTTGGAAGACGGCCAGAGTTACCGCTTGGCGGTTTCACCCGAAATGCGCAGTGCCGCAGGCATTCCGCTTGGACAGTCGGTGTCGATTGCGTTCCGGGTCGGACCTCCAGAGCGGCGCGCCACCACACCCAGTACGTGGGATATTCTTGCGCCCACACCCGGCAGCCGTGCGCCGCTGAGCCTTGCCTTTGACCGGATAATGGACAGCGGCGCCGCCCTGCGCCTGATCACCTTGCGCGGGCCCGACGGTCAGCGCATCCAAGGCCAGATCACAAGTGACGGCGGCGGCTGGTCGCTGATCCCGGATCACCCCTGGCAGGCCGGGAGCTACAGCCTGATCGTTGACCCCGAGTTGGAGGACGTCGCAGGCAACACCATCGGCGCGCCTTTCGACGCCGCACCCGGCACGATTGGCACCCGAACAGAGCCGGTCATTCTGACCATCGAGATGTCGGAACCTTAGGCAAGCCGCATCGCCATCCAAGCCGTGCTCGACGCGGTAGAAAACACAAACGGCGCAAATAGACGCCTGAAGTCAGCGAGAGCACCATGACCGACACAGCCGTTCCAATCATTGCTAAGAAATTCCCTGCCAAGGTGCCGTTGGAAAGGGGCAAGAGCTATCTTTGGTGCCGCTGTGGACGCTCAAGATCGCAGCCGTTCTGCGATGGCAGTCATGTGGGTACAGGGATCAAGCCAGAGCCGCTTGTTGCCGACGCAGACGGCGAGGCGTTGCTCTGTCAGTGTAAGGGTACGGCCAACGCGCCGTTCTGCGACATGACTCACAAGGATCTGGGTGACAAGGCCGAGGGAGATCCTGCGCCCGTACCCAAATCCGATATACCACAGGCGACGCCCACGCCCGAGGAACCGACTGTAGCCCGTATCCATGCGCTGGCCAGGGATGGGCTGTCAAAGCTCGGGCACCATGGCGAGATGGGCGCGATGGGCGTGCCGCGCAAAGATCTGCCCCATTGGGACGATATCCAGATCCTCGCTGCCCAGATGGCGCGCAAGCCGCTTTTGGATGAGGCCGCAGTCGCGACTGAGGTGGTGATCGGGCCACGCGCCGCCAAGCCGCTGATGCTATCGATTCCGCTGTTTGTGTCGGACATGAGCTATGGCGCTTTGTCTGAAGAGGCCAAGACCGCACTCGCCCGCGGGGCTGAGATGGCAGGCACCGGCATCTGTTCTGGCGAAGGCGGCATGCTGCCTGAGGAGCAAGCCGCTAACAGTCGTTATTTCTATGAACTGGCGTCAGCCCGGTTCGGCTGGTCGCTGGATCACGTGGAAAAGGTGCAGGCCTTCCACTTCAAGGGTGGGCAAGGGGCCAAGACCGGCACGGGTGGGCACCTTCCCGGCGACAAGGTCCAGGGCAAGATCGCCGAGGTACGCGGATTGGAACCCGGTCAGGCCGCGATATCGCCGGCGACCTTCCCGGACCTACACACACCCGCCGACTTCAAGCGCATCGCCGACCAGGTGCGCAAAAGCTCGGGCGGCATCCCAATCGGGTTCAAACTGTCGGCCAATCACATCGAAGACGATATCGACTTCGCGCTGGAGGCCTCTGCCGACTACATCATCCTTGACGGGCGCGGCGGGGGAACGGGGGCCGCCCCCCTGATCTTTCGTGACCATATCTCGGTGCCGACAATCCCGGCGCTTGCCCGCGCGCGGCGGCATCTGGATGCGAAAACGGGCCGTGAGGTGACGCTGGTCATCACGGGCGGGCTGCGGGTGGCGGAGGATTTCGTCAAGGCGATGGCACTGGGCGCGGATGCGATTGCGGTCAGCAATTCCGCCATGCAGGCCGTCGGCTGCATCGCGGCGCGGATGTGTAACTCGAACAACTGTCCTGTTGGCGTAGCCACGCAGAAACCGGAACTACGCAAGCGGCTCGATGTACAGCGCGGGGCGGAACAACTCGCCCGGTACTTCGACGCCTCGGTTGAGTTGATGCAAGTGATGGCCCGCGCCTGCGGCCATGACAGTCTGACGGGGTTCACCCCCCGCGACATCACAAGCTGGAAGCGCGATGTGGCCGATCTGGCCGGTATCCGCTTTGCCGGACCCGCATAGCGGCCCTGCTGCCCACGCTCTGGAGTGGAGAAACCAAATCCCCACATCAGATGCGAAAGGAGAGACCCGATGCTCGATACGACCTACACCATCCGCGACACCGATATGCCCGAAGAGATGCGCTTTCTTCTCGGCATCTATCCGCGCGATACATGGGAGGCGCATCCGGGCTTCAAGGACAAAACCCGCCAATGGCTCAGCGCACACCAGAACTTTCGAGCTTTGGCCGAACGGGTGCGATTGGATACCGAACTCATGCTCGACAAAGACATGGCGCTCGACGACTACACCGCCCGACTGTCGTTTCTGGGCGGGCGACTTGTAGGCAATCTGCACGGCCACCACGGTTGGGAAGATCACAGCTACTTCCCGGAGCTATCGGTGGCCGATCCCCGTTTTGACGCCGGTCTGGACGTGCTGGAGAACGATCACGCCGACCTTGATGTGGTTCTGGACGATTTCACGCGGCAAGCGAACCGTGTGATCAAACTGGCCGATCTAGACCAAACGCAGGCCTTTGATGAGGCAGGCGCAATGTATGGCCAGATACAAACGATCGAGGCGTTTCTCCAACGTCACCTCGCGGATGAGGAGGAACTCGCTGTTCCGATCATCCTGCACCACCGGCTTAGGGGATAAGTGGTCGATCTTGGCTGGCTGCCAACACAAGAAAAATCGAGGGGTTCGGGGCGCCCATTCGGGCGGAGCTTGGCGCTGTCGATATGGCTCACGTGTCGGTTCAACAAACCGCCGGAACCATTCTCCTCTGGCTTGCGATCTGGCTACTTCCGCTACTTGCGCTCACTTGGTTCGGCGCGCCCGATACCCTCGTCGAGGTAGGGACCTTCTTCAGTTCGCTGGCCATCGTCACCTTCGGCGGTGCCTACGCGGTGCTGGCCTATATGGCGCAGGACGTGGTGGTACAGTTCGGTTGGCTGAGCGCAGGCGAGATGATCGATGCTCTGGGTCTGGCAGAGACCACGCCGGGCCCGCTGATCCTAGTGACACAGATCGTGGGCTTCCTCGCCGGTTTCAAGGAAGAAGGGCTTGGCCTTGGAGTGACAGCCGCCATTGTCGCTCTCTGGGTGACTTTCGCGCCATGCTTCCTAGGGATCTTCGCAGGCGCACCGTACGTCGAATGGATATCGAACCAGCCACGGCTGCAGGGCGCGCTTAAGGCAATCACGGCGGCAGTTGTGGGCGTCATTCTCAACTTGTCGCTGTGGTTTGCACTGCATGTACTGTTCACCATGGTGACGCACACACGCTGGGGCCCTGTCACCCTGTGGCAGCCTGAGCTTGCCACCATCGAGTGGCTCGCGCTATTGCTTTTCGGTTTGAGCTCGTTCCTGGCCTTCCGAATGCATTGGGGCATCATCCGCATTCTCCTGATCGCCTCGGTTCTGGGCGGAGCGCTACGACTGCTGCTCTGAAACGCCTGATCCAGATCCAGACCTCGGCGCAGCCGCAGCGAATGTACTTTTTGTCCCGCACAGCGGTCATTCATCAAATTAGGCGAGTTTCCGCTAAGCGGGACAAAGCCGCCGTTCTCATCCTTCCGAAAATTCCTGCGAAGCGGGACAAAGCTGCCGTTTGATTGATCCGCGACATCGACCGCTTGCGGTCATTAGCGGCCGTTGACCATCATCCCTTTTTCTTCAGCCCAACCCGCCGAGGTCGCCATTCACTGCCACGGCCTAAGCAACAAGATCGAGAGCTAGGAATTCGCAGCACGAAACAAGATGCTTTCTTTTGTACCCGACTTCCTGATACGATGTGAGAAATGTCTGCATACGGGTCAAAAATTGCCGGAAAAATTTCTAGTCGTCGATCCCGAAGAAAACCAGGAAGTTATCAGAGGGCTTGCCAGCCCACTGAGGGTTTCGATCCTGAAATTGTTGGGCACTTCGGGCCCGATGAACGTAAATCAGATCACCGAGGCTCTGAACCTGCCGCAATCGACGGTGTCGTCCAACCTCCAGGTCCTTGAGGATGTCGGGCTGGTCGTGACCCGGACGCAGAAGGCCCGGAAGGGGAGTCAGAAGGTCTGTGAATCCGCATTCTCGGAGATCCTTGTGGCATTCCGGGATGTCCGATCGGATCATAACAGGGACGAAATCGAGGTATCTATGCCGATTGGGTTATATACCCAGTGCGAGGTCTCGGCACCCTGCGGGCTTTGCGCGCTGGACAGCGTGATCGGACTTCTCGATGTGCCCGATACCTTTCTCGACCCGGATCGTATGAAGGCCGGACTGCTCTGGTTCAACCGAGGCTATGTCGAGTACCAGTTTCCCAACAATGCAAAGCTAAAGAATGCCAAGCCGACCGAGATCGAGTTCTCGATGGAGTTGAGTTCCGAGGTACCCGGAACAAACGCCGACTGGCCGTCCGATATCTCGCTCGAGATCAACGGAATCGATGTCGCCACGTGGACTTCGCCCGGCGATTTCGGAGACAAGAGAGGAGTCTTCACGCCGGAATGGTGGAAGCTGAAAGGTTCGCAATACGGCATGCTGAAAAGCTGGCGGATCAACGGTAGGGGCAGTTTCGTGGATGGCGTCAAGGTGTCCGACGTGACACTGGCGGACCTTGCGATCGACAGTCATCGGTCCATCCGCATGCGCATAGGCGTTCGAGATGAGGCCGATCATCCGGGTGGCATCAACATCTTTGGCCGCGGTTTCGGGAATTACGATCAGGACATCATCATGCGTCTGCGCTGACGTAAGGAATCATTGACCGGGCTTTCATTTCGCGTACCTTACCTGAAAAAATGGTACAAACCGCCGAAGCGGGTACACAAGGGAGGATCGCCTTATGAAGGCTCAGGTCACGGCGCACAGCCGCTATGTCATTGCGGACATCGACAACCGCCTCTATGGCTCGTTCCTCGAGCATCTGGGGCGCGCGGTCTATACGGGCATCTACGAGCCGGACCATCCGACAGCCGATGAAGACGGGATGCGGCGCGATGTGATCGAGCTTGTGCGCGAACTGCAAACGCCGATCTGCCGCTATCCCGGCGGCAACTTCGTCTCGGCCTATAACTGGGAGGACGGGATCGGTCCGAAGGAGGATCGTCCCACCCGGCTCGATCTGGCCTGGCGGACCTCGGAATCGAACCATGTCGGCATCCACGAATACGCGGACTGGGCCGAGAAGGCGAACACCGAGATGATGCTCGCTCTGAACCTGGGGTCACGCGATCTCGACGCAGCCCGGGCGTTCGTCGAGTACATCAATCACCCCGGCGGAAGCTATTGGTCGGATCTGCGGAAGAAGAACGGGCGTGCGGATCCCTGGGGCGTCAAGGTCTTGTGCCTCGGCAACGAGATGGACGGCCCCTGGCAGATCGGCCACAAGTCCGCCGCGGAATACGGGCATCTCGCGAATGAGACCGCGAAGGCGCTGCGTGCGTTCGACAAGTCCCTGGAACTGGTCGTCTGCGGCTCGTCGCATTCCGACATGCCGAGCTATCCGCAATGGGAGGCAACGGTGCTGGAAGAGACCTATGATCAGGTCGATTTCATCTCGCTGCACATGTACTTCGAGAACCACGAGAAGAATACGGCCGAATTCCTGGCGCTTCCCGAGAAGCTCGATCGTTACATAGGCACCGGTTCGGGCGTCATGGATTAAGTGAAATCGAAGTCTCGCTCGAAACGCGACGTGAAGATCAGCTTCGACGAGTGGAATGTCTGGTATCACGAGCGGAAGAAAGACTCCAAGCGGATGGCCGAGTGGGACTGGCCTCACGCGCCAGCGCTGCTCGAGGATATCTACAATTTCGAGGACGTGCTTCAGGTCGGATGCATCCTGAACACGTTCATCCGCCGCTCCGACGTCGTGCGGATCGCCTGTATCGCGCAACTGGTGAACGTGATCGCCCCGATCATGACTGCGCCTGGCGGTCCGGCGTGGCGGCAGACGATCTACTACCCGTTCAAGTTAGCCTCGACGATGGGCCGGGGTACGGCCCTGCAACTCGATGTCGACTCGCCGACCTATGACGCCGATATCGCATCCAGCGTAAAATACCTGGATATCGCGGGCGTTCACAACTCCGATGCCGGCACGCTGACCTTCTTCGCGGTCAACAAGAACGGCGACGAGCCGATGGAGGTCGACCTGGCGCTGGAACGCTTCGGGTCGCCGAAGTCGGTCGAACACACGCTGATCCGGAACGACGACTTGGAGGCCCGGAACTCTAAGGCCGACCCCGACAACGTGGTGCCGCAAAAGGGTGATGGGGCGAAAATCGGCGGTCCGGGACTGGTGCTGACCTTACCGGCCCACAGCTATTCGGTGATCCGGGTCCAGCTGTGATGTGTATCGGAGAGTCGGGTATATACCGATAATCCCGTTGAACGAATCCGGCTTTCCTGTAACCTTTTTTCAGAACCGGCGTGAAAACCGGACAGTAGGGAGGAAGAAATGAACAAGTTAATAGGATTGGCCGCGGCCACCCTGATGGCGACGGCGGCTCAGGCCGAGGAAACCGTCGTCTGGTGGGACTTTCTGGGCGGCGGCGACGGCGTTCGGATGAAACAGCTGATCTCGGAGTTCAACGAGGCGAACGCCGGCGAGGTCAAGATCGACGCCACGACGCTGGAGTGGGGTGTGCCGTTCTACACCAAGGTGCAGACCTCGGTCGCCGTGGGCGAGGCGCCGGACGTGATGACCTACCACGCCTCGCGCATCCCGCTGGCGATCGAGCAGGGCGTGCTGGACGAGATCACGCCCGCCGACTGGGAGAAGATGGGCTTCGGCGAAGATGATTTCGCGGCGCAGATCTGGGACGCGATCACCGGTCCTGACGGTAAGACCTACGGCGTTCCGCTCGATACGCACCCGATCGTTCTCTACTACAACAAGGACGTGCTGGGCGCCGCAGGGCAACTGAACGACGACGGCACCCCCAAGGGCATGGGCAGCCGCGAGGAGTTCACCGCCATGCTCCAGGCTGTCGCGGATAGCGGTCAGGTCAAGTTCCCTCTGGCCTCGGTAACCGCCGACGGCAACTTCATGTTCCGCACCATCTATTCGCTGATGGGTCAGCAGGACGGCGAGCTCTTGACGGACGGTGAATTCCTGGTGGGCGACAACGCGCAGAAGCTCGAGAACGCGCTTGGCGTGCTGCAGGAGTGGACCAAGGCCGGGCTTCAGTCGACCTACACCGACTATCCGGCGACGGTCGCGCTGTTCACAAGCGGCGAAGCGGCGATGATGATCAACGGCGTCTGGGAGGTTCCCACGATGACCGACCTTCACGCCGACGGGAAGCTCTTCGAGTGGGGCGCAGTCGAATTGCCCGTGATCTTCGATCACCCGGCCACCTACTCGGACAGCCACGTCTTCGCGATCCCCGCAGGCAGCGCGCAGGAACCTGCCAAGCGCGATGCCGTCCTGAAGGTGATGGCGGGTATCCTGAACGAGTCGCTCTTCTGGGCCACCGCAGGCCACATCCCGGCCAACAAGAACGTCACCGACTCGGCCGAGTACAAGGCGATGGAGCCGAACGCGACCTATTCGACGCTGACGTCGAACATGATCTACGATCCGAAGACGCCGCTCGCCGGTGTGGCGGGGCCGATCTTCGACGTGATGTCGACCTACTTCGTACCGACGCTGAACGGCGAGATGGAGCCGGCCGAGGCGGTTGAGGAAATCAGCTACGAACTGAACGACATGTGATGTCGCAAGGGCAGGGCGGTCCTTGCCGCCCTGTCCGTTCACAAGGCTCGGGGAGGCGTGTGCGGTGATCCGCAATACGAGAAAAGAGACGCTTGTCGCCTTCGTCCTGATCGCGCCCTTCGTGGCGATCTACGGGCTGATCTTCATCTATCCCACCATCGACATGTTCATCCTGTCGTTCCAGGACGCGCCGCTGATCGGCGAAGGCACCTGGGTCGGATGGGAGAACTACACCCGGCTCCCACGCGACCGGCGCTTCGACACGGCCTTCTGGAACACGGCCTACTTCGTGGCGCTTTCCGTGGTTCCCGGAACGCTCGTCGCCCTGTTCATCGCCCTTGGTATCAGCCGGCTTTCGGGGCGGCTTCAGGCGCTGGTCCTGGCGCTGTTCTTCCTGCCCTACATCCTTCCCGTCTCGGTCGTCTACCGGATCTGGGACTGGACGCTGAACTTCCAGTTCGGCATCGGAATGCACCTGTTCGACTGGATGGGCATCGACCGTGTGCCGATCTTCAAGATGACCGGCTGGTTCATGCCCGCGGTCGCGTTCGTGACGGTCTGGTGGACCGCGGGTTTCTCGATCCTGCTTTTCCTCGCCGGCCTCCGCGCGATCCCGCAGGAAATCTACGAGGCCTCGTCCTTGGACAACGCCTCCCGCTGGACGACCTTCACCAAGATCACCTGGCCGCTTCTCTGGCCCGTGACCGCTCTGGTCCTGACGATCCAGTTGATACTGCAACTCAAGATTTTCGACCAGGTCTACCTGTTCTCGGTCGGCGGGCGGCCGAACGACAACCTCGTCATGGTCTACTACATCTTCCAGCGCGCCTTCGTGAACAACGACGGCGGGCGCGCGGCGGCCATCGCCGTCGTGCTCTTCGTGATCGTCATCATAGTGTCGGTGCTGAACTTCCAGCTGATGCGGTTCGCGGAGCGGCGTCCATGACGCCCGAGACCGCGAGACGAGTCAACCTCGCCGGGGCGGCGATCACCACCTTCACCGTGTTCTGTGCCATCGTCTGGGCTTTCCCCATCTATTGGGGCATCGTCAGTTCGCTGAAGCCCGAGGACGAGGTGGTGCGGCCCTATATCGAGCTTTGGCCGGATACGCTGACGTTCCAGCACTACTGGTTCGCGCTGACGCAGACCCAGATTGGCACCTGGTACATCAACTCGATCGCAACGGCGGTCGGGGTGACGATCCTGACGGTCTCGACGTCGATGTTCGCCGGCTACGCAATCAGCCAGTTGCGCTTTCCGTTCCGCAAGCCGCTCTACTGGCTGATCCTGGCCAGCTTCATGGTTCCGACACAGGTCCTGATCGTCAACCATTTCGTGCTGATGGCGAACATGGGGCTTCTGAACACATGGGCGGGGATCATCCTGCCGCAGCTCATCCACCCCGTCGTCATCATCGTCTACAAGCAGTTCTTCGACCAGGTGCCCAAGGACTTCCGGGAGGCGGCGGTGATGGACAACGCCTCGGAATTCTCGATCCTCTTAAAGGTCTACATGCCGATGAACTGGGGCGTCACGACGGCGTTGTCCATCGTCACCTTCATCTGGTCCTGGAACGCCTTTCTCTGGCCGTTCCTGGCGGTGACCAAGACCGAGATGATGACGATCACCGTGGGGATCACACAGGTGAACGACGCCTTCGGCGTCTACTATGCGCGCCAGCTGTCCGCCGCGGTGCTGGCCGGTTTTCCGGTGGCGCTTGCCTACCTGCTGTTCCAGCGGCGGGTGACGCAGGCGATCACGCTGTCGGCAGGGATCAAGGGATAAGAGATGGCCGAAATCACGCTCAACAACGTCTCGAAAAGCTTCGGTGCCGTGACCGTGATCGACAACGTGTCGCTGACCGTCGGCGCCGGCGAATTGGTGGTGTTCCTCGGCCCATCCGGCTCCGGCAAGTCGACGCTTCTCCGGATGATCGCGGGGCTTGAGACCATCGATAGCGGCACGCTGACCATCGGCGGAAAGGAAAGCCAGAACCTGGCGCCCGGCCAGCGGAACGTCGCAATGGTGTTCCAGAATTACGCGCTCTACCCGCACATGACGGTGCGCGAGAACATGGCCTTCGGTCTGAAGAACATAAGGATGCCGGCCAGCGAGATCGACAAGCGCGTGAACGACGCGGCCCGCATTCTCGAGATGGACGCGCTTCTCGACCGCCGTCCGTCGCAGCTCTCGGGCGGGCAGCGCCAGCGCGTCGCGATCGGGCGCGCCATCGTAAAGGAACCCGCCGCCTTCCTGTTCGACGAGCCATTGTCGAACCTCGACGCGGCCCTGCGGGTCCGGACGCGCGTGGAATTGTCCGAGCTTCACCAGCGAATGAAGTCGACCATGATCTATGTCACTCATGACCAGACCGAGGCAATGACGCTGGGTGACCGCATCGTAATCCTGAACAACTGCAAGATCGAGCAGATCGGCACGCCGATGGAGGTCTATACCTATCCGGCCGCGTGCTTCGTCGCGGGCTTTATCGGCAGTCCGGCCATGAATTTCCTGAAGGTGCAGATGTCCGGGTCCGGCGAGAAAGCGGTCGCGACACTCGGCGATGGATCGCGCGTCGCCATCCCCGTCGCCGTTCCCGAGGCAGGCCGCTACGAACTGGGCATCCGGCCTGAAGCCGTCCGCGTGACCGACGGGTCCGGAGACACGACCGGAGACGCCAGGGTGGTGGAGCACTTGGGCGACCGGACGCTGGTCTACGTGATCCTGAAAGATGGAACACAGATCACCGCGCAGGATACGGGCCGATCCACCGTCGCGCCGGGCGACCGTCTGGCGCTTCTATTCGACTGGAGCCATCTGCGTGTCTGCGATGAACTCTGCAGAGACTGCCACGTGCAGTGATGCGCCGGTGCCTATTAGTCCGGTTCAGCGATGTCGAGATCACTGGCGCCTTCTGGAAGGAGCGGCTGGATTGCATCCTCGACCGCACGATCCCGAGCCAGCACCGCATGCTGGAAAAGCACGGCATCCTCGAGAGCCTGAAACTGCCGCAGCCGGTTCCGCTCCGGACGATCCCCCGCAACCGCCACGATTTCACCACCCAGATCTTCTGGGACAGCGACGTCGGCAAATGGATCGAGGCGGCGTCATATGCGCTGCACTTCCGCGGCGATCCCGCGGTGGAAGCACGGATCGAATCCATCATCGACGACCTTGAAGCCGCGCAGGATGCCGACGGCTACCTGAACTGCTGGTACCTCGGTCGCGATCCCGACAACCGCTGGACCAATTTGCGCGATAATCACGAACTCTACTGCGCCGGCCATCTGCTGGAAGGCGCCGTCGCCTATTTCCACGCGACCGGCCGTGACCGGCTGCTGCGGATCATGGAACGCTATGTCCGTCACATCGCCACAGTCTTTGGTCCGGGCGAGGGCCAGAAAGCCGGATATCCCGGGCACCAGGAAATCGAGATCGCGCTGATCCGGCTGTTTCACGCGACGGGAAAGCGGGATTACCTCGATCTGGCGCGCTATTTCATCGACGAGCGCGGGCGACAGCCCAGCTACTTCGATCTCGAGGCGCGCGCTCGGGGCGAGGACCCGGCCGATTTCTGGGCGAAGACCTACGAATACAACCAGTCGCATCTGCCGGTGCGCGAGCAAACCAAGGTCGTCGGCCACGCGGTTCGCGCCGTGTACATGTACGCCGCCATGGCCGACCTGGCCGCCGAGGACGGCGACGCGGGCCTCCGCTCGGCCTGCGAAGCGCTCTGGGACGACATCACGACGAGGCGCATGTACGTCACCGGTGGTTCCGGCCCATCCGCCTCGAACGAGGGCTTCACGACCGATTACGACCTGCCCAACGATACCGCCTATGCCGAGACTTGCGCGTCCGTTGCGATGGTATTCTGGGCGGCGCGCATGCTGAACCTCGACCTCGACGGCCGCTATGCCGACATTCTCGAATTGGCGCTTTACAACAAAGTTTTGGCCGGGCTGTCACAGGACGGCGAACATTACTTCTACGACAACAAGCTCGAGAGCGATGGCAGCCATCGCCGCTGGGAATGGCAACCGTGCCCCTGCTGCACGATGAAAGTCTTGCGCCTCCTCGCGTCGGTGGGGGGCTACGTCTTCGGCGTCTGTGAAGATGAACTCGCCATTCATCTCTACGGTGGCGCGACGGTTCGAACCCGGCTTGGCGGAACCAGTGTTCTGGTTAAGGAGGTTTCGGAGTATCCGTGGGACAGTGGCATCAGGATCGCCGTCACGCCCGCTCGTCCGGCAGAGTTTGGTCTTGCGCTACGTATCCCCGGCTGGGCGAATGGTTTCTCGCTAACTGTCAACGGTGAAAGGTGCGAACTCAAGCCGGAGCTCGGATATATCCGCGTTCGAAGGGTCTGGACTTCGGGCGACGCGATCACATTGACTTTGCCGCTCGACCCCCGACGGATCTACTCGGACCCCCGCATTCGACAAAATGCAAATCGCGTGGCGGTGGCGCGTGGGCCCCTGATCTATTGTGTCGAGCAACACGATCACACGCCTCCGCTTCCCTGCCTGCGGCTTCCACCGGAGGCCGCTCTGTCGGAGACACGGAGACGGATCGGAACGGCGGACGTGACCGTGATCGCCGCTCACGGTCACTCCGCACACTTTCCGCAAGGTGCACCGCCTCTTTATTCAGGCGGTCCCCCACTGCGTGAGGCAACCGACATGATGGCCATACCCTATTACACTTGGTGCAATCGGGGGGCCAACGCCATGAATGTGTGGCTGCCAGAGTGAGCTAAGGCCAGTTCACAAAGATCAGTGTCGTTCTGAATCCGCGAGGCCATGAAGTTGAGTTCAGCTATCGCGCGCTCGGAACAGCCTTGCAGCGGCGCAAAGTAAAGCCTGGGTTCCGTGGCTCAGGAATGTCCACTCCCTGATCATTGTCGCCGTTGTCTAGTGCCCGCTGCGGGCGGCCGCTCCCAGCGATTCGTTTCGAACGCTGCATTGTGGACACATGGCTGCTTCGGGCTCGAAGCAGCCGCTTGGCTAAAACTGCTCGATGACCGCTCAGCGGGACAAAGCGGACGTAGGCCCCAAAAGCCCGCGTCTATCCAAGGCAACCCAGGCGCTGTTCCAATCGATGACATTCCAGCTGCGTGTCTGGCCCTGCGTCAATCACAGCACTACCCGTCTTCGCGACATCCTCTGTGCAAACTTGTCATCCGGGCGGATCGCTTGCGACCTCGCGGATAATCCGTCCGATCATATGACAGTCGTCCACGGAAAAGGTCAGCGGCAGCCGCATGTCGAACAGTGTCGCCAGCACCCTGTCTGTGTTGGGCAGGTTCTGGCGCTCGACATAGTGCCAATGCAGGTGAGAGGACGTGAACCCGACGGGCTCCGACGCTCCGAACCACTTGAGCTCGACGCCGCGAGCCGCCGCCCGTCGAACGAATTCGCGGCAGCTTTCCGGATCTCGGTCCGGCAGGCGAAACTGTATCGACGACCCGACCATGAACTCCCCCGCCAGACGGTGCGGCAGAACGATGTCGTTCGACCCCTCTAGTTCTTGTGCCACGGCCGCATAGCGCGCGTTCCAGCGCTTCGCATTCTCTTCGAGAGCGTCCAGTTGTGGGCGCAGGATTGCCGCGCGCAGTTCGTCCATCCGCGCCGACATGTTCGCCATCTCGTAGCGCGGCAGGTCGAAATGGGCAGGGTCGGGCACCGAACCGTGGCGCTCGTAGAGCATGTAGCTGCCCGACAGGATCGTGGCCCTCGCCATGAAGTCGGGATCGTCCGAGGTGAGAAGCCCGCCTTCGCCCGAGTTGATGTGCTTGTAGGTCTGCGTCGAGAAACACCCCGCCAGACCAAAGTTCCCGGACCGCTTGCCATTCCAGCGCGCGGCTATGGTGTGAGCGCAATCCTCGATAACGACCAGACCGTGCGCGGTCGCCACTTCCATCAACCTGTCCATATCGCAAAGGTGGCCGCGCATGTGCGACAGAAGCAGAACCTTCACGTCCGAATGCTGGGCCTTCGCAGCAAGATCATCCAGGTCGATCAGAAGGTCCTCGTCGATTTCAACGAATACCGGACGGGCCCCAACCGCGTGAATGGCGCCCGGAACAGGTGCCAGCGTGAACGAGTTTGTCAATACAAGGTCATTCTGAGCGACACCGGCGGCCCTCAGCGCGATCTGCATGGCCTGTCCGCCAGACGCCACCGCAAGGCAATATTCAGCGCCTTGCCAGCGGGCATAGTCCCGCTCCAGCTTGGCGGTTTCCCCGATTTGGCCGGGTGCGACATTGTATCGATGCAGCCGTCCAGTGCGCAGAACCGCGACGGCTGCGTCGATCGCCTCATCCGGGATTGGCTCCTGCTGAGTAAAGCTGCCTTGGAATGTCTCGTTCGAAGCCAAGTTTGGCATGTCCTTTCTCAACCGGGATCAGGCTCGAGGGCGGCGCGTGTCGGGATCAAATGGTGTGGATGGGATCACCTTGGCGGACGTCCACTCCCCCAGGATGTCGATCGTAAGTTCGCTTCCCAATGCCACCAGGCCGGGCTCCAGGAAGGCCAGTGCGAGGTTGAGACCGCTACGGTGTCCCCAATCGCCGGACGTAACGGTCCCGGCCAAAGCCCCGTTGTACATAACCGAGGCCCCGCCTCGGGCAGGTGCGTCGGCGCGGTCCACCTCCAGCGTGACAAGCCGGCGGCGCGGCCCATTGGCACGCCGTTTCAAAAGGGCTTCACGACCGATAAAATCGCCTTTGTCGATCGAAACGAAACGGTCAAGCCCGGTCTCGTATGGATCGAACTCGGTCAGCAAGTCCGTCTTCCAGTGAAGATAGCCCTTTTCCAGTCGCATCGACTCGACCGCTCTCGCACCGAACAGCTTCAGCCCATAGGCCGCACCAGCCTCGGTCAGTGCTAGAAACGCCGTGTAGAGCGACGCATTTGGCACATGGATCTCGAACGCCAACTCGCCCGAGTAGCTGACGCTCATGACGGTCGCGGGCGCAATGCCGACGAAGCTTTCGCGGACCGACAGCCAGGGAAATGCGGCATTCGACCAGTCGTCGCGCGAACATGCTTTCAGAACGTCGCGCGCGCGTGGTCCGGCCAACACAAGAATCGTTTGGTCGTTCGTCAGGCTTCGGATCGACACGTCTTCGTCCGGACGAAGATGCGAGGTCAGCCAGTCCATGTCGTGCAATTCGCTGGCTGCCGCCGATCCATACCACACCCTGTCCGGTCCCCGCTCCGACGCGGGGATATTGGCGATCGTGGCCTCGGCTTTGACCATGCCGTGATCATTCAGCAGATACCCAAGCCCGACCTTGCCGGTGCGACGGGCAACCTTGCCGCACATCATGCAGTCCAGAAACGCGTGCCTGTCCGTGCCAATGATCTCTATCCGGTTCAGCCCGTTGACCTCGGTCAGTCCGACGGCGGTTGTCGCCGCCCGCACCTCTTCCGCGACCACGTCGAAGGTCTCGTCGAAACGAAACGTAAGGGGAGGATGAAACGCCGGATCCGGCTTGATGTAGTCGACGCGCTCCCAGCCGTTGACCACGGTGAACTCCGCGCCTCGCGCTTCAAGAACCGGGGTCAGTGAGGTCGTCCTGGCAGGCCGTCCGGCGGGCCGGTGTTCGTGCGGGAAATGAAAGCGGAACTCGTTTCGATAGTCCTCGATGGCCTTCAGTGACGTCAGTTCGACGTTCGCATGCGCCGCGAACCGGCGCGGATCCAGACACCACGTGTCATAACAGGCCTCACCGTGAACGATCTGCTGGGCAAGAAGCCAGCCGTGTCCGCCGCCTTCCCCAAGCCCCGCTCTCAGCCCGACGATGCAATAGGCATTGCGCCTGCCGGGGATCGGCCCGACCAAGGGCGCGCCGTCGATGGTATAAGTGATCGGACCGTTGACGATTGTGTGAATCCCCACCTCGGTCAGGGCGGGCAGGCGCGCGAAAGCTCCGTCCAGCACATCCGCCACCCGATCCAGGTCGTTGGGGCAAAGCGCATTCACGAAATTCGGATCGATCCCGTCCATTCCCCAGGGCTTGCAGTCCTGCTCATAGAACCCGACCAAAAGACCGTTCTTTTCCTGCCGGCAGTAGAAATCCGAGATCGGGCAGCGGATCACCGGCATGCGACGGCCCGCGTCGCGGATCGCCGGGATCTCTTCCGTCACGAAATACTGATGTTCCATCGACGCCACCGGATGATGGACCCCCATCATCGCGCCGACCTCGTTCACCCGATATCCGCAGGCGTTGACGATGATTTCGCAGTCGATATCCCCCTGTTCGGTGTGGACCGTCCAGCTGTTATCCTTGTGCTGCGTAAGCCTGACCACAGGGGTGTTCCTGTACACCTCGGCACCGGCGTTACGGGCCCGGCGGGCCAGCGCCTGGCACAGCTGCGCCGGGTCGATGTCGCCGTCCAGCGGATCCCAAAGCCCCCCGAGGAGATTGTCCGTGGTGATCAGTGGATGGCGCCGGGCGCACTCCTTGGCGTCGATCACCTCGAACTCAACCCTTATGCCGCGCGCCATGGACGCGAAATGCCGATACCCGTCCATTTGCGCTTCGGTATTTGCCAGGCGGATGCCGCCATCGCCGTGGTGGTAGTTGATCGGATACTCGGGGTCGTCGGCCAGTTCTTTGTACAGCCGGATCGAGTGGCTCTTGAGCCCGACCATTGTCTGGTTCACGCCGAAATTCGTTACCTGCGCGGCACTGTGCCATGTCGTGCCCGAGGTCAGTTCGTTGCGCTCTACCAGCACGACGTCGCTCCACCCTTCGCGCGTCAGGTGATACAGTGTCGAGCATCCCGCGATGCCACCCCCGATCACCACAACGCGCGCCGTGCCTTTCACCGCTCCAGTTCTCCCGTTGCTGCGCCGGTCCCAGGGCGCGGTCCCTTGGCAACTCCACCCCTCGCGTCGCGCCGCCGTCAAGTGAGATGTCGCTCTGGACATACCCCTCAGCAATTCTGGACATATCCAAGCGTTACGCGGACAGATAGCTTTTGGACGGTTTCAAGATCGAAAAACCCGACGCCAAAAAGGGCGCGCACATCAAATCAGGGAGACTTCCATGACAACCAGAACCACGAAAAAGGCCGTCGCACTCGTGGCAGGCGCGACACTGCTCGCCGCCGCCCAGGCGTCGGCCGAAGAAATCACGGTCGCCTACTTCCTCGAATGGCCGATGCCGTTCGAATACGCCAAGCAGATGGGCACCTACGAAGAAGAAATGGGTGTCGACATCAACTGGGTCAGCTTCGAGTCCGGCGTCAAGATGTCCGCCGCCATGGCCTCGGGCGACGTGCAGTTGTCCGTCAGCCAGGGCGTGCCGCCCTTCGTCGTGGCGACCAGCGCGGGCCAGGACCTACAGATCCTCGACGTCGCTGTGTCCTATGCCGACAACGACAACTGTGTCGTCCGCTCGGAACTTGAAATCGACAAGACCAACGCGGGCGAACTGGCCGGCAAGAAGGTGGCCGTGCCGCTCGGCACTGCCGCGCATTACGGCTTCCTGAACCAGATGAACCATTTCGGCGTGGACGTGGCCAGCATGGACGTGGTCGACATGGACCCGCCCGACGGCGCGGCGGCCATCGCGCAGGGCGCGGTCGACATGTTCTGCGGCTGGGGCGGATCGCTGCGCCGCGCGCTGGAGCATGGCAACGTGCTTCTGACCGGCGACGAGAAGACCGAGCTCGGCATCCTCGTCTTCGACGTCACCTCGGGCCCCGCCGACTGGGTGGCCGAGAACAGCGAGCTGGTGGCCAAGTTTCTGAAGGTCACGGCGGACGCCAACGCGATGTGGGCCGACCCGGCGAACCACGCCGAGATGCTGCCGCTGATCGCCAAGGACGCGGGCATGGACGAGGAAGCGACGATGGAGACGATCTCGACCTTCGTCTTCCCGACCATCGAGGAGCAGTTGTCCGAGAAGTGGCTGGGCGGCGACGCGCAGACCTTCATGAAGGGCGTCGCGGACGTCTTCGTCGAGGCGGGCTCGATCGACGGCGCGCTCGACACCTACGAGAACGCGGTCAACACCGGGCCGCTGCAAGCCGCCGGCGACATGTGACCGGGACCGGGCGGGGGTCATCCCCCGCCCGGGCACACCGGCGCTAGGACGGCCGCGCAGGGAGCGGCCGCGATCCCGAAAAACGGACCGGAACAGGCAGGGGAACATGTCGGGACTGTCCATCGAGAACATATCCATGCGTTTCGACCTGCCGAACGGATCCTCCGTTCAGGCACTGAAGAACGTGTCCTTACACCTGGAACCGGGCGCGTTGATGAGCGTCCTCGGACCTTCAGGGTGCGGCAAGACCACGCTTCTGAACATCATCGCGGGTTTCCTCGCGCCCACCGAGGGGCGGATCACGATGAACGGCCACACCGTCACCGGCCCGGATGCGGAGCGCGGCATGGTGTTCCAGCAAGGCGCGCTGTTCGAATGGATGGACGTGCGCGAGAATGTCAGTTTCGGGCCGCGCATGAAGGGCCAGCGCGAGGCGGAATGGGGCGCGCATGTCGACCATCTGCTCGACGTCACCGGTCTTCGCGACTTCAAGGACAAGTCGATCTACGAATTGTCGGGCGGGATGCAGCAGCGCGTGGCGCTGGCCCGTTGCCTGGCCAACGAACCCGACGTGATCCTGATGGACGAGCCCCTGGGCGCGCTCGACGCGCTGACGCGCGAGAAGATGCAGGGCCTGGTGCTGAAGCTTTGGAAAGAAACCGGCAAGACCATCGTCCTGATCACCCACTCGGTCGAGGAGGCGCTGCTTCTGGGCGAACGGCTTCTGGTGATGGCGCCGCGGCCGGGCCGCATCCACAAGGAATACAAGCTGCCCTTCGCGGACATGGGTGTCGGCGCGGACCTGCGCGAGGTCAAGAAGGCCGAGGGCTACAACGAGAAGCGCGAAGAGATCCTGAAGATGATCTGGGACATGGAAGAGGAAATCATGGGCCGGGCGGAGAACGCGGCATGATCGGGGTCATCATCCTGGCCGTCTATATCGCGATCTTCATCCTGTCGTTTCTGGCGGTCAGGTTCCTGATCCGCCGCACGACGCGGGATTTCACGTCGCTCAAGACCGTCACCTTCGGCGACGAGACCGCCGTGACGTCGAACCGGATCGCGTCGGTCGTGTCGGTCGTGACGATCTTCCTGATCTGGGGCTCGTTCACCGGCTCGGCGCTGATACCGTCGTTCCTGCACGCGCCGGGGCCGTTCGTCGGAGAGACCTCGTTCACCTATACGATCGAGACCGAGGACGGGCGAAGCGACGATGCCACGGTCTTCGTCCGTGTCGCCGATTTCGGCGAGCAGGCCGAGAGCTTCGACGTCGAGCCGGGCGACGGCATCGCGAAAAACGACGCGGTCGCGATGAACGCCTCGCGGACCGAAACCATCCTTTTCGACCGCAACGACGAGGTAACCCGAAGTGATGGTGCGCAAGTGGTTGCCATCGACGGCACACCGATCCAGCCCGAAGGCGAAATCATCAGCGATGCCGGCCGTTTCGCGCTCACGGACAAGGGCGCGATCAGCTATGCGCCGCCTTCGGGGCTTCAGATGGAGCCGATCTGGCTACCGCCGCCCGAGGCGGTGGTCAGCCGGCTGATCGAGATCGCGAACGAGGGTTACCGCGACAGCACACTTTGGCAGCACCTGGGCTGGTCGCTATTCCGCGTCATCGCCGGTTTCTTCTTCGGCGCCCTTCTGGGCATTCCACTCGGCTATGCGATGGGGCTTTCCGACTGGTTCCGCGGCTGGTTCGAGCCGATCGTCGAGTTCATGCGCCCCGTGCCACCCCTCGCGCTCATCCCCCTGGTCATCATCTGGTTCGGCATCGGCGAGACGGGCAAGATCATCCTCTTGTTCCTTGCCTCGCTCTGGATCATGGCCATCGCCGCGCGGGCGGGCGTCTCGGGCGTGAACATCTCCAAGGTCCACGCAGCCTACTCGCTGGGCGCCAGCAAGTGGCAGATCATGCGCCACGTGATCGTGCCAAACTCGCTGCCAGAGATCTTCACCGGCGCGCGTGTCGCGATGGGCGTCTGCTGGGGCACGGTCGTCGCCGCCGAACTGGTTGCAGCCTCGGAAGGCGCGGGCATGATGATCATGGTGGCGTCCAAGTTCCAGCTGACCGATATCGTGCTGATGGGGATCATCCTGATCGGTGTGATTGGCTTCGGGATCGACATCCTGATGCGCCGAGCCGAGAACTATCTGGTGCCCTGGAAAGGCCGCAGCTGACGGGTTGTTTCCTGCAAACAGCTTGCCGCCGAATTGTAAGATGCTCTGCCGTGCAAGGTGGACTGCGGCCAGCAACGGTCAATTCTCATTGATATCGGAAAGGAATCAGAAGGGCAGGCGCTCCGTGTAATCGGCGCGCGGCGTCCTCTGCGCGACAAAAACCGCCAAGTACATATCTATTCTCGTGGCGATCACTCGGTCGTTCTGGACGTCCAGGTTATGCCCTCGTCGATGGTCACAGCGCCCAAGCTGCGCATGAATCTCTGCGCTTCGGATGGGGCAGGCTCATCAGTCCTTGCTTGACGATGGAATCCGCGGCCACATTGAACAGAGTCAATTCATCAAAACAGCCCAACAGCCGGATTGGGGGAGCTTGGCCAAACCCAGAGAAACGGAATGGTCCGCGATGGAATCCACCGCGAACCCGTCGACCGGGCTCCGCGCTGTGACACTTTCTTCTCTTACCAATGCGCGCCGCCGCCGACCTCCACCGGACGCAAAAAATTGCGACTGTCCGCTTCGGGCTCGAAGGAGACATTTGAGTTAATCGATCAGATGACCGGTCCGAAGCGTTATGCGGTCATTTGCTTTCGTTACTTCATGCGATGTGAAGCCAAGAATCATGCATCGGACTCTGCCTCTCTTGAAATTTTCAATGTCTGTGTGGAGCCCTGCTTGCTCTCACTGAAATAGATTGTCTGATGGGGGAACGGAATTTCGATGCCGCGCTCGTCGAAGATGTCCTTCAGGATGGCGTTATAGGCACGCCCAACGCCCCACTGCTTGCCAGGCACAGTCTTGATCCGAGCTCTCAGCACAACAGCGCTATCCCCAAAGGTGTTTAGGCCAAACCATTCCAGTTCTCCAACGATGAACGGTGCTTGCTGCTCGTCGAGGCGACGTCTTTCGAAGCCATCAAACATCGCCTGCTTCGCCTCTTCGATATCCTCCCGATAGGCGATACCCATATCGCACATAAAGTAGGAGAAATCCCTCGTGAAGTTGGACACCATATCGACTGAAGAGAAGGGAATGATATGGAACACTCCATGGACGTCCCTGAGGCTAACCGACCGGACAGACAGCTTCTCGACGCCGCCTGCTACACCTCCAACTGTAATCACGTCTCCGACGTTAATGGCATTCTCGAATTGCGTGAAGACACCCGTGATGATGTCCTGATCTCGCCATTTATTCCGCTACCAAGGGCGCACTGCTGACGCTTACGAAAAATGCAGCGAACACGCATCTCGCCGACCTCATCCGGGTCAACGGCTTGAACCTTGGTTGGACCCTCACCGAGGCTGAACACTTTATGCAGTCGGAAACACTGGGAAAGGGCGGCTGCAGAACATCTGCCGCTTGGCCGCCTGCTAGAACCGGAGGAGGCGGCACGGAATATCCTCTACATGCTGTCAGACGCCTCGGGCCCAATGACTGGTGTCGTCGCCGATCTGGAACAGCGGAATGCTGTCGCCCGTTGATTTCGAGATCAGACAGCAGAGACTGACGGAGGCAGGTGTCTAGGAAACTAGGGGCACCTCAATAAGTTGGTCGACCGCGAAGCACGCGCCAGGATCGCGCGGGGCGGCAGCGAAAGCTGAGTGTCCCTCGCGACCCCGGCCGGAAGGGACGCTGACATGGGGGCAACCAATAAGTTGGCAGCTTCGTCCGCACTTCGGTCACTCGATCTAACACGCGCGAAGGTCCGCTCTGACTAATCGGCCCGCAACTCACCATGTTCGCTCTGTGTTGACACCAGTACTTAGCTGCGCGGGACACGAGCGGCAGCTAATGGCCGAAATCAGCGCTACTGACTTGGAGCGTCTGGCCGCCTTCCCGGGGTGGTGCGGAGTTCCGAAACCGAGTGGCGCTCGATCATGCGGTGGACGCGGATCGGATTCGGGCCCCTGTGCAGCGCGCGCAGCTTCTCGAAGTTCTCGACGTCCGCCTCTGTTCTGCGTTCATGGTGTCGGATGTATTCGATCCAGGTCGGGACGTGGTAGCATTCGCTCCACATATGCGGGTTTTCCATGTCGCGGAGCAGGGTCCACTGGCCGGCTCCATCCCTGATGCGTATCCGCCGGCGGTCGGCCATAAGGTCCAGAAAACGCGGAACATCGGCCTCGTCGATGGTGAAGTCGACGATGACCATCACGGGTCCGCTTTGCGGGCGGATATCGAGCGTCAGCGTCGGTTCGACGAACGTGTTGGCAGGGTCGAGACGCATCTCGGACCGGTTCGGCAATGGCACCCACTTCCCGAAGGCGAGACCGAGGGTCATGGCGATGCCCGCGCCGATCAGCGCGAAGGACATGCCGGTCCCCTCCGCGAGCACGCCCCATGTCCAGCTTCCCGCGGCCATACCGCCAAAGGTGCCGGTCTGGTAGAGCGCCAGCACGCGCCCGACGACCCAGCGCGGTGTCGAGAGCTGGATCGTGGTGTTCAGCAGCGAGAGCGTCAGAACCCAGCACGCTCCTGCGAGGATCATCACGGCTCCCGCGACGACCACCGGCGGCGCAAGCGCCAGAGCCAGATAACATATGGCATAGCCTGCGAACCCGATACGGATGATTGCCTCGTTCTCGAAGCGGTCTCGGAGCCTCTGGCTCGCCATGGCGCCGACGACGGCACCGACCCCGAAGGCGCCGAGAAGAACACCATAGGTGAGGGACGTGCCGGCCACGGTATCGCGCACGATGACCGGCAGAAGGGCTTGGAGCGCGATTGCGGAGAACCCGAATAGGAACGCGCGCACGATCGTCCGGACCAGATTCGGTGAAAGGGCGACATAGCGCAGGCCGGCCGCGAAGGCGCTCCCGAAGCGCTCCCGCGGGAGCCTGCTGGCCTTTGGCTTTGGCTTCCATGCGAAAAGAGCAGCGATGATCGCGACGTAGCTTGCAGCGTTGACGGCGAAGGCCGTCGCAGCGCCGAAGGCCGCGACGATGGCGCCACCCGCGGCAGGTCCGACGCTGCGCATCATGTTGAAACCCATCGAGTTGACCGAAACCGCCGCGGGGATCTCCGCCTTGGTCACGAGGTCTCCGACCGTCGCCTGCCAGGACGGGTTGTTGAGCGCGGTGCCGCAGCCGATCAGGAACGTGAACGCCAGCAGCAACCATGGCGTCAGCAGTCCCTCGAAGGCGAGAAAGGCGAGGCCGACCGACACGAGACACATAAAGGCCTGCGCCCAGAGCATGATCTTGCGCCGATCGAAGTTGTCGGCGAAGACGCCGGCCGTCAGCGAAAATATCATGATCGGCAGCGTGACCGAGGATTGCACCAGCGCAACCATGCTCTCCGAGGCCGTGAGCGAGGTCATCAGCCAGGCCGCGCCGACGGCCTGAACGATACCGCCGAAGTTCGAGGCCAGAGTCGCGAACCAGAGATTGCGAAACGCGGGGTTCCTGAAGACGTCCAGTGTCGAAGAGGGTTCGGGCATGCTCCGTCAGAACCTCTCGACCCATGGCCGGATTGCGATCTCGTTCGACCAGGCGCTGCGGTCCTGCTCGATAAGGTGACGGTAGGTTCTCGCAATTGCGTCCGGACGCAGCATCGAGCTCGGCTTGTCGTCGGGCTCTTGCCGGCCCGGGTTGAGGATCGCGCCGTCGATGTTGACCCAGGCGACGTGGATGCCTTTGGGATGAAGCTCGCGGGCCATGCTTTCGGCGAGGCCGCGCTGCGCGAACTTCCCCATGGCGAAGGGGGCCGATTGCGGGAAGCCCTTCACGCCGGCGGAAGCTCCCGTGAAGAGGATCGTGCCGCGGCATCCGTCAACCGGTTCGGCCTCGAGCATCCGCCGCGCGGCATGCTTGCCCGTCAGGAAGGCGCCGATCGCCGTGACCTCGACCGCGCGCCGCACATCCTCGACATCGAGTTCCGCAACCGGCCCGCGGACACGGGAGGAGGGGTTGTAGATGACCACACGCGGCGGCCGCGAGAGGGCATCGAAGAGGCCTGCGAGCGCCTTTTCGTCGGTTGCGTCGAGCAATACGGTCTCGGCTCCCGTTTCCTGGGCCACATCCTGCATCTTCTCATTGCTTCTTGCCGCAAGCGTCAGGGTATGATCGCGGGCGAGTTCTCTGGCGAGGGACGCCGACAGCCCATCTCCGACGCCGATGATGACGGCAGGGCGTTTATCCATGGTCTTCTCCTCGAATGACTTGCGACCTTCTTGACCCCGAATGTCGCATCGCATACCTCGTATAACGCCGAGCGGGCGTTGTGTAATGGTAAGACCCTTGCCTTCCAAGCAAGTAAGCTTCCGCAACCCGCTGGCGTTACTTCAGAATTTCAAATCCGACAAACTACCTGCAAAATTGCTTCTCTGCATATGATTGAGCTTTGCGGAAGTCTCTCTCGTCTGATCAATCGATAGGTGTCGCCAATGCTTCGAGAATTTTTCGAATGGCCTCACTGACGTGCTCTAGGGCAAGCAAGTCTTTACGGGGTTGATTGGCGGGTAATTATAAGCGCCGCAAGAAAAGAAAAATAAATACAAATAGTTGCAGAAACTATTGGCGGAGAGACAGGGATTCGAACCCTGGGTGGACTTGCGCCCACAACGGTTTTCGAGACCGCCCCGTTCGACCACTCCGGCACCTCTCCGCGGGGGTCTGGACTGGCCAGATAAGTGAAGCGCGGGGTCCGCGCAAGCCGTTTTCTGAATTTTGCGGCGGCGCCGGTGGGCCGTGACAGGCACGACATACTGCGTGGCCTTGGCCAACAGCATTAATTGTTCACTAAGGCATCTGTCGGACGATGGCCGGGATATGATCCGATGCCGGGCAATTCCAACCGTCACTCAGGGCAAACCGGGGTGGCTCAAGGCTCTTGACTTGCGGACGGGTTCAGAGGATAAGCACGGCCTCTGGCGGGCGATGCCCGCCTTTGATGTTTGAATGAAGCCCTGAAAGAGGGTGCGCTGTTCGAGGCGGCACTGGCCGGAACGCCCGGAAGACGGGGGCCGAAGGACGCGGGATACGAAAGGAAGATCATATGTTTGCGGTCATGAAAACCGGCGGCAAGCAATACCGGGTGCAGGCGGGCGACGTGCTTCGCGTCGAGAAGCTTGCGGCGGATGCTGGAGACAAAGTTCAGTTTAACGAGATTCTGATGGTCGGCACGACCGTTGGCACGCCGATGGTGGCGGGCGCGGCCGTTCAGGCCGAGGTCATCGACCAGATCAAGGGCGACAAGGTCATCCACTTCGTGAAGCGCCGCCGGAAACATTCGTCGCAGCGCACGAAGGGCCACCGCCAGCAGCTGACGCTTTTGCGGGTGACGGACATCCTGGAGAAGGGCGGCGACAAGTCCGGGGTCAAGGCCGCTGTCGGGGCCGCCGCTCTGGTCGCGGCAGCCGGTGCCGCCGTTGCGGGCGCCGTCGCGGTCAAGAAGGCCTCGGACGCCAAGTCGGCGAAGGATGATGCGCCGAAAGCCGAGCCCAAGAAGGCGGAGGCCAAGAAGGCCGCGCCGAAAAAGGCCGCCGCTTCGGACGCGGACGATCTGAAGAAGCTGTCGGGTGTCGGCCCGGCGCTGGAGAAAAAGCTGCACGAGGCGGGCGTGACCACATTCGCGCAGATCGCGTCGTGGGGCGAAGCCGAGATTGCTGAGTTCGACGAGAAACTGTCGTTCAAGGGACGTATCGAACGCGAGGGCTGGGTCGAACAGGCCAAGGCTCTGGCAGCCGAGAAGGAGTAACGAGACATGGCACACAAGAAAGCAGGCGGTTCCAGCCGTAACGGCCGCGACTCGGCCGGTCGCCGCCTTGGCGTGAAGAAATTCGGCGGTCAGGTTGTCATCCCCGGCAACATCATCGTGCGCCAGCGCGGCACCAAGTGGTGGCCGGGCGAGGGCGTCGGCATGGGCCGGGATCACACCATATTCGCGACCGTCGAGGGCAATGTGACCTTCCACAAGGGGCTCAAGGGCCGCACCTTTATTTCGGTGCTTCCGGAGGCCGCCGCCGCAGAATAAGCCGATCCTGAATTAGGCCAGAAAAACAAGGGGTCGGCGCAAACCGGCCCCTTCGCTTTTTTGGCCCGGGTTGCGTCACAAGACCGCCATACCCATGTTTTAAAGGCAGGCGTATCCAGAGGGGGGAAGCGCCGGCACCACGCGCAAAGGAGGAGCCGCGTGAAGTTCGATACCATTGTGAACCAGCCGGTCATCGAGACCGAACGGCTGATATTGAGACCTTTGCGGCGCTCTGACGCCGGACTATTGGAGCTATACTGCTCGGATGAGCGGGTCGCGCGCATGACGCGGACCATCCCGCATCCCCTGCCGCCCGGCGCGACCGAGGCGTTCCTGACACGCTCTCTGGCCGATGACCGGGACGAGGACGTCTGGGTCATGGACGGCTCGGACAAGGGGCTGAGCGAACTTCTGGGACTGATCGCGCTGGAGCGGATGGACCGTGACCAGTCGGAAATCGGTTACTGGGTGGCGCCTGCGTTCTGGAATACCGGGCTTGCCTCGGAGGCCGTGCGCGCGCTGATCGAGGCCAATCCGCAGGAAAACCAGACCATGTTCGCCAGCGTGTTCCAGGACAACCCGGCTTCGGCACGGGTGCTGACCAATTCGGGCTTTCAGTATCTGGGCGATGCCGAAGCCTTTTCGGTGGCGCGCGGCGCGGTGGTTCCGACCTGGACGTATCTGAAGCGCTACGCCTGATCCCATGTCCGACGCGGCGCTTCCCGTCCTCAGGACGCCGCGACTGACCCTCCGGCGCCTGACGGATCATGACGCCGGTGCCATCGCCGATGGTATCGGCAATTTCGACGTGTCGAAGTGGCTGGCCGTGGTGCCCTATCCCTACACCCGTTCCGATGCCGAGGCGTTCATCGAGACCGTGCGTCGTCAGCGGAAGCTGTTCTGGGCGATCTGCGACGGGGACGGTGTGCAGGGCGTCGTCGGCCTGGACGACGAATTGGCGTATTGGCTGGCGCGTCCGGTCTGGGGGCGCGGCTATGGTTTCGAGGCGGCGCAGGCGGCGGTGGGACACTGGTTCGCCGACCCGGCTGCGGGCGATCTGGTGTCCGGTTACTTCGAGGGCAACACGCGATCCGGCAGGCTATTGACGGCGCTGGGGTTCCGGTTCGAGGGGCGCCGTGTGCGTCATGCCCGCTCGTTTCGGCAGGACGTCGTGTCGACCCGGATGCGGCTGACACGCGACGCATGGGAGAAGCGACGGGATTTCGACGTGCGAACCATGCGCCTGAGGCTTCGCCCCTTGGGTGAACGGGATGCCCCCGCGCTGGCCGCCATGGCCGTGCCAGAGGTGGCGCGGAACATGGCCACCATACCGGTAGGCATGACCCGCGACCAAGCCGCGGCCTATATCGTCGCCAGCGTCTTTCAGGGCGTGCCGGGCTTTCGTCTGGGGATTGAGCGTGAGGGTCGGCTGATCGGCCTGATCGGCTTCGGCGGCGTGCCGCCGGACGTGGCCTATTTCCTGGCACCCGACGCCTGGGGACAGGGCCTTGCGACCGAGGCCATGTCGGCGTTTCTGCCCGAGGTCTTCGACCGCTTTCCGATCGGCCGCGTCCATGCCGAGCATTTCGAGGACAATCCGGCCTCGGGCGCCGTTCTGCGGAAACTGGGGTTCGCCGAGACGGGACGGGGGATGGGCACCTCGAAGGCGAGGCTTGAGCCCGCGCCCGTGATAACATACGCGGTGACGCGAGAGACGCTGAGGGTGCAACCATGAAATTCCTGGATCTTGCCAAGGTCACGATCCGCTCGGGATCGGGTGGCGCCGGCTGCGTCAGCTTTCGGCGCGAGAAGTTCATCGAATACGGCGGACCCGACGGCGGCGATGGTGGGCGGGGCGGCGATGTCTGGGCCGAAGCGGTCGACGGCCTGAACACGCTGATCGACTTTCGCTATCAGCAGCACTTCTTCGCCAGGAACGGCCAGCACGGCATGGGTCGCCAGCGGACCGGCAAGGACGGCGAGGACGTGGTCCTGCGCGTGCCGGTCGGGACCGAAATCCTGGAGGAGGACGAAGAGACGGTTCTGGCCGATCTGACCCATGTGGGTGAGCGTGTGCTTCTGGCCAAGGGCGGCAATGGCGGCTTCGGCAACCTGCACTTCAAGACCTCGACCAACCAGGCGCCGCGGCGCGCCAATCCGGGACAGCCCGGGGTCGAGCGCGAAATCTGGCTGAGGCTGAAGCTGATCGCGGATGTGGGCCTGTTGGGCTTGCCGAATGCGGGCAAGTCGACCTTTCTGGCGGCGACCTCGAACGCGCGGCCCAAGATCGCCGATTACCCGTTCACCACGCTGCACCCCAATCTGGGTGTCGTCGGCGTGGACGAGGTGGAATTCGTGGTGGCCGACATTCCGGGGTTGATCGATGGTGCGCATGAGGGACGCGGCATCGGCGACCGGTTCCTGGGCCATGTGGAGCGCTGCGCGGTGCTTTTGCACCTGGTCGACGGCACATCGGAGGATGTGGCCGAGGACTGGCAGACGATCATCGACGAACTGGAGGCTTATGGGGGCGATCTGGCCCGGAAGCCGCGGATCACGGCGCTGAACAAGATCGACGCCCTGGACGCGGACGAGCGTGCAGAGAGGAAGGCGGCACTGGAAGAGGTTGCGGGCGAGGAGATGCTGATGTCGGGCGTCAGCCGCGAAGGACTGACAGAGGTTCTGCGCGCCTGCCGCCGGCGGATAGCTGCGGACAGGCTGCTCCGGAAGGACGAGACGGAGTATGCCACGGCGTGGCGTCCCTGAGGACAGCGAAACGCATCGTCGTCAAGATCGGCTCGGCGCTCCTGGTCGAAGGCGGCGCGCTGCGGAATGCCTGGCTGACCTCGCTGGCCGAGGATGTGGCGGCGTTGCGGGCGCGCGGCCAGGACGTGATCCTGGTCTCGTCCGGGTCGATCGCGCTGGGGCGTGCGGTGTTGGGTCTGCCGAGGGGACCGCTGCCGCTGGAGCAAAGCCAGGCGGCGGCCGCGGTCGGGCAGATCCGTTTGGCGCGCGCTTATGAGGAGGCGTTGCAGCCCCATGGCATCACGACCGCTCAGGTTCTGGTGACGCTGGAGGATTCGGCCGACCGGCGGCGCTATCTAAACAGCCGCGCGACGCTCGAGACACTGCTGTCCCTGGGCACGGTGCCCATCGTGAACGAGAACGACACCGTGGCGACCGACGAGATCCGGTTCGGCGACAACGACCGTTTGGCCGCGCAGATAGCAGTGACGGTCGGCGCCGACGTGCTGATCCTGTTGTCGGATGTGGACGGGTTCTATTCGGGGAACCCCAAGACGGATCCCGCCGCGACGCGGTTCGAGCGGATCGACCGGATCACGCCCGAGATCGAAGCGATGGCGGGCGATGCGGGCACCGGGCTGTCGAAGGGTGGCATGAAGACCAAGCTGATGGCGGGCAAGACCGCTACGGCGGGCGGTGCAGCAATGGCGATCACATTGGGATCGGTTCAGAACCCGCTGACGTCGCTGGAAAATGGCGCCGCGGCCACATGGTTTACCCCCGAGACCGATCCTCAGGTCGCGCGAAAGCGCTGGATCGGCGCGATGAAGCCCAAGGGCGAGGTGCATGTGGATGACGGCGCGGCGGCGGCCTTGCGGCAGGGCAAATCCCTGCTGCCGGCAGGCGTGACGCATGTGACCGGACGCTTCGGGCGGGGCGATCCGGTGACGATCGTTGGCCCGACGCTGGAGCGGATCGGGATCGGCCTGACGCGGTACACCGCCGAGGAGGCGACGCAGATCAGGGGTCAGCGATCCGACCGGATCGAGGCGGTGCTGGGCTATCCCGGCCGCGCGGCGCTGATCCACAGGGACGACATGGCGTTCTGAGGATCGCCGTACCTAGCCCAACAAGAAGGATGGAAGATCGCGCTTCGGTCGGGTGTGACAGGACGAGGGGTGGCGGAGGCCGAGAGATGAAAGACGCTTCGGATATTCATGAAATCATGCAGGAAATCGGCGCCAAGGCCAAGGATGCCGCGGCCGAGCTGGCATTTGCCGATCCGGAGGCCAAGACCGCCGCGCTGAGGGCGGCTGCCGATGCGATCGGCGCCCGGCGTGACGAGATCATCGCCGCCAATGCCAGGGACATGGAATACGGACGCGAAAAGGCCCTGTCTTCCGCGATGCTGGACCGGCTGATGCTGGACGAGGCGCGGATCGACGGCATCGCCGAAAGCCTGCGCGCGGTTGCGGCGCAGGACGACCCGGTGGGCCGGGTGATCGAGGAATGGGACCGCCCGTCGGGCCTGCATATCCGGCGGGTGCGCACGCCGCTGGGTGTGATCGGCGTCATCTACGAGAGCCGTCCGAATGTCACCGCGGATGCCGGCGCGCTTTGTCTGAAGGCGGGGAACGCCGTGATCCTGCGCGGCGGATCGGAGAGCTTTCATTCCTCGGGCGCGATCCATGGCTGCCTGGTCGAGGGCTTGCGCGCCGCCGGTCTGCCCGAGACAGCCATCCAGCTTGTGCCCACGCGCGACCGCGCGGCGGTCAGCGAGATGCTGACGATGACGGGCGTGATCGACGTGATCGTGCCCCGGGGCGGCAAGGGTCTTGTGGGCCTGGTGCAGCGCGAGGCGCGGGTGCCGGTCTTTGCCCATCTGGAGGGGATCGTTCACATCTATCTGGATGCCGCGGCTGACCCCGAAAAGGCGCTGAAGATCGTCCTGAATGCCAAGACCCGGCGCACTGGCATTTGCGGCGCGGCGGAGTGTCTGCTGATCCATCGCGACTGTCTGGACACGGTCGGACAAGGCGTGGTGCGGGCCCTTCTGGATGCGGGCGTCGAGGTCAGGGGCGATCAGACGCTTCAGGCCATCGAGGGCGTCACCGCGGCCACCGAGGAGGACTGGGGTCGCGAGTTTCTCGACATGATCATGGCGGCGAAGGTCGTGGACTCGACGGATGACGCCATCGCGCATATCCGGCGCTTCGGCTCGGATCACACCGATTGCATCGTCACCGAGGACGATGCCGCGGCGGACCGGTTCTTTACGCGGCTCGACAGTGCGATCCTGATGCGGAACGCCTCGACCCAGTTCGCGGACGGGGGCGAGTGCGGCATGGGAGCGGAGATCGGGATCGCCACCGGAAAGATGCACGCGCGCGGGCCTGTGGGGGCGGCGCAACTGACCAGTTTCAAGTATCTCGTGACCGGCGACGGCACGATCAGAAGCTGACCGTGATCCTGCCGTCCGAGCGAAGGGCCTTGACGGTCCGCTGCATGCGGGCCGCGGTTGGCCGGACCAGGGCGAAGTGCACCTCGGACGCGGTGACCTGGGTTTCCGAGTTCGGGTTCGAGATCAGGTCCCAGAGCGGCGCATCGACCTTCTGGCGGTCCGACGCGGCGGTCATTGACCATGCGCCGCGCGCGTCGCGGCTGGCGTCGAGGCGTCCGCCCCAGGGTAGCGCGCTTTCGAGGCATTGCAGCAGAAGAAAGGACAGCTTGACCTCGTTGCGCGGCAAATCGGTCTCGATACGCCAGTCGATCTTGAGACGGCTGCCGCGGTACACATCCGAGAGGATCGACCGAAGCTCGCCGTGCCCCATGGAGGTTCCGGCGGAGGCGGCACCGAAGGCGACGCGGAAGAACCGGATGCGGGCATTCGCGTTTTCGATGGATTCGCTGATCATCGCCAGTTCCGGGGCCGATGCGGTGCTTGCCATCGTCAGAAGTTCGACCCCGTTGCCGATGGCTCCGAGCGGACTGACCAGATCGTGGCAAATCCGCGAGCCGATGAGATCGTTGAGATTGCTTTCATTCCCCATGTCTTTTCCCTTCAGGGAGTATATCGGGTGAGCGGTATGAATGCCTTGCTGGAGCCGGGAATGCTGGTCCGGCACCCGGGGCGCCCGGATTGGGGGATCGGACAGGTCCAGTCGAACATCGCGAGCCGCATCACAGTGAATTTCCCCGACGCCGGCAAGGTTGTGATCGACGGCACAAGGGTCGAATTGTCATTGGTTTTTCCCGATGACGGTTCACCGTAACACAACTTAAAGGCGTGTTCAATTTGAGATATTCGCCTTTCTCCTGTGGTTGTCATCCCGGGAGGTGAGATTGCGCTCCGCACCCTCTCTCCGGTGCCGCCTTTCGCCGTGTTTCGCTTCGCCCGAACGCGAAAAGCGACGCTGGATGCTTCAATGCAGGGTCGAAACACTTTAGAACCCCGCCAGCACAGGCAGCGGGCGCGGGATGCATATCGACCAAGATCATCTGAGGATCAGGCTGGCCGAGACCGATGCGGATCGCCGCGCGGCGGAGCGATTGCGCTATCGCGTCTTCGTCGAGGAACTGGGCGGTGACGGACCGCTGGTGGACCACGAGGGCCGGTTCGAGCGCGACCGGTTCGATCCCCATTACACCCAGATGATCCTTGTGGATACGCGGCGCGATGCAGAGGCACTGGACCATGTGGTGGGCGTCTATCGGCTGATGCCGGGCGCGCGGGCGGCCGAGATCGGCGGGTTCTATTCCGAGGCGGAATACGATCTGGCACCGCTATATGCCTCGGGGCGACGTCTTTTGGAATTGGGCCGGTCCTGCGTACATCCGGACTATCGGGGCGGCCTGGCGCTGATGCGGCTTTGGCAGGGTCTGGGCGCGTATGTGCTGCGCACGGGGGCCGAGATTCTGTTCGGTGTCGCGAGTTTTCACGGAACGGAAATCGACCGCCTGGCGCTGCCGCTGTCGCACCTGCATCACGCGCATCTGGCGCCGCCGGAGTTGCGTGTAAGGGCCTTGCCGGACGTTTATCGCGACATGAACCTGTTGCCGCCCGAGGACATTGACCGGAGCGCGGCGATGCGGGCGGTACCGCCGCTGATCAAGTCGTATCTGCGTCTGGGCGGGTTCGTGGGCGACGGAGCCTTTGTGGACCGCGCGTTCAACACGACGGACGTGTGCCTTGTCCTTGACACCGCGCGGTTGTCCGACCGGGACCGCGAGCGGTTCGCGGGCGGTGCTGTCTGATGGCCGATCCCACATGGAATTCCAAGACCGCGCCCGTGGTGCCGCGTCCCCGGGGAGCCGGGTGGGCGCGGGTGATCTGGCGCGGCGGGCTTCTGGCGGTCTTGCTGGGGGGCGGTCTGGTGCTGATGCTGCTGTTGCGGCTTGTCGAACGGCCCTTCTTCGGCGTCGATCGGCCCTGGACGCCGCACATCACGGTGTTCGTCTGCCGAACGGCATTCCGCATCCTGGGGATGGGATATGTCGCGCATGGGCACCGGATGGACCGGCCGGGGGCGGTGGTGGCCAACCATTCGTCCTGGATGGATATTTTCGCGCTGAATGCGGGCGAGCGGGTCTATTTCGTCTCGAAGGCCGAGGTGGCGCGCTGGCCCGGGATCGGGCTTCTGGCGAAGGCCACGGGCACGGTGTTCATCAACCGGGACCGGCGCGAGGCGGCCCAGCAGAAGGCGGTGTTCGAAGAGCGGCTGGGGGCGGGGCACAAGTTGCTGTTCTTTCCCGAGGGCACGTCGACGGACGGGTTGCGGGTCCTGGAATTCAAGCCGACGCTGTTCGCCGCGTTCTTTTCGGACGCGCTGAAAAATACCCTATGGTTTCAGCCGGTTACGGTCGTCTATCATGCGCCGGAGGGCGCGGACCCGCGCTTTTACGGGTGGTGGGGCGACATGGAATTCGGCAGCCATTTGCTGGCGGTTCTGGCCGAGGCGCGGCAGGGCCGGGTCGAGGTGATCTGGCACGACCCGGTGCGGGTGGCCGATGCGCCGGACCGTAAGACGCTGGCGCGGCTGACCGAGAAGGCCGTTGCGGATGCACATCCTTCTGCGCGCGCTGGGGTCTGACATGCATCGAATTTCCCGCGCGGCGATCGACTGGTCCGGTCGGTGTGAATTCCCTTGAATAAAGCGGTATGCGCCGCGTCTGCAATGCGTATGCCAAGTGTATGGCAAGTGTATGGCAAAGCGTATGGCAAAGGCGGATGCGAGGGGCGCTGCCCCTCGCGCTCCCCGGAGTATTTCGGCCAGCAGGAGCGACAATTCGAATCAAGTTGTCGGCAGTTGGGGGAGGCTATCCCATGCGGGCCGCGAGACGGGTCAGGGCGGACACGGCGTCGTCCTCGCGCCAGATCTCCTCGCCGATGGCGAAGAAGTCGGTGACCGGGGCGAAGCGGGCGATGGTCGCCTCGTCGAGCGCGCCTTCGGCGACGACGGGCAGCTCGATCATCTGAGACCACCATTCGAACAGATCGTACTCGGCGAGCGTGCCGTCGCCGAGCGCTGTCCGGCCCGCGGGGCCGAAGGCGACGTAGTCGGCGCCCGCTTCGCCCGCGTTCATCCCGTCATGCTTCGAGGCGCCGCAGAAGGCGCCGACGATGGCATCGGGGCCGAGCTGCTTGCGCACCTTGCGGACCGAACGCGCGCCGTCGGTCAGGTGCACGCCGTCGAGGCCGAGGCGTTCGACGAGACCCACGTGGCTGTCGATCACGAGCGCCACGTCATGGGCGTGCGCCACCTCGCGGACCGCGTCGGCGGCGCGCGCGATCCGGTCCTCGTCGCGGGTGGCGAGCGTCAGGCGGAGGCAGGCGATGTCGTGGGCGTCCAGAACCTCGTCGAGACGGGCGGGAAAGGCCGAGAGCTCGAACTCGGGCGGGGTCAGGAGGTAGATCTGGGGGCGCTCGGCGTCGGGCATCGGGTGGTTCCGGTGGTGGTCCGGTTGGCTATAGCCGGTCGCAGGCAGGAGGGAAAGCGGGCCGTGATCGCCGCGGCCGGCCTGTCCGGAAGGTCGAACGTCGGCTCAGGCGATGCCGAAATCGGCGTCCACGATGCGGGCGGCCATGGCGATGTCGCCGGCGGCGGTGGCGTCCGCGACGAAGGCGTCGGCCGGGACCCGTAGCCGGTAGACCAGATCGCCGTTTTCGATGCCGTGGCTTGCGCTGCCCCTGAGCATGGCGGGCACAATCCGGGTGAGCAGCGTGTGGCCGAAGCCGGTACGACCGGCGCTCTCCGATTGGGTGTTGCCTGCCTGGGGTTCGGACCATTCGAAGACAAGCTCACGGTCGGGACCGGCGCCTTCATGGTGCCATGTGACCGAGATCTCGCCATCGCTTGCGAGCAGGCGGCTGTATTTCTGCGTGTTCGTCGCCAGTTCGTGGATTGCAAGGCCGATCTGCTGCGCGGCTTCGGAGCTGACACTGACCGGCGGGCCGTCGACCTTGATCCGATCGTCGATGGTCATGCGAAGCGGTCTGATCTGGTTTTCGACGACGTCGCGGAAATCGGCCGACGTCGTGTCCTGACCGCCGATCACGGTCTGGGTCGCGACGGCGAGGGCGTCGATCCGGCCGAGAAGCGTCTTGAGGTAGTCGCCGATCTGGTCCTGTCCGCGCGCGCTTTGGCGTGCGATCGAGCCGACGACGGTCAGGAGATTCTTGCTGCGGTGCACGGCTTCGCGCGCGACGACGGCCATCCTGGCGTTGGCCTGCTTCAGCTCTTCGGTGCGTTCGGCGACCTTTTCCTCGAGCTGATCGCGTATGGCGCGCAATTCGGCTTCGGCGGCTTCATGTTCCGCAATCTTCTGACGGAGCCTGCGGTTCACGTCCTCGAGCTCGGCCTGGCTGGGCAGGGCGATCAGCGTGGGCACGAGCCGGACGAGGATGATCGCCGTCACGGCCGAGACCAGCCCGGTGGCGAGCTTGACCAGACCGACATAGGGATAGATCGGCCACCAGAGCGTGATCACACCCAAAAGATGGGTCAGGCCGCAGAGGAGAATAAAGGCCACGAACAGGAGCATCAGGCCCCTTTGCCGAAGATCGGTCCGCGCCCGCGCGATGCGGAACAGCGAGATCGGTATCGCCATGTAGGCCAGGAAGATCAGCAGGTCCGAGCCCGCCCAGAGCACAACGAGCCAGGGCTGCCAAAGCAGGCACATGCCGTGCGGCATGTACTGCCAGATGTCGACGAAGTTCTCCATGGTCGGTCAGCTTTCCCGTGTTCCGACATCTCCAGTCATTCACGCTATCAGCCGTCGCTGACCGCGCAAGCGCGAAAGTCGCGGTATGGCGATCAGGTGCACACGGCGGGCGGAATCCACGCCGTTGCGGCCCGGTGACCTGTATGACTTCGCGGGCTATTTCGGTCCCAGTTCCCGGACATTCGCAAGCGCCAGCGCCATCAGCCTGCCGCGCCGTGCATCATCGGCGAGCGCCTCGTCGGTCACGTCGACCAGCCCGCCCATCGGACGGCCGGTGAATTGCATCGGCCCGGCGCCGTCGATGGCGAGCGCCTCGGCGTGGCGCGACTTGCCGACGCGGAACATGCCGCCGCCCTTGTGGACGCCGCAGAGCATGTGGCCGTCTTTCATGAAGCAGAGGCCGCCGAACATGCGCTTTTCCTCGATGCCGGAAAACGCAGCCAGATCGCCGCGCAGGATGTCGGCCAGCCCTTCGTCATAGGCCATGGCGGGTCTCCCTTGTGCTTGGGCGTGTCGAATCGTAAGACCCGGCGAACCCAATCCCGAGGATAGCATGACCCAGCCCGCTTTCGTCCTTGTCCGTCCCCAGATGGGAGAGAACATCGGAGGCGCGGCGCGGGCGATGTGGAATTTCGGGCTGGATGGTCTGCGCGTCGTCGCGCCGAGGGACGGATGGCCGAACCCCAAGGCGGTGGCGATGGCTTCGGGAGCCGGACGCCTGCTGGACGAGGCCGGTTTGTTCGAGACGACCGCCGACGCAGTGGGAGACGCGGCCTATGTCTATGCCACCACGGCGCGGCAGAGGGACCTGACCAAGCCCGTCTTCACGCCTGAGGCGGCGATGCGGGATGCGGCCGAGCGGATCAGGTGGGGCGAACGGGTGGCGGTTCTGTTCGGGCCCGAGCGCGCTGGGCTGGAGAACGACGACATCGCGCGGGCCAACGCCATCGTCAGCGTGCCGGTGAACCCGGAGTTTCCGTCGCTGAACCTGGCGCAATGCGTGCTGCTGACCGCCTATGAATGGCGGCGGGTGACTGTGGACGCAGCACCGGTGGTGCTGGAGATGGCCGGGACCGAGGCGGCACGGCAGGTCGAGGTCGAGGCGCTGGCGGCGCATTACGAGGAGCGGCTGGAGACGGCGGGGTTCTTTTTTCCGCCGGAGAAGGCCGAGGGGATGAAGCGGACCCTGCGGAATCTTTGGTCCCGGATGCCGCTGACGCGGGCGGATGTGCAGATATTGCACGGGATCCTGCGTCAGATGGTCCGCTGGAAAGAGCGGGGCGGGTGACTGGACGGCCCATGGTGCGGGCCATACATTCCGCGCTGACCGGGGAAAGAGCGCATGGCTGAGAAACGCAGTATTTTCGAGGAAGTGGGGCAGGCCGAGAAGCCGACGACGCGGCCGGCGGGCGGTGTGATCGACGGGGCGCGCCGGGGTGCGCGGGGTGCGATCCGGCGCTGGCTGATGGTGCTGTTCGCGCTGGTCGTGACGATGATCGCGGTGGGCGGACTGACGCGGCTGACGGATTCGGGGCTGTCGATCACCGAATGGCGGCCCGTGACCGGAGCGCTGCCGCCGATGAGCGCCGAGGCCTGGGCCGAGGAGTTCGACAAATACCGCGAGATCCCGGAATACCAGTTGCAGAACAAGGGGATGAGCCTGGAGGAGTTCAAGGTCATCTACTGGTGGGAATGGGGCCACCGGCAGTTGGGACGGTTCATCGGGCTGGTCTGGGCGGCGGGGTTCCTGTTCTTCCTTGCCACGAAGCGGATTCCCACGGGATGGACCGGGCGCTTGCTGATCCCCGGCGTTCTGGGCGGTATTCAGGGGGCGATCGGGTGGTGGATGGTATCATCGGGCCTGACGGGGACGATGCTGGATGTGGCGTCGTATCGGCTGGCGGTGCATCTGGGTCTGGCGTTCGTCATTCTTGGTTTGCTGGCGTGGTACGTGTCTCTGCTGGGCCGGAGCGAGGCGGACCTGATGCAGGCGCGGCGGGCGCGGCAGCCGAAGCTGTTCAGCATGTCGACGGGACTGATGCACTTCGCGTTCCTGCAAATCCTTCTGGGTGCGCTGGTGGCCGGGATCGACGCGGGGCGGAGCTACAACGACTGGCCGCTGATGTCGGGCGAGGTGTTCCCGTCTAACGCCTTCGATCTGGAGCCGGTCTGGCGGAATTTCTTTGAGAATGCCGGGCTGGTGCAGTTCATGCACCGGGTGGCGGGGTATCTGCTGTTCGCTTTCGGGGTGGTCGTCTGGCTTCGTGCACGGCGCTCGGCCAATGGCGAGACGCGGTTCGCGTTCAACGCGGTGATGGCGATGCTGGTCGTGCAGATGATCCTTGGGATCATGACGGTGCTCTACATGGCGCCGCTGACGCTGGCGATCCTGCACCAGTTCGGCGCGGTCGTCCTGTTCGCGTTGATCCTGCGAGGCCGGTTCCTGGCGCAATATCCGAAATCGCAGTCCGTGAGGGGTTGATGCGTGCATTCGAGGCGTTGATGGCGCACCAGCGCGAAACCGAGGCGCTGGGGCAGGTGATGGGCCGGCTGGGCTGGGATCAGGAGACAGTGATGCCGGATGGCGCGGGCGAGCAGCGGGCCGAGGAGTTCGCGGCGCTGGCGGGCGTGCTGCATGGACGGCGCACCGATCCGAGGATCGGCGACTGGCTGGCCGCGGCGGCGCCTGACGACGAGGTGGGGGCGCGCAACCTGGCACTGATCCGGCGGAGCTATGAGCGGACCCAGCGCGTGCCCGCAGCCCTGTCGGCGGCGCTGGCGCGGACCACGTCGCTGGCGCACCGGGTCTGGGCCGAGGCGCGGGCGACGGACGATTTCGCGCTGTTCGCGCCGAAGCTGGAAGAGGTCCTGAACCTCAGCCGCGAGAAGGCGGCGGCGCTGGCCGATGGCGGCGATCCCTATGACGCGCTGCTGGACGATTACGAGCCGGGCGCGACGGGCGCCGAGCTGGAGGCGATGTTCGGCGCGCTGCGGCCCCGGCTGGTGGCCTTGCGGGAGAAGATCCTTGGCTCGGATCGGGTGGTGCCCGAGACCGCGCGGGAGTTCGACGAGGCGGGACAGTTGCGCATCTCGTCGGAACTGGCGCTGGCCTTCGGCTATGACCTGCGGCACGGGCGAATCGACAAGGCGGTGCATCCGTTCTCGTCCGGGTCGGGGCTGGACGTGCGGATCACCACGCGGACCGATCCCAGGCGGCCGTTCGACTGTTTCTATTCGACCGTTCACGAGGTCGGTCACGCGGCCTATGAGCAGGGGATCGACCGGACGTACCTGCTGACGCCGCTGGGGCGTGGCGTGTCGATGGGCGTCCATGAGAGCCAGAGCCGAATCTACGAGAACCAGCTTGGCCGGTCGGTGGCGTTCACCGGGTGGCTGTTCGGTCGGATGACCGAGGTGTTCGGGGATCTGGGTGTCTCGGAGGCGGATTTCGCGCGGGTCGTGAACCGGGTCGAGTCGGGGTTCATCCGGACCGAGGCCGACGAGGTGCATTACAATCTGCATGTCCTGCTCCGCTTCGATCTGGAGCGCGAGCTGATCGCGGGGCGGCTGGAGGTCGGGGATCTGCCCGAGGCGTGGAATGCGCGGTTCGAGAGGGAGTTCGGCGTCAAGGTGGATCG